>Ga0070706_100002378_pt1 | contig 18999 bp, 11 predicted proteins | sample KBSK5501metaG_FD_65476 | JGI IMG/M metagenome (GOLD analysis project Ga0070706, IMG submission 65476) | Corn, switchgrass and miscanthus rhizosphere microbial communities from Kellogg Biological Station, Michigan, USA - KBS K5-50-1 metaG | ecosystem: Host-associated > Plants > Roots >... | reverse complement strand
CTTCCGTTCGTCGAAGTCGGCCTCGATCCCTGCCACCCACGTCGTCGCGTCGTTCTCGCCGAGGCGCCGGCAGTCCCACGGCTGACCTCGAATCTCCATAGACCGGCTCCACCTGAACCAGGCCGCCCTTGCCGCGGTTTCCTCCCTAGAGGTTTGTCCAACACCTGCCCTCGGGTCTTGCCGGCTCGAAGCAACGTCATCGCGCGCGGGCAGGTATCGGACAAACCTAAACTGTTCCAGCCGTCTGGCGCTGACCGAGGACCTGCAAGGCCTGCTCGCACCGCCTGCGTGACGCTATGGTCGGGCGCATGAGCCGCTTCGAGCCGCAGGGCAACGCGTCCGAGTTGGCGCCGCATCCGCACCGCTTCACGCTGCGCGGCGCGGCGCGGCGCGGCAAGCAGCCTGCAGTTCCCGCCGTTGTGTCCGAACTGCGGCAGCGCGGCCGCGGACCGGCTCACATACGCCAAGGTCTTCCGCCACACCGACACCGACGGCCCGACGCGCTATGTCGTCTCATCGATCGCCGTGCCGTTCTGCGACGCGTGTATCGCGCGGCACCGTGCGCAGGAAGTGAAGCGCACGATGGTGTCAGACCTGGTCTCCAGCTTCGCAACGATGGACATGCTGGGCGCGGTGTTCCCGGCGCTGGCTGCGCTGTTCCTGCTCTACCTGGCGCTGGGCGACTTGTTCCACGGCCGCGGGACGCGGATGCTGTGAGCCCGCAAGCACAGGCCGAGCGCCGCCGCTCGATCCGCCTGCTGTGGATCTTCGGCGCACTGCTCGCCGCGTTCGCCCCGTGGAGCGTGCTGCGCGATCTGTTCGGGTGAACGAGCCGCCGGCGCCGCGTCGTCAACTCCGTCGCGGTTGCCTGGACGGTGAACGGGAGCGCCGAAAGACCCTTAGACGGATCTCACGCCCACTTCTTGCCGATCTCGTCCAAACCGGCCTTTCATTCGAACGCGTGGGAGGTCTGCTGAGCAGCGGTTGCTGTCGCTTCCCGGCGCGCGTACATGATGCGGCGACTCTACCAAAAATGAGTCATTCGCGACCGACCGCTTACTGAGGGCGCGCGCGGGCGGGCATCAACCTTGATGACTCCATCAAGGTTGTCAGAAGGACGCCGCAAGACCTCAGCGCGGCGGTCTCTCTAGATGCGCTGTCGCGCTGTGCATGGATACTCCCCACATGCTCCTCAAAGTCGGCGAACTGGCCAGGCGCACCGGCCTGACGGTGCGCGCACTGCATCACTACGACAGCATCGGGCTGCTGCGCCCCTCGGAGCGCTCCGAGAGCGGCTATCGGCTGTACAGCCGTGACGATGTCGCGCGGCTGCATGGCATCCAGACCCTGCGCCGCATGGGCCTGCCGCTTGCCGATGTGGCGCAGCTGCTTGACGGCGGCGCTGTCACGCTGCCGGCCATCCTTGCGCGGCAGATCGGCACGCTGGATCAGGAGATCGCCCAGGCCCAGGCATTGCGTGAGCGGCTCAGCGTGATGCAAATCATCCTCGCGGGCGGTGGTCAGCCGGAGATCGACGACTGGCTCGCCAGCCTATCGATGATGAGCACGTTCGAGCAGTATTTCAGCGCTGCCGAGCTCAAGCTCGTCTTCGAGCGGTGGAAGCGCTGCGAGGCCGAGTGGCCACCGCTGTTGCAGGCGATCCGCGACGCGATGGAACGTGGCGTGCCGCCCGATTCGATCGAGTTGCAGCCGCTGGCGCGGCGATGGATGGACGTGTCGGCGCGCTGGATGAACGGCGACATCGCACTCCTGAAGCGCTGGGGCAGCATGTTGCGCGAACAGCCCGGTCTCCCGCTGCCCAGCGGGATGGATCGCGCCTTGCTGGAGTACATCGACCAGGCGATTCAGCTGCGGCTGGCTGTGGTTGCCAAGTACATCAGTGCGGACGAGCTGCAGCGCCTGGACAAGACGCTGGATCCCGAATGGCGGGCACTCGGTGAGCGCGCCGAGCGCTTGATGGCCGATGGCGTTGCGCCGGATTCCGCGGGCGCGCGCCAGCTGGCGCGCGAATGGCAGGCCCTGCTGGACCGAATGGTGCAACACGACGCCACCTTGCGCGCAAGGCTGCTCGCGGCCTACGAGAACGAGCCGCTGCTTCAAGCTGGAACCGTGTTCACGCCGGAAGTCCGGCGTTACGTGTGGCGGGCCGCGGCCCTTGACCCTCACGCAACGTGAGGGTGGACGATGGGGTGTCTTCTGCACCAGGAGGTTCATCCGATGTCCACGTTGCCGACCAACATCGTTCGCCACGGCGAGCCCAGCCGCTCGGCGCTGACAGTCGCCTCGTTGCGCGCCGTGCACCAGTTGCTCGACGAGCCGCTGCTCTTCCCGGATCCGATTGCGCTGCCTTTGCTGGGCGCGTCCGCCGAAGCGGCGCTGCGGGACGATCCGTTCGTGCTGAACGATCCGATGTCGCGGGGCCTTCGCGGCGCACTTGTCGTGCGCAGCCGGTTCGTCGAGGATGAACTCGCGCGCTGCGTGGCGGCGGGTGCGCGCCAGTACGTCTTGCTGGGTGCCGGTCTCGACACCTTTGCGTATCGCAATCCGTACCGCGATGAGGGCCTGCAGGTGTTCGAGGTGGACCATCCCGGCACACAGCGCTGGAAGCAGCAACTGTTGGCCGAGGCCGGCATCGGCGTGCCACCATCACTGACTTTCGTGCCAGTGGACTTCGAGCGCGACGATCTGGGCGGCGCGCTGCGGCAGGCGGGGTTTCGGGCCGACCAGGCGGCCTGCGTCAGCTGGATGGGCGTGACCATGTACCTGACGGCCGACGCGGTGCTGAGCACACTCGGCACGGTGGCTGGCTTTGCCGCTGGCAGCTGCCTGTGCTTCGACTACCGCGTTCCGGCGACGATGCTCAACCCGATCGAGCGCGTGATCAATGAAGTCCTCGAGAAGCAGATTGCCGCGCTCGGTGAGCCGTGGTTGTCGACCTTCGATCCCGCGCAGTTGCAGAGTCAGCTGCTCGAGCTGGGTTTCAGTTCCGCAGCGAGTGCCACGCCGGACGATCTCAACGTGCGCTACTTCGCGCGGCGCAAGGACGGGCTGCGTACGGGCGGTGGCGTTCGCATCATGTGCGCGAACAAGTGATGCCCCGCTCCGGCGGTACGGCGATCAGTCCTCGAACTGCGTCGCTGCGTCGGCGAGGGCGGGCCGCACAGGGATTCCGGTTGACGGCCTAAGCGCTAGCAGGCCCCGGTCCTACGACTGCATCCTGGCTCCTTGATCGGTTGAGCGAGCGACGGCTCAGGACCCCGGAGACGACGATGGGCTGCTTAAGAAGCAGTCGTTCGCAACCAGTACGGTCACGCCGCCGCCAGTACCCCGTCGAGGAAGGGTGTGATGTTCCGCATCGCACGCGTGACGTAGTCGTCCTTCTCGCCCACTGGCGCCACGTAGTGCATCGCGCTCTTGGCCGCGTTGACGCCTTCCAGACGTGCGATGACCCAGGCGGCAAGGTACTGCGATGCCAGGCAGCCGCCGGCGGTGGCGACATTGCCTTTGGCAACGAATGGCTGGTTCAGCATCGGTCGATCAAGCTGGCGTTCGTTGTTGGCCCAGTGACTGCTGCTCCTCACACGGCTGCCATCGAGCCTTCAAAGTCAAGTTGACGATCGCCCCTCGCAGCCTGACGCGCGCGCTCGGTCGATGTCGATCTCGATGCTGCCGGTGTTGGCGCGCGACGTTGGCAGTGATGGCGACGATGGCGATGGCGACGGCGCCGCGGCGGCCTCCAGCGTCGGCGAATCGATTCGCGTTGATGCCGCTGTTCCGTGCGATCCCGACACTGAGGCGCCGGGCTGACCGCTTCACGCAGCTGGTGTACGCCAGCGCGTCAGGTTCGGATCGGCTCGATCAATGCCTCCACACGCTTGAGCGCAAGGCCGATCTCCGACGCCGGACCAGCGCCGACCTCGGCGGCGATGGCCATCGCCGCCGCAAGCCATGCCGTCGCGGCCTTGGCGTCTCCGGCGAGGTGATCGGCCTCGGCACGGCTGGTCAACAGGACGCCCAGACCAAACGCGTCGGACGCCGAGCGCAGCAGCGTCTCGCCCGACGTCAAAGTTTGTCGCGCCTCGACATGCCGGCCCTGGCGGGCGTGCAGCAGTCCGAGGTAACCCAGGAACTCGCCCTCGCCTATCGGGTCGCCGTGCGCGCGCGCGAGACCTACAGCAGACTCCAATTGCAGCTGTGCCTCATCGGGGCGTCCCTGGCGCTCGATGACAATGCCCAGATTGCAGAGCACGATAGCCTCGAGTCTCACGTTGCCGAGTTCTCGCGCGACGACGAGCGCCGCCTTCGAGGCGGCCTCGGACTCCGCAGAGCGGTCCATCACGATGTACAGCATGCCGAGGTTGCACAACATGTTGCCCTCGAGGCGTCGGTTGCCGGTGTCGCGTGCGATTTCCAGGGCTTGCGCGCATCGGACTTGCGCTTCGTCCGTGCGCCCGACCTCCATGTGCAGCTTGCCGAGGTTGCCGAGCAGGTTGCCCTGCATGTGCCGGTCACGTGTCTCCCGAGCCAGCGCGAGCGCATGCTCGTAGTGCGACAACGCTTCACCCATGTGGCCCTCGACGACATCGATATTGCCCAGATCGTTGCTCGTCAGGCATTCCAGATGCAGATCGCCAAGTTCGCGCGCCATCTGCCGCGCGGCGATGTGCTGCGCGCGGGCTTCGTGCATCCTGCCCCCGCTCTCGTCCAGTGACCCGAGCCGGAACGTCACCATCGCTTCACAGCTGCGATCGCCTGCGGCGCGAGCGCATGCCAGTGCCCTGTCGTACAGCGCGCGAGCGGGCTCCGAGCGTCCGCACGTCGCCAATGCATGGGCCAGCACCGATTGCGCACGCGCTGCTGCCCGGTTGCTCAGCCCCGGCATGGCACACACCGATTCGGCCAGTTCGACGCCGGTCGCAAACGGCCCTCGCAGTTGCAATGCAGCCCAGGCGCCCTCCAGCGCACCGCAGGCCAAGTCACCGGTGCCGAGTGCCACCGCGAGCCGGCATGCGGCCACGAGGTTGTCGAGGTCATCGCAGCGTCCCGCGGCTGCGCGACGCGGCCCCAGCCCGGCAAACCACGCCACATGCCGCCACTGGGCCGAGGCAAGCGCCTGCGGCCCGCTGCCGGCATAGTGCCCCTCGCCCTGCAAGTGTTCGGCCGCGTAGGCCTGGACGCTGACGAGCAAGTCGAAGCGATCGTCGCCGCGCGGGCGCACAAACGACTTGTCGATCAGGGAATGAACGACGTCCACCATCCACGGTGCTTCGTCGCACTCCGACAGGTCCAGCACCCCTTCGGCGGCCTCGAGCGTGAAGCCGCCTTCGAACACGGACAGTTGTGCCAACGCGGCCTTCTCCGGCGGCGTCAGCAGGTCCCACGACCAGTCGAAGGCTCCACGCAGGGTCGATTGGCGGTCGAGCCGGCCGCCCTTGGACGCGAGCAGCTTGAATCGCTCACTCATGCGCGCCAGAAGGCTGCGCGGCGGCATCACCCGCACGCGGGCAGCGGCCAACTCGATGGCGAGCGGCAGGCCATCGAGCAGTGCCACCAGCGGCGCGATGGCCGCCCGGTCCTCAGGGCTCGGCTCGAAATCCGGCTTCGCCGCTTGCGCCCGCTGCTCGAACAGCGTGGCGCCCTCGCCTGGCAACAACGGAGGCAGCGCGAGGACCACCTCGCCCACCAGCCCCAGCACTTCGCGCGTCGTGACCAGGAAGCGGGCCTGCTCGGCGCGGGGCATCCAATGGCCCAAGGTCCGCGGGGCATGGCGCGCCACCTGCTCGAAGTTGTCGAGGATCACGAGGCACGCGCCGCGCCCGGCGATGGCGTTGCCGATCTGCACGACCGGATCGTCCCTGCCCAGCGGGATATCGAGCCCTTGCGCCACGGCGCTTGCGATGGCATCGATGCTGCGCGCGCTCGCCAGATCGCAGAACCAGACGCCGCCGGGAAATTCGCCGAGCCAACTGCGGGCGTAGTGCGTCACCAGGCGTGTCTTGCCGCAGCCGCCGATGCCGAGCACCGACACCAGGCGCGCGCCGGCCTGGAGGCGGCGGGACAACTCGGCCAGCGTATCGCCGCGGCCGACGAAGGCATCGCCTTCGGCCGGGAGGCTGTGCCGGATCTCGCGGACCGGCGACCAGCAATCTCCGTGACGCACGACGCGATAGGCCTTGTCGCCGTCGGGCGGCGGGGAGAAAGGCGCATCGTCAGCTCCGATCTCGAACAGTTCGATCGGTTCGTCCAGGCCCTTGAGGCGCCAGTGTCCGTGCGATCGCGGCTGCAGCCTGCCCACGCTCAGCTGCTGCCGCGCATCGGCCGACAGAAGGACCTGCCCGCCCATGGCCACCGACATCACGCGCGCTGCGGTGGCCTTGGCCACACCCTCGACCTCGATCGGCTTGGCCCCCAGCGCTATATCGGAAGGGCTGTTCTCGCGCAACGTGACGGGGCCTACATGCAATCCGGCGCGGGCGCTGAGCGGCACCGCGAGCTGGCTCAGCGCCCGCTGGTAAGCCAGTGCATAGCCGGCCGCATCGGAAGCCGTGTCGAACAGCAGCAGCATTCCATCGGTCTTGTCGATCTCACGCCCGTGCCAGACCGGCAACAGATCGCGCGCAGCACGGTCATGCTCGGCCCACAGCTTGGCCATCACCGTGTCGCCGACACGCTGCGACAGCCGGGTGCTGTCGACAACATCGGTCAGGAGCAGGGCGCGCAGGTGGCTCATCGAAACACGATCTGGCGAACCGAAAAGTGTTGACGAACGCAAGCGAAAACGCAAGCTGCTTGGCGGCCGGCGCCGTGACCGGGCGTTGCACTTGGAGTGCGCTCCGTGGCACCGTCAGCATGTGCAACTCAGTGATGTGCCTGGCGACAGTTGCGCTGATCGGGATGCTTCGGCTCTGACGGCGGTTCAGGGGCGCACGGCGCCGCCCTCGGACAAGATGCGGTGGATCACCGGGCGGAGCGTCTCGACGTCCTCCATGCCGCGAGCACATTGAACTGGTCGTCTTCTTCGCCACGCCGAGGCCGGCGCATGGCTTGCACGGTCTGCCGCATCGTCGTCGCCCCTTCGTGCTCCACGATATCGCCGCTCGACCAGTCAAAATCCCTTCGCGTTGAGCAGACGCAGCATCGTCTCTACCAGCGCATCATCGGATGGGTCGCTCCGGTGGCGCCGCACGAAACGCTCTGCCGCATCGCCGGTCAATGCCGCCAGAAGCAGCGCGGCCAGCTTCTGCGGCAGCAGATCAGACCGTATTTCCCCTCGATCGGCATGCCGGCGCAACTTCGAGGCAAGCCATCGAACCAATCCATTGGATTGCTCGTTGTCGTTGAGCGAACTGGTTGACGACGGTTCAGCTGCAGATACATGGGCCACCGCACTGTCAACTGCGACCTCAGCCGTTGCAGAAGTGCGCGCAGGTCGGCATCGTCCGCGAAGTCCGACGGAGGTTCCTCGAACCATTCGGCCCGATGCTCCATCGCTTGCTCGAACAAGCCTCGCTTGCTGCCAAAACGAAGGGCAATGGCAGCCCAGGTCATGCCGACGGCTGCTGCGACATCTCGCGTTCTCGCGTCGAGTCAGCGGTTCAGAAACACAGGGCGCGCGCGCCGCAGGATGTCCTGGTCGGTGAGTGTCTTGGGTCGTCCCATAGCGTATCGCCTTGCTTTTAGTTGCGGACCGGCGCGATGGTGAAACCGGCGACACCTTCGGTCGACGCAATCTCCTCCGCCAGTGCAGCCGGCAACGTGGCGCGCGCGCGGTCCAAGGCCACAACGCTGAACCGCCACACGGGGCGGCTGTCGGCGAAGGTGATGCTCAGGCTGTTTCGAAGCACCCGATAGCCGTGCGCCTCGGCAATGCCGGACAGCTCCTCGAACGACGGCGGGTTGCCCGGGCGGAAGGTCAGCGTCACGTCCATCGTCGAGCGGCCCGGAAGCAGGCCCTCCAGGCGGTGCAGCATCGACATCGACAACGTGCACAACAGAGCCAGCAACAGTGCCGCAGCATAGAAGCCGACGCCGAGTAGCACGCCGATGGCGGAAGCGGCCCAGATCGACGCGGCCGTCGTGAGGCCGCTGATGTTCAGGCCGTCTTTCATGATGACGCCGGCGCACAGGAAGCCGACGCCGGTCACGACTCCCTGCACCACGCGTGTCGGATCGGCCTGCAGGTGCGCGGCCGTGCCTCCGTACCACAGCGACGCGTGGCCGACGAACACCGTCAGCGCGGTCGAGGCCATGCAGACCAACCCATAGGTGCGCATGCCCGCGGCGCGGCCGTTGTACGAGCGCTCGTAGCCGACGAGCATCCCGAGCAGCAGCGCCCCCACCAGGTTCAGTCCGATGAAGGCGTTCGCAGCGAGGAAGGCGCCGCTCCAGTAGTGATGCAAGTCTCCGAGCATGATCGGATGGAGGGATTGAAGAAAATGGGAGAAGCCACGCCGGCAGGGCGCGCTTCTCTTTGTCATCGGGAGTTGAGCTCAGGGCGGCGGTGCCGTTTACCGCGTCAGCGGAGACCGCCGCCGGACCCTCGTTCTAGTGGTTCATGAGACCAGTACCAGGGAGCCTGGCACCGCCTCGGTCGCACCGGCGGTCGGGCGACGGACCTTGAACCACGCGGCGTACAGCGCGGGCACGAAGAAGATGGTCAGCACCGTGGCGATCGTCAGGCCGCCCATGATCGCCAGGGCCATCGGGCCCCAGAACACGCTGCGCGTGAGCGGGAGCATCGCCAGCACGGTCGCGGCCGCGGTCAGTACCACGGGGCGCGTGCGGTGCAGGGCCGCGTCCACGATGGCGTTCCACATGTCACGACCCTCTTCCATCTCGATGCGCACCTGGTCGATCAGGATCACCGAGTTGCGCATGATCATCCCGCCTAGCGCGATGATGCCCAGGATCGCCACAAAGCCAAGCGGAGCACGGAACACGAGCAGTGCGGCCACGACGCCGATCAGGCCCAGCGGCGCGGTGAGGAACACCATCGCCATCGTCGAGAAGCTTTGCAGCTGCAGCATCAGGATCAGCAGGATCGTGAGCACCATCACCGGAGCCACCGCGGCCAGCGCCTTGTTGGCTGTGTCACTTTCTTCCACGGCACCACCCATGTCGACGCGGTACCCGGCGGGCAGCTTCGCCTCGATGTCCTTGAGCAGCGGCTTGATTTCCTTCGTGACGGACACGGCCTGCTCGCCGTCCTTGACGTCGGCGCGCACGGTAATCGCCATGTCGCGGTTGCGCCGCCACAGCACCGGCTCTTCGAGCTCGTACTTCATCTTCGCCACCTCGCCAAGCGGCACGACGGTGCCGGCGCGGGTGTAGATGTTCACGTCCTTCAGCGTGTTCAGGTCCAGGCGCTCCTTCGGCACGGCACGCGCGACGATATCCACCAGGTCCTCGTGCTCGCGCAGCTGCGAGAGCGTCGCACCGTTCATCACGCTCTCGGTGACGAGATTCACGTCGGCCGGCGTGAGGCCCAGCGCACGCGCCTTGTCCTGGTCGAGCTCGACCTTGAGCGTGCGCACCGGGTCGTTCCAGTCGAACTGCACGTCGCGCACCTTCGGGTTCGAGGCCATGACCTGTTCGACCTCGCGGGCGATCTCACGCACCTTCTGCGTGTCGGGGCCGACCACGCGGAACTGCACCGGGTAGCCCACCGCGGGGCCCATTTCGAGGCGGGTGACACGCACCCAGGCCTGCGGGAACTCCTTGTCGACGATGGCCATCAGCCGCGAACGCACGCGCTCGCGCGCCTCCATGTCTTTGGTCATGATGATGAACTGGGCATACCCGGGATTGGGCAGCTCGGGAGAGAGCGCGAGGTAGAAGCGCGGGGCACCGGCGCCCGTGTAGGCGGTGAACAACTTGACATCCCCCTCCTTCTTCAGGATCGCTTCCATGCGCTTGACCTGTTCGGTCGTGGCCTGGAAGGACGAGCCTTCCTTCATGCGCAAGTCGAGGATCAACTCCGGGCGCTCGCTGTTCGGGAAGAACTGCTGCGGGACGAACTTCATGCCGGCCAGCGCGAGCACGAGGGCACCCGCCGTCACGCCGATGATCAGCCAGCGCTTGTCCAGCGCGAAGTCGATCCAGCCACGCAGCCTGCGGTAGAAGGGCGTGTCGTACGGGTCGCCGTGGTGGTTCTTGCCGAAGTCCTTCGGCAGCATCTTCACCGCGAGATAGGGAACGATCATGCCCGAGCAGAGCCACGAGAACACCACGGCAATGCCGACGATCCAGAAGATGCCGCCTGCGTATTCGGCAGTGGTGGAGTGCGCGAAGCCGATAGGCATGAAGCCCGCGACCGTGATGAGGGCGCCCGAAAGGCGCGGCATGGCGGTGGAGGAATAGGAGAAGGCGGCCGCCTTGACGCGGTCCCAGCCCCCTTCCATCTTCACCACCATCATCTCGATGGCGATGATCGCGTCGTCGACCAGCAGGCCGAGCGCGATGATGAGCGAGCCGAGCGAGATGCGCTCCAGGTTCCAGCCCATCGCGAGCATCACCATGGCGACCACGCCGAGCACCAGCGGCACCGAGATGGCGACGATCAGGCCGGTGCGCAGGCCCAGGCTCACCAGGCTCACCGCCATCACAATCACGAGCGCTTCCATCAGCGAGCGTTCGAATTCCCACACGGAATCCTTCACGGTAGTGGGCTGGTCGGCGACGCGCTCCATCTCGACGCCGTGCGGTAGTTCGGATTGCACCTTCGCGACCGCGGCGTCCACGGCCTTGCCCAGCTCGACGACATTGCCGTCATCGGCCATCACGATGCCGACCATCAGCACGTCCTGACCGTTATGACGGATCGTGTAGACCGGCGGGTCCTGGAAGTCGCGCTTGACCGTCGCGATGTCGCCGAGCTTGATCGTCCGCCCCCCCGCGGAGACAGGCACGTTGCGGATGTCGTCCAGGTTCGTGAACTGGCCGCTCACGCGCACGAAAACTCGGTCCTGGCTGGTGTCGATCGAGCCGGAGGGCATCATCGCGTTCTGGCTCTTCAGGCTCTCGGCGATGGCGAGCGGCGTGATGCCGAGCGCGGCCAGGCGCTCGTGCGAGAACTCCACGTACACCTTCTGCTCCTGCTTGCCCAGCAGGTCGACCTTCTTCACGTAGGGCGCCTTGAGCAGGCGGCGCTTGATGTCCTCGGAGATGTTGGACAACTCCGCCCGCCCGATGCCGTCACCCTTGATGGCATAGAGCAACGAGTAGACGTCGCCGTACTCGTCGTTGAAGATCGGACCGACGACGCCTTCGGGCAGTTCGAGCTTGAGGTCGGAGAATTTCTTGCGCGCCTGATACCAGGCTTCCTGCTGGTCCTTGTGCGAGGTGCCGCCCTTGACGGTGATCGTCATGCCACCGTAGCCCTGGCGCGCAAAAGTGACGACCTTCTCGAAGTGGTCGAGCTGCTCGAACTTCTTCTCCATGCGGTTCAAAAGCTCGTCCTGGATCTGTTGTGCGCTGGCGCCGGGCCAGATCACGGTGGCGGTCATCGACGGCACGGAGAACTTGGGATCTTCGAGCTGGCCGAGCTTCGAGAAGCTGAAGACACCCGCGACCCCGACCACGATGATCAGGAAGAGCACCACGGCGCGGTGCTTGAGCGCCCATTCGGTGAGGTTGAAGTTGTTCATCGCACAGCCACCGTGTTTGCTTCAACGGCCGCTGCGCCAGGCAGCGCCACTTTCAGGCCAGGGGCCATCTTCTGCACCCCGGCGGTCACGACCTGCTCGCCAGCCGGCAGCCCGGAGACCAGCACCTCGTCATTGCGATAGCCTTGCACCGAAACGCGCGACAGCTCCACAGTGCCCAGCGGCTCCTTGCCGATGCGCTTCACGACCCACACCGCGGGCTGGCCCTTGTCTTGTGTGATGGCCGTCGAGGGGACTGCGGCCACCGGGGTGCCCGAGACCACGCGGTCGGTCAGCAACGTGGCGGTGGCGCCGAGCGGCAGCGCACGGGCACTGGTGAGGTTCAGACGAGCGCGGTATGTGCGCGTCTGGGCCGCGGCCTGCGGCGACAGCTCGCGCAGCGTCAGGTCAAACGTGTCGGCGGGCGCGCTCGCCAGAGATGCCTTGAAGCGCGCGGTCTTGAAGGTTGCCACCTGATCTTCGGGCACGTCGACCACGATCTCGGGCTCGCCGGGGTTGGCGATCGAGGTGACCGGCAGCCCTTCGGCGACGACCTGCCCAACCTCGAAGCGCACCGCCGTGACCACGCCGCTGCGCGAGGCGCGCAGCACGGTGTACTTGAGCCGGTTGCGCGCGAGCTCGAGCTTGCGCGCCTCGGCCTCGGCGGCCGCGTGGGCCGTCTGCGCGCCGCTCGTCGCGCGCTCATCGTCGGCTGCGCTGACCGAGCCGTCGCTCTTCAGGTTGCCCAGACGTTGGCGCTCCGATTCGGCTTGGCGGGCCTGGGTCATGGCGGATGTCCACGCCTGCCGCGCCCCGTCCTCGGCCAGGCGGTAGTCGGCGTCGTCCAGAACAGCCAGCACGTCGCCTTCCTTGACGAACTGGCCCACGTCGACCTTGCGCTGGACGACCTTGCCGCCGACGCGGAAGGCCTCGTCCACTTCATGCCGCGATTGCACCGTACCCACGTAGCGGTTGGCTTCGCGGGCCTGGTCATAGCGGAGTTCGACGGTGCGCACCGGGCGAGGCGCCTCTACGGGCGGCTGGTCCGGGCTGCAGGCGCAGAGCATCGCGGCGATCGGCAGTGCGACGACCGCGGCAAGAGAGTTCTTCAAGGCATTACCTCGTGATAGGCAAGAAGGTTTCAGGACAGCGGTCGGGCGGCGCCGGCTGCTGAGGGAGGCTTGACGGTTTGGTCGGCCGTGTTGGCGGCGGGTTCGAAGACCTGCCAGCCCCCGCCCAGCGCCTTGTAGAGCTGCACACTGTCGAGCAGCATCCGGGTGCTGCTGTCGTTGGCGCTGAGGCTTAGCGACAGACGCGCGCGCTGCGCATCCAGCAGCGGCAGCAGATCGATCTGGCCACGGTCGTAGAGCGATTGCGCACGGCCAAGCGCCGCTTCGGCGGAGGTGGCGGCCGACTGCAGGGCATCCGTGCGGCGACGCTGCTGCGCGAGCGCGACCAGCGAGTTCTCCACGTCCTCGAGCGCGCGCACCATGCCATCCTCGGCGCGCAGCAGCGCCTCGCGCTGGCCGCTCTCGGCGACCTCGTTGAGGGCACGCGTGCGACCCGCGTTGAAGATCGGCATCGCGAGCAGACCCGCGACGTTGGTGTAGCGTGCGGCGCCCAGTCCGATGCTGTTGAGCTCCACGTTCTGGCGGCCGAACGACGCATCGAGAAACAGGCGCGGGAACCATTCGGCGGCAGCCTGTTTGCGACGCGTATTGGCCGCATCCAGCTGCGCCATCAGGGCGAGCACATCGGGACGGCGCTGCAGCAGCGTGGCGGGTTGTCCCGGTTGGGCCCGGGGCACGACCACGTCGCCGCGCCAGGGCTCGATGCGCGCGGCATTGAAGGCCTGGTCGCCGATCAGCACGGCGATGCGGTGCCGCGAAACCGCCGCGACGGTTTCCAGCGGCGGGATCTGCGCGCGCGCGGATTCGGCATCGGTCTGCGCACGCTCCACATCGAACGACGTCGCCAGACCCGCGCGTTGGCGCGCCTTCACCAGGCGCAGGGTCTCGTCCTGAGCGGCGGAGATGGCGCGCAAGGTGTCGAGCTGGCGGAGCGCTCCCACGAGCGTGAAGTAGTTGCTCGCGACGTCGCTGATCGCGAGCAGCCGCACGCCTCGCACGCCGTGCTCCGCGGCCAGCGCATCGGCCGAGGCCGCCGCCGCGCCCGCGCGCAGGCGGCCGCCGAGGTCGACCTCCCATGAAACATCAAGGCCGGCACTGGCGCTCTTGGTGTCCGGCAGGTTTTGCTTCACGGCATCGCCAAAGCCGCTGCTGCGGTCGCTCGCCGAGCCGGCCGCACTGACGCTCGGCATCAGGAAGGACCGGCTGACCGTCACGCCGGACCGCGCGGCACGCAGACGCTCGGCGGCGATCTTGACGTCGCGGTTCTCGCGCGCTGCGCGGCGGACCAGATCGGTCAGGACCGGATCGTGGAAGGTTTCCCACCAGGCGGCCTCGGGCTCCATCTCTGCAGAGGTGCCCGCAGCGAACCGGGCCGGCACGTCGACCGCCGGTTGCGAGACGGGTGTCGCGCATCCGGTGAACATCAAGGCGATCGACGCGGCCAGCGCTGCCACGACCACGAGACCGGTCAGTTGATTGGCCTGCTGGCCGGTTTTGAGCCCGGCGGGGAGGGACGGCAGGGATGCGAATGGAGGTGACATCGGAGTGGATTCGTCTTGATTCGATGGGTTGTCAGCGTAGGCCGCGATGCATACGAAGTCGTCAGCGTTCGGTCGACGTTTGGTCGGTGTGTGGTCGATCACGGGACTGCTCTCATGGAGCTCGGTCGTCTACCGAACGCCCGGCAGCATCGAGTTCGAGGTCACCGGCAATGGACTGCAGCAACTCGCCAGCAGACGCGAATTCGCGCTGGCGACCCGTGACAAGGTTTTCGAGTCGACCGGACAGCGCTTCGGGCGTGGCGTCGCCGCGCAACTTCAGCACGTAGGCACGACGGTTCGGGTACTTGGATTCAGGGTTCAACTTCATGGCGGCAGAGGGATTGGCAAGGTACGGCGCCAGCGTAGGCAGATCCCCCGGTCAAGTCGTCAGCGAACAGTCGACGTTCGGTCGCAACGGCGCTCACCCGCAAGTCCGACGCAATTGCGACCCGTCGCCGACGACTCGGGTGGAGAGCCTGCCTAGCATCGAGCTCCATCACCACAGCACCAGCGCATCGGCGCGGCACATGAAACTCAAACTCACACCGGGACGGTTGCTTGCCGCGGCGATCGCCGTCCTGTCCGTCTGGATCGTGCACAACTTCATCGAGGCCTTGCTGGTGGCCTGCATAACCGCCATCGCGAGTTGGCCGCTCTATACGGCCTTCAGGATCCGCCTGCCGCGCAACATCGGCGGGAGCGCAGGCGCGGTGATCTTCACGGTCGCGATCACGGTGTTCCTGCTCGCGCCTGTGGTGTTCGCCTGCTGTGCGCTGCTTGGCGAAGCGCAGGCGCTGCTGCACAGCCTGGCCGCGGGCGGCGATAGGGGGCTCCCGTTGCCGGACTGGCTGGCCGGCGCGCCGGCGATCGGACCTTGGCTGGCTGCGCCATGGCAACAACAGCTCGCCAGCCACAGTGCGCTTTCGATGCTGACACAGCACACGGACCCCGGCGCCCTGCTCGGCTGGGCGCAGTCGCTGGGGCAGTTCACGTTCCACCATGTGCTGATCGTCGGCTTCACTGTTCTGCTGCTGGCCTTCCTCTACCAGCGAGGCGGATCGCTGGCCCGCGAGCTCACAGGCGCTCTGCGGCAGGCCATCGGGGACCAGGCCGAGCGTTATGTGGAAGTGGGAGCACGCGCGGTGCGGGCCTCTGTGAACAGCATGCTGTTGGTGGGCCTGTTCGATGGCGTCGCCACGGCCGTGGCGTACGCAGCGGCCGGTGCGCCGCGCCCGCTGGTGTGGGCCGCAATCACCGGCTCGCTAGCCGCCGTGCCGTTCCTGGGCTACGCGGCCGTGGCGGCGTTGGCGCTGCAGCTGACATTGCAAGGCATGTCCGCGACGGCGCTGCTGGTGGCACTGCCGGGTTGCGCGGTGCTGCTCTGTGGCGACAAGGTCGTGAGGCCGATGGTGGCCCGCGGTGGGGTGCAGCAGCCCTTCGTCTGGGTGCTGATGGGCTGCATCGGCGGCTTCGGCGTGCTCGGGCTTTCGGGCTTGGTGATCGGCCCGGTCGTTCTCAGCCTCTTCGGGGAACTGTGGAATCAGTGGTCGCGCGAGGCGGCAGGCTGACTCTTGCCGGACTGCCCTGAACCTGACCAGCTTCACCGTATGGAGCAGCGAGCGCGCGTTCCGCCGGCTCGACGCCCACTTGCCGAAGTACACCGCACGACGACCTGAGCGATCACCGCGCCGAGCTCAGGCTGGCTTGGCGGGCTGCAGCAGCGAGCGTGCGCGCTCCACCAGCTCGGTGCCCGCGGATTCGGGCAACCGGTCCACAAGTTGCGCGAGGGCTTGCCGCTCCGCCGTCGAGGCGTTGTGGTGCACGCAGAGCTCCACCAGTGCGAGTAGCTCCAGCCACGGCGCTTGCTGCTCCCTCGCCTCGTCGACAGCGCGGCGGACCGAGGCCGCGCCCGCGTCGGGCCTCCCATGGGCGCGCGCGATCGCGGCCTCAAGCAGCCGCAATTGCGGAAGGTACACCCCCTCGCCCAGCTCATCGGCGATCTGCAGCGCCTCCTGCACCTGCGCCTGCGCGCCCTCGACATCGGCGGCGAGCAGCAGCGCCTCCGCCGCATAGCCGAGCACCTCGCTCGCGCCTGCGCGCATGCCGAGCCGAGTGTTGTGCTCGTAGGCCGCGCGGATCAGCCGATAGCCCTCACGCGGACGGCCCTTGCGCGCCTCGGCCCAGCCGCGGAACCACTGGCATGCGGTCTGGCCGTGCGCGAGCGAGAACTCGTCGACCAGCGCCTGCATCTCGTCGGCCAGCGCGGCGAGACGATCGGCGCTCCCGAGGCGCACCTCGAGCAGCGCCTCCTGCCACGCCGCGACGAGGCGCGTCATCGGCTGCCGCAACTCGGCGGCGCGCGCATGCGCCCTCCGCACAAGCGCCCGGCCCTGTTGCACCAGGCCGCAACGGACGAGGTCGATGGCCAGCATCCCGAGCAAGGTGACTTGCGGATCCGCCGCGAACACGTCGTTCGCCGAAAGGCCGAGCGTCTCGGCGATCGAGAGCCCGCGCTCCATCCACGACCGGGCCGCCTGCGTGCGGCCCTGCAGATGATGGGCCTCGCCGTGCAGGAAACACGCGACCAGCATCAGCCCCTGATCGTCCGACACGGACGCGAGCGCTTCGGCGCGCTTCGCGACCACCAGCGCCTCCACATAGTCGCCGCGCAGGCTCGACACATAGCCGAACCCGTGCAACAGACGCCCGCGCATCGGGTGCTCCGGCGCACCCGCCAGCAGCGCGTAGGCGCGTTCGAACGCGCTCATCGTCTCCGAGCCGACGCCCAGCGAATGGAAGGCCGACATGCCTTCCAGCGTTGCGAGAGTGAGCTCCAGCGCATCGCGCTCGGCGCCGACCGGCGCCTGCGGCATCAGCGCCCGTGCGCGCTCGGCGAAACCAATACAGGCTGTGGGGCTGAAGTTCAGCAGCGCCGCTTCGGCCGCCTCCGCATAGCGGTGTAGCGCCGTCATCGGCTGCCGCCCGCGGTCGAAATGCATCGCGAGCTCCGAGGCGGGGACCGCCACGCCGGCGGCTCGCTCGCGTTCGAGGGCCGCGCCCACGTCGCGGTGCAGTTGCACACGCGCCGACGGCGGGGTGCGGTCGTAAAGCACCTGGCGGAACAGCGCATGCTTGAAAGAATACGGTGGCTCCAGCGCATCGCTGTCCTGTCCGGCATGCGGCGGCGCGAGCCACACGTGCCCGCGCATCAGCTCGTCGCAGCCAAGGGCCACCGAGGCGATGTCACGCTCTAGGGCCAGCGCCAGCGTATCGACCCGGAACTCGACCCCGCAGACCGCGGCCGCGGCAAGCAGCGCGCGCTGCTCGCCGCCAAGCCGGTCGATGTAGTGGTCGATGATGGCGGCCAGGTTCTCGGGCACGGCTACCGCTGCGAGGCGCGCTTCCGCCTGAGCGCCTTCGTCCGTGCGTTCCATCACCTCGGTGATGACCGATGAGACAAACAGCGGCACGCCGTCGGTGCGCTCGTGCAGCGCACGCACGAAAGCCTCGTCGCGCGCGAGCGGCGGTGAACGTTGGGCGATGTAGTCGGCGACCTCGGTCTCGGAGAAGGGGTCGAGCACGATCTCATCGCAAAGCCGGTGCAGGCGCAACTCACGCCGCAAGGGGTTGAGCGGATGGTCCGTCGCCACCACTTCGGCCACGCGGAATGTCGCCAGCCACATCAGACATGCGCGGCCGCGCCGCCGCGCGACGTGGTCGATGAGCTGAATCGTCGCGCGGTCGCTCCAGTGCAGGTCTTCCGTCACCAGCAGCAGCGGTCGCTGCTCGCTATAGCGGTCCAGCAGCTCGCCCATCTCGCGCAGCATTCGGTCTGGGCCAACGCCGGCGAGCTCGCGCCGCAGCACATCTCGTTCTTCCGCGCTGCTGAGCCACGGGAGCTGCAGCAGCCAGGTCGGCGCCACGCTGCGCAGCAAGGCGCGCAGGCCCACGTCCTTGCGGCACAGCTCGGCCAGCGCCTCCAGCACAGGCAGATAGGGCTCGCCGGTCCCGTAGTGATCCACACACTGGCCGCGCGCAACAGCAACGTCTCCCAGGCCCGCTGTGAACGTCTCGATCAACGTGGTCTTGCCGATGCCTGGCTCGCCGGCCACCCACGTCACTGCGCGCTGCCCGCCACGCGCGCCATCCCAGGCGCGGCGCAACCGAGCGAGGGCGTCCGTGCGGCCGATGAATGACGACGACTCGCACGGCCTCGCGAGCGCATCGATCGTCGGCACCGGCACCGGCACCGGCATCGGTGACGGCGCGGCCTGCGCGGTCGGCACCGCGATGAAACGATAGCCGCGCCGCGACACGGTCTCGATGAAGCGCGGCGCGCGCGGGTTGTCGCCGAGCACTGCACGCACGTCGCTGATGGCGGTCTTCAGCACCGATTCGCTGACGAACTGGTGGCCCCAAACGGTGTCGAGCAGCGCGTCCTTCGTCAGCAGCGTGCCCGGCTGGCGCGCCAGCGCGCACAGCAGGCTGAAGGGCGTGGGCGCGAGCGCGACTGCGTGACCGTTGCGAAGCAGCCAGGCATTCGCCTCGTCGAGTTCGAACTGGTCGAAGCTGAGGCGAACAGGATTCGCAGTGGAGAGCGAGCGTGCCACGCGTGCGTCGTGAAGAGGAGCTGGGGAAATTATCGCTGGCTATTACCGCCGGCCA
>Ga0070706_100002374_pt1 | contig 19022 bp, 14 predicted proteins | sample KBSK5501metaG_FD_65476 | JGI IMG/M metagenome (GOLD analysis project Ga0070706, IMG submission 65476) | Corn, switchgrass and miscanthus rhizosphere microbial communities from Kellogg Biological Station, Michigan, USA - KBS K5-50-1 metaG | ecosystem: Host-associated > Plants > Roots >... | reverse complement strand
GACGGATATGGCAAGCATCTGATTCACACCATCCGGGGAGTAGGCTACGAGCTGAGTGTCCGCTCCAGCGCGGAGCCGACCGCAGTGCCCATGGCGCGACCGGGTTCGCAACCATGATCCCGCCAGCGACAACTCCACCAACGACCATTCCCCCCGCGACGATTCCGCAGGCGGCGGGAGCCGCTCCGATGCTGCCGGATTGCGAGCGCAGGCGGCTAAGTTCCGATCTATTTCACGCCCTGAGTCAGCCGCTCACGGCGTTGTGTTGTTCGCTCGAACTGGTAACGCTGCAGCAGACCCCACGGCCGAACAGTATCGCGAGAGTGTCGGCCGTGCGTTAACGCAGGCCAAGCGAGCGTCCTGGCTGGCGACGGGGATGCGGGAACTGTTTGACGCGGGACAAGTGGGGGAGGACTGCGAGGTTCTGTCCTTGCGAATGGCGGTCGAAAGCGCGATCGACGATCTGCTGCTGGTGGCGGATGCGGCGGGTGTGCGGATTCGCTGTTTGCTGAGATCTGCGTGTCCGGTATGGTTCGAAGGGCAACGGCTGCGCAGAGGATTATTTCATCTGTTGGGATTTATGGTCGGCTGCGCAGGCCGCGGATCGGTGGTCACGATCGAACTGGTGGAATGTGGCGAGCAATCACTGCTGGCGTTGATCATTTCTGGCGCAGGCCCGGCGCACGATCAGGCATCCAGTTCGGATTCAGCGGACGATGAGCGGTCCAAGGAACTTACTTTGCAGTTGGGACTGGGCATTGCTCGCGCCATCTTTGAGGCGGGGGGCGGGAGTTTCCGGGCTGAGCGTAGCCTTGAGGGCATGAGCGTGGAAGTCCGGCTGCCCCGAGCCGGGGCGCGGTGACAGCGGACAGTCAAAGCGCCTGTCCTAGCGAAGTAGAAGTCGCGGACTCCTCCACCTGGGAGAAAAGCAGCCCGCGACACAGGTAAGTTCCGAAGGCAGAATTTTCCCCTTTCCGCACTCTTCCTGAAACTGGGAAAGATTTGCCGACAATAGGCATCTCTAATCTGCTACTAATCTCGCTCTTAACTGCGCGGCGTGAAATCGCTCATGATCATTCCCGCCATTCTTGCCACGGGCGGCGTACTGGTGGCCAGTCCAAGTACTTCGCTGCGCGAGCAAGTAGTCCGGCACAGCCTTGAGGACCATCGCTGGCCGGTGCAGGAGGTCATGGGTGGCGCCGACGCCCTGCTAAAACTGGAAACTGGCAACTGGCAACTGCTCTATCTGGACCGGCGTTTATTCCACCTCACAAGTGGACAAGAAAAAAGTCGGTCATTTGGCGCTGGCCATCCAGGTCGCATTCCAGGAACTGGGAGTGTTTCCCGCCTCCAACACGCAAGTTCCTCTGGACACAAAAGAACCCATGCCCTTCAGCACCGTGCAGGCTGTCGGAACCGCACTGCGAGTTGCCGCCCTGGGCCGGATTGTCTCGCCGTCCACCGGTTCGCTCTCCGGTAAGGAAGAGGATGGCGACCTGGATTCCCTGCGGCGGGAGTTACAACATGCGTTAGCGCCGGAGATTTCACGCAAGGAAGTTGCCCTACGCACTGTCCCGGACGGTCTTGTCATCAGCTTGCGCGAGGTCGGTTTTTTTGAGAGCGCTTCAGCGGACATCAAATCCAGCTCCCAACCGGCCTTTAGCCGGATCGTATCGCTGCTCGCGCAGCGCAACTATCGCATTCGCATCGAGGGCCATACCGATAATGTTCCGATTCACAATTCTCGTTTTGACTCCAATTGGGAACTGTCCACGGCTCGGGCCACACAACTGGTTCGCCTGCTGATGCTGAAATACCAATTTGCACCGGACAGACTATCGGCGGCCGGTTACGCTGCCTACCACCCCGTCGCCCCCAACCACACAGCGGAAGGGCGAGCCCAGAACCGCCGCGTGGACGTGGTGATTCTGGGAAAACTAACCTCTCCGGGTTGAGCACCGATCGGATAGTGCCTCACAATTCCCGCCCAACTGCCACCCAGAAAACACGGGGACCCGAATCGCGCGTTTATCAGCTGGGAAGATTTTCGTCGGGCAGGGCCTCCTTGATTTTTTGCATTAGAACCGCCACTGAAAAAGGCTTGGGCAAGTAGAGCCATCCCGGCTGCCGCAGCCCTCTTCTTGTGATCGAATTCTCCGGATACCCAGAGACGAATATGGACTTGACCCCATCACACAACGCCGCCAGCTCCAGAGCTAGATCGCAGCCGTTCCGGTCAGGCAATACGACGTCGGTGAGCAACAGTTGCACCTCTCCGGCATGTTCACGAAATGCCTGGAGAGCCTCGGTTGCATTCCCGGCTGTTAGCACCCGGTAGCCGGCACGAGACAGGACTTCGTAAGCCACTTCACGAACGAAGGCCTCATCCTCCACTAGGAGAATGGTTCGGGTCACTTGATTTGACGTTGAGTCGCTGGCGACAGAAGCGGCGGTTCCTCCACTGCCGGGATCAGATCGATGCAAGTCTCCACCTCCGAGAACTAAGTGGCGATTGTGCATTTCGAGGTCCATCTTCGCCTCCGCGAGGGCATCAAAAGACTGCTTGATGACAGGGGAGTTGTGCGCTGACGCGCGCCCTCGAGAACTCAGCAGGGTCAGAAAACACAGGGTGGAGGTCGTTTCGGGATGAAGCTTGGCAATTTCGGGAAAGACTTCCTTAGAGACTACCGCGGTCGCGTCAGTAAGGTCTGATAAGGGTCGAGTACGACCTTCCGTGCACCTGGGGGCGCGAATAGATGAAAAGCGGTTTCGGGCCCGTCCGCGAATACCTGTCCCAACAACACGGTTTTTCCCGCCAGCACGGCGTAGACCGGTACGGGAGTCACAAGATCCTTGGGCGCATCATCTTGCACGATTGTGCCGGTCACAACCGAACCGCCGGGTTTCTGAGTGTATTTCACCGCCTGCAATTCAAAACGCGGGAGAGCCGTACCATTCACCCATCCCTGATAGAACCAGTCCAGCGATTGCTTGCCCTCGAACCAGAGGGAAGGTGGCAATTCCTCTTCGAACACCTGGAGCATCTCGCGCGTATTGATCGATTTTTCCTGAAAGCGTTGTCTGATTTTGCTGAGGGCACGCAAGAAAGGCGCGTCCGCTTGAGCTTGTGAAATGCTCCCGGAACGCCCGCCGCTCTGGCGTACCGCGTCGCGCATCGTGTACCGCAACATGTGGAACAACCAGGTGCCACGGCCGTAGCTGATAGCCTCATACCCGGCGGGAAAATGCGAGCAATTGAGCCGCGTGCCGAACGTTACCGGACCCGCATCTGCCAAGGGCGAGCCTTCCTTGTTTTTCTCCAGCAGATTCTGGCGGTATGTTTCCATGACCGCGCGAAACTTGGACGGAGAATCAGACTCGAGCATCATCAAGGCGCTATAGTTCGCCAGGGCCTCGACGATCCATTGATCACGATAACCTTTCCACGAAATTAGGTCGCCCCACCACTGATGGGCGGTTTCGTGGGCAATTACGCTATCGCTGAGGATCCTCGTCACTTGGCTCATGTGCAGCTGGGATTTTTCCTCAGGAGTGAGGAAGGAAAAGCTGGACAGGAAGATCAGCGAAGGCCAACCCTGGCTGACATTTCCGGGCAGTTGGGTGAGAGCCAGGCCCGCGTAAGGGTATGGACCGAAGCGGCTGGCGAAGAATTCCACCGCCTGCGCCGACGAATCCGCCACCGCTTGCGCATTCCGTGCCGGAGAAGGCGGAGGCGCGGTGACCGTCAACTGTTGTGACGGGCGCCGAATTTGGAAAGGAGTAAGAGGTTGCGGAATCGGAGCTTCAGTCGTACCTTTCGGAAAGGAACGCTCCACACCGGCTGTGGCATAGGCTTCGACTTGCACCGCGCCGGCGCGCGCCACTACGCGGGAGTATTTGCCGAGATTGAATCCAGCCACTGGCATAGGACGATCAGACACCCAATGGCTTGCTTGCTCGCCCGGCGACAGGTCTGGAGGTGCGGCTTCCAACCTCTTTCCTGTAGCCACGAGCGTCCAACCCACAGGGTAGCGGAATCGCAAATCGAATCCGGCCATTTCCAGCCCGCGGTTCGGATACCAGGTCCCGCGAGCGCCGACGTACAGCAGACCCGGTCCGGCTTCGGAGAGTACCTCGCCTCCATAAACGAAGTGCAGCTCGATTTTGTCGCCGGTGCGCAGAGGCCGGGGAAAAATGACGGCGACCAGGTCATTGCCTTGCCGCGCCAGTTGAGTGCCCTCGAGCGCCTGGTTGTGAATGAACTCTACTGCCTGTCCATCCGCCTCAACTTCTTTGACCTGGAGGAAGCGGGACAATTCGAAGAGCACCGCTCGCTGGCCGCCCTGGCGCACTTCAAGCTGCAAAGATGCGTCCGCATCGAGCTTCGTGGGCGGTTCCACTTTTGTCCGAATCTGGTACTGCGAAACCTTGACCGTGTCGGGCTTGGCTGCTTCGCTTAGGGCACCTGTTAAAGAGCTCGCGTGCCCCGCAGGCTGGTCGACGGAGAACGAAGTCCACACATCGTAATGGCTATCCCCTTCGACCGTTTTCAATTGACCTGCCCAGACCTGTTCCGGAGTCATAGAGTCGAAATAGAGGTCGAATATGCCTAGCGTTGGGCCCTGCACTCGCGCATGCAACATACGGTCGTCGTCCGCGCGCAGTTCAGGTTTCGTGTCGGCAATTTCTCCCTGACCGGATGAAGGTAGAAAATGGCTGAAGCTAAGAAGCAGCCGCAACGCATCGGTTGCCGCCAAGTTGCGGGCGGTCCCGTTCCACTGCGAAACAAATTCCTGCGAGTGCTCGGCGCGCCTGAGCGAAGGCTTTAACTCGGCAAAGGTGTCGTCATTAAAGCGAAAATACGCGGTGAGGAACCTCTCTTCCAGAATCGCCGCCCCGGTGAAAAGGGTCATAGACGCCCGTTCCGCCTGATTCCGGGGAACCAGCAAGACCTCGCCCTCGCCCTCAAAAAATGCGCCGGTAATGCGTCCGGCCACGTCTTCGGTGAAGCCGATGGTGCCATCATCGAAGGTAATATGAAAAGCGCCGCGATCCAGGGTCACATCGCGGATGCTATACACCCGCGAATGATCCAGCCCCACGCTCCGCAACTGCAAGTACAAAGCCTCGGCAGCGTGTTCCGGCGGCGCTGAAATGCCGGCCACTGCGACGGGGGAGGGCATAGCCGGGCTTTGCGCCCAACCGAGTGGTGCCAGCAATGCCATTGCCACCGTCACCGACAGCAGCGCCAGCGGCTTAGCGGGAATATTCCTGATTACCATGGTCACGTGGGCCGACTTCACTCCTGTTGCTAGAATGCGCCCTAGTGCAGGCACCTGTCATCTTCCTATTATCATCGGGTCTACTTCTGGGTGCGGTCTGCGCTCCCGCCGAAGTTATTCACTTAAAAAATGGTCGCACCATCTATGCCGACCAGATTCGAGAAGAGGGCGCCCATCTCGAGTATGAAGTGGGTGAGGACTCTTACGCCATTCCGAAATCCGTTGTCCTCCGTATCGAGGCTGGAGGTATTCGTCCGGAGCGCACATCCGCATCGGGCGGCCAGGAGTCCCACGAAGTACCGTCGTTCACCCCTGCCGACAACCTGAAGCGCGAGCCGGAATTAAGCGACCAGCTGATCCACGACGGCCAACTCGATACTGGGGCGCTCGCGGTCTTGGAGCAACAAGGCAATGCGCGTGCAACCGCGGCGGGATATTTCATCGCCGGCAAACACGAGATGGAGCACGAGAATTTTCGCAAGGCCCGAACCTTCTTTGAGACCGCGCTCCGTTTCGAGAGCCAAAATCCTACCATTCTGAACTACTACGTCGCGCTCCTGCTTCGAACCGGGAATGCGGCTGAGGCGCTGCCCTTGGCGGAACGGGCGGTACGGGCCGCACCCGACTCCCCCGACACGCTGGCCATACTGGGCTATGCCCAGTTTGCTTCCGACCGGAATCGCGACGCCATCCGCAGCTGGAAACAGTCTCTGGCGCTTCGTCCCGATGCACAAGTGCAGAAATACCTGGAGAAAGCGGAGCGGGACGCAAGCGCGGAATCGGACTTCACGCAAAAAGAAACCAGCCACTTCACCCTGAAATACGAGGGCACCCAGACGCCGGAGTCCTTACGCCGCGATCTGGTCTCCACTCTGGAGTCGCACTACGGCGATCTGGTACGCGACCTAGGCGTGGCTCCGCGCGGCAGCATTTCGGTCGTCCTCTACACCGATCAGGCCTTTTTCGACGTGACCCAGTCGCCCTCCTGGGCGGGCGCGGTCAATGATGGCAAGCTGCGCATCCCGGTGAACGGCATGAATTCCGTCACTCCCGAGCTGTCGCGCGTCCTCAAGCACGAACTGGCACACTCTTTCATCAACCAGCTTTCCCGCGGACGCTGCCCGCAGTGGTTGAATGAGGGCATCGCGCAGGCACTGGAACCGAGACCATTGTCCTCCCGTGGACGCCGCCTGGCCGAGCTCTTTAAGGCGCAGCAGGAAATTCCCTTCAACGCGCTCGAACGGAGTTTCATGCGCTTATCGCCGGCGGAAGCGGTTCTGGCCTACGACGAATCTCTGGCCGCGGTGCAATTCATCGGAGACACCTACGGCATGAGCGACCTGCAGCGTATTCTACAAAGGCTGGGTGAAGGGAATTCCACCGAAGCCGCTCTGCGGGCCACCATTCACGATGACTACGGACAGCTACAGGATGAAGTCAGAAAATATTTGATCGGCAAGTACGGCGACTAGAACAGAGAGCGGAGCCCAAGATCAGTCATGCGACAAAAAGGAATTTACTTCATTCAGAAGCGTGTTCCTTCACGCCCGGGTCGATCCAAATGAACGAAATGAGTCGCGCCGGGAATACGACACAACGAAGAGAAGTCCCGCTAGAAAAGTACGAAGTATGGTCTCGGACAGAAATTGTACTCAATCTGTACTATTCAGTCCGAGCTATTCAATTTGTACCAAGCCGTGTCCTGCCGACGCGACCGCGGCTGGCGCGGGAAACTGCGGAGCACGCCAGGAGTCGAAGACCGATACCTGGTGCACGCAGGACACGGTGCAATGAGGAGCGCAGGTTTTTTCCGACAAATATTCGCGGAGAATGTCGGCCGTTGTGTACTTTTCCAGAGGAATCGCCGGATAGCCGCGCTGCTGGGAGCAATAGTGCACGAGCCCGTCTTCGCAAATGTACAGATAGCGGGCGCCGGCACGGCAGCGCCACTGATTGGGGCGGCCGTCCGCGATGTTGTCCTGAAAACCGTTGATGCGGGTGAAGCTGCTCTTCTCCATTGACTTCATCTCGTGATAGATCTGCCGCTCTTCCTCATTCAGCGGCTGTAACTGGCCAGACCCATCGTGAATGATGCCGATGGTGGAGCTGAAGCCCAGTCCCAGCGCCCGCTTGCCGATGGTGAGCGCGTCTTGCGGATTGCGGACGCCGCCGCCCACGACTGAATTGATGTTCACGTGGAAGTCCGCGTACTCGGCCAGCAGCTCCAGCTTTTTGTCCAGCACCTTCAGGCTTTTCTTAGAGACCTCATCTGGGGTGACGTTATCGATCGAAATCTGCAGCCATTCGAGCCCGACCCGGTTCAGGCGTTCAATGCGCTCCGCTACCAGAAGATAGCCGTTGGTGATCAATCCGGCGATCATGCCGCGCTTGCGAGCGCGGCCAATGATCTGGTCGAGTTCGGGATGAAGCAGCGGCTCGCCGCCGCTGATGGTGATGACCGAGGTCCCTAGATCAGCCAGCTTGTCCACGCGCTGAAACATGGTCTTGGTGGGGACGGGCTTGGAAAAATCGTCATATTCGTTGCAATATTCGCAGGCCAGATTACAACGCCGGATGGGGATGATATGCGCCAGCAGAGGGTGGTCGGTGGAGGTAAGCGCCTGGGCTATCATCCGCGCTCCCCGGATGTTGCGGTGGAACGCTTTCAGACGGCGGCGCACCATGGTTCGCGTAGAAGGCATAATGCTGTTTTTATTAAAGCATAGGCATTGCTCAAGTGCATCGTTTGGACAGCGTTCGGGTGAATTTGCGGAGTGAATGGAGAATGACGGGGTAGATTTAGCGGTTGTCTTAGGGAATCAACTCGTGCCCGGCAGCCTGTAACGCCTTCAGCGCCAGCGCTGCAGATTCCTCTTTCACCAGTATGTAGTCAGTGTCAAAAGTTGAGATTGCGAAAATGGGCACGCCGTGCGCGGCCAAAGGAGCGATGAACGATGCTAGCACGCCGGTTTGCGAGAACGGGAAGGGGCCCCGCAGCTTGAAACATGTCCATGGCCCTTCACAGTTTGCGTTGCCGGGGGCGCGATCGGTGGGGCACACAACGGAGAGTTCATCGGCGGTTCGAGTTGCCGATGCGAAAGGCGCGCTTGAGATGCATTCTGGAATCGGAGCATGTGAAGGAAGGCGGCAGATTGCGAAGCTGACGGGGAGTTGACGGAACTTCAGGCGCATTGGAGGTCTATTGTTCTTCTGGCCATTAAACCCAGCCCAGCTTCGCCCGGCCTGGACGGATCGCTTCGACCGTGCTCAGCGTAGGCTCCGACCCGTCCCTACAAGGCCTTAGATGCTGCCTGCGGCCTTCTTGACAGCTGCTCTTGCCAGCAAGCGCGTAGAATCGAGCGTTGGCAGCGAAGAGGAATCGGGCGTGACCAGCAGCGGAATCTCGGTGCATCCCAGGACCACCGCATCGCATCCTTCGTCCTGCAAGGTTCTGATGACTTCCTGAAAATAAGCGAGGGAACGCGAGGTAAACTGCGCGTTCACCAGTTCGTCCATAATGATCTGGTTGATCCTTTGGCGCTCTTGCGCGCCGGGGATGCGGTGTTCGAGGCCGGCCGCCTTCAATTTTTCAGGGTATACCGGCCCTTCCATCAAATAACGCGTGCCCAGTACGCCCAGCCGTTTGAAGTGACTCCGGCGAGCCTCGATCGCAACTTCTTGGGCAATGTGCAGCCAGGGGCGCGGGGAACGATGCTCGATGAGATCGAATGCCTGGTGAATGGTGTTGTCGGGGCAAATCAGGAAGTCGGCTTCAGCTTTAGCCAGCTTCTCGGCCGACGACAGCATCAGCTCCGCTACTCCAGGCCAGTCATTGGCGTAAATACAGGTCATGTAGCGGGCCAGGGGATGGGTGTGCATTGAGACCTCGGGATGATCATGCGCCCCGAGCAGCTTCGCGCCTTCTAGGGCAATGGTGCGATAACACAGCGCGGCCCCCTCTGCGCTGCAGGCTACGATGCCGATATGCTGGGTCATGGCGGGTCTGATCCTGGCTTACTGCTGCCCCGCGAGTTTCTCGACTTGCTCGAGCATCTTATTGACGTCTTCGCGTGAGTAATATCTTCCGCCCACCACCACACCGAAAATCTTGCGGGTGTTGCGAATGTCCTGAAGGGGGTTCGCGTCCAGCAAGACTAGGTCGGCTGTGTGCCCCGTCTCTGCGACTCCGTACTTGTCCAGCTTGGCGAGGAACAGGGCAGGGTTGATGGTAGCCGCCTGCAGGGCTTGCAATGGCGTGAACCCGCTCTTCACCAGCCACTCCAGTTCATCGTGCAGACTGAACCCAGGAAACACGTAGGGATCCGGTCCATCGGTACCGGCCATGAACTTCACTCCCGCGCCATCCATCGCCCTCACCAGTTCCACAGCGCGAGCAGCTTCGGCTTTCCGGTCTGCCAGTTCCTCAGGTGAAGTGTTCTTACGGAGCTTGGCGGGATTCCACTGCTCACGCACCGAGGCGGGAACGTACCTGAGGCGCGGATCACTCTGCAGATTCGGATCGTCAATCCGGCTGCCGGCCTGCGTCCACACCAAGGTCGGCACCTGCCAGGTATTGCTCCGCGCGATTTTTAGAAATAGGGCTTGCGCTTTGGTCTGATCGTACGTGGCCATAACCTGACTGCCCAGTTTCTCATAGGTCGCGTAATCGTGATTCGCCAACGCCGTGAGCCCCTGGGCGCGGAACTCCTCCTCACGGGAAGAACAGGCGAGCAGGATGCCAGTCAGGTGCTCGAGGCTTCTCTGCCCTGCCGCCACCGCTTCGCCAGCGCTCACGGAATAAGGGACGTGCCCCGCGAAAGAAATTTTCTGCTTCGCCGCCTCGTCGGCGATGGCAAAGTATGAATCGCGCGGAATGTTGGAGAGTATCTTCACGAAATCCACGCCTCGGCCCTTGAGGGCATCTACCGCATGGCGCGCGTCCTCGGGTGTATTCACGGCGATTGTCTGCTGGTCACTCTTTCCTCCCGCGAGAAACGGGCCTGCCAAAACCAGGTGCGGACCGGGTAATTCTCCGTTCTCGATCCGGCTTCGCCTGCGCTCGAGCGCATCGGGATCTCCTCCCATATCGCGCACACCGGTCACACCGTTGGCGATGTACAGGGGATAAATCACTTTTTCATCCCACTCCGGGGACACGAAGGCGCTGTGCACATGCATGTCCCACAGCCCGGCGATCAAATATTTGCCATTGGCATTAATCACCTTGATGTTCCGCCCCTCGGCAACAAAGCCCACTTTCCCCACTCCCGTGATCCGGTCCTTGGTGATGACGACGGTCACTCCCTGCTCGATCCCGCCATCACGCGTATTCACCACGTTGACATTGGTGAAAATGAGCTTCTCGGGTGCAGTCTTCGGCCTTGCATCAGCAGGGAGGAGAGTAGACAGACAAAAACAAGCGATTAGCAATGCCTTCATGCCCCCAGCTCCAAAAAAGCCAGTCAGGAAAGGCTAAGTGTGGGCTGCCGCCGCGTCAAACAAATTCAGGAATGTCAGTTTCTTTTCTGCCGGAAGAAAAGATGCTTCGAAGGAATTCCGGGCCAGCTCCCGCAAGTGCTCATCCGTAAAGCTGAACAACTGCTGGGCCAGCTGGTACTCCCGCGACAGCGATGTACGAAACATTGCGGGGTCGTCAGTGTTTAGAGTAATCATGAGGCCCTGATCGAAGTACTGGCGAACCGGATGAGCACTCAGCGACGGGCAAGCACCGGTGCGTAGATTGCTGGTGAGACAAATCTCTAGCGGAACTTGCCGAGCGGCTAGCTCCTCCACCAACTCCGGATCCTGCGCCGCCGCCAATCCATGTCCAATCCGTTCCGCCCGGAGATTGAGTGCGCCCCAGACGGATTCAGAGCCGGCATTTTCTCCGGCGTGGGCGGTAAGATGCAAACCGTGGTCGGCGGCGTACGCGTAGCCTTCGCGGAACAATTCCGGCGGACCCTTCTGCTCGTCGCCGCCGATACCAATAGCCACGACATCACGATCCCGATGGCGCAGGGCAGCGCCGAAGACTTCGCGGGCGGCACCGGGCCCAAACTGGCGCACGGCATCGAAAATCCACAACAGCGAGACGCCAAAATCGCGCTCACCTTTCCTTCGCCCGCGATCCAGGCCTTCGAAAATGGCGTCGAAATCCTGCTTGCGCCAAAGACAAACCCCCACCGACACGTACACTTCGGCGTGAAGTACGTTTTCCGCTTTGAGTCTTTCCATCAACCGGTAGGTGATAAATTCGTAGTCATCGGGGGTCTTGAGATCTTCGGTCACGGCCTTGAAGGCCAGCAGGAAGCCGTTGAAGTCTTCATAGCGGTAGAGCTGTTCGATCTCAGCGAGCGTGCTGGTTTTTCCGTGGCGCTTTCTGAGCTCGACCAGGGTTGTGGGATCGATCGAACCTTCCAGATGCAGATGCAGCTCGGCTTTGGGAAGGCTAACCAGGAACGAGCTGGGCCGGTCCATATGACTCCAGATTGTAGATGGAAGATCGCAGATTGAAGAGCAAATAAATGAAGTTTCCCCGCACGTGAATCTTCAATCTACAATCGGCAATTCCGGCGGCAATCTCCGTTAAACCTTGGCTCTGGCGAACTCGCTATGACGCCGGCTGTAGAAAACATAGATGGCCAAGCCGAGCGCGAGCCAGATGAAGAAACGCAACCAGGTGATGACCGTTAGTCCTGTCATCAGCCCGCCGCATAACGCCACCGAGATCAGTGGAAACCAGGGAACAAAGGGCACCCGGAAGGCGCGCACTCTGCTCGGCTGTTTGCGCCTCAGAAAGATGACGCCGAGCGAAACCAAAACAAAGGCAAACAGCGTGCCGATGTTGGAAAGATCGGCCGCGTCGCCGATATCCACCAGCCCAGCGGGAATTCCCACCGCAAAGCAGGCAATCCAGGTGGACCAGTGTGGAGTCTTGAATTTGGGGTGAACGGCTGAAAAAAGTTTGGGCAACAGGCCATCGCGCGACATCGCATACCAGATACGCGCCTGTCCATACTGAAAGACCAGCAGCGATGAAATCATGCCGGTGAGCGCGCCGACCACGATCACCGATCGGAAAAAAGGGTGCGCCCCCAGATGTTTCAGCGCGTAGGCTACGGGCGCTTCCGCGGCTTCGCCGGAAACAAAGGTCGTGTACTTCATCATGCCGAGCAGCACAACGGCAACGCCGACGTACAGAATCGTGCAGATGATGAGCGAAGCGATGATCCCGAAAGGCAGATCCCGTTGCGGCGTTTTACATTCCTCGGCCGCGGTAGATACGGAATCAAAACCAATATAGGTGAAGAACACTATGGCGCCGCCGGTCACGATTCCGGCAAACCCAGAAGGGGCAAACGGCGTCCAGTTGGCGGGCTTGATGAGCATTCCGCCTACAACCAGGAACGTAAGAATGGCACCGATTTTGACCAGCACCATGACGTTGTTGGCGCCTGCCGATTCCTTCACGCCGCGGACCAGCAGCAAGGTCAGGATAAAGACGATGAGAAAGCCAGGAACATTGAAATAGGCGCCCGTCCACTTTCCCGACGCCCACACAGGACTGGCCCACTGGTTGGGCAGATTGACGCCGAAAGCCGCAAGTTGAGCCTTGGCGTATCCGCTGAAGCCGACCGCGACCGCAACATTGCTCACGACGTATTCAAGAATCAGATCCCAACCGATGATCCAGGCGAAAATCTCGCCCAGCGTGGCGTAAGAATACGTGTAGGCGCTGCCCGCGATCGGGATCATGGAGGCTAGTTCGGCATAACACAGCCCCGCAAAGCTGCAGGCGACCGCAACCAGCAGAAACGAGATGGCAATGGAAGGGCCCGCAGGCGGACGCCCGTGCATCAACGCGCCCGCCGTGCTCCCTGTTCGCAGGAAGTTTCCGATCAGATCCAACACCTGCGCGTGCAGGATGGAGGGAGCCTCGAAGTGCTCTCCCGCCGCCGCGGTGCCAGTGAGGACGAATATTCCGGAGCCGATGATGGCCCCGATGCCCAGCGCAGTGAGCGACCATGGGCCCAGCGTCTTCTTAAGGCGATGCCCCGGCTCGTCGGCTTCCGCAATCAGTTTGTCAATGGACTTGCAGCAGAGAAGCTGGTTGTCTGACGTGCGCGCGGATGGTGGTTGTGCCAAAGGGGTTCTTGTCTCCTAAAGCTTCTGCCAATTAGCACTTGGCACTTGGCATTGAGCCGATGACTTCGGTTACGAAATCGAACTTTCACCGCTAAGTGCCGAGTGCCGCCGCCCTTACCGCTTCGCCGTGCCGCGGGCCAACTTTTTCACCTTGCGCTTGGCCGAACCGCGGGCGTATTCGCGAGGCTTCAGCGGATTTTCCGTCTTGCGCTTCTTGCGCGCCGCCCGCTTGGTTTTCTTGCGCTCTTCTTTGCTCAACTTGCTTGTGTTTGCCATGAGTGCTGTTTGCTTCTCCTCAACAAGGTATACGCTGAAACACTAGCTCCTAGCCTTTACTCTTAGCGCCAAAACCTCACCACTCGGAACCTGACTCCTCTGGCTAAGGGCTAAAGAGCTATAGAGCTATAGCTCAAGAACTAACCTTTTCCAGCTGCGCGTACTTCTCTATCAACTTCTTCAAACCAAAGCGAGGGAATTGTACCGTAATCTTGGCGTCTTCACCCTCTCCTTCGCGCTGGTACACCAAGCCTTCTCCGTACTTGGGGTGGCGGACCTTCTGTCCGGGGCGGAAACCCTTCTTCCCTTTAGGCTCCTCAACCAACGATTTCGGAAGGCTGAACTTCTTGCCCCGCGAAGCGAAAAACTCGGCAATGTTGTCGATGGAGTTGTACGATTTGGCCGAATAGGACGCCGCCCGTTGCTTGGTGTGGCCGGCCCAGCTTGCACTCTGGTCTTCGTCTTCGTAGGAATAGTGCGTGGAGCCATGTTCCTGCTCGTGTGGCGCGGGCGCCCCCGACCGCGCAGCTGTTCTGCTGGTTCGCGAACCACCCAGTTCTTCGACTAACGGAGAAGGCACTTCCGCAAGAAACCGCGAAGGTATGCTGGCTTCGGGTAGATCGGTTCCGTAACGACGGCGATAGACCGCCCGGGTCAGAATCAGTGTGTCCATGGACCGTGTCATGCCTACATAGCAAAGCCGTCGCTCCTCTTCGATGTCGTCGGGCTGTAAAAATGTTCGCGAGTGTGGAAACAGTCCTTCTTCCAGGCCCCCTAAGAACACCAAAGGAAATTCAAGCCCCTTGGCCGCGTGCAGGGTCATCAGAGTGATCTGGGCAGCTTCATCGTAAGCGTCGGCGTCGCTGACCAGCGCGGCGTGATCCAGAAATTGGTCGAGTGTTTCGCCCCGGTCGCGCGAATCCATGGCCGCGTTGACCAGTTCGCGCAGGTTTTCTATACGAGAGTAGGCCTCGGGCGTGTCTTCCTCTTCGAGCAGCGTGATGTAGCCGGTGCGGTCAATGAGAAACTTCAGAATGTCGGCGGTATTGGCAGCGACAGCGCCGGCATCCTGCCGGCGGTCATGGAGGCCTCCCGCGGCCACATCTTGGTCAGGTTGCGCCTCCGCCAGCTCCGGCGGCGGAGTGGTCCCGGACCTATCATCGGCCGCGGGACCAAAGTCAAAAGAGAAGTTATCCGGACTGAAGTCCGTATCCTCCGCGGCAGGCGGGGTGCCCGTCTCTGCATCGTCTTTCGCTTCCGCCTCCTCCCGCGCCGTTTCTTGCAGCCGCTCCCCATATGTTCCGACGAGAATGGCGCGCCCGTCTTCAATCAGACTCGTGAAGCCTTTAAGCGCAGCCAGCGCTCGCTGGGGCAGAAGCTGACGTTTGACCACCTCCGAAATCGCACCCCAGAAGGACAGGCCGGTCTCGAGCGCAACCCGCTCCACCGTTTCAATACTGGTTTTACCAATCCCGCGTACTGGCGTGTTGATCACACGCAGCAGCGAGATCGAGTCATCCGGGTTGTGGATGACTTTGAGATACGAAATCATGTCCTTGATCTCCGCCCGCTCGTAGAACGAAAACCCTCCCACCACGTGATACTTCAACTGATAGCGGCGCATAGCTTCTTCAAACAGGCGCGACTGCGAGTTGGTACGGTAGAGCACGGCGGCACGAGCGTTTTCGCCCTGATCGACGGCTTGGCGGAGATATCGCGCAATGTAGTCGGCGGCGAAAAGGGCTTCGTTTTCCCCGTCCGGCGCTTCGTAATAGCCGATCTTCGTGCCGCCCTGCCGCGACGTCCAAAGATTCTTGCCCTTGCGCTTGAGGTTGTTCGAGACTACGGCTGAGGCAGCCTGCAGAATGTTCTGGGTCGAACGGTAGTTCTGTTCCAGGCGAATCGTCTTGGCTTCGGGGAAGTCTTTTTCGAACTCGAGGATGTTGCGGATGTCCGCTCCACGCCAGGAGTAGATGGACTGGTCTTCATCGCCTACGGCGCAGATATTGTGATGGGCACCCGCCAGCAGAAGCATGAGTTCGTACTGCGGGCGGTTGGTGTCCTGATACTCGTCAATCATGACGTACTGGAAGCGCCGGTTGTAATATTCGCGAACCGCTGGCACAGCCTTCAGCAGGCGCACGGTCTCGAGCAGCAAGTCATCGAAATCGAGGGCGTTGGCTTTGCGCAATTCCTTGCGATACTCCTCGTAGATATGGGCCACACGCTCAGTCTTGGGATCGCCCGACTGCAGATAAATCTCCTGCGGATCGAGCATGTGGTTCTTGGCCCAGGAAATATGGGAGAGCACCGAGCGCGGCGTGGTCTGCTTATCGTCAATGCCGAAACGGCGCATGACCGACTTGACCAGTTGCTGCTGATCAGACTCGTCATAGATGACAAAGCTCTTGGTCAAGCCGATGGGAGGCACACCCGGCACGGCCGAGGGAATGCGCAGTTGTTCGATATCCCGCCGCAGCACGCGTACGCAGAAAGAATGGAAGGTCGAAATGACTGGCTTGGCGATAGAGAGGCCGCCAACCAGCGTGTCCACGCGCTCCACCATCTCTTGCGCAGCCTTGTTGGTGAAAGTCATGGCCAGGATGGACTCGGGCATGACACCCCGATTTTCGATGAGATATGCGATGCGGTAGGTGATGACCCGGGTTTTGCCGCTGCCCGCGCCCGCCAGGATGAGCACCGGCCCGCCCGTGGTTTCGACGGCTTCGCGCTGCTGCGAGTTGAGTTGATCGAGAAAGGACAAGTGTGGAACGGCTCCGGGGCTCACTGATTGAATTTTACAGGGGATCGACGATTTGCGAGGCACGCCTCAAGCCCAGGCACCCATCAATTGGCCCAGATCATCGCCAACGCGCAGTCCATCGGTTTGATTGCTGAAATAGCAGGCGTTGATTTCTTTCGCTCCCATTATCTCGGTACTTCTAAACCTAAACCTTTGAGTTCCTCCGCAAGTTTCGCCGGGCGAAGAAGAGTTGGAACGGCTCGCCCGCGGCGGCACCCTTCGGGACAGTACGTGGAGCGCTCAACGCTGTCGCCAGCCGAGCATCCTGGGATCCACGGCGAAATCGGAGACCACGCCCGTTCCCTCGAAAACGCGCAAACCCCGATAATCGGCAACGCCAGTGGATCGTCGAGAACCTTGAGCAGGTCAAAAACCTGGTGTGCGGCGTGTCGAATTGCAACCCCATGAGCCGCCCTGCTGAATCTTCCTGCTTGCCATTGGTCGCTATCCTGTCTTGGCCGCTGTCCCTGCGGCTCGGCATTGCTCGCAGGGGCACACATCCCGCAGGAACTGCCAGGAATAAATTCCCAGCTCGTGACCATCATTCCAGTGAAATTTGATGGCGTACTTTCCGACCCCCTCTGCCGTCAACGGCTTGGCTGTCTCCTTGAACATGGGCAGAGCGCCGGGCGCGAGCTTGGGCGTCTCGCCCGGCTTGCGGCCCGATCTACCACGATCATCGTCACACAAGGCGCAGGGACAGGCATCTCGTAGGAACGGGAACGGGTAGTGAGACCGGTGGCCGTCTTTCCACTCGATATCCACTCCTGAGCCGCTGGTCAGGTTCACTCTGACCGACTTCGGATCGGGGGTTGTCACTTTATCAGTATCGCACAGTCTTACTGACCAGCTATGTCCATGCTGCACTAGAAGATACACGGATCATAAATTTTCACTTGACATCCGAAACCAAGGTATTTAACTTAACAGCGTTAACTTAACATCGTTAACTTAACAGCGTTAAGTAATAAGACGTTGTAACCGGAGAGGCGATGGGCGTCAAAGAACGGCGTGAACGTGTGAAGTCGGAGACCCGGGACAGGATCCTGGACGCTGCTCGCGAACTGTTTATCAGCGAGGGCTATGAGGGCGTTTCCATGCGGAAGGTCGCCGAGAAAATCGAATACTCTCCCACCGCAATCTACCTTCATTTCGCCGACAAGGAAGAGTTATTCCATGAACTCGTGCACGAGGACTTCGCCCGCCTGGCGACGGTTTTCCAAAGCGCGGCGATGCCAACCAACCCAGTGGACCGGATTCGGGAGATCGGCCGCACTTATACGCAATTCGGCATGCAGTATCCGAATCATTACAAGCTCATGTTCATGACGCCACACCCGCCGGCCGAACTCGATGATCTTGATCGCGAAAAAAAGGGCAATCCGGAGAGCGATGCCTATGCCTTCCTGAAGCTCTCGGTAGAGCAGGCCATTGCGGCCGGGGACTTGCGTGACGACTTGCGGGACGCCGACCTGATTTCACAAACGCTGTGGGCTGCGGTGCACGGCGTGATTTCTCTGCAAATCGCCAAGTGCAACGACGGGTGGGTGGACTGGCGTCCCCTGGAACAACGCGCCACGTTGATGCTGGACGCAACTCTGCGGGGCATGCTGAAGGAGCCTTACTGACATGCCTCCCCTAGCGCGGCGCAATCTGTTTCACGACAAAGTGCGGCTGACCGTGACCCTCACCGGAATCGTATTCGCCGTGGTGCTGATCGTGGTCGAGTTGGGCCTGTTCGTCGGCTTCACCACTACCACATCCGGCCTGGTGGATCACTCCGGCGCCGACCTGTGGGTGGCCTCGAAAAACGTGCCTTACATCGAGCAGGGGGTCGCTTTCAGCGAGCGCAGGCTGAATCAGGTGCGAGCCATTCCGGGCGTGGGTGAGGCGGAAAAATACATCGCCCACTGGACCCAGTGGAAGCGCCCCAACGGAAGCGAGGAATCAGTCCAGATCGTAGGTTTCAACCTCGACTCCAATGTGGGCAGGCCCTGGAACCTGGTGCAAGGACGGACCGAAGACCTAAAAACACCGGATGCCATCATCGTGGATGAACTCTACAAGCAGAAGCTGGGCGTCACCCGCGTGGGTGAGGTCTTTGAAATCCACGGCCGGCGCGCGCGTGTGGTCGGTTTTACCCGCGGCATTCGCTCCTTCACAACTTCGCCTTACGTTTTCACCAGTTTCAAGAACGCGCAGGACTTCGTCGGTCTGCGTGAGGATCAGACGTATTTTCTGCTAGTCAAACTCACTCCCGGCGCTGATCTAGAAAGAGTACGCCGCGCCATTGGCGGCCAGGTGAAGGATGTCGAAGTCCTCACCAGCCACGAATTCAGCCGCATGACCCGAATTTACTGGATGTTTACCACGGGCGCGGGCGTGGCCGTGCTGCTGGCTGCGGTCCTCGGTCTGATTGTTGGGTTCGTCGTGGTGGCCCAGACGATCTACGCCACTACCATGGACCACCTGCGCGAGTTCGGCACACTCAAGGCCATGGGTGCGGCCAACAGCTA
>Ga0070706_100002373_pt1 | contig 19022 bp, 18 predicted proteins | sample KBSK5501metaG_FD_65476 | JGI IMG/M metagenome (GOLD analysis project Ga0070706, IMG submission 65476) | Corn, switchgrass and miscanthus rhizosphere microbial communities from Kellogg Biological Station, Michigan, USA - KBS K5-50-1 metaG | ecosystem: Host-associated > Plants > Roots >... | reverse complement strand
GTGTTGGGATGGTAACGCCGCGCTCCCAGCGACTCACCATCTCGAAGCTTGTTCCCACCTCTTCAGCTAACTTGGCCTGGGACCATCCTTTGAGGCTGCGTGCATGTCGCAAGCGTTCATTGGGCACACGCTCTTCGACGCTCATGATGGAGGCTCCTTCCTTCCGGCCAGACTCTGCTTCGCGTGTCTCTTACCTTGCACAGCAGGGAGGACCACGGAACCATAATGCTGATGTACAAAATACTGAAAATACTCGCTCCTGTTTCCTCTCCAACGATCACATTATATCTCAATCGTGCAATAAATAAAAGGAATAGAATGAGGAGAACGAAACGTGTCTTACACCAGTCCAGGAAATATCAAACACTCGTCCAGGGCTTTATAAAGGACCGCACTGCTATGAAACCAAGATCTCTCGCAGCTCTGTGGGGAATTGCCTGCTAAGGGCAGTGGTGAAACTTCCTAAATGCTGAGCTTACGCATCGAGATCGTGACGAGCGACCGATGTGCACATGCGCGCGAGTAGCTGAGAGCTGGCTGGAATCATGAGCGGTTCTAGGCTGATATCACGAGGTCGTGGGCGACTGTGCACTGACCGTCATCCAGTTGATGAATGATGGAAGCGTGTCTGGGGTCCATTGCATGCGGATGCGAGGTGTATCGAGCAGTACAGCCGCTTCTGGATTGCTTGAACAGCCCTGAGATAGCTCCGCGACTCTGAAGAACAATCGATCAGATGGTATGCACGCCTCTTGCAATCCAATCAAGACACCTGAGAGAAACCACAACTGTGTAGAAGCACACGAGAAAACGGTGTATACTGTACGGCGGAGAAACCGTTGCACTCCCGGCTGTCCGCGAATGCGAACACGTGTCTTGCTTTTGGGTGGGATGGTCGAGCTGGAGTCTCAAAGGGTGCGACCCTGATTCCCGACGCCATGCTCTGGCGGAGGTTTGCTCCATGTGTTGGCCGATGTCTCATGTCCGCGTCTTCTGGGGAACATGTTGTCTATGCGCTCTCGGCTCGCATCCGTGAGCCGGGGCATGGGCAGGCAGATGGCGCACATGTCAGCGCCGGCGGCGGTCCACCACAATGTGCATCCACACGCGGTGCAAGGGTCGTGTGGTCGGTGCTTCGCGCCCCAGTCCGCGAGGGTCGCTGCCAATGCGTCCACAATGTCCGGGGACGGGACTGGTACATCGCGCTCGCGACGTGCCAGGCGATCAGCGCTCATGGCCTGATCCCATTGCTGCGGGGGTGAGATACGGACTTAGGATCTCGCGGAGTTCGAGGAGCAGTTGTCTGCTAAAGTCAAGGTCGCAACGTGCTCTTTTATGCCATTCCCTCTTCCGATACAGTAGCACGCTGGTATGCTGAAACACCCCAGGAGTTTCGCTTCTGTTTCAAAATCCCAGGTGATATTAGCCACGCACCTCACTTAGAAACACGCAAAAGTGAGGCGTACTTCTTTACCGACCGTATACGAGGGTTGAAAGAACGGTTGGGTCCATTGTTTCTACAATTACCCCCAGCATTTGGTCCCGCCCAACTTTCACAACTCCAGGTTTTTCTCGACTTTTGGCCTCAAGATCTGCGCCTGGCAGTCGAAGTGCGTCATCCTGATTTTTATAAAGAACCGTATGCTACCAAACTGAATTCAGTGCTTAACCAGCACAAGGTAGCACGAATAATGATGGATACCAGACCAATTAGAATTGGCTCGGCTGAAGAAAAACAGATTCTCCAGGCACGTGAACGCAAACCTGATCTCCCATTACAAATCGCTGTCACAACCGACTTTATATTTCTGCGTTTTATCGGTCATCCCCGTATGGAAGTTAACTTCACATTTCTTGATACATGGGCACAGCAGTTAGCACAATGGGTAGATGAAGATTTAACGCTCTATGTCTTCTGCCACTGCCCCTTTGAGGTTCACTCTCCATTCATCTGCTCTACCCTTTATGAGAAGGTCAGGGAATTGACTGCACTACCACCTTTACCCTGGCAACCAGATCAACCTGAGAGTGGCGCTGAACAAGCAAAGCTATTTTAACCAGGAAATAGTGAAAACTACAAAAAAACCGGAAAACGCTATTTTGGTGCGTTTTCCGGCCTTCAAACAACAGGCGAAAGAAAGGAGTTCCCTGTTGTTCCCCAGGATAATGACCCGTATGTCGAGCCACTCTATGTCCCCCCCAGGACATCCCCTACATGGCTTTCCCCTAGGTATAAGAGTACAATCTGAAAGTTTTTTTCTGGTTGACATCGAGTTGAGAATGTATGAAGATTTATGAAAATACAGCATTTCAGGTTGAGATATGTACATCTTGCTACTTTTGTGTAGGTATTGAAAGAGGTCATAACAAGTGTTCAAAAATATTACTCAATTCGAGTACCAAAGTAAGTTTGGGAACGAGCATGTATGGCTGGGTAGAAGTAATGATTCAAATTTCGCATGTTTGCTGGCTGGTGCTCTACTTGGCAGAGAGGTGATACGAATACGAGCCATACGTGGTACGCAGTTGGATGAGTCGCGTTTTCAGTTAAGCGAAGGTGGAACTGGGACACTTCCTTATCATTCCTGGATAGTAGCACATGGAGATGAACAATGGCCTGATTTCCTGAATGAAAGCCAGACCCAAGCTACTTTAGAGTCGTATTTGCAAGGTTTCGCTTATGAAACCCATGCTATTCGTTTGATCAAACCGCTTGCAAGTCAAGAACGCATCTATGGATTGGGTGAACGTACAGGCACGATGAATAAGCGTGGTCATGCATTTCCTATCTGGAATGTCGATCCTCCCTGGCCTCACAACGCGGATACCATGAACATGTATACCTCCATCCCTTTCTATCTTGGCCTCCATATTGATGATGGCTCAGCCTATGGAGTCCTGATCGATCATACAGGCCGCGTCGATATGGATATGGGTCTTACACATGATTCTGAATCAACAATTACTGTTCAGGGAGACAGTTTCATTGCTTATTTCTTCGTTGGCCCAAGACCCAGTGACGTGTTACGCCAGTATTCCGAACTCACCGGACATATGCCTTTACCCCCTCGTTGGGCCCTTGGGTATCACCAGTCACGCTGGAACTATTACTCAGAGGAGCAGGTACTCCAGATTGCGAACCGCCTGCGTGAACGCAATCATCCATGCGATGCTATCTGGCTCGACATTGAATATATGCACGGATACCGTAACTTTACCTGGAACCAAGAGCAGTTTCCTGATCCAACTCAAATGATAAACGATCTGCATAAGCAAGGTTTGCATCTGGTCACCATCATCGACCCAGGAACCAAAATCGATGAAAATTATTCTGTTTATAAGTATGGTATAGGGCATGACTACTTCTGTCGTTACCGGAGCGGTGAACTCTTTACAGGCAGTGTGTGGCCAGGTGAGTGTGTCTTCCCCGATTTTTCCCGCAGCGAAGTACGTAACTGGTGGGGCAATAACCACCAATACTTGCTTGACCAGGGAGTCGATGGTATCTGGAACGATATGAATGAGCCGTCGCTAACAAACGTCCTGTCAGATACGAATGAGCCATCTATTCATGGCAAAACAATGAGCAATGATGTGCTACATCGTGCTGGCGGAAATGAAGTTACAGGACCGGATGGGCCACCAGTACTCCATAAGTTTTTTCATAATGCATATGGAATGGAGATGGCACGCGCAACGTACGAGGGATTGAGAAGGCTCCGACCAGACAAACGCCCTTTCGTGCTGACACGTTCCGGCACTGCTGGTATGCAGCGCTACACTGCACTATGGACCGGTGACAATACAAGCCAATGGGAACATATTTCAATGGCCATACCTATGTGTTTGAATATCGGCATGAGCGGTGTTCCCTTTGTAGGCATAGATATCGGCGGTTTCTGGGAAGCCAGCGACGGTGAGCTTCTCGTGAGATTTGCTCAACTTGCTAGCCTGGTGCCATTTTGCCGCAATCACAATTCGATTGATCAACCAGACCAGGAACCCTGGTCGTTTGGTGAACCGTATGAAAGCGCTTTTCGCATCGCTATTGAACAACGATATAGACTCATGCCCTATCTTTATACACTCTTTCACGAAGCTGCAACAAATGGTGCTCCAATTATACGGCCTTTATTTTACCATTATCCTCGAGATGAACAAGCATACGATGTAGAGTATGAGTTCCTTTTAGGTGACTCTATCCTGTCTGCCCCAATCTATGAACAAGGCGCAACGAGTAGAAATGTGTATCTACCACAAGGTACCTGGTATGATTTCTGGAATGGCAATATATACCCTGGAGCAGGCTGGAGTGAAATTGCTACCCCATTAGAGTTCTGGCCCATTTTCGTAAGGGGTAATAGCATTATTCCTACCGGGCCTGTGATACAATATACAGATCAACGTCCCACTGATCCACTTACCTTCACATGTTATCTGATAGGAGATGAACTGGCAAACTACACTTTATATGAGGACGATGGATCAACACCTGCATACCAGAATGGGCGTTTTGCTCAGATTTCAATTAGTTGCCGTGCAACTGACGAACTTACAACTGTCGAGATTGAAGAGCGATTCCATGATTTTCAGCCTCAACGCGAATGGTATGAGCTTATTGTATTCGCAGGTGGCCGAGTCTTAAAACAACAAGTGAAGGCTGGACAAGGTCTGATTAGAGTACAATTGAGATAGAAATTGCAGCTATTAGTCATAATGAGGCGTGAACCTCATTATAGGAGTTATCATGTGGAGGATAGATTATGGCTGATTGGAGCGCACAAAATATTCATCCATCGATGCATGTCTATACCCTTGACGGACAGGAGTTGGGCCACATCGCGAAGGTCTATGAAGATTCTTTTCTCGTACACAAAGGTTACTTGTTCCCAACAGACCGCTACATTCCATATAGCGCTATCGATTCTGTCGAAAACAACCGAGTGCAATTAATCATGAGTGCTGATGAAGCGAAGCAAAAGGAGTGGGAGAAGCGTCCCGATTATGAGGATCACCTGGGAGATCCAACGCAATTGTTATATGATCGTGGACATGGTGTTCATGATCCTTTCGATGAGGAAAACCCTGATTAACCCTGAAGCGCTCTATATACTAAAAAATCAGCGTAACGTTTACGTCGCATTGACCGTATTACTTATAGAAGCAACTCCTGGGATGCCATTTCTTACCAGGGTTTATCTCTAGAGCATCAGGTACATTCGTTTTTTATCCGGATCGAAACTTTGAAAATTGTTCATCATACTACCAGTCGATGGTATGGTATTGCTATGAAGATACGGTTAGAACCTGATTTCAACTAAGGTATTTACCCGATGTTATGACCCGATCCACTCTATACAATTAGAGAAGAATAGATATTGGCTAGGCATATATACGTTCAGTGCAAACTTGTCTCGAGCATGTAAGCACTGGCCACGAGGCCACACGGAGGAGTCCGGCAGCTGATTTTGCCGGTAGATTTCCCGAAGGGAGCGTGGAATAATGGCAATTATTGATCCTATGAGTGATGTGTTCACTCCATTACTACCTACTACTGCTCAAACAGTAGTGTTTTCCTCTACCACCATGTCTGACTTTGAATCAGGTCTTGATGCCTTTTTGGCAAAATCGCCGTCAAAACGCAATACAGAGCCGCTCATCGATGCTGACCCGTTAACTGATGAAGTAGCCATTTTATTGCTAGATGATGCTACAGTGGTAGAAGAAAGCACCGACACGGATGTGTTGGAAGAATTACCTTTACAATCGCGCCATGCTCGCGCATCAACTGCTCGTACAGCGCTGGGTTCTGAAGATGCTTTTCAGAGCTACCTGCGCGATATTCGAGGACTGGGTCTATTGTCACATGCTGAAGAAGTTGACCTGGCTCAGAGAGCTGCTGCGGGTGATGCATTGGCGCATCGTAGGTTAATCGAGTCTAATCTGCGCCTGGTGATCGCTATTGCACGCCGTTATACGAGCACGGGTGTCCCCTTAATAGATCTGATACAAGAGGGAAATCTCGGTCTAATGAGAGCGGCTGAGAAATTTGATTATCGCCGGGGTTGTCACTTTGGTACATATGCTACATGGTGGATCCGGCAAGCAGTCAGCCGTGCTGCGGGTGAACAATCTCGACTCATCCATTTACCGGAACATGTTGCTACTCGTTTGCGTAAAGTGCGTCGTATTGCAGCTCAATTATCTCAAGAAAATGGGCTTGATCCGTTGCCAGAGCAGATTGCTGAAGCATGCGATATGGACGTGAACGAGGTCGCCGATCTGCTCGGTATTATTGAGCAGCCTGTATCTTTGGATGCACCTGTTGATGAGGAAGCTCGTTATTCTTTAGCAGATACATTGGAAGATAGCGCCGCACCTGCTCCAGCAGAAACGGCTTCACAGCATTTGCTCGGTGAAGAACTTCATCGCGCCCTTGCCTTACTTACACCACGTGAACGCTCGGTCATTACACTCCGTTATGGGATTGGTGATGGGCGTAGCCGCACGTTGCTGGAAGTAGGTAAAGAGTTGGGCATTTCACGCGAACGCGTGCGGCAACTTGAAGTTGTAGCGCTTATGAAACTGCGCGGTATCAGCAATAGCGCTGCGCTCAAGGAATGTGTTTGAAACACATCTCGACGGAATTACCAAACTATGCTACACTGCAAGTGAACTACATGAGATGGCCATTCGCATGTTCATAAGGAGATAAACCCATGGCATCGTGTACATCTTGCGGTCATGACGTTACTGGCAAGAAGTTTTGCCCAGAATGCGGAATACCCGTACAACCAGCAGGTAGTGCCGCAAGTGAATCCGATTCAACGAATGTGTGCCCACGTTGTAAGGGTGTTGTAAAGCCCGGAGCAGCATTTTGCATGCATTGTGGCTCATCACTCAGTACACAGACAGCGGTTGCTACTGCCACACCAACACCACCTGCGCAATCTCAAGCACTTACACAGACCTGTATTGCCTGTCATGCAGAGGTCCCTAGAGAGATGGCATTTTGCACGAACTGTGGTCAGAGTATGAGGATATCGACTCCACCTGATGTCTCAGCAGCGCCAGTTGCTCTTATTTGCGCCAATTGTGGACGACAGAATAACCCAGGCGTAAATTTCTGTGCCGGGTGTGGTAACCCTCTATCCCACAACACAAGCACACCCGTTCCTCAAACAATTTATGCACAGCCTCCACAGTACTCACAACCGTATTCACAATACCCTCAGCAAACACCTCAATACACTCAGCAGCCAATGATGAACCAGCAACCAATGGTGCTACGCTGTCCCGTATGCATGGCAATGTCGCCACCTGGCACTCCCAATTGCCCTAGTTGCCGCACGAGTCTGGTAAATGTTGTGCCAACACCAGCGAACGTGCCTATGCAAAACCAGCAGGGAGGACTTGGCGGACTTTTCCAGGGTCCTGGCGGAAACATGGCTAAGGGTGCGTTAGGGGGTGCAGCAGCAGTCATCGGTGGTGAGATACTACTTCACGAGGTTGAGCGTGGCTTTGATAGAAACAGAGGCTATGGTGACCGAGATGGAGATGGCCTTCTAGGAGGTCTGGGAGATTTAGCCAATGATGTCGGCTTGTTCTAAGCCTGAATCTTTTCCTGGTTGACAGAATTAGGCTTTCGCCCGCCGCAAGCGACGGGGTTTCAACCCCAGTAGTGAGGCGTCTGTGGCTTTAGCCCCTTGTATTACCGCTTTTTGCCTGTGCAAAAAGAAGAGGTCTGTAGTCCCTTTCCAACTGCATCGTGTACAGGTTCGCCGGCGCAGGGCCGGCGGTACAAACACGACCGTGTTGTTCCAATGGACTCTGCTCTATGCTGCTGCGAAGGCACGACACCGCTGGATGTACGGCTTTAGGAAGTGTGGCAGCTCAGTCACACGAGCTCAAGGAAAAGCCTCCGCCCCTGGGGTGCGTTCCCAGGGGAGCAGCGTCGAAAGACGCGGGTGTTGGTCCTCCCCAGGACGCCGGAAACGGAAGTTGTGGGCCATTCATCCCTTTCCAAAAGGCACGGGAAGACCAACAGGCATGGCACCGCCCAGGAGAGAACACGTCTGAATGGAGGCGCTCTCTCAGCTTTTCCTCCTCCACTACGATGCATGCCGAGTCGGAGCCACGCTCCACTTCTCGTCGTATCGCCTACAGAGGAGAGGCAGAAGAAGCCGCGCCTTTAGTCGCGGCGGAGTGTCACTTTGATCACAAGAGCAACATGAGTCATCCCGAATTTTGATGGATGAGGCAGCGAAAACAGACCCTCCTTAGAGAGACTTGAGGCAGTGAGCAAGCACTCAAGAGTTCTCAGGAGGGTTTCTCTATGCAGAAGCAGTATCTCACCTGTAGAGAGAGGCCCCGCCAGTCCCACCCTGTGATGCTGGACAGATGGCGCAAGGACTGGGAGGGCAGCTGGGGAGCTTTCTGTTTCCGTTGTGAGTGCAGTTGGGTGCCGTGCTGAACAAACTGCTGGTGCGCACGTTTCTGGCGACCATTGAGGTGATGATCACTTTCGGCGACAGAGCCAGTCAGCAGTTGGAGCAATGGAGGCAGGCTGGAGAGGAGGGCCTGGTCATTTGGGATGAAAGCGTGTGGGAGAAGCCGGAGAGTCAGCAACTCGAGGGGCTCTGTGCAGTCCGCTAAAGCCTCGCCAAGCGCTTAACCCTTTACAAGAAAGGCTACTCCTCGCCGCCCAAGCCGATCTTCTTGCAGGGTCTGCAGTGGATAGGGGTGTTGCTGGTCGGTCGTCGCGAGCGGCAGGGGCCTCCACTCTTGGCCGCCATGCGCTGGTGCAGTTCGCGAGGCCCGCAGCCCTCCGATCACTCGCGCTAAAGAGGCCAGGCTGCTGCTCAGTTATGCGGCTCTGGCTCTTGCACCATTATTGTCATCGCACCGGCTGGCACTCTCGCTCATTTTATCAAGGACAAGGCGTACAAACAGATTCTTTGCACATTCACCCGAGACGGGCGGCGAACAAGGGTGGTGGAAACCTCGCCTTTTCTTCATCTTTCCCAAAAGAAAGGGACGCAACCTCACAAGAGATGGGGTTGTGTCCCTTTCTTTTGACCCTTTTCCCCTCTCTCAAGCTTCTCCGTCAAAATTCGGGATGACTCATGTTGTAACAATCGTACAAGCTCCCATTTTACACCCAAATTGGCTATGCCCTCCCTCTTTTCCCGTTGCCATTCACGCAGAAAACGTCTATAATAATGAAACGCTGCGCTAGCGACCAGGTATGCAGAGGTTAATGGTTAAGGAAGAAGTTTCAATTTTCAATGCAATACGAGCGAACGACCCTACAGAACGGACTCCGCTTACTCATGGCTCCAATGCCGGGTATGCGTTCAGCTAGTGTCTCATTTTTTTTTACAGTCGGTTCTCGTTATGAATCGAATACGAATGCGGGAATATCACATTTTATCGAGCATATGCTTTTTAAGGGTTCGGAAAAATACCCTAATGCCAGGCTTATTTCAGAGGCAATCGAGGGTGTTGGTGGAATATTTAACGGTAGCACAGGCAAGGAACTAACTCATTACAGCGCTCGTGTGCCTGGGGAACACTTATCAGGAGTTCTTGATGTTTTGGCCGATATGGTGCATCATTCACTCTTTGATCCAGTTGAAATTGAGAAAGAACGCACCGTTATTCTTGAGGAATTAAGTTCAACTCACGATGATCCTCAAGAATGGGTCGGACTGCTAATAGACGAGGCAATGTGGCCCAGACTCCCTTTAGGTCGCGATGATGCAGGCTACATTGAGACAGTTTCAAAGATTCAACGCCAGGAGATGCTGGACTATTTAGATGAATACTATCGACCAAATTCACTGATCATCAGTGTAGCAGGTAATATCGACCCGGCCAGGATAACTGAAAAATGTAAGCGTCTTTTTAGTGAGTGGGAACCACGCGAGCATTCAACGTGGACGAGATGCTTACCACCGGAGGATACTTCGCCAATCGTACTGGTTGAAAAGGAAACAGAGCAGGTCAACCTATGTCTTGGAACATTAGGCATAGCCTATTCGTCTCCCGACTATTATATACTCATGCTCATTAATGCTATCCTGGGAGATGGGATGAGCTCTCGACTCTTCCAGACAATCCGTGAAGAGCAGGGACTTGCTTACGATATTGGAAGCTACTTTAATAGCTATGCTGAGACAGGTAATTTTGTGGTGAGTGCTGGCGTAGACCCTTTACAAGTCGAACCTGCAGTACGAGCCATTATATGTGAGCTTTCTCGCTTATGTACCACACCTGTAGCAGCAGACGAACTTGATCGAATCAAGGCATATGTACGAGGTGGCCTGGTGTTAGGACTGGAAGGTACAAGTCAGGTCGCTTACTGGCTTGGTAGCCAGGAAAGCTTGCGTGGCAAAATACTCGATGTAGACGAAATAATAGCACATCTCGAGGATGTCACCGCACTAGATATTCAGCGCGTAGCGCAAACATGCTTTGCTCCTCAATGGCGTCATCTAGCGCTCATCGGCCCTTGTGAGCCAATTCAAGCAGAGTTTTTGGGTACGCTGCTCAAAGGCGGGGATTAAACTACACCCCGCTAAGCGAGTGCCTTAGGCTGCATGCCTGAGCCGATGCGGGAACAGGAGATCTAACTACATGGTGAATTCAACCTTTTTCGAATACTTGCAAAATGCCGAAGACGACATAAGTTCTGGCCGCATTCATGATGCGATGGCCAACTGCCAGCACATTCTCTCCTATTATCCTGATGCGCTTGAGGTTCAACGTCTTCTAGGCGAGGTATATCTGGCACAGGGTCAACTAGAAGAGGCTCAACAAACCTTTGATTGGATATTGGTGAACGATCCAGAGAATGTTGTTGTCTATTGTGATCGCGCACTTACTAGCGAACGTCTTTCAGATATTGATACAGCGCTCGATTGTTATCAGCAAGCATATGAACTAAGTCGCGGCAACAGCCAGATTCGCCAGAAATTTAACCAGCTAAGCGCAAAAGTAGGGCAACAAGAATTTATGTTTTCAAGGGCAGGCCTTGCGCGCCTCTATATGCGTGGAGATTTACTTACTCAAGCTGAACAAGAGTGGGAAGCTGTTCTCAATGCCAGTCCAGAACGACTCGATGCACGAACAGGTCTGCTCGAGACATGCTGGCGTGAGGGTACATATGACAAAGTTGAACAACTGGCAACAAAGATTCTCGAAGAGATCCCAACCTGCTTAAAAGCATTGCTTCTGCTTGCACATGTCACATCCACTTTCAATCTGGAACGGTCAAAAGAACTTCTTCTGCGCGCCGAATCTCTTGACCCAGAACTGGTAATGGCTCAGGAACTCTTTAGTGACCTGATTGTAAGCCAGCCCAATAATCCATTTCTTGCAATGCTGAAAAAAGAACCTATTGTCATTAGCGCTCCCTCAGACGATTTACAAGGATCTAACATTCAGACAGCAATCAATGCCATGGTTGAGTCAAATGGTACTCAAAGCTTCGCCAAATCTAAAGACAAGATTCAGAGCCAAAGCAATCTGGATACTTGGAGCGAGCTCGATACAAAGCAATCTTCTTTGATCGATATCAAAACTGTGGAAGAGGTCTCAGCATTTGCTTCCTGGACTGAGATTTCGAACGATCAGCATTCTGACGTAATAACCACAAATGACAATATAAGTCAAAGTGAAACAGATCTTGATACAATCAAAGCGTCACCTGCATTTGACGACCGTTTCGATCCAACTATTCTTGAACAACAACCCTGGTTTCAGGCAGAGCAAATTCATGGAACGACTTCAGAACAAGACACAACAAATGAATTTCCAAGTAGTGTAGAACCTGCTGAAAGCATACACTCATGGTCAGCAGCAACTAAAGAAGATTTCCCCACACCACCTGCCTGGCTTGATGTGCTTACCAATTTTGATTGGCAACCAGGTAATCCAATGTCCACACCCCCGGCTCAGTCACAAGGCACTGAGGAATCAATTGTAAATACAATTCCCACCCAATCTCAAGCTGAACCAGAACTAGCTTCTCCGAAACGATGGGAAGAAGATTTTAACGCTATATCTTCTTCTAATGTCACGGAGGAACCAGCTTCTTCGTTCTCAATAGAAGAGAACAACTCAGAAATGGAATGGCCGGAATGGCTGAAATCACTTGGCGCAAAAACCATGGAACCTGATGCAGAGCCAGCAATGCCAACGGTTGACCTCGAACAGCAGCAGTCCCACGAATTTCCATCGTGGATAGAGCAGCTTGACCAGACGTTATCTGAAACTGAACAGGCGCAAATGGCAACACTTGAATCCCTTGACAACGATTTGCGATCTCAAGGCTTCGTACCCTTGCAGCCAGGAACACTCTCTACCTTCGCAGAAGAACCCTCTCTCTCCTCTGCTTTAACGGAACTAGGCAAATCCTCGGTAGTTCCTGTTACCCCCGAACAACCAGATGCCCAAGTCAACTCGGAAATTCCTACACAGAATCCTGCTCCACTAGAAGCAGAAAGTCAAACTTTTGAACCAATTGATAATTCTGCTGAACATGTTTGGCAGGAGACCCCACTCATTCCAGCTTATCATGCAGATGCATTGCTTGAAGATGATTTGGAAACAACAATGAAACGGCCTGCTATCAGGTTACAATCAATGCGGCAGACAGATACCTTATCTATGCTAGAGAAAGGGCATGTTGGAGATCGTGGCAAAACCCATGATGATAATTTAAGCAACAAAGGGCGTCTACTTCGAGGATATCAATTCCAACTCGCTGGTGCATACGACGACGCCATGTCCGAATACCGCATTATCATTCGTAATGCGCCCGAATTGCTTAGCGAAGTCATCAGCAATGTTCGAGCGCTCTTGAAGCTATCACCCAGATATTCAGCAGGCTTCCGCGTACTTGGTGATGCCTATATGAGACAAGGTGAATACTTACAGGCAATGGAGGCATATAATAAAGCTCTTACTATTGCTAAAAAGGCTAAAAGTCAGAGCAGCTAGCACCAAAGGAGTCGAAGGTGGAAACAATTCTACAACGATTGACCGACCTTGATGAAATCTCGGGCGCAATTCTTATCGGCAAGGATGGTCTGATCGTATCAGGAGCACTGCATAGTGAGTATGAGGAAATGTTGGGAGCAATGTCTGCTGCTGTCTTTGGCTCGATCGCTAATTTTACTAGTCAGATAAACAACGGCGAAATGCATCACGTCATCATTGAAACGCACAGTGCAACAATTCAATTTGAGGAAGTAGGTGATCTCATCCTGGTAGTTACCACCCACACAGCCAGTAATCTTGGACATGTTCGCCTGGAGATGAAAAAAGCCAGCCGCCAAATCATGCAACTCGTCGCTGCATATTAAGGGAGTGCAGAGGGCGCAGCCCTTTGCCGGGGTTCGGGGTGTCCCCGAAAACCCCCTTCCCGCTGCCGTAGGCGGCATGTATCGATATTAATAATATTACTGCAAGCAAGAGGAATCATGGAACGCACATTAATCATTGTAAAACCCGAAGGCGTACAAAGAGGACTCATCGGAAATATAATCACCAGACTCGAGAAACGAGGGCTTAAATTTGTAGGTCTCAAACTCCTACACATTACCCCGGAATTAGCTGAACAGCACTACGGAGTACACAAAGGAAAGCCTTTCTATTCTGGCCTTGTAAAACATATCACCTCTGGGCCAGTCGTAGTAGGCGTCGTAGAAGGCCCAAAGGCCATCAGTGTCGTACGAACCACCATGGGTGCTACGAACGCTGCTGAAGCCATTCCAGGCACAATACGCGGTGATTATGCACTAGAAATCGGCTTCAACATCATTCACGGTTCAGATGGTCCAGAAACAGCAATACAGGAGATCAACCTCTTCTTCAAACCAGAGGAATTACTCTCTTACGCATTAGTCACTGATCAATGGGTATACGAGTCGTAGCGGTGTCTTAGAGGTAGGAATGATAAACCCGCCAGCGGTTTGGGCTGCTGGCTTTTTGTTTTAATAGGTAGGAGAGGGTGTTTCTTCAGCAGCAGGTTGCTCGGCAGAGGCTTGCTGCTTCTTTGTAAGACGCCAACAAGAGCTTTTGCTATGTAAGCAGCGTTCTTGTTCCTCGAGAGTAATCGGCGGTGTGCCTTTCATGCAAAACACTTGATACATAGGCTCGCCCGCTGCTATATCGTTGCAAGGAAACCAGCGTTCGCGGTAGAACGGGCAAGCGTTTTTATGTTTACGCCAATTAGAATTTTCAGATGGATTCATTTCGATTGTGCCAGACAACAATTCATCCTTCCTGGTACAGACTACATGCGGTAAGATAATATTGTACGTAGTATACCATATTCACAACTCAAAACTGTCTCAAATTTATTCCTGAAAACATGTTTAGTGCAAAATGGAGAGTAACTTGTTAGAACCAGAAGCAGATAAACAGCCCGAAACGAATACCTCTGCAGATATAGCTCCCTGGACAACTCAGCAAACTTTTCTCGGCACTTTAATAACGCTCATACCATGGATAATACTGACACTATTACTCTCGAGCCTGAATGGGTCAGTCACAGTTACTACACCACTTTCCCCTCGAGCGGATCTGACCGGTGCCATTGTAACAATTATCTTTTCTGCATTGATTGAAGGAGCTTTTTTAATTGCTCCTTTCTACTTCGCGAACGTTGCATTCCGCTCAATTACTCCACATGCGCGCCTCGCACTACAGGCTCTCGCATTTCGTCGTTTTCGTATCGGCAACGCATTGTTCTGGGTCGTGCTATTGATGATAGTAATTTTCGGTATTAACACGCTCTATTCATATCTGATCACAGTACTGCATCTGAACATACAAACAAACGACCAGCTTATCCTCCAAGAGAGCAAAGTCGCACCCTTATCAACCTATGCAACACTTTTCGCAGCCGTCGTCATCGCGCCTTTTTGTGAAGAAGTGTTTTTTAGGGGTTTCGTTTTTCCAGGACTTCGCCGTGGTATGTCTTTGGGCTGGGCCATTATCATCAGTTCACTGCTCTTCGGTGTAGCTCACGCTGACCCAGGTTCATTTCCTGTACTCTTCGTCATAGGACTGGCCCTTGCCATTCTCCGCTGGCGCACTCGTTCGATCTGGCCATGCATTGTGCTACATATGCTCAACAATGGCATCGCAGCGCTAGCAATCCTGCTGACGATGCAAGGAGTGATAAAATAAAAGCAAAAAGAAATGCTCACGAATGAATTTTTCTTCGTGAGCATTTCTTTTTGCTTTTACCTTCCCCCTACTTCTTACGGCGATCCTCAACACGAGCACTAGCGGTCTTCGACTCGCCACCACTGGCACGAGGCAAACTATCCGCAGCAACCAGTTCTACTTTAGGAGAGTTACCTGTGACCGTCTTGACAGACTCAGCCATCTCACGGCTCAAAGTGCGGTTGCGTTCCTCATCGCTCAAGACTGAAGCATCCTTGATCTCGACCTTGAGATCAAAGGTATCCAGACCATCGTGTTTATCCACAATGATACGGAAATTTGCGCCAGTCTCTGGAAATTTCACTAAAGCCGCCTCAACCTGGCTGGGGAAGACAATCAAGCCGCGAATGGATACTGCATCATCGCTGCGACCCTTGATTGCGGCAATTTTCGGATGTGTACGACCACAGGCACACCGTTCCTCCCACCACATACGAGATAGATCGCGACTGCGATAGCGGATCATGGCTGTACCATCTGCAGAAAGCCATGACCATACCAGCTCACCGTCCTGACCATCCTCCATCCATTCTCCCGTATCAGGATTAATACACTCTACAAGGAAAGCATCGGCCCATGCGTGCATACCATCGCGAGTTTCACATTCGCAAGTCATGCCAGGACCCAGGAATTCTGTCATACCGAATTCATCGTAGGCAGTGATGTTGAACAACTCTTCCAGCTTCAGGCGAGTCTCCCAGGGCCATGGTTCTGCGCCAAACAGACCGATCTTGAGCTTGGTATCCTTGAAATCGACGCCACGCTCGCGGGCCTTACCGCCCACATAGAGACCAACCGAAGGTGTCATACAAAGAGCAGTCACGCCAAAATCGACGATGAAGTCGATCATACGATCATATTGCCGTGCATCAGAACCCATGGGGATTGCCATCGCATCCATCGCCATTGCCCCATAGTGGAATCCAAAACCACCCGTTGCCAGGCCATATCCGTAGCAGTTCATCAAAATATCACCTGGACGCATACCGGTCATCCACAGTTCGCGAGCATTAAGATCTGACCAGTAGTCAATATCCTTTTTTGTCGCGAAGACAGGCACACTCTTACCCGTTGTGCCGCTGGTTGCATGTACCTCTACGGGTCCACCCGAGTCGCCGGGTTTCGTAAATGCCATTCCATACGGATACGCCTCACGCACTGTCTTTTTCTCGAGGAACGGAAGCTTGCGAATGTCCTCTATAGATTTGATATCCGAGGGTTTGACACCAGCTTCGTCATAGAGGTTTCGATAAAACTGATTCTGCGTGTAGGCACGCTCGACAATTGCCTGAAGACGTTCCAATTGCAATGCCTTGAGTTTGTTTTTAGGAAGGGTCTCCATTTCTTCGTTGAAATACTTTCGATCATTCATCCTGGTTCTTCCTCCGGGTTCTAAAAATCCCACTCGAGTTCGCATCCCAACGCGGCCGCGATGCCCTCCATGTGGGACATTACATCATCGAGATATAAGCCTTTATTGACCAGGTCTACCGAACCATCGGGGTTGAAATAAGTAGGCGGCAGAACAGGGTCATGGGGAAGAAGGCGCAGACCGCGTGGCCCTAAATCCAGCCATGCACCTAGATCTAGAGGCTCCAATACACTGCGCAGAAGTTTTTTATCCCTGCTTACTTCCAGGGGAAGCAGTGTGCAGGACACCATAGTAAACCCGTAATCCATTGCACTCTGTGACGCGGCCCTCTTTGGAACTACGCCACACCTCCATATCTTGCATTTGAGCGATGTGGGCTAATGCTAGATAGAGTCAGGAAAAACACCCATAGCTATTGTATCATTCATAATGATGTCAGTCCATAGATTAGCGTCACAATGTTGTGAGTCCATAGATTAACGCTACAGAACCTATGATATGATTATGAAAAAAACAGGAGCTTCTCTTCATGTCAAATCCAATACAAGCTGTAATTTGGGATCTCGACGGTGTAATTATCGATAGCGCGGACGAACATCGCCGTGCCTGGCAACGCCTGGCTCGTGAAGAAGGCATCGTGATGACCGATGCTGACTTTTGGGCCACGTTCGGAAAACGCAACGATGATATTTTTGCAACTCTTTGGGGCAATCTACCTCCCGAAAGAGTAAAAGAACTTTCAGATCGTAAAGAGATGTATTTCCGTGAACTCATCCGTGAAAGTGCAGCACCTCTACCCGGCGCAATAGAATTGATGCGCGGACTACATGACGCAGGTTTTGCTCAGGCTCTAGCATCCTCGACGCCAGTTGAAAATATCAACCTCATAGCCGAAGTTTTAGGGCTAAAACGCTACCTCTCAATCCTGGTTTCAGGAGAAACAGTGGCCAGAGGAAAACCGGCGCCTGACATTTTCCTCAAAGCAGCCGCAGAGCTACAGATGGATCCAACAGTATGCCTGGTAATCGAAGATGCTGTTGCGGGTGTAGAAGCTGCACACGCTGCAGGAATGCGCTGTATCGCAGTCGCTGGTAACCGCGATTTGCCGGGTTTACGCAAAGCTGATTTGATGGTGAAAGATCTAACGGAGGTAGACGTAGAGCGCGTACGGCTACTTGGGCTACAGACATAACCATTCTTGACAAGTATTCAACCAGATGGCAAAATACTCCCACACAAACATGGAGGTGTAGGGGCCCCGGTGGGTCTCACCGTCTTCAAAACGGCTGGGGGGTCGCTCGGCGCGGTCCCTGATGGGTTCGACTCCCATACGCCTCTGCCAGGGATGGTTTACATCGAGTTGTGTGCGTGTCATTTAACCCATAGGTTTTGCAGATTCTGCAAAACTATGCTTCCTATTCTCTTCCCCCAAAAAGTTAATATTTAATCGAATCACAGGACTTCTCGATGCTGTTTAGTTTCGATGAAGTGATGTACAAAGGGGGTTATTTTTCGCGATCAACTCTATCCTTCTTACCTATTCGTTGGATCGTTCTTCCAACATTTTACGGCATGTTTCGTAGATTCCCTAGTTGGACTTGGCTAGTCCGGCAACTCAAGAACTACGGGTGATACACGCTTTAGGAGGCAAGTATAGTCGCTCGTCTGTTCGAAACGGTACCTCTATCCTTTTACGTGGAGTACAGCCCTTTTCCCATGACAAGTAAAACTATCTTTCGCTCAAGTCTTCCATGACCATGTATTCTATAGCAAATTCTTGATATCGCTGGAATCAATGACGATGATAACCCAACTCTAACAACATCACATGCCATGTTTCAAGAGCCTCTTTCTTACGCAGCGCATGCGGATCTTTCAACAATCCTCTAGTACGGTTAGCAGAAGGATAAAAGCCCTGCTGATGGAGCGTCAACACTGCTTGGCGAATATCCGCATAGTTCCTTGCTATCCGTTCCTCATGCCTGTACTGGCTACTTAGCATATCTGTTCCAAAAAGTAAAATCGAAGATGGCTGTATCAGTTCTTTCTCTTCGCCGACTATTCATCGGATAGATGGCGATACATTTCTCTACAACGATTTCTTTCCCGATAGTGGAACGGATACCTAAGTAGCCAGCACACGGAGGTTTAGCGGTAGCTGGTATGACCAGGGCGCGATAGATTATATTCAGAAGGTCAAAACCACTCTCGCTGACAAAACCTGGATGCAGGCAGGATTTTAATTATACCGGTAGATCTTTGTTAAACCCTGCGACGGCTTGCTCAGGTGTCATCGCTCGTCCCACTGCCCGTGCTGAGATAAAAGTCTTCTCGCCTAATGTGCCGCGTACTGCAACTATTGCGTCGTTGTAAAAACTTCTCTCAAAAGGAGAGAGAGGAGTTCCCATTC
>Ga0070706_100002371_pt1 | contig 19029 bp, 10 predicted proteins | sample KBSK5501metaG_FD_65476 | JGI IMG/M metagenome (GOLD analysis project Ga0070706, IMG submission 65476) | Corn, switchgrass and miscanthus rhizosphere microbial communities from Kellogg Biological Station, Michigan, USA - KBS K5-50-1 metaG | ecosystem: Host-associated > Plants > Roots >... | reverse complement strand
CGTCTGCCTTTCTCGGGTTGACTGCTCCTGCTCTCCCTCTTCTCTCTGCGTCTTTTGTCACTGCGCTCTCCCTCTTGCTTGCTATGACCGTCTCGGTACACAACTATCGGGATGGTCTCGTGGATAAGATTAAGAACCAATTTAACGGGCATTACAAGTGAAAGAAAAACGAGGGACTTTTACACAATTCTAAGTGGTTGTCCACAAAATTGACCGATTTATCCACTTTATTTTTCTTGTACTCTGCTTTTTTATAAATTTGGTACTGTCGCTTCTTCAACAGGCCGAATATTGATGAGAACTTTTTTCCGTTATCAATGTTGAATTGAACGGTCATATATAAGGAACCTGTGGAGAAAAAGGAAAATTTATCCTCCACTTCTGTGGAAAACTGAGAGCAGTAGAGATTGTCTATAGAAAAGGTGTAAAATTTTTCCCAAAATTGTGGAAAACCTCTAATAATCTCACTAAATTTTTGCAAATGTGGATAACTTATCCTCAGCTTCTGTGGAATCAAAAGAGCTTTAGGTTGCTGGGAGAGATTTGTGGATAACTTATCCACATTGAATGTGAATAAGCTGGCTTTTATGCATGAAATGCCTTTGCTGATCACTTATCCACATTCAATGTGGATAAGTTTGTGAAAAAATGTGCAGAAATGAGGAATATATTTAAATGGAGAGCGCGTGAACTTGGTATCTGACACCTAGATGCGCTAAAAGATTGTATATACGAAGGATTTCTCCAGTACTAGGGGCGGATGCAGCAATGTAACCACTCGCGTGAGGCACATCGCCATCAAACACACCTCCGAGCATTCCCAGCATACCTTCATTGAAATGTTGGTGAAATGGTTCAAGTAAGCGAAGTCCAGTGTGCCACACTCGTTCCAGGTGGGTGATGTGGTCCTGCGAAGTTTCTGTTGAGGTTGCTGATCCCTCTACACATAGTAATGCGTCTACGTAGGGCCCGAGTAGCCAGGTCCAGGCACTACCCTGGTATAAGGCACTTTGTTGTTTCTCTACATTTGGCTGAAGATGGCAGTGATAATTTGTATCGTTTGGAGACAGAGTGCGCAATCCAAATGGAGTCAGTAATTGCTTAGTAACAAGGTCCAGCACGCTTCTTCGATGCTCTTGATCGAGTACAGGATAATGCAAGGAAAATGCCAGGAGTTGGTTTGGACGAAGACTCAGGTCATCCCCATCAGGTCCATCTATTACATCGTAAAGATAACTACCGGCAGAGTACCAGAAGCGTTCATTGAAGTTTTGCTTACATTGATTGCTTTGCTCTTCATAATATGTAGTGCTATGGTTTATTCTGCCTTTTTGATCCAGAAGTTGGGACCATTCATTCATTAAACATAGGACGTTGTACCAGAGGGCGTTCACCTCAACCGGTTTACCATGACGAGGTGTAACCGGAATATGGTTAACACACGCATTCATCCAGGTTAATGCCGCTCCTGGCTGTTGTGCTATGAGTAATCCATCACGGGGGTCGACTTGTATGCCATGATATGTGCCCTGTTCATACCACGAGATATTATCAACAAGGCGTTGGTAGACATCATCCAATAGTTCATAGTCGTGCGTGATACGCAGATAATGGTCAAGCGCATAAAAATACCAGAGTGTTGTATCTATACTTCCATAGTCGCCTTCTTTTAAAGGACGAGCAGATGTCGGCAATCGATCCGGTAACATCCCCTGCTTAAAGTAGCGAGCCAAACAGTGTAGTATATGTTGAGCTTTTGAGTATTGCCTGGTTGTCAATGTTAATCCTGGGAAGGCAATCAACATATCACGTATATTATCTTGCATGTCGAAATAGCCAGGAATAAGTATAGGAACTGTTTCAGTGTCGTTAAAAAATGGAGATGGGAAATGATTGCCCGAAAAATCACCGTACGGTATAGTGCGCTTTGCAAAGAAGCGACTCCCTGCTTGCCAAAGCATTTGAATAAACTCTTCATCTGCCTTAGATGGAACTGAAGTGTCAGTAATGGGAAGTATAGGAAGCGTATGTACTGTTTCTCCGCCTTCTCCGAAATAGCGTTGAGGTTGTTCATAACTATGCTGGTGTTCTACAGCATTTTTATAGGAAAGAGTAAGCTGGCTGGTATTGAAAATTTGAGATGACAATTCTTCAGTAGTTGCGATGATCGTTACTATTGAATCCTCTCCTGGCCATAATTTGGCGCGAAAGACACCGGGAAGATAGAGATCATCAATAGCAGTTAATTCTGCTTTCTGATCAAGCCGGCGCAAGAAGTTCCAGTACCAGACGCCTGTGGGAAGAAAAGTTGTCTCACTTCCAGCATGACCTACCGCAAAAATGTGATAGGGTGGCGCACCATCCCGAGCGCGAATCGTACAACCTGCGATCTCGTCATCAGCATGGCTACTCTGCTGTTCCTCAGCTTCAGCAGAATAATCTTCAGGCCGGTGTGTTTGTATCTGAAAATGCCATTCGTTGTTACCGTATTGATGTTCGTTGTAAAGACGATACGAAGCAAGCGGCAGTAATGTGAGTGCGAGAACTCGTTGATCTCCATCGGAGTGCTCATGATAACTGCGCCCATTATTTGCACGCAAATTCCTATTATGACTGTTCGAGAAGTTATGTTGATGTATGCGACCATCTGGTGTATTCGCACGTAGTACGCGGTATTGAATGTACGTGGTATTACATTCTTGAGGCATCCAGATGCGTTTTTCAAGCAAAAGCCCATCGATCCCACCAATCCGATAAGTAAAGACTGGGAAGCCTTCTTCGAGACGAAATGTTTCCATGTGGACAAAACCTGCGGGGTTGATGGTCCCATCCCTGTATTCATTGGTGCCTAGATAATATGTGCGCTGATCGAAAAGAATTTCTTCATCGATCTTCGCCAGCAAAAGTCGCGGAGATGCTTCATCGCTGGATGATGCCACGAGCAGGCCATGTGACATGCGCGTTAAAGTACCTGCAACTGTACCAGCTGCATAGCCACCAAGTCCATTTGTTATAAGCCACTCTCGTGAAACGGTCTCATTGAAGTCACAGCAAATTCTGCGATCAAATGCGATGGGCATACAGTCCTCTCATTGGTCTGGTGCACAGCTATGCTGCGTATAGGCGTTTACGAATGTCGTTCAAGAGTATTTTTCCCGTCGTGGTCGGATTTTGTAGCGAAACGTATCTTTCCCCATCTTTAGTGTACCATACTATGACTGGAAAGAGGGAATGTTTTCTCAGCTTCTTGTGCTGTTTTCTTCCAATATCAAGAAATTGTGATATTTTCGTACCTTATTTTTATTAACAATGTGATACACTGCTTGCCAGGAACGTAGTTAGGAACAGGTACAGTTGAAAAGGACAGGGCAACATATCGTACGAATTTTAGAAATATCATATATAGCCCTTCCTGTACCTGTGTAATGATTGTGTTACACTAGTTTTGCTTTCAGCAATATTTAAGATTCGTATTTAGAGGAGGTTCCAATATGGATATTTATTCTCACACAAAAGGAAGCAGGCGTACTTCAAAAGGTATGATATTTGTGGGAATGCTGATTTTGCTTGCTATGCTCCTCGCAGCATGTGGCAGCAGTACCACTTCGGGTGGAGGTAGTACTCCTACACCCAATCCCGCGACACCCACTGTCGCGCCTCCCAGTGGCCTGATTACTCCAGGGACATTGACAGTAGGCAGCGATACCACTTATCCCCCACAGGAATACATCGATACGGCAACAAATCAAGCGACGGGTTTCGACGTCGATTTGATCACAGCGATTGCTCAGCGAATGGGACTACAAACAAAAGTCGTCACAACGAGTTTTGACACGATCATTAATAGCCTGGTGGCAAAACGCTTTGATGTGGTGATTTCAGCGGTGAGTGTCACCCCGGAGCGTCAGAAAAAGGTTGATTTTGTCCCCTACTTCAACGCAGGTGAGTCGTTGTTAGTCAAGGCCGGCAACCCCTTGAATATTAAAAGTACAGCCGACCTCTGCGGACAGAAGGTGGGAGTGCAGAACGGGACCATTGAGCAAACTGACTTAACTACCGCCACCGATGCCTGTAAAAAAGCTGGGAAATCTGCGATTGAGATTACTGCCTTGACAAATCAAACCGATGTCATACAATTGCTGGCAAGCAGTCGTGTCGTTGCCACCTATCAAGACTCACCGGTGACCGACTACTTTAACAAACAACATCCCGGACAGTTTACCGTTGGAGGTTCGGTAGTCAACGCTGGACTGGAAGGGATTGTAGTGCGTAAGGGTGATTCTTCCATGTTGAATGCTATCCAAACAGCCTTTAACCAACTGAAGGCGAATGGAACCTATAATTCCCTTATTCAAAAATGGGGACTGATCAACGAAGCGATCACCTAGATTGATCGTCGAACCATTCTAAGCTCATAAAGGAGTAGCCGTATTTTGTAGGGGCGGAGAATAAGATTATCGATCAACTCAAGGCTCGATACATCTAAAAATCTTGCCCCTGCGAGCTGTCTACAAGGAGGTTCCAGGTGTTTCGTTGGGACATCGTCGGGCAATATCTCTTTTCGGGACTATTTATCAGCGCTGCATGGACAACGTTATGGATCGCTGTGATTTCACAGACTTGTGGTGTCATCATCGGCCTGTTTCTTGCACTCATGCGCATGTCGCGTTATCCCTGGCTTTCTCTACCAGCTCGTGCCTATATCTGGCTGTTTCGCGGTAGTCCACTCCTGGTGCAGCTTCTTTTACTCTATTTTGGCTTTCCAGAAGTTTTTCCCGGCCTCGTTCCATATATTACCATCTATTCTGCTGCGCTGATTGCCTTCTCGTTCAATGAAGGCGCATATATGGCCGAGATTATCCGTGCTGGCATTACATCTGTAGACCCAGGCCAGATGGAGGCTGCGAAGTCGTTAGGAATGCGTTATGCTCTTGCCATGCGACGCGTTATATTGCCGCAAGCGGCGCGTGTGATTGTTCCGCCACTCGGCAATGAGTTCAACAATATGCTCAAAACAACCTCTCTAGCATCCGTAATTGGTCTGTTCGAACTTACATACACTGCTCAGGTCTATGGTTCGCAAAGCTTCAGCTACTTTGAATTACTGGTAGTTGCTACATTCTACTATCTCATACTTACTACCTTGTGGGGCTATATTCAGAGCTATATCGAGAGACGTTTGGATCCGAATCGCCTGACAGGCTCTGAGCTCAAAGCGCAAAAGAGTTGGACTCAGCGTATGATGGGATTTGGAACACGTGGCGATCGTCTTGTGGGCCCCAGGGAGTTACGATAAGCATGGACATACAACGGATTAACGGAATCGAAATGGTGCGAGCTGAAAAGATTGTCAAGCACTTTGGCAGTCTGACGGTTCTAGATGGTATTGACCTTACTGTAAAGCGAGGCCAGGTCGTGGTGATTATTGGGCCAAGCGGCTCCGGCAAAACAACACTCTTACGCTGCATTAATCACCTTGAGAAGATCGATAGCGGTCGTATCTACATTGAAGGTGAAATGATAGGCTATCGTGAAGTGAACGGACGATTAATAGAGGACCGTGAGGCCACCATCGCCCGTATTCGCTCCCAGATCGGCTTTGTGTTTCAACGCTTTAATCTCTTCCCGCATATGACGGCGCTGGAGAATGTTATCGAAGCGCCTATTCACGTACTACATCAGCCCAAAGCTGAAGTGAAAGAACGGGCGGTGGCTTTGCTTGAAAAAGTAGGCCTTGCTGATAAAGCCGATTCTTATCCACATAAGCTCTCCGGTGGTCAGCAGCAGCGTGTTGCCATTGCTCGCGCGCTAGCAATGAATCCTAAGCTGATGCTCTTCGACGAGGCTACATCAGCGCTTGACCCTGAGTTAGTTGGGGAAGTGCTGAAAGTGATGGACCAACTTGCCAAAGAAGGTATGACGATGATAGTTGTCACACATGAAATGGGATTTGCTCGTGAAGTGGCCGACGAAGTGATCTTTATGGATAAAGCCGTGATTGTAGAGGAAGGATCGCCAGAACAGATTTTTGACCATCCTCAAAACGAACGTACACAAGAATTTCTGAGTATGATTCTCTGAAACAGATCCTACAACTTGGCTGAACTCGCAACGTGATAAGTAGTTTTCGCGGTCGATGGTATCTCGCAAATGCGTTGTGGCAGGGTAAATTGTGGTTGTGAATCTAACAGATTCAGAAAAGCTCGTACAATCATCGGGTCAAAACTCGCTCCAGAGCCAGATAGCAGGCGCTCTCGCGCCGCATCTTTGGAGAGAGCTGCTTTATAAGGACGCTGCGATGTCAATACGTCATAGACATCTACCACAGTCAAAATGCGAGCGCTTAGAGGAATCTCTTCCCCTTTTAATCCTGATGGATAGCCTTTCCCATCCCATGCTTCGTGATGATACAGCACGGTCTCAACGTAAAAAGGATGTACGTCACAGCCGATTAGAATCCGTGCTCCAATGAGTGGGTGACGTTCCATCGTCTCGCGTTCTTCGTCTGAGAGTGTATCGGCTTTGAGTAGGATATCATTCGCGATCCACGTTTTCCCCAGGTCATGTACTAAAGCTGCTAATGCCAGGTCGCGTGCATCTCGTCTGCTCCACCCCACATAGCGAGCCAGGCGCTGAGCATACGTTGCCACCCTTCGAGAATGGTCATAGGTTACAAAGTCACGTTCCTGAATACTGTTTGCAAACGATAGTAGTATGCGTTTATTCTCGCGTTCGCGGTCGAAACGCGCCTGTCCACCCAAGAAATTCCGCTCTCTGTGTGCATAAAGATTTGTAATTGCATCTATGTTATTCATTAAGAGTAGCGCCTTTGCTTATGAGAAGAAATCAAAAACTGACTCAATAGATACTTATTCCGAACATATAGATTTTTCAATAAATCTCATTCTGGATAGAATAATAGCTTACCTCTATTGAGTCAAACGTTTAGGACTTCTGGTAGGAAGCTACAACAGACTAACTGCTGATGTATGGAGGGTTATAAAATAAAGAAGGTATTCCCCAAATAGTCCCTCTTTCTATGCCACAAGTTATTAAACATCGAAGTTTATGATAGACTCGTCATAAGTAGCATTAGAAATTCCATGAGCGTAGATAGCTCATATCTACTAATTTGGGGTAACCTTTGCCTGTTCATTGCTGGTTACCCGTAAGCTAAGCAGAACAAGGGTGCAAAAGATATGGAGCAGAATCCTGAATTTATACAAACGGAAAACTCAATAGAAGAACAAAAACAGATAGATGGTGTTATCACCCTGGTTTTAACAGCTGACAATCATTTAGGGTATTGTGCGTCGAGTCAACCTCCTCGCAAGCGCGGACAGCGCAAGCACCAGTTGCGCCATGCTTTTCAACAGGCGACGGATTTTGCTATTGGTCAGGGTGTTGACCTCTTCGTACAGGCTGGTGACCTTTTTGATACTACAAATCCTGATGAGCAAGATCGTAGCTTTGTTGCAGAACGACTCGCTCAAATGCGCGATGCAGGCATCCGGACTGTTGCTATTGGCGGTATCCATGATACTTCGATTGAGACACCCTCCACGGTGGATAGAGAAGAAGTCGATTTTGCCTCGTCTGTTCCCGCTCCTCAACTCAGTTATGCTCGCTTAGGAGCGTTACACTATTTCGCTCCATTTTCTGGTGCATTGAAGTCTCTAAATGCTAATCAGGCACAAGAAACCCTGCCTCTCGAGCCTGTAGTTTTTGATATAAGAGGTACCCTGGTTGGTATATGCGGTCTCAGTGTTGTGGCCGGTCAACAAGGCGATCCATTAGAATACATGCACGTACAAAGCGAATTAGAACGTGCAGCTATTTCCTTGCTCATACTGCATGCACCAATTGAAGGTTTTGCGACCGAACCATCTTTAGCTGACATACACGCTCTGGTCAATCGAGACAGCATAGCTAACCAAACAATCTTTCGATATATTTTGGCAGGCTATCATCATACTTACCAGCATGTATCTATTGGTCGATGTGATCTCATTGTTGCAGGAGCTATGCAGCATATCGACTTCAGTGAGCCTGATGATGAGCCAGGTTTCGTCTTTATTGGCCTTGCAGCCGATGGTATTCGTTGGTGTAAGCATATCGCTGTTGAATCGCTCCAATTGCGACGTTTGGTTGTGCTTGCAAATGAATTGATGCAGCAGGGCACAAATTCAGACCCTATCGATATCACTGAAAGCATTCTAGAGCGCTTGCGCCCATTATGCACTAACAATACTATGGTACAACTTCGCTTTGAAGGTGAACTCACGCGCAAACAATACCATCAATTGAATCTCAATCATATTCGACAATATGGTGATGAGCATTGTTTTGCTCTATCAATTGACGACAGTGCGCTTTCATTCCTCTCTGAACAAGAAATTATTTCATCAGCTGATGGCCATCTTAGCTCGATTCACAGAGATGAACGCTTTTCTCCACGTGAGGAACTCATGACCCTTGCGGACGAGTGGATTGCTGCTGCCCCTGATGAACAGGAGCGAAAAGCCTTGCAGGCCACCAAAGAAGAGCTACTAGTAGCCCTAAGGCATATATAGAAAGCAACCTGCCGTGTCTAGTAGACCCACCATTGGAGTAAAAAATACATGATAATTCTTAAACATTTGACAGTTGAACGTTTCAGGCTCTTGCGAGAGATTGATCTGCACTTTCCACAAAGAGGCAGTATTCTGATTCAAGGTCCAAATGAAGCTGGCAAGTCTACCTTGTTCGAAAGCATTTACTTTGCTCTCTATGGTGAATCTCTCACCTCTACACGAAAAAGGCATTCTCAGGATGAGAACGTGCGCTATGATGATCTGATCCTTTATGGTGAAAATGAAGCTAATGTTACTCTTATCTTAACAATCGGTCCTACTGAGCTTACCATCAAGCGTAGTATTAAACGAGGTAAAGGTCAGGAGGTCTCTCTTAGCGTGTGCAGACTCGGCATGTCAGAGGAGCTTATCACCAGCTTCGATGCAGCCAATGAACGGATTATCTCTGAGATTAGCCATATCGATGGAGCGACACTTCGGAATTCCTGCTTAATAGAGCAGAAGGCATTAAGCCGCGTCGAACAACTCAATGGGAGCGAACGCGAAGCTACCTTGCATAATTTGCTCGGACTCGAGAAACTAACCCGCCTGGCCGAGCAATTCAAAGTAACTGAAGAAGATGAGCGTTTGCTTGCTGAATCTAGCGAGCTGCTTGACCTGGCCGAAATACAGCATCGCATACCAGATTTGAGCATTCAACTAGGCGAACTCGAAGCAGCCCTTGATGCTCTCACAATTCGCGAGGACCTTGTCGAAGTAGACCAGCAAGAAACCGAAATAGCGGAACAAGAACTCGTGCTTGAACGACTTCAACACAAACGTGAAGAGTTTAAAAGCCAGCAGAATCGTATACATCAGCTCAGAAAAGCACAGGGCATACTTGATGAAATCATTGCTGCTTACGAAACTATCGCCGAGGCACAGCGTGATCTACCTGATCTTGAGCGTCAGCTTAGTGACATTGAGCGGCGTGAGCGTGAAGAGTTACCAGTTCTCGAACAGCGTGTGCGTGATCTATCAGATCTCACTCGATCTTTTGGCACTTTGGAACGGATGGCAGCAGATTTACTCATCGCCGTCAATACCATCAAAGATCTTGAACAGGAACTCAAGCAGGATGAGTATATTCAGGAGCAGATTGCAGAAATTGATGACCAAATCATACATACTCGACTGTTCGTCGATGAGATTCAACAAGCCCAACAGGAATTAGAAGCACAATTTCGCTCAGCACGACCGCAGTTGGAAGCGCGTCTACAACGCCTTCAGGCCTTGTCTGAACGGCTGATCGCCCTCGAAGAAGCGGAGAAAGCTTGCACCAATAGACTGGCTGATCGCCCTCATGCCGAGGAAAAGAGCGCTGAACTTGCACAAGTAAATGCAGAATTGCACGAGACAGAGCAGAAACTTACACAGGTCGAACGTGAAGCCAAACAAGCCCAGGATCGTGCAGAAGAGATCGAAAAACGCTGGAAACGGCTCAGCATTCGTCACCAACTTGAAAAATGGCAGCGTGTAAAAGGCAAAGCCCAGGGACTTGCTGATGCTGAACAAAACGTGAAGGCTGCCCACGATCAGCAGGAGCAACTGACACTTGCTGTTCTGGCAATGCGCCGCACAGCTACTATCCAGCTCGGTATCTTTATAGCCTGTGTTGTCCTGCTCATCCTATGCAGCATTGGCTCTATTGTGCAGGCTTTTCACCATTCGTTTTTCTTCGCCATTGTCGCAGGTTTAGCGGTTCTCCTACTTCTGGCTGGAGCAGGACTCAGCATGCAAAACTATATTAGAACTCGCGATAAAGAGCGGCATGCTGATCGACAGATGCAGGAAGCCATCGGTCGTGTCGGTATGATGGTTGCCGCGCGCGAAACAGCCATACACATAGCAGGAGGTCCTGATGCTCTTGTCCAGGTTGAACAAGAAATTCGCGTGCTCGGCGGCACTGTTCCGCGTTCTCTTGATGATGCCACATCTCTATTCCAACAAATACCGGGCCCTGATGAGAGTTTAGCTGACTTGCAACAGCAATTGACTGACAGCCGAAATCAAGCCCTCTCTGTTCAGGGTCAGATCAATGAAACGATGGAAGCTGTCGAAGCGCTGCGTAAGAAACATACACAATTGCAAGATTTGCTCCATACAAAAGGTTGGGACGATATTGACGAAAAAATCCATGCTGACGAAGAAAATATCGCGCATATGCGTAGTGAGATAATCACAACCTCAAGTGAAGAAGGGCTACCTATCGTCCTTGCACGAACACCTGATAGAGAAGATGCAATATCTTCTTCAACGACCATCACACCTTCTGATGCGCAGCTACGAGCTGATGTCGAGGAAGCTATCAAATCAACAGTGCACGAAATCGCAAATATCGATAATAATAGGGACGTGTTGCCCGAGCTTGTGTCACAGCTCAAAGTCCACCAGGAGACCCTCGATAATCTCCTTGCGCGTAAACTTGCCACGATGCAAGAGCACGAGCAGTTCCAGGCCAATAATCCTTTGCAGCAGCTCGAACGCGCTCAGGAACAACAAGAAGCATTGCGTGATGCTTTACGCACATTGCAGGATTCCTTACGCCTGCGAGTCCAGTCTCTAGGTCTCTCCTTTGGACAGACTTCCATCAGTACTGCCGAAGCTGCTGCACGTAAACAAGTTGAGTCATTACACATCTTCCTTGGTCGCAAACTCGAGATCCTGGATCGTCATACCCAAAGGGCTACCTTGCTCAAAGAGAGCCAGGAATCACTCTCAGAATACTACCGGCAACTTGCGAAATACAGTGGCTCCCTTGGCAGTTGGATCATACCACCAAATCCTTTCGCTGAAGCTCTACAAAGCTTGCATGATCGTTGTGAACGTGAAATACAAGAAGCCAACGAGCCAGCTATTCTGCAAGCACTTGATGATCTCAAAAAGCAGGAGGACACTTCTCATGCTAACATCAATCTATGTAAGCACGAGATCGAGCAAGCTCATGAACGAATGGCAGTGATGCTTGCTCAACGTAGTCGGCCATCCGCCAAAACATATACACTCATAGATATCACCGCCGTCTGGCCTCTTGTCGGTGTGAACTCACCAGAGAATCGCACTCAACTGGAAGAGCAACTTGCCGCTGTTGAGTTAGATCTGCGCCAGCTTGAACAGCAAGAATTGGAAGCCAGTACACGTCTTGAGACAGGGAAGGAGAAAGTTGACCTGGAGCAGGCACGCAAACGAATGCAGCAGCAAGAACGTAGTTATCAGACCAAAAAACATGGTGGGTTGTTGATCAATGCCACGGTTAAACGACTCATGCGAAAGATGATTTCGCGTACCGAATATTATATGCAACAATTGCTGCCTTTGTTGACTCGTGGGCGTTATCATGATGTAACCCTCTCCACCGAGCCTGAAGAGGGAGTCGTCAGTGGTGGCGCGTTCCAACTCAGTGTCTGGGAACAAGCAGCGGCCGAGTATATTCCACAATCGGCTCTCTCAGGAGGAACTGCTGATCAAATCTCTCTTACCCTGCGACTGGCCTTCGCCATTGCTGCGCTTCCACGTGAATTAAGCGCCGCTCCTGGCTTTATCTTATTGGATGAACCATTGAGCCTGGCCAGTCAAGATCGTATGCGTGCGCTTATCGAACTGGTCACAGGTCACTTACTTTCAGAACACTTTGAGCAAACGTTTTTTATCTCACATAACAACGTTCTCGACCCGGCTATGTTCAAATATCATCTCTACATTGACAATGGTATAGTAATGGAATGCAATCTACCGCCTGTTCCAGCTCATTCGCTCCTAGAGACACCTGACAACAATGGCAACGGTGGCACATTATCCGCTTCTGAGACGGATTTGATTGCATCAAAACCTGCTGGTGACTTGCGCGAGCTTATTATCTAGCGCAATTGTTAGCTGGTGCGTCCCAGAAGTACATCACAACCCCTTCTCGACGGTACGAAAGTACCCCTGGTATCTAATTTCCTCTGATATTTGCGTTTTTTTGTTGTGATACATCATGAAATATTTTGAACCATTACTAATAAGTTCTTGTGTATAAAGGAATGTGTAGATGTCGTTTTCGCCTAAAGTTAGATTGATTGGGATTCTCCTACTCGTAGTAGTCTTTATGATACTGTTCTGGTTCAGACCAATAAATCCTATCTGGGCGCATAGGACTGAAATTGCTTCACATATCTATGCAAAGCCGCCTTTACTCTACAATGGATTTGCCAAGGGCCCCTATACTGTTCAGGGCAACTCTATATTGGGATCTGACGGTAAACCTTACCTGTTTCATGGCATTGGGCGCGACAGTCTGGAGTACGACTGTAAAGGGGATGGATTTTTTGATGCTCAACATCTTGCTTATATGGGTCCTGGCACAAATACATCCAGCGGAACTTACTGGTATGCCAATACCGTCAGGTTGCCACTCAGCGAGGGCTACTGGCTCAATGGACATCCTGCCCAGCAGTGTTCCTCAGTTCAGTATCAAAGTCTGGTTAAAACAACAGTTGATATCCTGACTTCATTGCATCTGAACGTCATTATCGACTTGCAATGGACTGATGCAGGTGGACAAGCATCAGGTGGAGGAGCAGCCTGGCAAATGCCCGATGATGATAGTGTTTCCTTCTGGAAGCAGGTTGCTACGATTTACGCGAGCTACTCAAATGTACTGTTCGAGTTATTTAATGAGCCGCATCCAGGTCTGTGGTCATGTTGGGCAGCTTCATGTACTATTACAAATGATACCTCCTGGGTAAGCGACTGCGTGTGTACGCAGACGTTCACCTATCAGAGCGTAGGTATGCAGACCCTGGTTGATGCTGTACGGGGCACAGGAGCTTCTAACCTGGTGCTGGTCGGCGGGATGAATTGGGGCTATGATCTCAGCAAGATTACCTCTTACCCTATCACTGGCACGAACGTGGTCTATGACACACATCCATATCCCTACAATGGTAAGCAACCACCCAATTGGGATGCTTCTTTTGGCAATATCAGTAACACCAATCCGGTCATATCTGCTGAAAGTGGAGAATATGATTGTGGCATGAGCTATATGAGTCAATTACTCTCATATTTCGATGCGCATAGGATCAGCTGGATCGGTTGGTCATGGGTTTCAGTAGGCTCAGCTTGCAAATATCCTCAACTCATTACAGATTATTCGGGAATGCCATCTACTCATATGGGAATCTTCATCTATCAGTATTTACGCAGCTACGCATCTGTGCCCGCGCCAATCCCAACGCCTTCACCATCATCATCGTCGAGCCCTACTCCATCGCCAACTCCGGCAACCGGCCCAGTCAGCAAACTCTGGTACTTTGCGGAAGGACGAGCGGGAGCTGGTTTCAAAGAGTTTATTACGCTGGGAAATCCAACCAATACAAACTGCCAGGTAAACATACGGTATTTGACACAGCCCGATAAGGGAAATGGCGGGACGAAAAAAGTATCGATGAGTGTTCCAGCAGCCAGGCGCGTAACTGAGTGGGTGGATGGTGACCTGGGTACATCGCCAACCGGACCTGGAATTTCAGACGCCGCGATTATCACAGTGGATAACAATACTACGCCGAACTGTAGTGGAATTGTAGCTGAGCGCCCGATGTACTTTAATGCTTTTGGTGTCAAAAGTGGCAGTGACGTAGTTGGCATAACCCACACTGGAACGACCTTCTACTTTGCTGAACTTGCAGTCGGCAGCCAGGCTGGTGGCGGAAGCTACGCATCGTTCATCCCCATCTTGAATCCTGGCCCATCAGCATCGACCGTTACCGCTCATTACTTTGCTAATGGACAACTAGTTGGGACTCAACACGTGACGGTAGCGCCAGATACGCGTGTGACAATATCCCCTGCAAATGCAACCCCAGCTTTACCTGCACATGTAGCGGTGGTGCTGAAATCAACTCAGCCGGTTGTGATTGAGCGGCCTACGTATTTTAGTAACATCAACGGTGGGAACGCAGGAGTGGTTTCCGGTGCAGCGGATGTGGTGGGTGTGCAAAACCTGTCTAATGACTGGCTTTTTGCTGAAGGTTTTACAGGCGGGCACTTCCAGCAGAATTTCGTAATCGCCAATCTCGATCCCGGTATGACTCAGGCAAAAGTTACGATAAACCTGGAGTATACCGATGGCACCAGACGTTCATACAATGTTTCGGTTAACCCTCAAAGTCAGCTTACATGGAATGTAAATACGAATGCCTTTTCTCCAACTTCGCAGTCTGTTTCAGCAGAGATTACTTCCAGCGGCGCCAATATTATCGTAGAACGTGAAATGTTCTTCAAATATAACCACGTTGGCAATGGCAGATCACTGGCAGTTACCGGTGGGACGGATGTAGTTGGCCAGGTAGGTCCAGCTACAGCCACTTCATATAGTTTTGCTGAAGGTTATACAAATATAGGGTATGACGAATGGCTAACGATCCAGAACCCAACGGCGAGTTCAGAAACTATTACATTTACCCTGGTTAATGCAAAGAGCAAGGTCTACACATTTACGGTCACTGTAGTCTCGCATAGCCGCTATACAGTAGACATAGCAGGGACAGTCATCCAGCATCTCTTTCACAAGGGGGATGGCAATAACGGTTATGAAGTCTCGATGGCGGTGCAATCGAATAGCAGTCCTTTTATTGCCGAACGTCCTATGTATTGGAATGTTTCCGGAACACAGGGTGGCAGTGATGTGATAGGCTATACCGGAGGTTAAAAGCCTGCTGGAAATAGAGCGATGAAAATGAGTGAGGCCTGATCCCATTAGAGATCAGGCCTCACTCATTTTCATCACCTTTTCTTCATGTTAAAATCAAGGCAATCAAAACGGAGGGAAATTACTCGTTTAGAAAGTCTCTTACCACTTCTTCTGCTTGCTTCCAATCCCCTCCATTCACCCACACAATACGCTTATCTTTGCGGAACCACGTCAACTGTCTGCGGGTAAAATCGTGGATAGCATACTTTAACCTTTGTACCATCTCGTCATCGTTCTTGAATTCTCCCCTTAACAAACGGGTAATGTAACGGTACTCCAGGCCTAGTGCTTCTAGCCTTTCATGGCTTATTCCTGCGTCCAGTAACATCTGTACTTCTTGTACCATTCCTTGTTGCATGCGTTCATCTACACGCGCATCGATTCTGTGGTACAGTACTTCTCTTGGCCATTCTAAGCCTAATAACAGGGATTGATAGAGTAATTCTGCCATTTTGCGTTGTTGGGAGAAGGGTTTTCCTGAGATGAGGCATACTTCGAGAGCGCGAATTACTCTGCGCGGATTGTTGCGATCAATGGTAGCTGCGCTCTGCGGGTCTAGCTCTTCTAGCTGCGCCAGTAATTCTAGCAGTGGACGTTTCTCCAGTTGCGTTCGTAGTTCAGGTTGTGGCTCGATGTGTGGAATATCCAGGTTGTCTACAATTGCCTGAATGTAATGGGGCGAGCCGCCAACCAGGAATGGTTGGTGACCTCGCTTGAGGATGGCGTTGATGGAGTCGATGGCGTCTCGCTGGAACTGGGCAACTGTGTACACCGCGCGCGGGTCGGCCACATCCAATACATGGTGGGGTACGAGCGCTTGCTCTGCGGGTGTAACTTTAGCTGTACCTATATCCAGACCTCGATAGACCTGGCGCGAGTCGGCTGAGATGATCTCTGCATTAAAATGCTGCGCCAGTGTGATACCTAAGCCGCTTTTACCTGATGCGGTTGGGCCTAGCAGTACGACCAATTTTGGGAGAGAATTGCTCATGGATGAGCAATCTTCTGTTTTACCAGGCGGTTAAGGCGTAGCACCAATGCTAACGCAACGCCAACGCCTAGCAGTACGCCAAATGGAGTAAAGCAGCCAAATGCGATACCGCTCGTCAAAGCGAAACCCAGACCTCCACCGACTACTATTGCCAGGCCGATCATCAACCAGCGCATATGCTGCATCATCCACATACCCACGCTTATCATCTTGTTACTTACCCGGGGCAAGGAGCCGATGGTTGCTCCGGCTGCGGTAATCAGCAGCATCACCATTAAGTGAAATGGTGGAGCAATCCCTCTTCCTATCAGATTTTGCCAGATCCCTTCACTTACGCCTAATGCTATGAGGGCGGTAGTCAATCCTGTACAGGCTCGACTAATGGTCTCTCGCAAGCTCCACGAGCTGCCCAGATTGACTAATATGGCTCCCGCGGTGGCGAATGGCACCAGGCCCACCAGAACAGCTACAAACCAGGGATTGGGAGGCAAGAGCGATGCCTGCGCATTTGCTGAAATATGCGACAGTAGGAGGTAAAACAAAGCAGCGGCCATACATGCGGCAAAGAAGGTTATACCAGTTTGTAATCTTGACGCTTGTTTTGGAGTAGTCTGGAGCACTTCCCAACCGTCGCTTCCAGGTAGTCCATACTTTGCTTTGTACTCGCTGTCTTTCGCGCTAGTATACGGCTGGTTTACCTGTGAAGTAGAACCAGGTGCGTTTGTTCCGCTGCCTGTCATAGTGCCAGGCGCGGCCATTGTACTTTTTTGCGTGGACGTTGCGCTTTGTTGGAGAGCCGGGTCATTCGCATCAACTGCCCCTTGTGAGTACCCTGTTTGTCCAATGATAGTCTGTCCGCTGGACGTGGCAAAACCTAGCACATCCACTTCCACCTTCACCGTGATTTCTTGCTCTCCAATATCGGGGGTTATGATAATTGTACCTGTATAATGTGTGGAACCTCGCAAGCGTGTAGTGTCAGCTCGTACACGTACAGGTGTGCTCATACCATCAAACGCCGTCTGGTCAAGCACAATCCATGACTCCACCGGGCGAATCGTCCCTTTCACTAGCGATCCTTTCACACCTGAAATTGTCAGCAGTATTGGGTGTGAAAGGCCAGGGTACACTTCTTCAAAATCGATTGTTTTCGGACGCACTACTACCTGGCTAGAATCACGTGTCCGGCCGGGCCAACTGGTACGTGAACCTGTTATGCTTCTGCGGATGCCAGTTCTTGTCTGCCCACCTGTGCCGTTGCCCGCCGTTGATGTAGGGGTGTAGTTGCGCGTCTGGGCATTAGGTCCCATTACAGCTTGCAAAAACCTGTTGACGCCCATTTCTGGATCGCCTACCGTTGCGCGAATGCGCTTTGTCGTTCGTGCCAAATCATTCTCGCCGATTTCGGATAGCCATGACTCGATTACACCTGAGTATAAATAATCAGCCGCCTCGGTTGGATAATGGGCACATAAATCAGCCAGCTCTTCGGGGGTTGTAGCCTCGCCCCCATTTTCAAATTGGAATGCTCCCACACCAAGCAGAGCGCGCCGGAAGACGACGATGCTCTCATAGCGATCTTCGGGCCGCAGCGAGGTAGCTTTCTCAAGTGCACGAGCTACTGGTGGCGAGATGTGTGGAAAATTGGCATGTACATTGGTCAAGCCGAAACCATTCTCGGAAATTGAACGAGTTAACAACTGAAACAGAGACATTGCCAGCGAATAAATATCTGAACGTTCATCTGTCTGGGAGCCGCCGTATTGTTCTGGGGGCGCGAAACCTGGTGTACCTAGCAACTGTGTGTCCTGCGAGCTGCTATGCCGGAAGAGACGAGCGATACCAAAATCGATGAGCTTGATGCGTCCGCTACGCGTTAGCATTACATTGCCCGGTTTCATATCACGGAAGATCACAGGAGGCTGCTGGATGTGCAGATATTCCAACACGTCGCATAATTGCCTGGCCCAACCTAGCACTCGAGGTTCTGAAAAAGGGCCTTTATTGCGATCAAGTAGCTCTTCGAGTGTGCTCCCGTCTATATATTCCATCACCAGGTAATGGCGCGCATCTTCAGTGAAAAAATCGGTAAAGGCGGGCAGATTGGGGTGGTTCAGACGCGAAAGAATCCTGGCCTCGGCCAGGAAATTTTGAATTTGCTGGGATCGCTCATTTGCAGGTACAGAGGCGAGGCTCATTTCTTTAATTGCTACAAGTGTTCCTCGCCTTGTATCATTCGCCTGATACACTGCAGCCATGCCTCCACGCCCTATTGTGTTCAAGATAATATAGCGCCTGTGCAATAGGGTATGTGGGTCTAACTGTCCCGTTTGTGTATATTCGTTGCCATTGTTACTCTGCAGGCTAATGGTACAAGCTCCCCTCTAAAAGAAAACCAATCGTTTCCCAGTATAGCATACTAAATATAGGAGATACTACCTAGTTAAACGTTATTTGAGAGGTAAGATCACATTTGTATGTTACAATCGATAGATGTCGAAGAAGCTCCGCGACAAATTAATACTGTTTAGCTCAACAGTTGTTTTTATTGCCCTGATGGTTGGCTTGATCTTTCAAATTCACGACGCGCAATTTAGTTCCACTGCGAAGGCTTCTTCGCAGGCGGCGCACGCTGGAGATTTGAGCGTTGTTGGCAAACCCTCTTTACCTGCTGCAACCGTTGATGCTATCTT
>Ga0070706_100002370_pt1 | contig 19029 bp, 19 predicted proteins | sample KBSK5501metaG_FD_65476 | JGI IMG/M metagenome (GOLD analysis project Ga0070706, IMG submission 65476) | Corn, switchgrass and miscanthus rhizosphere microbial communities from Kellogg Biological Station, Michigan, USA - KBS K5-50-1 metaG | ecosystem: Host-associated > Plants > Roots >... | reverse complement strand
GACCGTGGGGCTCGACGACGCGGAAGTCGTCGCGGTGGCCTACGGCGCGAACGCGCGGACGGTGAAGACCGGGGTCCTCGAGGCGCGCCGGCGCGGCGTGCGCGCCGGCTTCGTCCGCCCGATCACGCTCTGGCCCTTCCTCGACGAGCTCTACGAGGCCGACCGCCACTACGTCGTCTGCGAGCTCAACTACGACGGGCAGCTCGTGCGCGAGGTCATGCGCGCCGCGCCCGACAAGAACAAGGTGCACTTCATGGGCAAGAGCGCGGAGCTGCACACGGTGGCCGAGGTCGTGGCGGGTCTGGAGGGCGTCGCGCGCTCCGGCCGGCTGCCCGAGCTGCCCTACATCTGGACGGAGGTAAGGTGATGAACAAGCTCGCGGCGAAGTACCTGCGCCCCAGCCAGATCCCGACGAAGGCCTGTCACGGCTGCGGCATCGGCATGATCGAGAACTGGCTGCTGCAGGCCATCGACGAGCTGGGCCTCAAGCAGGAGGACGTCGTCCTCGGCACCGGCATCGGCTGCGTCGGTCGGCAGACCTACGCCACCTGGGGCGGCGACAACTTCGGCGCGACCCACGGCCGCGCCCTGGCGGTCGCGACGGGGCTCAAGCTGGCGCAGCCCGACAAGAAGTATCTGATCGTGGTGGGTGACGGCGACGCGGCCTCCATCGGCACCTCGCACCTCATCCACGCGGCCCGCCGGAACCTGGGCGTGGTCCTGATCTGCGAGGACAACATGGGCTACCAGTCCACAGGCGGCCAGTTCTCGCCGACCACCCCCGCCGGCTACGTCTCCAACTCGAGCCCGTACGGCATGGTGGAGCCCAGCTTCGATCCGTGCGACGTCGTCAAGGCGGCCGGGGCGACCTTCGTGGCCGAGAGCACCGCGACCCAATGGCACCAGACGGTGAAGCTCGTCAAGAAGGCGCTGCAGAACGACGGGTTCTCGTTCGTCCACATCCGCTTCCCCTGCAACGAGAACTTCGGCGCCTACGCGCTCGGCACCCGCGACACGCTGAAGAACCTCGACTGGATCTACGAGCACACCCAGGGGCGCAAGGCGGACGGCAGCGAGAGCGACTTCACCTGGGAGACCGGCATCAAGCACGACGCCTCGAACAGCCGGCCGGAGTTCACGCGCATCCTCCGGGACATGAACGCGCGCGTCCGGGCCGACATGGCGGCGAAGGCCGCCGCCGCGGGCGCGAAGCCCTGATGGCGACCGCCACCGTCAGCAAGACCCGGACGGAGATTCTCATCTCCGGCTTCGGCGGGCAGGGCGTCATCCGCATGGGCCAGATCCTGGGTCTCTGCGCCATCCGGCAGGGCCACCGCGTGACCATGCTGAAGAGCCACGGCACCGAGATGCGCGGCGGCTACGTGCGGGCCCAGATCGTCATCTCGCCGGAGTACGTGGACAGCCCCATCGTCGAGAGCGCCGATGTGTTCGTGGCCTTCTCGGCGCCCGCCTACAAGAAGTTCTACGACTGCTGCCAGGGCAAAATCCTGTACGACCCCGAGCTGGTGGAGCAGATCCACCCCGACGCTCCGGAGCGGCACGTGGCTGTTCCGGCGACGGCGCTGGCCAAGGAGCGGTTCAATAACGTATTGTTCGCGAACATGGTCATGCTCGGCGCGCTGACGCGCCTGGCCGGCATGGACTACGAGGCGATGAAGCAGACCATGCTGGAGGTCATCGCGCGCTTCCACGAGCAGAACCTTGCGGCCCTCGACCTCGGCTACAACCTCCCCTTCCTCCGCGGCGCCGCCTGACGTGATCGGCTCGGCGTCACCGCGGGCGTGGCACGGCGTCTGGCCCGGCCATCTGCCGCGCTCGCTCGAGTACCCGCGCGTGCCCGCCTGGTGGCTGCTCGAGCGGAACGTCGCCCGCTTCGGCCCGCGCGTGGCCCTGCGCGAGCTGGACCAGGACACGCTCGAGGAGCGGCGGGCGCTCACTTACGCGGCGCTCTACCGCGCGGCCCAAGGCGCGGCCGCCGGGCTGCGGCGGGCGGGCGTGACCGCCGGCAGCCGCGTCGGCTTCTGCCTGCCCAATAGCGCGGAGCTGATCGTCGGCTACTACGCGACGTGGTACGCGGGCGGGGTGATGGTCCCGGTGAACCCGGCGGGGCGCGAGAGCGAGATCGAGCAGCAGCTCGCCGACGCGGGAACTGCCCTGGTGGTGGCGCCCGAGGGGAGCGCGGGGGCCCGGAGCGCCGCGCGGCTCAAGCTGCCGGTGATCAGCGTCGCGGCCTTCCGCGCCATGGAGACCCTGCCGGCAGCGGAGCCGGCGGTCTGCCAGCCGGAAGACGACGTGGCGGTGCTGCTCTACACGGGCGGGACCACCGGCGTCTCCAAGGGCGCCATGCTCACCCACCGCAATATCGTCGCCAACACCATCCAGTTCGCGGAGTGGTACGCCTTCGCCCCGGGCGAGGAGATCTCCTTCTGCGCCCTGCCGATGTACCACAGCGGGGGGATGTCCGGGGTCATGAATGTCCCGCTCTACGCGGCGGCGACGCTCCTGGTGGTCGGCCGGTTCAATGCCGCGGCCGCGGCGCGCGCGGTGGAGCGCCACCGAGTCACGCGGCTCTTCGGCGTGCCCACCATGTTCATCGCCCTGCTCAACGACGAGACGGCCCGGCGCGGCGACTACTCGTCGCTGCGCGCCTGCCGCACCAATGCCGCGCCGCTGCCGCCCGCTGTCAAGGCGGCCTTCGACGCCCTCGTCGGTCGCGAGGTGCTGGTGGAGGGATATGGCCTCACGGAGACGAGCCCGCTCACCCATGCCAACCCTGTCGGGCGCGCCAAGGCGGGCTCGATCGGCATCCCGCTGCCGGACACCGACGCGCGGATCGTGGACCTCGAAAGCGGCGCCGACGTGGCCCCGGGCGGTCCTGGCGAGCTTCTGATTCGCGGGCCACAGGTGATGCGCGGGTACTGGGAGCGGCCGGAGGCGACGGCGGAGGCGATCCGCGATGGCTGGCTGCGCACCGGCGACGTGGCCACCATGGATGCCGAAGGCTACTTCAGCATCGTCGACCGCAAGAAGGACATGATCAATACAGCCGGCTTCAAGGTGTGGCCCCGTGAGGTGGAGGAGACGCTGTACGCGCATCCCGCCGTCAAGCTGGCGGCCGTCGTGGGTGTTCCCGACGACTATCGGGGAGAAGCGGTCAAGGCGTACGTGGTCCTCAAGGACAGCCACCGCGGCCACGTCACGGAGCCCGAGGTGATCGAGTTCTGCCGCGCGCGGCTCACGGCGTACAAGGCTCCCCGCACCGTTGACTTCCGCGATGAGCTGCCCGTGAGCGGCTCGGGCAAAATGCTGCGGCGCCTCCTTCGCCAGGAGCGCGGGGCCGAATAGTGCCGCTCCAGGTCTCCGAGCGGGCATGGCGGGGCGCTCTGCCGGCTCTCGCGGCCGGGCTCGTGATCGTCGCCGCGTGGACGGCCCTCGCGCGGGTGATGCGGAACGACACGCTGCTGCCTGGCCCGCTGTCGGTGACGGAGACGCTTGGTAGTCTGATCGCGTCCGGGGCCCTCTTCCAGCATACCGGCGCGAGCGTCGGGCGCATCTTCCTGGCGTGGACCCTCGCCGTGGCAATCGCCATCCCTCTCGGCATCGGCATGGGGCGGAGCGAGCGGATGGACCGATTCGTGCGGCCCTTCGTCGAGCTCTTTCGCCCCATCTCGCCGCTCGCCTGGATCCCGCTCGCCGTGCTCTGGTTCGGCATCGGCCTCAGCGGCAAGGTCTTCATCATCGTCATCGGGAGCTTCTTTCCGGCCTTGCTCAACACGATCGCGGGCGTCAAGGAGGTGCCCCCGATCTTTCTCACCGCCGCCAAGACCTTCGGCTGCACCCCGATCCAGCTCACCACGCGCGTCTGCATCCCCGCGGCGCTGCCCACCATCGCGACCGGGCTCCGCATCTCGTTCGGCACCGCGTGGATGACCATTATTGCGGCCGAGATGGTTGCGTCCAAGTCGGGGCTCGGCTACATGATCGTGGACGGCATGGAGATCCTGCGCTCGGACATCGTCATCGTGGGCATGGCCGTGATCGGCCTGCTGGGGTTCGCCTTCGACTCGGTCTTCCGCGGAGTCGAGGAGTGGCTGGGGAATCGGTAGCCGGCCGCGGAAGGTGTCGCACTCACACAGAGGAGGAATCATGAAGCAGACTCGGTCGGCGACCTGGCGGCTCACGATCCTGACGGTGATGGCGGTGATGCTGGTGGGCGGGCTCGCGGCCGGTCCCGCGGCGGCCCAGACTCCGGCGCCGCCGCTGGTCCGGTTCGGCGTCCAGCCCTCCACCCAGCCACCCTACATCGCGCGCGAGGCGGGCTTCTTCAAGGAAGTGGAAGACAAGTTCAAGACGAAGATCGAGTTCTACACCTTCCCCTTCGGCGGCCCCCAGAACATCGCCTTCGCGGCGGGCGAGCTCGACTTCTCCCAGAAGGGCATGGCGCCCTGCGCGGTGGCCATGCAGCGCGGGAAGGGCAAGCTCGTGCTCATCAATATCCTCGAGCAGACCGCCATCATCTCGCTTCCTGAGGTCGGCTCGATCGCCGACCTCAAGGGCAAGAAGGTCGCGCACCCGGGTAAGGGCTCCCAGCAGTACCCGCTCATGCTCCTGGCGCTCGACCGCGCCGGGGTCAAGCCCGAGCAGGTGGACCTGATCCGCATGGACGCCGTCAATATGGCGACGGCGCTCCAGAAGAAGGAGCTCGCGGCCTACATCGCCTGGGACCCCCACACCACCAAGGCGGTGGTGGGCGGCTTCGGCAAGGTGCTGGTGCGCGTCGAGACCCTGATGCCGCTCAAGGCCGGGCACTATCTCGGCGAGGGCGTGGTCGTCCGCGAGGAGTTCGCCGCCAAGAATCCGGAGCTGACCCGGGCGGTGGTGCAGGCTCTCGTCAAGGCTAACGCCCTCATCGTGGACCAGCCGGACACAGCCGTCAGGATGTGGTCGAAGACGCTGGGGCTCGACGAGAAGATCATCCAGTTCTCGCTCAAGAACAAGATGGCGGTCTATATCAAGGATCTGGTGCCGGACCGCGCGGCGCTCAAGACGTACTTCGAGTTCCTGAACAAGTACGAGATCACGAGCGTCCCCGACATCGAGGAGTTCCTCAAGGTCAAGGTGGACCCCTCGTACCTCTGAGCGCGCATGGGCTCCCCCACGGGCAAGGGCTCCCTCCGCATCGAAGACCTCGGCTTCACCTACGTGACGCCCCGGGGCGAGGGGGTCATCGCTCTGGGGCAGATCGACCTCGAGGTCAACGCGGGGGAGTTCGTTTGCTTGCTCGGGCCCTCGGGGTGCGGGAAGAGCACCCTGCTCTCCATCGTGGCGGGCCTGCTGCGGCCGACGCGCGGGAAGGTATTCCTCGACCGCACGGCGCTCCACGAGCTCGATGATCTCTACGGTCGCATCAGCGTCGTCTTCCAGGAGTACGCCCTCTTTCCCTGGCTGAACGTACGCGGCAATATCGAATTCCCCATGAAGATCCGCGGGTGGGCGGCCGCGCGTCGATCCGCCCAGGTCGAGCGCTTCATCGAGCTTGTCAACCTGGGAGCATGGGCGGACAAGAAGCCCTCCCAGCTTTCCGGCGGCATGAAGCAGCGCGTGGGGATCGCGCGGGCGCTCGCGCTGGATCCCGCGCTGCTCCTGATGGATGAGCCCTTCGGCGCGCTCGACGCGCAGACGCGGTCGGTGATGCAGGAGGAGCTGCTCGCCATCTGGCAACGGGAGGCGAAGACCGTGCTCTTCGTCACCCACTCGATCCCCGAGGCGATCTATCTCGCCGACCGGGTGGTGGTGATGACCTCCCACCCGGGACGCGTGAAGGCGGTGATCCCGGTCCCGGAGCGGCGCCCGAGGGACGTCACGAGCCCTGGATTCAACCGGATCCAGCGCGAGGTGCTAGACTTGCTGCGCCCCGAAATCCAGAAGACGGGAGTTTGAACTGTCCCGCACCGCCCAAGGAGACAGCACATGAGAGGCCGCACCCTCGCGCTTGCCCCGCTCGCGCTCTTGCTGGTCCTGATCGCGTCCCCGGTCGGAGCGCAGGAGAAGTATCCGAATCGCCCGGTCGATTTCGTCGTGCCGTGGGGGACCGGGGGCGGGGCCGATGCCATGGCCCGCCAGGTCGGCACCTTGAGCCAGCCATTCCTCGGCGTGGCGCTGCCCATCTCGAATGTGCCGGGGGCTTCGGGCAATACCGGCCTGGCGCAGGTGCTCAATGCCAAGCCCGACGGCTATACGATCGCGGTTTACATCGCGGACACCCTCGCCACCATCCCGAGCGGGCTCGCCCGCCACAAGGTGGACGATTTCGAGTGGATAGCGCGCACCCAGGTGGCCGACTCCTTCCTCTTCGTCAAATCCGACAGCCCCTTCCGGACGATTCAGGAGCTGTTCAGGCATGCGCAGGCCAACCCGGGCAAGCTCCGCGTGGCCTCGACCGGCTTCGGCTCGGTGGACGACGTCACGGTCCTGTATCTGGAAAAGAAGGGATACAAGATGACGACCGTGCCGTACCCCAAGCCGGGCGAGCGCTACGCCGCCACCCTCGGTGGCCACACCGAAGTGCTCTACGAGCAGGCGGGCGACGTGCAGCAGTACGTCAAGGCAGGCCAGCTCAAGCCGCTCATCATCTTCGCCGAGAGGCGGCATCCCGCTTTCCCTGACGTGCCCTCGTCGAAGGAAATCGGGCTCGAGATCTTCTTGCCCCAGTTCCGCGGCATCGTGGCCAGGAAGGGGACGCCGCCCGAGCGCGTGCGGGCGCTGGCCGAGGCTATCGGCAAGGCCCTGGACACGCCCGCCTGGAAGAAGTTCGCCGAGGAGTGGTACATCCGGTCCGACAGCTACATGGGGCCGGACAAGTTCGGGCCGTGGGTGGCGGGCGAGGTAGCGACCCTCGAGCGGTTCGTCAAAGAGTTCGGGATCAGGAAGTAGCGTGGGGCCCGCCCGCCGCGTCGCCGCTCCGCTGGCGGGCGTGCTCCTGTCGCTCGCGCTGCTCCTCTCCACGCGCGGCCTGAACCAGGTCGTCCATGGCCCGCAGCTCGGCCCCGGTTTCTGGCCGCGGCTGGTGCTGATCGGCCTCGCCGCCGCGTGCCTGGCGAAGCTGGTGAGCGTGCTGCGTCACGATCGCGGAGGCCGATCCCGGGAAGCGCCGAGCGGAGAAGCCCGCGATGGAGTAGCCGGAATCTCGCGGGCGAAGCTGGCCGCGGCCATCGCGCTCATCTTCCTCTACGTCCTCGTCTCGGAGTCCGCGGGCTTTGCCCTGACCACGGCCGGCTTCATCGCCGCCTTCATGTGGCTCTGCGGGGCGCGCTCCCCGCTGGTCATCGCCGCCAACACTCTCGTCGGGACGGTCGGCCTCCTCTACCTCTTCGTCAAGGCCGTTTATCTCCCGCTGCCCAAGGGCGACGGCCCGTTCGAGGCCGTTACGCTGGCGCTCTACCGGCTGCTGCATATCTTCTGAGGCGCCTCCTCCGTGAGCGAAATCCTCGCCAATCTGGGCGCCGGCTTCGTGCACGCGCTGCAGCTGATGAACTTCCTGATGATCGTCCTGGGACTCGCGATCGGGATCGTGGCGGGGGCCCTGCCCGGCATCACGATGCTGAACGCCATCGTCCTCGTGCTGCCCTTCACCTATCTCATGGGCATCGTGCCGGCCCTCTTGTTGATGATCGGGGTCTACTGCGGCGGGGTCTTCGGCGGATCGATCACCGGGATCCTCTTCAACATTCCGGGCGATCCGATGAATGTGCCGACCACCTGGGAGGGGTACCGGCTCAACCGAAAGGGCCAGGGGCGCTACGCGCTCGGTCTCGCCATCATGAGCTCGGCCTTCGGCGGGCTCGTGAGCGCGCTGTTCCTGGCCTTCTTCGCGCCCCCATTCGCCAAGTTCGCGCTGACCTTCTCCACCGTGGAGTTCTTCTCCGTGGTGGTCTTCGGGCTGGCCAGCGTGTCGGTGCTCGGGCATGCCTCCCTGACGGGCGCCCTGATCTCGCTCTTCGCCGGCCTGTTCCTCGGGACCATCGGGACCGAGGCGCAGTACGGCGTCGAGCGCTTCGCCTTCAATGTGCCCTTCCTCAAGACCGGGATCGACTTCGTGACCGTCCTGATCGGGCTCTTCGCCATCGGCGAAGTGCTCGACCAGATCGTGGCCGCCGGGCCGGCGCCGGCGGCCGAGGCGGCGAAGACAACCGCCGTGCCGCGGCTGCCGCTGCTCGACCTCTGGCCCCTCCGCTGGTCCCTGGTGCGCGGCACGGCAGTGGGCATCGTGGTCGGCGGCCTTGCCGGGGCAGGCGCCACCGTGTCCTCGTTCGTCTCCTACGGCCTGGAGAAGCAGGTGTCCAGCCAGCCGGAGCTCTTCGGCACGGGGCATGCCGGGGGCCTCGTGGCCTCGGAGAGCTCGGTGAACGGCTCGACGGGCGGGGCGATGATCCACCTGCTCACCCTCGGCATCCCCGGCAGCGCCGCCACGGCGGTGATGATGGGCGCCTTCCTGATCCACGGGATCCAGCCGGGGCCGCTCCTCTTCACCAAGCAGGCCGAGGAAGTCTACACGATCATCGCCGGGATGATTCTCGCCAACGTCATCATGATCGCGCTCGGGTTTCTCGCGGCGCTGTCGTTCGCTATGCTGATGAAGGTGCCCGCGGCGATCCTCAACACGTTCATCGTCGTGTTCTGCTTCGTGGGCGCCTACGCGCTGCGGAACGACATGGCCGACGTCTGGCTGACCATGCTGTTCGGCGTGCTCGGCTTCGTCATGCGGCGCTACGACCTGCCCATCCCCCCGCTGATCATGGGGGTGATTCTCGGCCCGATGGCCGAGCAGTTCTTCCTGACCAGCATGGTCGCCAACGCGAACGACCTGAGCGTTTTCATCACGCGCCCGATCAGCGCGGTAATTCTCATGATGTCGGCCCTGATGGTGCTGTGGCCCGCTTTCAGGGCGTGGCGCGCCCGCCGCGCGCCGGGGTAGTGTCTCAGCTAAACTCAGAGCCGCTGCTCGGGAGAGCCGATGACAAGCATGCGCGCCGATCCGGCAGAGTTCCAAAAGCTCGACCTGCGCTGCCACGCGTTTCTCAGGGACGTGCCTCTGCACGACGTCTGGGCGATTCCACTCGATGACGGTGGACCCGCCCGAACGATCAATGACGTTCGCGCGATCCTCTTCGCCGACCGACGGTCGCCGACCAACCTGGCGGTACGAGGACTCTTCGCGTTGCGGTGGACCATCGGCCGAGCGCTCGGATGGGATGACGAGCGCCACGACCCGCCGGGCGCGTCATACATGCTCCGACTCGCCGAGGCCGATCGCTCGCGCTCTCAGGTCCCTCCGGGCGCTCGCGACGGTCCCTTTCGAGTGCTCTACGTCTTCGGTGACGAGGCCCTCAGTGAGCTGCGCAACGCGACTGTGCACGCGTTTTTAGGCCTTGCCCTCCGGCGTCGCCCAGACGGTTACACGCTCTATCTGGCTGTCTATGTGAAACCGGTAACTCGCCTCACGCCGCTCTACATGGCCCTGATCGACCCGTTTCGTCGGTTCATCGTGTATCCAGCGATCGGTCGGCGAATTCAGGACGCGTGGTCGCGCGCATACGCGTAACCGCATCACCGTTACAATCGAGACATGCCGGACGCGATCGTGGTTGAGACGTGATGCCGGGGGAACTGACTCAGTTTGATCAAACTGAGACACTACCCGCTCGGCTAGTGGCGTAAGCGAGGCTACCGATTTGGCATCGCTTCTCCGATGGTCTCCGCTCGCAGTCAGCACGGGCCACCGGACTCTCACGGGACCGATCCCGCCCGGAGGGGGTACCCGTTGTCTATCCCTCGAGCTCCGCGCTGGTTGCGCGATGGAGCGCGGCGTTGTCGCCGGCCTCTCTGGGCTCACCGGGCGGTCTTGACAGTCCCCGGACGTGCGGCCTAAGGTACGTCCGCAACTGGGTGGCGGCCACGACCCCAGGGGGAGCGCGAAGGGCCGCTCGCGGACGAGGGGGTGCATGCAGTCTTCCACGAAGGGAGAGGAGCCATGACAGGATCCAAGTGGTTCATCGCGCTCGTCGGCGTCTGCGCGTTGGCGATTGGCTTCGGCCTCGGCTCGGCCGTCGGACAGCAGAGCCCGCCGATGGATACCAAGGGCGTCGACCCGAAGGTCGAGGGCACGATCGACCTCGCCCCGGCCCTGCCGGGCCATCAGCTGCGCTTGCGCACGATCACGTTCGAGCCCGGCGGTGTGGCGGGGTTTCATAGCCACAAGGACCGCCCGGCCTTCGCCTATGTGCTCACCGGCACGCTGACCGAGCTTCGCCCGGGCGGCTACGTGAAGACACTGGGACCCGGCGGCATCATCACGGAGTCGCGGGATGTCGAGCACTGGGCAGAGAACCGCGGCGCGACCAAGACTGTGATCATCGGGGTGGACGTGGTCAAGCCGTAGGCGCACGAGAACCGCGTCCGGGGTGGGTTGACTGGGCCCAGGCTATCGTCTAGCATCGGCTCGAGGTCCGAGACGGCTGTCCCCCGACTCAACGACGAGAGGAATCCCGGTGGCCGACAAGGCGCAGACGCTCACGGAGCACCTCGCGACCCAGCAGGCCTTTCTCTCGCCCGGCATCGCCCCCAATGTCGCGGCCATCGTCGGCCGCATCGGCCGCACCGCCGCCGTCATCGGCCAGGAGCTGGCGCATGCCGCCTTCCACGACCGCCTGGGCTATCTGGGCGGCACGAATGTCAGCGGCGATCAGGTCAAGAAGCTCGATCTCTGGGGACACGAGACCATGCTGGCCGCGCTGCGCGCCACCGGTGCCTGCGCCGCGCTGATCTCCGAGGAAGCGGGCGAGCCCGTCGAGATTCCCGAGGCCGCCGGCGCCCATGGGCTCGTTGTCTGCTGCGATCCCGTGGACGGCTCCTCGAACCTGGACGTGGGCGGCTCGGTAGGAACGATCTTCTCGATCCGCCCCTCGCATGGCCAGCGGCCCGCGGGGCCGGCGGCGCTCGGCCCCGGCACGGACCAGGTCGGGGCGGGCTATGTGATGTACGGGCCCACGACGCTGCTGGTCTACACGGTGGGGCAGGGGACGAACGGCTTTACGCTCAACCGCGACACGGGCGAGTTCCTGCTCACCCATCCGAATATCCGCACGCCCAAGAAAGGCAAGATCTACGGCATCAACGAGGGCAATCTCAAGGCTTGGCATCCTGGCCAGCGCGCCTTCGTCGACTATCTCAAGACGCCGGACAAACCGACCGGCCGCCCCTATTCGCTGCGGTACTCTGGAGCCATGGTGGCCGACGTGCACCGGATCCTGCTCGAGGGGGGGCTGTTCATGTACCCCGCCGATTACACCGATCCCGCCAAGCCCAAGGGCAAGCTCCGCCTGCTCTACGAAGTGGCGCCCATGTCCTTCGTAATGGAGCAGGCGGGCGGGGCGGCCAGCACGGGCACGGAACGCTGCATGGAGCTGGTGGCCAAGGAATACCACCAACGCGCCGCCATCATCCTCGGCAGCCCGGAAGACGTGGCGCGGGCCGAAGAATTCTACCGCCGGTAACCGGCGAGCCAAGAAAGGGACGCAGCCATGATGGAAAAGCGGGTGCGCGAGATTCTTAGCTGGTACGCGAGCGACAATCCCGGCACGCTCACCAACCTGGCCCGGCTGCTGACCCATGGCAAGCTGGCCGGCACGGGACGGCTCGTCATCCTGCCGGTGGACCAGGGCTTCGAGCACGGCCCGGCGCGGAGCTTTGCCGTCAATCCGCCGGCCTATGATCCCTCCTATCACTTCCGCCTGGCCATCGACGCCGGCTGCAATGCCTACGCGGCGCCGCTGGGCTTTCTCGAGGCCGGCGCCGCCGAGTTCGCCGGCGAGATCCCGCTCATCCTCAAGATGAACAACCACGACGTGCTGCACGACGAGAAGGATCCGCTCTCGGCGGTGACGGGCTCGGTGCGGGATGCCCTCCGTCTCGGCTGCGCGGCCGTCGGGTTCACGATCTATCCGGGCTCCTCGGCGGCGCAGACCATGTACCAGCAGTGCCGCGAGATGATCGCCGAGGCCAAGGCCAACGGCCTGGCGGCGGTGGTCTGGTCCTACCCGCGCGGCTCGAGCATCAGCAAGGAGGGCGAGACCGCGATCGACGTGGTGGCCTATGCCGCCCAGATCGCCGCCCAGCTCGGCGCGCATGTCATCAAGGTCAAGCCCCCGACCGATCACATCGAGCAGCCCGAGGCCAAAAAGGCCATCGAGAAGGCCAACGTGCCCCGCTCGACTCTGGCCGACCGCGTGCGCCACGTGGTGCAGTCGGCCTTCGATGGGCGGCGCATCGTCATCTTCTCGGGCGGCGCCACCAAGGAGAACGACGAGACGTTCTACGAGGAGTGCCGGGGCATCCGCGACGGCGGCGGCTTCGGCTCCATTATCGGCCGCAACTCCTTCCAGCGGCCGCGGGACAAGGCGCTCGCCTTACTCTCCACGGTGATGAAGATTTACTCGGGTGAGATGAAGTAGCGGTGCCGACCGCTCCGCCCACAGAGGCGCAAGTCCGCGACTACCTGCGCACGCTGTCCAACTGGGGCCGCTGGGGCAAAGACGACGAGCTCGGCACCGTCAACCTGATCACGCCGGCCAAGCGCATCCAGGCGGCCGGGCTCGTGCTCGAGGGCGTGAGCGTGACCTGCGCCCGGCCGCTGGTCACCGACCTTACGGCCGACACGTCCTTCCAGCCGCTGCGCTTCATGGTGGACTCGGGCGAGGGGCGGGAGCATGACTCGCCCGAGCGGAATCTCCAGCGCCGCGGCGCCGCCGAGTTCATCGGCATGGTCTTCCACGGCTACACCGTCACCCACGTGGACGCCCCGCCGCACTACTTCTGGGAAGGGAAGTTCTACAATGGCCGGCCCTCGAGCCTGGTGACCTCGCGCGAAGGCGCCACGGTCAACTCCATCGAGGCGCTCCACGACGGCGTGGTGAGCCGCGGCGTGCTGCTCGATATCCCCCGCACCCGCGGCGTGAAGTGGATGGAGCCGGGGCACGGCGTGATGCCCGAGGACCTCGAGGCCGCGGAGAAGGCGGCCGGTGTGCGGGTGGAGTCGGGCGATGTCCTGCTGGTCCGCACCGGCTATTACGGGCGGCGGCTCGCTGAGGGGCCGGTGCATCCGCTCAAGGCCGGCTCGCCGGCTATCCACGCCTCGAGCTGTCCCTGGCTCAGGGAGCGCGGGGTGGCCATGATCGGCACCGACACCCACAATGACATCCACCCACCGCCCTATCCCGCCATGGGCAACTCCTTCCATGTGGTCTGCCTGGTGGCGATGGGGCTCTGGCTCATCGACAATGCCAATCTCGAGGACCTGGCCCAGGCCTGTGTCCAGCGCAAGCGCTGGGAATTTCTCCTCGCCGTCTGCCCGCTGCGTCTGCGCAACGTCACGGGCTCGCCCGTCAATCCGATCGCGGTGTTCTGAGGGTCCTCCTCTCTGCCGCTCCGCTCATGGCTGAGCTCACGATTGGCGGCAGCCGCGTCCACTACCGTGAGACCGGCACCGGCCCTCCGGTGATCCTGCTCCACTCCGGGGGCAGCTCGGGAGCGCAGTGGCGGCGTGTCTGTGACCAGCTTGCCGCCCACTGCCGCGGCGTCACGCTGGACTTCCACGGCCGCGGCGGCACGGGCCCCTGGCCGCGCGAGCCCGAGGGGCGCACCCACGATGCCGACGCGGAGGTCGTGAGCGCCGTGATCGATCATATCGGCGGCAGGCCGGCGCATGTGGTCGGTCATTCCTACGGCGGCGGCGTCGCGGTGCGCCTGGCCGTTATCAAACCCGGCGCCGCGCGCAGCATGGTCCTGATCGAGCCGCAATGCTGGTCCATGCTCCGCCACGGTGGCGAGCGCGCTCATTACGACGAGACATGCGACACGGCTTACCGGTTTCTCGCCGATGTGCGAGCGGGCCGCGCGGAAGAGGCGTGGCACTACTTCATCGACACGAACAACGGCGCCGGATCCTGGGACCGGATGCCTCCAGATGCCCGCGCCCGGATTGTGGCGCTGACGGACGCCGGGGTGTCCCTTTACCACGCGAATCTGAACCACCCCACGACACCCGATGATTGCCGTGAAATCGGCGTGCCGACCCTCGTGCTCGTCGGTGCCAGGACCGCGCCGCGCTACCGGCGGATGGCCGAATTGGTGGCCGAGCATATCCCCGGGGCACGCCTGGAAGTTCTGCCCGAGGCCGGCCACATGTCCCCGCTCACCCATCCCGATGCGGTGGCCGCAGCAATCGAGCGCCACTTGACCATGCATGGCTGAGAACCCCCGACTGACAAGAGGAACTCGACATGGCAAACGGGAATCGGCTTGCGGCTCTTCGCGTCGTGCTCGTTGCCGTCGGCCTGATCTTCACCTTCGCCATCTACCCGTTGGGAGTCCTGTGGCCCTCAGGCTGGACGTGGGGGCAGGGGCACTCGCACTACCTGATGATGATCATCGGGGTCTACGCGACGCTCGGGATCTTTCTCCTCATCGCGTCCAGAGATCCGCTGGCGCACAGGAGCCTGATCTGGTTCACCGTCTGGTCGAGCCTCGTGCACGCCGGCATCATGGCGGTGCAGGCGTACAGGGACCCGATGGAGCGCGGACACCTGATCGGTGACGTCCCGGCGCTCCTGGTGGTGGCCATCACCCTGGCGGCGCTGACTCCCCGCCGGGCACACTGAGGGCCGCGCCGGGCTGCCGGATCGCGCGTCACCGCAGCGCCCGGCCGCTTGCCGCGAGCTCCACGAACCACTCCTGCGCCTTCTGCAGCTCCGCGCTCCGGTCGAGGCCGACGAGCGCGCTCGCGCTCCCGTAGGCTAGCACCTGATTGTTGTCCGTCACGGGAGCGCCGAGCGAGGCGTAGCGGGCGAGGGCGTCGGGGGCGAGCCTCACGGCGGCACGAACCTGCTGCTCGTCGAGGCCGCGCTCAGGCTGGCGGCGGAGAAAGCCGGGCCAGCGCTGGCCGAGGGGCGGGTTGGCCTGGCCCTTGCGTCCGAGAAGGATGCCGGTCGTCGACACCGGATCAACCCACAGGACGGCGTCGGGGAACACGGCGACGAATGCCGCCGCGATATGGAACGCGTCCGCGGGCGACAGGAGATGGAACGGGAGCCATTGCGCGATGACGCCGCCGTCGCGCATGCGCGCGCTCGCGATCGCGTAGAACTCGCGCGAGTACAGGGCATTGACGCCCGCGAAGGTCGGCGGCATCGGCTCGAGGGTGATCACATCGTAGACCGCGTCGGTGCGCCGCAGCCACGCCCGGCCATCCATCACGATGGCGGTCGCCCGCGGGTCCTTGAGCACGCCGTGGTTGCTCTCGAACAGATCCGCGTGGGTGAAGACGGCCTTGTTGATGTCGACGAGATCGAGGCGCGCGGGCCCCTCGTCGAGCACTCCGTGCGCGGTCTGGCCCGTCCCGAAGCAGATGACGAGCGCGCGCTGCGGGTCCGTCGCGAGCAGCATCGGCAGGCGGCCCATCCACGTCATGTAGTGCGCGCCGCGGAGCTGTTCCACCGACGCGGGGAAGCCGTCGATGAGCAGGACGCGCGCCTTGTCGGCGCGGCGCTCGAGCACGCTCGTCGACACGTCGGGGCCCTCCTCGTGCGCCAGCACGCGATAGCCCGAGCGGTCGCCCCACCAGCGCGCGCGCGTCGTCCCCACGCCAGAGTCCGATAGCGTTGACGCGGTGAAGGCGACGACGAAGACGGCTGCCGCCAGCGCGCGGCTTCGGCCGCGCAGGATGGCCGAGCCGGCAATGACGAGGATCGCGCCCGCCAGCCGTGCCGACGCGGCCGCGCCGACGAGCGGCAGAAGCCCCCATGCCGCGCCGAGGGATCCCAGGACGGCGCCTACCGCATTGATGCCGTAGAGGCGCCCCTGGCGGCGTGGGCCCCCGAAGACCTCGAGCAGCCACGGCAGCGAGGCGCCGAGGAGCGTCACCGAGGGCCCGATGAGGGCCAGCGAGAGAAGCGTCCACATCGCCATGCGCCGCCAGTACGACGGCGGGACGGGCACGAGCTGGTCGAGGCGATCGATGGGCGTGGTCGCGGCAAGGACGAGAATGCCCGCGGCCGCGAGCACCCACGGGAGCGCCACGTGCCGGCGGCGGAGCCACGGCGCGACATGCGCGCCCAAGGCGAGCGGGAGGAGCACGGCGAAGAGCAGGACGGCGAAGGCGTCGGTGCCGCTGTGGAACGTGGCCCGCAAGGAACGGAACCAGGCGACTTCGAGGGCGAACGTCGCGAGCCCCGTCGTGAACGCGACGGCGCAGGCGGCGGGGAAGGGGAACGGCGGGTCGGCGGCGGGAGCGCTCGAGTGCTCGCTCCCACCGGCATGACCGTGGGCGCGCATCGCGAGCGCGCCGCACGCGGCCGCCACCGCGAGATTCACCGAGGACGCGAGCCCGACCGTGACGTGAATGCCGACGGTGGGAATCACGGCGAATGCCAGCGCGAGCACGCCGATCGACGCGCCCGCGATATTGGTGCCGTACAGCCCGGCGAGCGAGAGCCGGTGCCGATCGGCGATGAGGCCCAGGACGGGGAGCGTGGCGCCCATGGCGAGGGTCGCGGGACTGAGCAGGAGCGCGACGCCCAGCGCGTGCGCGACGGGGGCGGCGGCGGCCATCGCGTGGTAGGCGGAGACGTCGAGGCGCTCGAGCGCGCGAAAGCCCGGCTCGAGCGCCAGCCCGGTGATGCCGATGACGGCCTCGCACGCGACATAGAGCCAGAGCGGTTTTTGCACGCTGCGTCCTGCCAGGATGGAGCCGCAGGCGAGCGAGCCGATCGTCATCCCCGCCATGGTCGTCGCGAGCACGATGGCCGTGCCGTCCGCCGACACGCCGCGGGCGAGCGCCGCGAAGTGCTGCCAGAGCAGCTCCCACGAGAGCGCCGCCGCGCCGGCGCAGAATACGAAGGCGTAGGCCGCTGGGCGGAGGCTCATCCGCTCATGGCCTGCCGGCGCCTGTGAGGTTGCGATACCAGGCGCCCGACAGGACAAAGCGCGGGAAGGTCACCCACTGCTCGGCGACGAAGCGGCTGACGAAGTCGGCGGGCCCGTCGAACGGCGTCGGCGTCTCCCGCTCGAGCTTGTGCCCGCGGCCCTGGATCACGAGCGCCGCCGCCATGCAGACGAGGGCGACAGCCGCGGCGGCGCCGGACATCGTGAGCGCGGCGGACGCGAGGATCAGCGTGCCGATCTGGAAGAGCGGGACCGTCACGATGTGGAGGAGAAGGTTGGCGCGATTCCGGTGCTTGGCCGAATAATCGCTCCACTGCCACTCGAGCAAACGTGGTCGGACCATCCCGACCGATACTGCCCGGCCTATGGGCAGGCGTCAAGCGCCGCCGGATTCCTCTTGCGGTTTTCCGGGGGGGGCTGGAGTAGACTAGGGCTATGTGGATCCATCACCCGGCGTTTCGCTTGATGGCCCTGGTGCTGGTGCTGGCCCTCGCGCTGACCTTGGCCACGCCCGCCCGAGCGGACGCCTTCGACGTCCTCGCGGCCGTCGCCATCGGCACGCTCGTGGTGGCGGGGATCATCCTCGTGGTCTATCTGATCGTGGCCAATGTCCACGGCTCGAAGATGAGTCAGGCCGATGCCCCCGTATTGGTCGCCTGCGCGGAATCCGAAACGGCTCCACGCGCGTGCTGGCCCCTGCCTTCGGGGGCGACCATCACCCCGGGGGCGACCATCACCCCGGCCTTCGAGACCGTCCAGGGTCCCTGAAGCCGCCGGGCCTGCATCCCGCGGGCCTTTTTCGCCATCTAATGAACTGATATGAGCGACCAGCCGGCCTCTTCAACGGAACTGCGGTCTCTCTTGGGGAAGGTCAGGGAAGGGTTTCCCTTCGCCTGCGAGTTCAGCCTGGCGCCCCTGGTGGCTTTCTGGGAGCAGGCGGCCCGGGAGGACAGCGCCCAGGGCGCAATGGCTCGCGCCATTCAGGAGCGGCTCCGCCAGGCGCCCGAGCTGGCCCAGCCCGTGCTCGATCCCGACCGGCTCGCCGCTCATCAGGATCTGCTCGCGGCCCTGATGACCGTCATCTTCCCGCCCGCATCCTGGGAGGACGACCTCGGCGCCGCGGTGTTCCCGTTCTATCCGCAGGGCTTCTACGCGACGCCGTCCTTCATGCGTACCGTCCTCGGCCCCGACGGCGTGCCGCGCGGCAGGGTCAATCTCGACGCAAAGGCGTTGGCCAGAAGGCGGATGCTGAATGCCTACTCGCTCATCCTGAAGCGCATCTACGACATCGAGCTGGACGTTGATTATCCGCTGGTCTTCACCTTCACCGACCCCGAGACCGGGCTCGACCGGCACTTCAAAGGGCGCTTCGACCTGCGATTCCTCGAGGTCGAGACGGTCGGGCCGGCGCCGGTGCTCGATGCCCGTGCCCGGCATCGCCTGCAATCCCGGATCACCGATGTCGACGTGCTACAGGAGCTGCTGCCGCCGGCGAGCTTCCGCTTCCGCGGCTTCTCCGTCATGAAGGAGATCGAGGTCACCGACCAGGAAGTGGTCTCCGCGCTCAAGCGGGACCTGATCGACAAGGAGTCCATCGTCTCGGAGACGCGCTTCCTGGCCCTCCAGGAAAAGCTCCGGACGCTGTTCCGCCGTCCGAAATTGAATCTCGCCCTTGCCGCCATCGACGGTGACCGGGTCCTCAAGCTCAACTCGGGCCTCCGGCTCGAGCACGCGTGCATCTTCGCGGATTCGGTCCACCACAAGACATCGGACTTTGCGGGCTCGATCTTCGAGCGCGCTGTGCTGGAGCGGCGCCCCCTCATCATCGAGGATCTGGAAGAGTGGCCGGGCCGGACGCGCGTGGAAGACGCGATCCTCCAGCACGGCGCGCGGAACGTCGTCGTGGCGCCGCTCGTCTATCAGGACGCGGTGATCGGGACCTTCGAGCTGCTCTCGCCGGACGCGGGGGACCTGAACGCCACCCACGCGCCCAAGCTCGATGAGATCCTGCCC
>Ga0070706_100002368_pt1 | contig 19033 bp, 13 predicted proteins | sample KBSK5501metaG_FD_65476 | JGI IMG/M metagenome (GOLD analysis project Ga0070706, IMG submission 65476) | Corn, switchgrass and miscanthus rhizosphere microbial communities from Kellogg Biological Station, Michigan, USA - KBS K5-50-1 metaG | ecosystem: Host-associated > Plants > Roots >... | reverse complement strand
TCAACAGAGCTTAGCCGAGTTTGTAAACGACTTGGAGAAGGCGGGGATGCTCGTGCGAATCAAAGAAGAAAAGCGCGTAGACGAGCTTCCCGGGATAATGGAGGCGAATCCACTAAAAGCTGTGCTGGTCGAGAGAGTGAAGGACAGCGAGTTTCAATTCCTAGCTAATGCCTATTCCAATCAGGACCAATACGCTTGGGCGATGGGCTGCAAGAAGAGCGAGACAGGGCGCAAGATGGCAGCGAAAGCCGCTCAGCGTATAAAGCCGAAAACTGTCGCCACCGCTCCATGCAAAGAGGTGATTCTCAAAGGCGACGATGTAGACCTTACCCGTCTGCCGATGTTCCTGCATCACGATCGTGACGGGAATGCCTATACCAATGACAACCTGGTAGTCACGCGAGACTCGGACACCGGCGTACATGATTGGGGAATCTATCGCAGCATGTTTCGGACAAAGAATGAGAAGAACTTCGATATGACCTGTGAATCGCACCGAGCCAGGTTAAACGCGATAAAAGCGAAAGCAAAAGGTCAGAACCTTCCTGCTGCGGTAGTTATTGGCGGTCCGATCGTCGACAAGATTGCTGCGCTTACTGGCGTGCCGGTGGATACCGATGATTTTGAGGTTTTGGGAGGGTTCTACGGGGAGGCGGCACAACTTGTTAAGTGCGAGACCATCGATGTGCTGGTTCCCGCTAACGCGGAGATTGTTTTGGAAGGTGAGATCATGGCGAGGGAAGGCTGGGTGCATGATGAGGGACCTTACGGTGAATTCACCGGAATGTACGGCGGCGGTATCAAACATAATGTTCGCTACAGAGTCGGATGCATGACATATCGAAAGGGAGGCATCTACCAACATGCCACCATTGGCGGAGCGCATCCTTGGTATACCGACAACATGCTCCAGTTGCCCTCAATCGAGGCCGATATCTTTGATGCCCTCAAGCAGGCGGGAATCGACGTGCTGGAAGTTCGCGCTGACGCCGGCGGATTATCGAATATAGCCTACGCTCGGATCCATACCATTGGTGGAGGAGACGCGAAACAAGCGCTTGCCATCATGCTTACCTGTTCTCGGCAGGGTCTGCCCAAGATCGCAATGGTTTTCGATGAGGACGTCGACATTTGGGATGACAATCGCGTGAAGTGGGCGATGGCTTTTCGGTACATGCCTCACCGCGACACGCTCATCATTCCTGAATGCAACACGATGACCGTTGATCCGAAGGTGGGCAGCGATACTCCACCAATCAATGCTTCCCGACTGGGACTCGACTGCACGATTCCGCTGGTAGGACATTGGGATCGCCATAGCTTTGATCCCAGCGCCGCATGCATACTTGGCGATCCTCCACCGAATGTGCAAGCGATGACGGAAAGCGAACTAACTCGCGAAATGGAGGTATTCATAAGTGCGGAGCCACGTTCCTGGAAAGAGATCCTGCAGAAATACCACGGCCAACCATATCCAATCATCTATCGCGCTTTCGGGAATCTGCGGCATCGATTGGGACGATTGAACGACGTCCCTTGGTACCGATATACGTTTTCTGACCGCGATTTTGTTGTTGAACCGGCACCGGCGAAAGTATCGAACTTTGATCCACGGCACGAAAAAACGTAAGCATTGATGGCCCTGGGATCAGAAGGAAATGTTAGGAACGCGCATTGTCGTCACCGCCGAAGGACGTGGCTTGCTCTGCTCGGTTGGTAATGAAGAGGAACTTTCAATGAGCAGTGACCTCCGGGGCACTTCTAACTTTCCTTCTTACCAAATAATTTTATCCTCTGTAATCCCGCCACAAGCATGGCCCTCACATTGCCATTGCCCAAAGACAGTGATTTGCCAGGCGACGTTGTTGAGCGTCTTAGAAGCCTGCCTGCTATCAACATTTACCGAATGTTAGGGCATGCCCCCCAAACTGTCATTGCCTGGACTGATCTCACAAAAGCGCTATATCAGAGCAAGCTAAGCCCTCGCTATCGCGAGATAGCAATACTACGGCAAGCATATCGTGCCAATGCCCCTTATGAGATACACCAGCACCGCTTTATTGCGATGAACAATGGGCTTACAGAGGAAGAAATCTCTCTAATCCTCAGCGACGACAAAGTGCAGAGTCTTTCGCCACTCGAGAACCTGATTTGCCGGGCAGCGGATGAAATGGAGTCGCATGCTACTATTACTGATGACACCTTCAGGGCTCTAAACGAGCAGCTTGAGCATCGAGAGCTAATCGAGCTTTTATTGGTTATCAGCGTATATTGTGCGGTGGCGCGTTTTCTGAACAGCGCGAGAATTCAAATCGAACCCGATAATCCGTTAGCGCGGGAGAGTTCTCCAACCGGGAGACATTGAGCTGACCCGGTTCCGCATTACATGGCTCTGTTCCCCGAGCTGCTTCTGAAAACGTTGGGAATCGGCTAAAGCAGCATCAACATTCCTTCATAAACGAGAGGGATGCCGGTCGCAGTATTCACATTTTTGCTGGTCGCATCGTCACCACAGGAGACAATACCGGGATCCAAATGCCCAACCGGTCAAGTGGGTGAAACTGATCCAATGGTGGCTGGTTGGTTCATCGGGTGCCCATCGACATGATCATCACGCCAACTGAGGAGGCCGCTGCGTGCGCGCGGTTTAAGATCCCGGAGTGGAAGTGGCAAGACGCCAAGAAGCGTTTCCCGAGCCTGCTCCCGAAGGTAAATCAGAAACGGCTTCGCCGAATGGAGTACGCCCTCGAGACTGGGACCCTTCCTCCCACCGGCCGGACACCTCCTGACCCTAAGAACCGGTCGACACAGAATATGCCTCCTTATACGCAGTTTTGGAAGCACTGAGACCTAGCTTTTTGAGGCGGTAAAAAGAGCAATATCACGAGCTATATGCGTGGCCCGGAAATTGGCCGAGCATTGGTACTCGCCCGCGGAATGACCAGTCCTTCAGCATATCTCTTACGCTCCGCCGCTAGACCAGCCGCTCGATCAGGAGCCAGAAGCTCGGCAAGCCGCGGCAGCAAGACAGGTCGCAGGATGACAGAAGCTGGTCTTTCACTGGACCACTGTACCGGCTGGCGGACTTCTATTCGCTCGTCACGAGCATCAGCGGCCATCGTGGCGTAGAGCAGTACGCTGGCCTCTCACCATATAAAGAACTGGCAGGAGTTCTGCACCGAAGCGATTCGCTTGCTCAGAAATTCATAAAGAGATTGCCCCGCCGCCTGCAAAAGAGCAGTCTTTTAGCGCGATAACGCTGAGTTCCTCTTAGCTCAGGAACGATTGATCTTTGGGTCCATACCGCCTGTCAGTTTGGTAAGCGCTAGAGTTCTGGCAACGCCGCTGCTGCTTTTTTGAAGGCTTGGCGACCGACCGAAATGTAGATTTCGTGCATTGCGGCCGAGTCATGGCCAATCAAGGCTTGAGCGACCGCCGCCGGGATGCCCGCTTCGTGCAAGAGGGTCGTCGCGGTGCGTCGCAACGAATGAAATGAGAGAGGACTCATCTCGCGGCCAGATCCTTTGCGATGGGTTTTTTTCTTGGCGAGCCCCGCTTGGCTGAGATAGCGCGCATGGAAGAGGATTCGGAGTTGTGTAAAAGGGCCGATACCGGGTGCGGAAACCATGCCAATGTCCGCCGCACTTACAGCGCTAGACGCTCCGGGGGACCAATTCCTGGGCCTAGCAGCCCAGGCTAGAGTCTGGTCTGCGCTTCGCGCCGCAGTTGTTGCGGATCCAAAGTCCGACACAAGCCCAGGCTTAAATCTGATCTGCGCTTCGCGCTGCAATTGTTGCGGATCCAACGTCCGACACAAGCTCAGGCTTAAAATCTGATCTGCGCTTCGCACCGCAGTTGTTGCGATTCCCAAAATCCGACAGGCTCCTGGGCTAACTTCTCTCCCGCCTTCCGATTTCGCCGAACATCTGTCGTGACTCGATGTGTAGGAGAAGGCTTCGTCGGACAAGTCGGCGTTTATTCCCCGCAGCGCCGCCGAACACGGCGCTATTCCTGGAGAGTGATCGCGGCGCACCTGTTAACTTTTCTCTAATCTAAGCTTCGATTTTTAATAATGGAACGAGGGAGATTTCATAGCGATTTTGTTCCTTGGAGGCTGCACACGACCGCAGGTGGAGGCTGTACGCTGCTTCACCTTTATGAAAAACCGACCCGGACGGATTCGCGCCAGCAAAACTTCGCGACAGGCCTCACGAGTGCTCCTAATTCTGAGATCGTTTGGATTGATGTGCGCGATTGCCTGCTTCGCCTCTGCAGCGATAGCCCAGACCCGTTACCAAATCACTCGGATTCCCGTCGCTTCTGGTGCCAATAGCGCGGCGCTCGGGTTGAATGATAAGGGCGAAGTTGTCGGCTACCGTTTCCAGGGGGACGACTATCAGGCGTTCCTTTTTTCCTATGCGGATAAATCGATAACTGAAATAGGATCGCTGGGAGGGAAGCTCAACGGCGCGTGCGCGATCAACGCAGCCGGCCAAGTCACCGGTTATAGTCAGGACGAAAACGGAAATCTGCTGGCCTTCATATTCTCACGAAACGCACCGATAACATCCTTGGGTACGCTGGATGGCGCCTCTGCCAGCGAAGCGTTCGGCATTAACAACCGGGGAGAGGTGGTGGGCGATAGCCAAAGCGGGAATCAAAGCCATCGGCCGGTGCTGTTCTCTAACAATGCGGTTCAAGATCTCGGCCTGGGTGGCTCGAGCGAACCAGATGCTCTCGAAACTGCCTATGCAATCAACGACTCTGGTCAGATCGTCGGCCGGCATGGCGCGGGCAACAACACATTTCATGCATTCCTTTCTTCGAAGGGTAATACCACCGATTTCGGCACGTTAGGAGGAGCCAACGGCGAGGCGCTTGCAATTAACGAGCAGGGCCACTTGGTGGGCGACAGCGGCACCGCGGACGGAGCTACTCACGCATTCCTCTTTGATGGCTCGTTGAAGGATTTAGGGACTTTGCCGGGTTACGAAAACGCTAGTTATGCGCGCGGGATCAATAATTCCGGCGAGATAGTTGGCGAAAGCGATAGTGCCGATCAAAAGCGGGCGTTCGTCTATCGCAAGGGTCAATTAGCTCAACTGGATACACTCGCCCAAAACCTGAACGAGGCGGGATTCGCCTCTTTGGATGTCGCCTACGGCATCAACGACAAAGGATGGATTGTCGGGTACGGAACCACTTCTGACAATTTGACGGCAGCATTTGTTGCGGTTCCGGAAAGTACTGGCGGAAGTGTCGTGCAACAGGTGCCGGCGCCGCCGCAAGTTCGAAAACAGAAACAACTCCAACCTCAGGACCGAGATCAGGCTGAGAGTGTTTCGGAGCCAGATGAAGACGATTATGACCTCTTTTATTCGAAGCTCTCGTCGGAAGGCACCTGGGTAGATGCGGGCAACTACGGTTACTGTTTTCGGCCACGTGTAGCGAAGGATTGGCAACCTTACCGGGATGGACACTGGGTCTGGACCGATCGCGGCTGGTATTGGGATTCGAACGAGCGTTTCGGCTGGGCAACCTACCATTATGGACGATGGGTCCGTATTGGCGGTACCGGATGGTGCTGGGTTCCAGGACGTCAGTGGGCCCCCTGCTTGGGTCTCCTGGCGAGAAAGTGATGAGCATATTGGTTGGGCGCCTCTTCCGCCCGAAGCCGACGTCTCTGTGAACGTCTCGATTTCGTCTTGGTCCGACTCGTATTATGACGTTGGGCCGGCTGCCTACAGCTTCATCCGCTATTCTCATTGGTCTGCGCCGAGCTACGCGCGGTACTGCGAGCCGTCCGCTCAGAACGTGCAGATCATCAACCGGACAAAGAATGTTACGAATATCGTCAACAACAACACGGTGATTAACAATTACGGTCCGCCAGTCCAGACCGTCTCGGCAAGGACCAACCAAAACATTCAGGAAGTCAAATTAGCGGTTAAGCCGGCGACCGGTCCCAACGCGGCCTACGGCCAAACCCTAAGAGGAAACCAGCTTAATGTGGTGGCGCCTCCTCCGGTGCTGAAACCGGCAGCAAAGCAAATGCCTGTTGTTCAAACCCGTTTGGCCAACCCGGTGGTTGAAAAGGGATGGCAAGGCGTGAAACCGGCAGATCAAGCCAAGCTCAAGAAGACCATTGCTCAACAAAACCCGCCACCGAGGGAGCTGCCAAAACCGACGCCATTGCCGACACCGCAGATTCTTACAAGAGGACAGGCCGTTGGATCACCCAGTCCGCCCGGTTCTCCGGCGCCGATGCCTGGCCAGAAACAGACACCGCCCGGCCTGGTGAAACCGACAGCGAGTCCCGGCGGAAAAGTGCCGGCGGTCAAAGCTACTCCGGTTGGTTCGCCGCAGGCACCGACTGCTGCAAAGAGGTCCGTTCCTCCGAATCTCGTTGGTGTGAAACCGAGCGGCAGCCCAGGCGCGTCGCCGGCAGCGACGGGAGGCAAGCCGATGCCGCCAACTACAACTGGGCCATCACCTACTGCTCAATCGGCAGTCAAACCCGGTGGCACGCCAGGCGCGTCTCCGGCGGTCAAACCAGCTGGTACGCCAACGGTACCTGGGTCGCAACAGTCACCAACCGGTCAAAAGCCGTCCGTGCCAGGAACTGTTCCGCCAGGATTGCCGGGCGGCAAAACTACGCCGCCTAGCAAAGTTGGAGCCAAACCGTCGCCGGCGGCTACGCCTCGGGTAGTCGCGACGCCGATGCCAGAGAAGAAGTCCGAAGCGGCACCAACTCCGACGCCGCAATCTCAACCCACGAACTTAGCCACGCCACAGCCGCCACCATCGTCGGTTCCCAAGCCGACGCCGGAAGTGAAAGCACCACCGCAGCAAACATCGATCCCGAAGCCGCCGCCAATAGCTGCTCCTAAACCCACTCCGCAGGCCTACGCGCCTGCTCCTAAGCCACAGCCACAAGTTAAGGCGCCTGCTCCCAAGCCACAGCCACAAGTTAAGGCGCCTGCTCCCAAGCCACAGCCACAAGTTAAGGCGCCTGCTCCTAAGCCACAGCCACAAGCCAAGGCGCCTGCTCCTAAGCCCCCGCAGCAAAAGCCGGCGGCAAAAGCAAGTCCAACCCCGCAGAAGAAATAGTAGCCAGGGACATATTGGCCGCGTCTAAGATTCAAGTAACCGATTCTAAAAACTTTGGTGGCGTCTCCTTTGGCTCGCGCGGGCCAAGGATCGTCTCAGCCGAAAAGATCAGGATGAACCTCCTCTGATTTGGCGGACGCGGGAACTCAAAGTAAAATGAGTGCAAGCGTGAAGAGCAGTAAGATGGCCCGAAGATATGGGGAGGATTTCAAACGCCAAGCGGTGGAGCTGATGATCCACAGCGGCAAAACGCAACGGCAAGTGGCGCGCGAACTGGATATCAGTGAGTACAGTTTAAATCTGTGGAAGAAGGCGTATTTGGGCCAGCAAGCACTTGGTGAGATAAACGGGCAGATGAAGGGCCCCGAAGAGATGGCAGAGATCATTCGCCAGCAACATAAGGAGATTGAGTATCTCAAAAGGCTGACGCAGCATCAGGGCGTTTTGCAGCGCCCGGTGCGCCAGCCTGGCTTCGAGCCGATCGTCCAACTTCCGGCCTACTACTCGACGACTGAAAAGGTCTAAAATCACCGCCAGATAAAAGCCAGCCTTCAGCAGTAGCAACGTAGGTAATATCGCTGACCCAGATCTGATCGGGCCGCTCTGGCACCACCTCGGCGATCCGATTGGGTTCGGCTCGGCCGGCTGCCACAGTCGTCTTAGGACCAAACGCCCGTTTTTTACGTGCCACCAATTGCTGCTGGCGCATGAGCCGGGCCACTCGGTTCTTGCTGACGCGCAGGCCCTCCTGGCGAAGCACCCGAGTCACTCGGGGGCTGCCCTAGCGCTGGGCATGAGCTTCAAAGACCTGCTCGATCTTTTGGGTCAGTTCTTTTTGTTCCCTCGCTCGATGACTCTCCTGGCCGTTTTTCCACCGGTAAAAGGCGCTTCGAGATACTCTCAATGCCACGCAACTGTCCTTTACCCCATACTGAACCGACAATCGCTCGATCATCGCATACCGGGATTCGGTTCTTCCCCCAAAATGCTCATCGCTTTTTTTAAGATCTCGCGCTGCTTTTTGAGATACTCAATCTCCTTATGTTGCTGGCGAATAATCTCCGCCATCTCTTCGGGGCTCTTCATCTCCCCGAATCCGCAAACTGGCGACTCAAAGTCCTGCTGCGTCCCTGAGCATCAATGGTTGCGTATTCGCGCGCGTGGAGTGGCGCGTCGGGATCTTCGCTCAAAGTTCGACCATGCCGCCTTCCTCGCCTGGCCCCGCCTTGCCATCGGCAGCCGGCAAATCGCGCGAGCCACCGGCGCAACGATCTTGTGCTTCGCGTCATCCTGGGAGACGGACGATGAAGCGATCGCACCTCGATCGGCCCAGCGGACCGCCCTGGCTGTCACCGCTGCAACGGACATGGTTGCGCTTTGTAGAGCGTGACTTGATGATCGCTGATCGAGTCAACATCGCTACCGACGCGTCTTAAGTCAAAATCGACTGATCATAAGAAGCAGTGTAACAGTCGTACAATGTGTATAGCATATATAGCTTAGCTGCTCATTATAAGTGACTTACGTCTTAAAGTCAAGCGATAATCTTGCTAGATTATTAGTCACTTAAGGCGGGGGCGGGAATCGAACCCGCGAATAGCGGTTTTGCAGACCGCGGCCTTACCACTTGGCTACCCCGCCAGAGGGCAAAGGACCGAACACTATCAACGAGGTTGAGAATGTCAATCGGCTAGGGCCGCGAAAATTTAGGATTAAGTTGTGGACCTACGGCGAGGCCAGGCTACGCGGCACTATTTGGTTGCGACTCCGCCTCGCTGTGTTCCTTTCAAGAATGAGAAGCGAACAACGATCTCGGGAGAGATTGGCCAAGGAACTCTACGAGGTGGCGATCTGCAGGGGGCCTTTTCGGCTTCGTTCGGGAGAGTTCACCACCGAATATTTCGACAAATATCTTTTCGAGGCAGATCCGAGACTTCTTTCCCGGATCTGTGAGGAGTTGCGAGTGTTCATACCCGACAATGCCGAGATGATTGCCGGTCTCGAGCTTGGAGGTATGCCGATTGCCACAGTCCTATCACAGATCACGCGATTGCCTCTTCGGTTTGTTCGAAAACACGCCAAAGAATACGGGACAGCAAAACTGTTTGAAGGTGGACCGATTCGCGGGAAACGACTGATTATTGTTGAAGACGTTGTTACTTCAGGCGCGGCGGTTATTCATGCCGTAAAAGCCCTGCGTGGCGAAGGTGCAATCGTACAGGATGTTCTCTGTGTCCTTGAGCACGAGTGCGGCGGCCCGGCGACGCTAAAACAGTTCGGTTTGCGGCTGCATCGATTGTTCTCGATGGATGAGCTTCGGCAGTTTGCGAAGGTGCGGGAGCTCTTTCGCGAGGAGGAGAGCTCGGAGGTGGAAGGAAATGCGCCAAGCCGAGGCCATAAAAGGCGGGCGAGTGGATAAGGGGTTCCGGGTTCCGGGCTCCGGGTTTCGAGTTTCCGCCTCCGCCGAGCCTACGGCGGACGGGCCGGGTTTTGGCCCAAAGTCGGTAGGGCTGCCAGCCGCCTTGCCGTGTTTACACGATCTCAACGGGACAGCGGGGCAGCGCTTCCATGAATGCTTTGCCGTAGAATTTGTTGAGGATTCTGTTGTCCAGAATAACAACGATTCCGTGATCCGATTGGGTCCGGATCAGGCGGCCGACCCCTTGTCTGAGTTTCAGAATCGCTTCTGGGAGAGAATACTCAATGAAGGGATCGCCACCGTTCGATTCAATGAATTCCAATTTTGCTTCGGTTAACGGATGATCTGGAACGGCAAACGGCAGCCGTGTGATGATAACATTCGACAATGCTTCACCAGGGACATCGACTCCTGTCCAAAAGCTGTCTGTGCCAAATAGAACACCGTCTTTTGCGCGTTTGAACTTCTCGAGCAGCCTGGTTCGCGATGTCCCCTGACCTTGAACGAGGAACGTGTACCGGTTTTCGAGCTCTGGCTCCATCCGTTCCGCGAGATTAGTCAGTGTCCGATAGCTGGTGAAAAGGACGAACGCTCGTCCCTTGGTCAGTTCGAGAAAGTGCAGAATCCATTTTTCGAGTGCGTCTTCAAATTCTTTATCTCGCGGGTCAGGCATTTTCCGAACGACGTAGATGCGCATTTGGGTTTCGTAGTCGAACGGGCTGCCAATCCTGCTTGCCTCGGCATCGAACGCGCCGACACGGTTGCGGAAGTATGCGAGATCGTCCCGGCCGACCGAAAGAGTTGCACTCGTCATGATGCAGGTTCTCTCTTCCGGGAACAGCAATCGGTTCAGAGCCGTCGAGATATCGATCGGTACCGCGTGCAGCGTCATGTTTTGGCCGACTTTGCCTGTGCGTTCGATCCAGTAGACATGATTCTCAGGCTTCTGCTGGAGAAAATCAGCGATCCCGTACCGGGCATCCCTGATGCGGCGTCCCATGTCCTGCAGTTCGCTCTTCAAAGTTTCGTCTTCGCAATGTTTCAGAGCGTTGACGACAGCGGCCTGTACTCTAGCCAGCGGCAGCGTGACAATGTCCGGAACAAGGTCGGGCTGGCGTACCCGGTATTCGCGTCCGTTTCGGAAGTTGGAGGCTGAATCAAGTGATTGAAAGAACTGATCGACGCTATCGAAGGTTGCGGCTGTTTCGCGCACCGCTTCTGAGTCCCGCGCCAGAGTGAGCAGCCCCTTTTTTGTTTTCGGGTTGTACAATCGCTGAAGGGCTTGACGGAGCCCGTATTGAGAGATGCTCAGACCGATGTGCCGGGCAGCGACGGACTCAATGGTGTGCGCCTCGTCGAGAATCACGAAATCGCTGGGAAACAGGTAACCGGACGAACGCTCTTCGCTGTTGGTTGCGGCTTCCAGCAAAAGGAAAAACAAGGTGTGGTTTACCACGATCAGGTCTGCAGCCAGCACCGCTTTTCGCGCTTCCTGATAAAAGCATCGCTCATCTCGGCCACAGGTTTTCGGTGTGCAAAGGTGAGGTTCACTACAGACCTGGGCCCAGACGACAGGATCGGGATCGATATCGAGATCGCTTAAAGTACCCTCGGTTGTTCGCTGGCTCCAATCTTTGATCCGGCGCAGTTCTTCCTGCTCGGTCGAATTAAACAATTCAGCTTCTAACTGAAGGGCGCGCTCCAGCCGGTTCGGGCAAAGGTAGTTCTGTCTGCCTTTCAAAAGCGCAGCGTCGAACGGCCGCTTCAACAGCTTCTGTACGATGGGGATATCTTTGTGCAGCAGCTGTTCTTGTAGATTGATTGTATGCGTTGAAACGATGGCTTTGCGCCTGTGATCTAAGGCGTAGAGAGCGGCCGGGATGAGATATGCCAATGATTTCCCGACGCCGGTTCCCGCTTCGACCACCAGGTGATGTTTCCCTTCCAATGCACGCGCAACTGCTGTCGCCATGCCCTGTTGTTGTGGTCTGTACTCGAATCCGATCGCTCCCGATAAAAGACCTTCTTTGCCAAACATTTCATGAATGGCCTGAGCAAACTCGGTATCAAATTGGTTGCGAAAGGCGATCATAGGTCCACCCTTTCAGGGTGGTGTTTCCAGTCTACCGTCTAACGTCTACCGTTATCTGTGGCTAGCGGAAAACGGTGGACGGTCGACGGTAGACGGTAAAATGTAGACCATTAAGCCCTGTGTTGAGAACTTTTGATCGTTACCTTATCAAGAACTTCCTGGTCCCATTCCTTTATTCATTGTTTGGGTTGATCGCGGTGTGGCTGGTCTATGATTTAGGAACGCGCGCCAATGCGTTCCAGGATGCGCATCTGTCGTTTCGGGCAATCGCACAGTTCTATTTGACCCAGATTCCCTTTATTCTGGTGAACTGGATGCCGCTGGGTGTGCTGTTGGGCTTGCTCTATGTCCTCACCCGCATGTCCCGGAGAAACGAGATCGTGTCGATGCTCGGCGCGGGCGTGAGCGTGCCCAGGGTGTTGTCACCGTTAATCATCCTCGGCCTTTTGTTGACCGGCATCTGCACGGCGCTCAACTACGAGCTCGGTCCCCAAGGTAGTAATAGCAGCTACTTGCTGGATGAACTTACTAAAGGGAAATCGAGGCAATCGCTCCTGGAAGCAGATATCTTTGTGAACCGCAAAGATCACCGGCTTTGGTTTATTCAATCGATGAATTCGAAGACGGAGCAGATCAGTAATGTTCAGGTGATTCAGCAGGATGATCAGGGTGATATTCAATCCAAGCTGTACGCTGAACGTGTTTCTTTTGATTCAATGCGGAAGGTCTGGATTTTTTACAATGGTAAGCTGACAAACACCGATCCAGCCGGGGCAGTAGTCAACGAGGCTTACTTTGATAAAAAGGAAGTCGACGGCTGGAGTGAGACGCCGTGGCGACTCGCGAATGCGTCGCTGCAGGGGAAATACATGACCGTTCCCCAACTGCAAACCTATCTGATGGAGAATGCGGACTTTCCTGAGGTGAGTCTGGCTCAGTACAAGACCAATCTCTGGAATCGGTTCTCGCTGCCGTGGAATGTGCTGGTTGTCGTACTAGTGGCGAGTCCACTCTGTATCGCTTTCTCTCGCCGCGGCGCTTTGGCCGGAGTGGCGGGAGGTATCCTGCTGTTTGTTGGCCTTTTTACCTCCAGTAATGTATGCACGGCGCTAGGTTCAGGTGCGCGCATATCGCCGATTGTAGCTTCCTGGATACCTGCGGCATCGTTTTTGATCGTTGGAATCGTACTGCTTTACATGAGGTCGACGCATCGACCGATACCGTTCATGGGGTGAATGGGACGGATGGGACGGATGAGACGCATGCGACGGATGGGACCAATAGGACTAACAGAGGAGAAGAAGCCTATTGGAGGAACTTTTTCAGGAATTGGCCGGTGCGGCTTTGTTTGTTTTTGGCTATTTCTTCTGGCGAACCGCAAGCGACGATTTTTCCGCCGGCGTCTCCTGCTTCTGGACCGATATCAACTATGTAGTCGGCCTCAGCGATGATATCGAGGTTGTGCTCGATTACGATCACAGTGTTTCCTTCGTCGACCAACCGGTGCAAAACCTCGATCAATAGTTGAACATCGGCCATGTGCAGACCGATTGTTGGTTCCTCCAACAAATAGAGCGTCGATTTTGGTACAGTGTTCCGTTTCAGGCGATCGGTGAGTCCTCTACTGACGCCGCGCTTCAATTCGCTGACCAGTTTCAAGCGTTGTGCCTCACCGCCACTCAGTGTCGGGCTTGGTTGACCTAGTTGGAGGTAACCGAGTCCTGTCTGAGTCAATAACTCAAGCGGCTGGAAGATCCGTGGCTGTGTCCGGAAGAAGCCTGCAGCCTCTTCGATCGTCATTTCCAGGATGTCGCCAATGCTTTTCCCGTTGTATTGAACAGCCAGCGTCTGGGGGTTGAACCGCTTTCCTCCGCATGCTTCGCAAGGGATATAACTCGATGGAAGGAAGTTCATTTCTAACTTGATGACGCCCTGCCCAGCGCAAGTCTCGCACCGGCCGCCCTCGGTGTTGAACGAGAACCGGCTTCGGTCATAGCCGCGTATCCGCGATTCCGGAAGCTGCGCAAACAAACCGCGTATTTCGTCAAACACCTTTACATAGGTCCCAGGAATCGATCGCGACGTTTTCCCGATTGGCGACTGATCCACTTCATAGACACCGCCAAAGTGCTCCAGACCAACGACGCTCTTCCACGGTCCGAGCTCTTGGCTCTTTTTCTTCACCCGCTGCAAACCGTTGTGAACCGCGGGCAAGATAACCATTCGCAGCAGGCTGCTCTTGCCGGAGCCCGATACGCCGGTGATGACAGAAAGACGCCCAACCGGAAATCGCGCATTGACCTGTTTGAGATTATTTGCGCTGGCGCCTTTGATTTCAGTCCAGAATACTTGTTTCAACGGCCGGCGTTTTCCGTGAATCGGATGCGACATCGGCGACTTGAGATACTGGCCGGTGACCGATTCCTTGCATTTTTGGATTTCTTTGATCGAACCGAGCGCAACCAATTCTCCGCCTCGGCGTCCGGCGCCCGGCCCAAGATCAACGATCAGGTCAGCCCTACGCATTGTCGCCTCGTCATGTTCGACGACCAATAGCGTGTTTCCCTTCTTTTTAAGCGCATCCAATGTTTCAAGCAGCCGCTCGTTGTCGCGCGGATGCAAACCGATGGTTGGTTCATCAAGGACGTAAAGAACACCGCGCAAGTTGGACCCTAGCTGTGCTGCGAGCCTAATTCGTTGCGATTCGCCTCCACTCAGGGTTCTAGCTGGACGATCCAGCGTGAGATAGTCCAGACCAACTTGACCCATAAAAAAGAGTCGTTGATTGATCTCGGTCACAATATCCGATGCAACGGCGCGTTTTGGGCCTTCGAATTTCCAGCTGCCAATAGTCTGGATCGCCCCTTTCACCGACGCTGCAGCCAATCGGTCGATGGTGCACCCGTGAACCTTAACTGCTCGCGCCACTGGATTCAGACGGGATCCACGACAATCCGGGCACTCTGTTAATTCATCGACAGAGTCGCTGCGACGTTCCGCTAAGAGCTCCGCTTCGAGCCGGGATTCTGCGCCGTCTTCTTCGATTTCGAACGGCAGGACGTGGCCAAAGCCGTTGCAAGTCTGGCACCAGCCGTGCGGTGAATTGAAAGAGAAAAGTCGCGGATCGAGCTCTTCAAAAGAATCGCCGCAATTGGGACAAGTCATTTCGGAACTCAAGACCACCCGTTCCGCTCCTTTTGGAATCAGAAACGCAGATCCGTTGCCGATTCTTAGCGCTGCTTTAACCAGTTCCTCAGTTTCTTTGCCAATATTCTTATCGAGATCAGCGATTACAACATCGATGGTATGCTCTTTGTACCGCTCCAAAGCAGGGAAACGGTCTACGGGATAGTGCGTGCCATCGACGATCAGTTCTCGATAGCCTTCGCGCCTCGCCCAGGCCGCGACCTCTTTGTGAAAGCCCTTCCGGGCCTTAACCAATGGCGCGCTTAATGTCGCGGGTCCTTTTCGGGTCCAGTCGCGAACCTGTTTCAAAATCGCGGGAAGCGTTTGTTTGGCGACCGGGATTCCGCATCGCGGACAATACTGGGTGCCGAGCTTTGCAAAAAGGAGCCGTAAGAAATGGTAAACCTCAGTCAGCGTTGCGACCGTGGACTTGCCGCCTCCCTGAGTGAGCCGTTGTTCGATCGCAACGCTCGGGGGAAGCCCAGAAACGACGTCGACGTCCGGTCTCTCCAATTGCTCGACGAACTGCCGCGCATAGGCCGACATGCTATCAAGGAATCGGCGCTGTCCTTCGGCAAACAGAATATCGAATGCCAAACTCGACTTTCCCGAACCGCTTAGACCAGTCACAACGATCATTTTTTCCCGCGGCAGTCCCACTGAGAGGTTCTTGAGATTGTGGTGGCGAGCGCCGTGGACGGTGATTGAGGAAGTTTCGGGTTCCGGGTTTTTGGTTCCGCGTTCCGGGCTCCGGGTTCCGCGTTCCGGGCTCAGAATTGCGCGTTCTGCGATTCGGCTGCTTGACTCGGAACGCGGAACCCGGAACCCGGAACCAGAAGCCATGCGCTCGCGCAGGAAAATACCGGTTTGCGATTTTGGTTCGTTGGCGACTTCCTCTGGAGTGCCTTCGGCGACGAGTGTACCGCCTCTGGCGCCCGCTTCGGGCCCCAGATCAATGATGTAATCAGCTGTTTGAATGACATCGAGGTTGTGCTCGATGACAATCAAAGTGTTTCCTTGATCGACCAGTTGCTGAAAGACCGACAGCAGCGTAGCGATGTCATCGAAATGCAGGCCTGTTGTCGGTTCGTCGAAGATCAGGAGCGAGTGACGGCTCCCTTTCTTGCTCTCGGTAAGGTGGCCCACCAGTTTCAATCGCTGTGATTCTCCGCCAGAGAGAACATTGACAGGTTGACCCAACCGCAGGTAGCCGAGTCCGACTTGCCGCAGTAATTCCAGCGGATCAATAAGCCCGCCAGGCGATTCGACTGAACTGAAGAATGCAATCGCTTCGGTGACCGTCAACTCCAGAACATCGTGAATCGATTTTCCATTCAACTTCAATTCGAGGACAGAAGGCTGGTACCGTTTCCCTTCGCATTCGGCGCAGCGAATGTATTGATCGCTTAGAAACTGCATCTCGATCTTTTCGTAGCCTAGTCCCGAGCAGCGTTCGCACCGTCCCGATCCGGAGTTAAAAGAGAAAACGCTCGCAGTGAGTCCGCGCGCTTGAGCTTCGGGGAGAGCGGCAAACAGTTCGCGGATACGATCGAACACCCCAACATAAACGGCAGGTGTGGAACGTGGAGAACGAGCAAGCGGTGATTGGTCGACTAGAACGACCTCGTCCACTTCGTGCGGGCCAATAATTCGCTCGCAGTGTCCAGGAGCCTCCTCGGTCGAGCCACCTTTCAGGCGCAGAAGGTTTTCGTACAGTACATTCTGCACCAGCGTACTTTTGCCGGAGCCTGAAACCCCAGTAACACAGCAGAAAACGTTTAGAGGGAAACGAACATTGATGTTTTTCAGGTTGTGTTCTGTTGCTCCGATTACCTCGAGGAATTGTTGCGGCTTTCTCCGTTTTTTTGGAATCAGGATCTGTTTTTTGCCTGTCAGATAGGCCGCGGTCAGTGAGTCCGGTAAAGCTCTCTCGATGTCCTCGATCGGTCCCTGGTAGACGAGTTGTCCGCCGAGTTCTCCGCGACCCGGGCCAAGCTCGATCACACTGTCAGCGGCTCGCATGACGGTTTCGTCGTGCTCCACGACCAGCAGAGTATTTCCTTTATCGCGGAGATCATGGAGGACACCGATCAGACGGTGGACGTCTCTGGGATGCAGTCCGACGCTGGGCTCATCCAACACAAAGAGAGTGTTAACCAGTGACGCACCGAGACAGGTAGTAAGATTCACTCTCTGGATTTCGCCACCGGAAAGCGACCGGGTTGCGCGGTCCAATGTCAGGTAGCCCAGCCCCACATCCACGAGATACGACAGGCGGGAGACGATTTGTGAACGGACCATCTCGGTCGGCGCGTCGTTCTTTGGGATATGCAAGTCGCGCAAGGTCGGAACGAGTTCTTCAATCGGCATCCGTTGGATATCGGGCAGCGTGAGTAACAGACCATTGCCGTTTCGTTCCTTTGCTGAGGCTCTTGATCGGTCCGGAGCCGTAGAGGCCAAGTCATCAGATGCCCGGTTCACAGAATGGCCGTTAGCGACGATCTTGAAATTAAGGGTTTCCGGTTTGAATCGGGTGCCGTTGCATTCTCGACAAAGGGTGTAGGCGCGGTAGCGGCTGAGAAACACGCGCACATGCATTTTGTAGCTGCGCGATTCCATCCAATCGAAAAATCCGCGGACTCCATACCAACCCCCGCTTTCCCAGACTTCGTCTGCCGTCATATTAGGCGTGACTTCGCCTTGGATCACCCATTCCTGGTCCTGTTCCGAAAGTTCGTTGAAAGGACAATGGAGATCTACACCGCGTTCTTCCGCCCGGGTGACCAAGTCTCGCTGGCACGCGCGCATGTTCCCGGTTTGGAAGGGTTTCACGACACCGGCCGCAATACTCAGTTTCCGGTCGGGCAAAGCCCGATCCATATCGATGCCGATAGTCCGGCCGAACCCGCGGCAGGCTGGACAGGCACCGACCGGGTTATTGAACGAGAAGAGACCCGGAATTGGCGCTCGAATCTCGATATCGCAATAAGGGCAATGCCATCCTGTAGAAAAGCGGTGAATCACAGGCTGTAGAGCGGCAGGCTGAGGCCCGGAGGCTTTCGGGCCAGACGCCGAGACACCAGGCGCTCTAGCTGAATCGTTTGACGCTGTCTCGATAATCGCGACCTGTCCTTTGCCAAAGCGGAGACCTTGTTCAATTGCTTCAGTTAATCGCGCCCGGTTGGCATCGGATACAGCGATCCGATCCTGGATCACGCTGACGATTCCGGGAAGCCATTTGACCGAGGTGGGTCGATCCGTTCTTTCGATGGAATTTTCGATCCAGACTCGAAGAAAACCTTGCTGGTTCAGGAAGCTGAAAAAGTCGGCCGGTTTTGTTCCAGCCGGCACTGGAACTCCGAACGTGACTAGAATGGTCTGATCACGAAGGTCCTTGAACAGGGTCTGGCAAATGTGCTCCGACGTTTCGGGCCGGATCTCGCGCCCGCATTCGGGGCAGTAAGCATGTGCGACACGTGGGAAGAGGAGCTTCAGATAGTCGTTGATCTCCGTCATTGTTCCGACGGTTGATCGGGTCGTTCGAACGCGATTGGCTTGTTCGATCGCAATTGCTGGAGGGATCCCGAGGATTTCGTCGACCAGGGGTTTGTCCATGCGGTCGAGAAACTGCCTCGTATATGGACTGAATGTCTCGACGTAGCGGCGCTGGCCCTCGGCATAGATCGTGTCGAACGCCAGACTCGATTTGCCGCTGCCGCTTGGCCCGGTAACGACGTGAAATTTGTTCAGCTCAAGGTCGAGATTGATGGCCTTGAGATTGTTCTGGCAGGCGCCTCGAATCGTGATAACGGATGGACTCTTCGCGGCATTTTTTGCCATAGGACGCGGAATCTAGTACGGCACGGAGATGGTTGCTAGTACGGCCTGAAGGAAACGCACAAAAATACCCGATGTGCTGACAACCCTATGTCAGGAGAGGGGGGGTGTAGGATATGACCAATACGACCAATGGGACCAATATATTTGGCCAGGGTGGCTCCAGCTCCGACAGGAGCGATGGATGTTAGCCCTGGGTTTTGCGGGATTGGTTGGACGCTCTGAAAGAGCGACACGCGAGGGCGTGACACGCCGTGATTCGGTTGCCCTTACAGGGGAGGACGGATATACGGTCGCGACCCAGGGCTGAGATCTGGCGCTCCTGCCGGAGCTGAACAGTTAGTACTCGTAGAACATCCGCTGCAGTTCTTTGGTGTCTTTTGTCTTGG
>Ga0070706_100002367_pt1 | contig 19038 bp, 16 predicted proteins | sample KBSK5501metaG_FD_65476 | JGI IMG/M metagenome (GOLD analysis project Ga0070706, IMG submission 65476) | Corn, switchgrass and miscanthus rhizosphere microbial communities from Kellogg Biological Station, Michigan, USA - KBS K5-50-1 metaG | ecosystem: Host-associated > Plants > Roots >... | reverse complement strand
TTGCAGAGGGTCAAAAGCAGATTGCCCGACGCGAATCGCTGGTAAGGAGGAGGCTGCTGGTGCGGATTTGGGTCCGGCTGCTCGACGATGGCTTTCGGCCGATGCATTTGTACGCACGGTGACAACGGACACGACGAGCGCCAGCCAGAAAACGCTGCGAGAGAAAGAGACGTGAATCGTGATATGGCTGGCATAGCTGACCACTACTTCAGTTACAGGGATGGGTCGACTTACTTGGGCCAAGTTCCTGTGCATTGTTGGCGAATCTTCTCGAAGCTTGGAATGCGACTCCTAACAGTGAAAACGGTTCACCCGGAGAAGTTACGCGGGAGAGCACCGGAGGGAGACTCGAGGGATACAGTGCCGGCAGAGATTTTTTGCATTGTCGCGAGAGAGTGTCAAGCATGTGTACTCGTTCAGTAGATTGGTGACACTTTTCATTCCTTTCGCTGTGATGAGCCCCGCAGCAGGAACTGCTACGGGGTTAAGTAGCCAAGCGACTGGTCGCGGACGAACGATGCCGGGGTAGCGCTGGCGTAAGGCCAGCATGCGATCGGCGAGGCGGGAGACCAGGTGGACTGACGCCGACGATGTGGATGATGGGAACGTCCCTCTCGGGTATTCAGTTCGAGAGGATCATAACGGCGCTGCCCACGATAGAAGGTCTGACGGCTGATCCCAAAGTGACGGCAGGTGCGGGCCCCGTTTTGCTGCTCAGACGATAGAAATCCATCCAATCCTATTATAGCGAACCCGAGCCTCCCGGCTCAACCTTTCCCCGTGCGCGCCAGCTGCCGTGCACGGGAAAGTCCTCCGTCACGAACTTGCATTTCGACACTCTATCCGAGTGTCACTTAACATTCTGACGGGAACAGCATGGATGCGGGCGCGTTTCTTTCCTGGTGGGCCTTTCGGCTGGTTGGCTGGATCCGTTTATGGATCCGGTTATGAGTCACAGAGAAGAGCGAAACAACGGGAGAGCAGAGGGCTTGTACACTAAACGTCTATGCCGGAGCTTCCTGAGGTCGAGACCATTGCTCGCGGACTGCACAAGCGCGTGACCGGCGACGTAATCGAGTCGGTATGGCTGGGGCGGAAACCGGAGCCGCTGAAGTCTACTGCGCTAGAAATAGCTAGAGTGCTTGAGGGTAGCCGCATTGGCGGGGTTCGACGTGTGGGAAAGCACATTGTCGTCGATCTGGAGCGAAATCCTGTGGCGCGGCCACCAAGGTCCGCAAAAAGCAGGAAGACAGGATTGGCGCGCCGTGGATTTAAAACCCGCCCAGCACCGCCTTCCCCGACAACACTCGCAGAGGCGGGCAGAGCAGCCCGCCCTGAGCTTGCCGAAGGGAGTATCCGCTCCACAGCCGCTGGTGCCATACAGAGCAAGTCGCAGTGGATCGTTCACCTGGGCATGACCGGACGCCTCCTGGTATGTGAGCCGCAAGATGAGGTATTGAAGCACACTCACGCAATTGTTCAGCTGGCGTCAGGCCGGGAACTGCGCTTTGTTGACCCGCGGCGCTTCGGGCGGCTCAGCGTGACCCGTGACGGCAAGTTCGAAGCGGGGGGCTTCGAACCGCTGGAAGTTGAGCTCGACCGATTCACGGTTTTGTTCCATGGGCGGAAGACTCCAATTAAGAGCGCACTGCTGAATCAGAAGTTGCTGCGAGGCGTGGGGAACATCTACGCGGATGAATCCTTGTTTCGCGCTGGAATTCGGCCGCGCCGGCGCGCTGCTTCGATCACGCATGAGCAGTTGCGAAGGCTTTTCTTGTCGGTAAAAGAAGTCTTGCAGGAAGCAATTGCACTGGGCGGTTCGTCTATTTCGGACTATGTGGACGCGGCCGGAGAAGAGGGCGCCTTCCAGTTGCAGCATCGGGTCTATGGCCGAGAAGGGGAACCTTGTCTGGTATGCAAGACGCCCCTCAGGCGCGTAGTCATCGCCGGGCGCAGCAGCCACTACTGCCCCAAGTGTCAGAAGTGAAGCCATTGTTGGTTTTTAATGGTTGAATGAAGAATCTGGTCCGGAGGGTATCAACTATCAAAAATCAACAATAAAACTTTGCAGTGTCATTCTGATAATCTTTTACGCCATGCCTGATTTCTCTATTGGGGTCGATCTCGGCGGCACCAATCTCCGCATTGCGGCGGTCGGCGCTGACGGCCAGCTTCTGGAAAAAGTTACGCTGGGCACCAAGGTTGCCCTGGGCCGCGATCACGTAATTGCTGAAATGTGTGAGGCCATTCAGCGCTTGTCGGCTCAGTATCGCCCCGAAGGCTTGTTTCTCGGAGCCGGCATCGGCATCCCTGGCATTATTGACATGGAAACCGGTATGCTCCGTAAATCAGCGAACCTTCCCGGCTGGTCTGACTATCCCGTTCGGGCGGAGATTGAGCGGCGCCTCGGAGCCCGCGTTTTTCTTGAGAACGATGCCAACGTGGCTGCGCTGGGAGAGAAATGGTTGGGCGCGGGTCGCGACGTTCCGAACATGGCTATGGTCACGCTAGGCACCGGTATCGGTGGCGGCATCGTGTTGAACGGGAAAATCTGGCACGGCATGAATGGGATGTCGGGTGAGTTCGGTCACGTTCCCCTCGAGCCCGAGGGGCATGCCTGTGGCTGCGGCAGCCACGGATGCGCCGAACAATATGCTTCCGCCACAGCCGTCGTCCGAATGGCCCGCGAAGCGATCACCGGCGGCCTCTCCCAATCCCTTGCCACAGCCGCAGCTTCGGATGCGGAGTTCAGCGCACGATCAATTTACAATCTGGCGATTCAGGGGGACGAAGACGCCCGGCGTATCTTTCGGCGTTTCGGCAAGGCCCTGGGAATGCTACTTGCGGGCCTGGTCAACGTCCTGAACCTCGATATGTTCGTCATTGGTGGAGGAGTTTCGAGCGCTTGGGATGCTTTTGCCCCGACCATGTTCGAAGAACTGCGCGAACGATCGCTGGTCTATGCGGCGACCGCTCCTGAGGATCCTTTGGGAAAAGAAGAGGGCGCTTCGGCGCAAGTTCTGCCCCGCACTCGCCGCAAGACTATCATTACGCGCGCTTTGCTGGGCAGTGATGCTGGCCTGTATGGAGCAGCGCGATTGGCCGCGCCGGGTGGTGCTTAGGTTCGGTTTGAGTTGAGAGCGATCTGTTCTGCCCGATTGTGACCAACGATCTTGCAAACGGCACCCAAGAAGAATTGATTCTGCTCGGGCGTCCCGATCGTCACACGGATACAATTGGGGGCTCCCCATGCTCGGAGAGGCCGGACGCTTACTCCTTCGTCTTGCAACCGCCGGGCAACGATTGAGGCGCCCTCACCCAGATCGCAATACAAAAAATTGGTGGACGTTTGGACCACTCTGCAACCGAACTTCGATAGAGCGTCGGTTAGAACAATCGCCTGATCTGCATTGTTCGTCACGACCCGGCGAATGTGGCCCTGATCGTCAATCGCTGCCATCGCCGCAGCCTGCGCCACCGACGACACTGAGAATGTATTTCGCATGCGCGCGCAGTAAGCCAGCAGTTCCGGCGGACCGAGGCCATACCCTATACGCAGTCCCGCGAGCCCATGCGCTTTGGAGAAAGTACGCAGGACCACAATGCTGGCGCCTTGTCGAACGTAGTCCAGTGACTTGGAATGCGTAGTCCCTCGAAGCGAGGAGAAGTGCATTGCGAACTCGTAGTAAGCCTCGTCAAGCACGAGGATCACATGGCCGGGAATGCGGGCCAGAAAGTTGTCAACTATCCCGACGTCGACGAGCGTGCCGGTAGGATTGTTGGGATTGGCCAGGAAAACAATGCGCGTTTTCTCGTCAATCGCATCGCGGATCGCATTCAGGTCAAAAACATCGTTCGCCATCGGCGTTTCGATAAGACTCGCGCCGGTTGCGCTCACTGCCAAGGAGTAGACGATGAACGAACGTTGACTGGTGACCGCATTTAAGCCCGGTGCGAGTAGAGTCTGGCAGAGCAATCCAAGCAGGGCGGTCGAGCCGGCGGTTACCATCACTTGTTCGGGTTGCAGTGCGTGGTGCTCGGCAAGTTTGTGGCGCAATTGGGCGCAGTCGTCATCCGGATAGGCGCTGCTGATGGCGAGCGCACGGCCCATGGCCTCAACCGCCCGCGGCGACGGGCCGAACGGATTCTCGTTGGAATCGAGCTTGATGAGCTTTTGCTGAACCTGGGGAGTAACCGTCTGGAGCGGCACCCCGGGCGAATAGCCACCCATGTTGCGCACGGGCTTCGAAACCAGATCAAAGAATCGGCTCATTGGCCGCTTATGATGCCACGAAACGCTTCGCCCGCGCCAGTCCGGTGGTGCAGGCAATTTTCAAGCGAGCAACTTCCTGCAAAGTGAGAGCACGGAACTTGCCAGGAGGGACATCGAGCGTGAGAGGACCGTAGCGCACGCGTTTGATTTTCTCCACGTGATGACCGACCGCTTCAAACATTCGGCGAATCTGGCGATTGCGGCCTTCGACCAGCGTAATTTCGTACCAGGGATTGGCTGCGACCTTCACCACGCGCACCCCTGCGGGTCCCGTCCGAACGCGCTTGCCATCGTCGGTGGCAACGGAAATTCCAGCGCGGAGTTTAGAGATGGCATCTTCGTTCGGCGTGCCTGCAACCTTGACGACATAAGTCTTGGCCACGTGGGAAGCTGCCTTCATCAGTTGATGGGCAAGGTCGCCATCGTTAGTGAGCAATAACAGACCCTCACTGGCGTAATCGAGACGGCCGACGGGATAAACCCGGCCCTTCACGCCGCGAATCAAATCCATGACTGTCGGCCGCTTCTGGGGATCGCTCATGGTCGTGACGTATCCCTTGGGTTTGTTCAGCAGCAGGTAGAGGTGACGTTGTTTGCCTTGCAGAAGCTTTCCGTTCACGCGGATGTGATCGGTTTCCAGGTCAGCCTTGCTACCGAGTTCGGTGATCACTTGCCCGTTAACTTTGACCAGGCCGGCTGAGATCAGTTGTTCGGCCTTTCGGCGAGAAGTCACGCCGGCGGCAGCAATGATTTTTTGTAAGCGTTCAACAGCCATGATGCGAAGGCTTTCTGTCGACGGTGGCTATTCTTCGGGTGCAGCTGCGGAACGCTCAATGTGTTCCGGATCGGGATGTGACTCCGCGGTTTGAGCCTCTGTTTTGCGCGACAGCTCATCAGTTTCTTCCGAGGTCTCTTTTCTCGAATCCAAGTCCGATTGACGCGACGGTGCTTCACCGTCGTCGTTCTCCGCCGTAGCCTCGGCTGGAATCAGCTCCGAGTGAAACGATTCGGCTACCAGCTTCTCGAACTCTTCCATGCTAGGCAGCTCGTGCACGTCTTTCAGACCGAAGCGCATCAGGAATTCTTTTGTGGTCTTGTAAAGAATAGGACGGCCGATTACCTGCTTTCGTCCCGCGGTCGTGATCAGCTTGCGCTCCAGCAAAGTGCCGATGACCCCACCGGAATCGACTCCGCGAATATCGTTGATCTCGGGCACCGTTGCCGGCTGCTTGTAAGCGATCACGGCCAACGTCTCCAGAGCCGGCAGTGAAAGACGAATCGGTGGCTTAAGGCTCCTGGCAAAGGCTCGCACTACCTCGTGCTGCTCTGGCTTGGTGGACATGCGGTAGCCGCCCGCTACTTCACGAATCTCGATGCCACGGTCCGGCGAGCCATACTCAACCATCAATCCGTCCAGGGTTGAGCGTACTCGGGACTTGATCTCGCCCTCATCCGACACCCCCTCGGCGACGATGGTTGGTTTGACTAGCTGAATCATCTGCTCCAACGTGATTGGCGTTTCCGCCGCGTAAATGATGGCTTCGAGTTGGGCTTTTAAACTCATAAGTAAGTGATCGGTGATCAATGATCAATGATCAGTGATCAGTGGCCAGTGAAGAGCAAAACTCTGTGGCTCTGAAGCCAGCCACTGATCACTAAGCACTAGCCACTCTCTTTCATCTCCAGTCGTCGCGCACAGCCGCCTGTTCGTTCATGATGGCATCAAATCCAATGTGCTTGCGGACTGCAATTTCGCCGAACAGACGCTCCTGCCGTACCTGAATGGCTTGCAGCCGGACCAATTCGAGCAACGCCAGGAACATGCATACCAGCGCTTGCCGCGAGGGAATTCGCATCAGTAATTGCTTCAAGCGAACGGGCCGATCTTCCAGCGACAGACGGCGCCGCAAGTAGTCGATCATGTGCCCGACTGTGACTGTTTCTTCGTCCACGTTGATTACCGGACGAGTGCGAACCCGATCGAGAACTTGCTGGAATGTTTTCACCAAATCGATCACGTCGGCAGCGATCTCGGGTTCCGTGCCCTCCTCCTCCATGAACTCTTTCAGCGAGGGATTTGACAGGACCGCGTCTTCGATCTGCTGTTTCTGCAGAAGCATCTGTGCTGCCGATTTGAATTTCTCGTGCTCGAGAAGCCGATTCACCAACTCCGTCCGGGGATCTTCCTGCTCCTCCGGTGCTGCGTTGAGATCCCGTGGCAACAACATCTTAGACTTTATGTGGATCAGCACCGCGGCCATGTAGATGAAATCGGCGGCCACGTTCACGTCAAGCTCGCGAATCTTTTCCACGTACGCCAGGTATTGTGCCGTGATGCGGGCGATGGGAATGTCGTAAATGTCGATATCTTGCTTGCGGATCAGGTCGAGCAGCAAATCGAGCGGACCCTCATAGACGTCGCTGACGGAGACTGCGAAGGGTGAGTCGCTTTCCTGATCGCGTTTTGCCGGGACAACCAGAGTTGGACCCGGCTGTGCCGGTTCAGAATGCAAGACGGATTCGGAAAAAGCGTTGGATGGTTCCGGCATTCGGTGCTTCACTTATTCGTTGGCGCTTGGTAGCTTAGCGACATTCCCATGGCCTCGCGAACCTCATTCATGGTTTCGCCGGCGGCCTGTCGCGCCCGCTCACTCCCTGCTTCCAGAATATCCCATGCGAGCCGTGGATTGTCCTCGTATTTTTTGCGGCGCACCTGCATAGGGACCAACAATTGCACCAGGGCGTCGGCCGCCCAACTCTTGCACTCGATGCAGCCAATTTTAGCCGAGCGGCAACCTTCATACACTTTGTCGAGCGTGGACCGGTCGCTGAAAATTTTGTGCAGATCACCCACCGGACACACGTCAGGATTCCCCGGGTCGGAACGCCGAACCCGGGCCGGGTCAGTCACCATCGTTTTGAGCTTCTGTCGGACCGCGGGCTCAGGATCAGTGAGCATAATCGTGTTGCCATACGACTTCGACATCTTGCGTCCATCGGTGCCTGGGAGCTTGGGCGCAGGCGTGAGCAGAGACTGCGGCTCGGGGAAAATATCATTGGCCCCGCAGTAGAATCCGTTGAACCGCCGCGCGATTTCGCGCGTCAGCTCAACGTGCGCCACCTGATCCTCACCGACGGGAACCACGTCTGCCTTGTAGATGAGAATGTCGGCAGATTGCAGCACGGGGTAGCCCAGAAATCCATAAGTCGCCAAGTCTTTGTCTTTAATATTTTCTCGCTGTTCCTTATAGGTGGGAACGCGCTCCAGCCAGCCCAGCGGCGTGATCATCGACAAAAGCAAATGCAGTTCGGCGTGGGCCGGCACATGCGACTGGATAAAAATGACTGACCTTTCCGGATCGAGTCCGGCCGCCAGCCAGTCGAGGGCCACTTCCAGGGAGTTCTCTTTCACGCGCGTAGTGTCGGCGTAGTCGGTAGTGAGAGCGTGCCAGTCGGCCACCTCGAAGAAGCAGTCGTAGTGATCCTGCATCGGCACCCAATTGTCGAGCGCGCCGACGTAATTGCCCAGATGGAGCCGGCCGGTGGAGCGCATACCACTGAGCACGCGTTTGCGGGATTTTGTCGAAGGCGCCATCAACGTTTCAACGAGTCGTAACCGAATGCAACAGTGAGTCGAAAACTCCACGAACTGGAGAGATCAAGTGCCACAGAAGTCCGGGGGCCAAATAAACCAGCGCAATCAAACCCAACCAGCCCACGGTGTCATACGCGCGGAGCATCGGCGCCGGCAGAAAATGCCGCAGTACGTGCGAGCCATCCAGCGGAGGCACGGGAATCAAGTTGAATACTGCCAGAACGACATTGATCACCATCAAGTCATAAAGCAGCAGGCTAGCGGGCATCAGCAAGGAATTCGTTTGCGCCGCCAGCACCTCAAGATGACTCGGATACACGTAAGGGATTATGTTCACGATCGCGGAGCCCACCTGGGAGGTCAACGCGATCATCACAAGAACTATGAGTGCTGCACTCGCGACTATAAAGTTGCTGATCGGCCCGACGACCGCGGTCAAAATGTCGTCGCGAACCTGATTGCGAAAATTGCGCGGATCCACCGGCGTTGGCTTGGCCCAGCCTAGCACGGGAATTCCCGTAAACATGGCAAACAGAGGCAACACGACGGTTCCGATGGGATCAATGTGCTTGATAGGATTCAGCGAGATCCGGCCCAGCATGCGAGCGGTCGGATCGCCGCACCGGTTCGCCATCCACGCGTGCGCCGACTCGTGAAAGCTGATCGCGAAGAGAAACACGATCAACTGAAACACAATATTCACATGTTGCACTGTCATGCTGGCCTGAAATCGATACTAACACGCAAAAAGCCCAGGCCACGCGCTGCCCGGGTCCGTTCTAGCCAGATTTCTTCTGCAATTCCTCCGGCGCAATCGACTTCACCTTGATTGTCTTGGCAGGAATACCTCCGACGATGTTGAATGGTTCCACATTCTTCGAAGCTACCCCCATGGATCCAACCATACCGTGCTCACCCACGGTCACTCCGCTAAGCACGGTGGCGTGATAGGTGACGCGGGCTCGCGGGCCGATTTCAGTCTTGTGGTTGCTTACAATCATGCCGTCATTCAAGTCGTGCGCGTGGGAATAGACATTGGCATAGTCCGAGATGGAACTGCCCTCATGGATGACGATCTCGCCGCGGTCATCCAGCAGCACATACTTGTGGATGGTGCAATTGTCCTCCACCGTGAGGTTGTAGCCAAAAGAAAACTCCACGCCGTGAAAGATCTTCACGTTCTTGCCACAGTGTTTGAAGATGTGCCGCGCCAGCATGGCACGCACGCGATATCCCAGCCAGTGATTCAATCCCCCGGGGGAGCGGTCATACATCATCCAGAACCAGATCAGCGGTTTGCGTTCCGCGTATTTGGATGCATCGACGTCACCATAGTATTCGGGTTCGAGCGTGGCGTTACGCGGATCGAAGGAATGCACCAGTGCCTGTTCGGCTAAGGGCGCCGCGGCGTTCGGAGCACCGTACCGGCGACCGAGATAAAGCTGCTGCAAGGCATCGCACACCACATTGCTGCGGTGCTCGGGATCGCGCTGCATGAATTCACGATCCAGTTGCTCAATCCAGTTGAGAAAAGTCTTTTCTGCCGCTGGCGTAGGGTTCACTTCTCGATATTCATATCGCGGCATGTTTGCCTCGCTTCGTGGCCGGGCAGTTTAAAACATAGCACACCATGCGGCGCGGCTGCGCTGCAGCAGGCACTAAGCGTCGATCGCCGGGCCGAATGCTTTATAATTCGCGCCAGCTATGAACAGCAACACTTCTCGAATACTCGCGAATTATTTGATCCTCGGAATCTTTTTCGCTTTTTGCCTTCCCAATTTTTTCGCGCAAGTCCCCAACTCTGCCTTTGACCTCGTCATCACGAATGGCCACATTATCGATGGATCCGGTTCGCCCTGGTATTCCGGCGACATCGGCATTCGCGGCGGAAAGATAGCAGCCATCGGCAATCTGTCCGCGGATGCGCGTACTCGTACCATTGATGCCCAAGGCAAGGTTGTCGCTCCCGGCTTTATCGACATGTTGGGACAATCGGAGATGACCATCCTGGTAGACCCTCGCTTGCCGTCGAAAATCTATCAGGGAATCACCACTGAGATTACCGGCGAGGGCGGAAGTGCCGCTCCGCTCAATGACGCAATCATTCGCGCAGACCACTCGGGCTATGAGCACTACCACATCACTCCAGACTGGCGGACCCTCCGTCAATATTTTGCACGGCTGGAAAAACAGGGAATGGGCATCAATCTGGCGAGCTATGTAGGCGCGACACAGGTCCGCCGCATGGTGCTTGGTGACGACGACAAGCAGCCATCACTGGAGCAGCTAGTACAGATGCAGACTTTGGTGCGAGACGCCATGAAAGACGGGGCGGTGGGAGTCTCTACCTCGCTTGAATACGCACCCGCACCCTACGCCAAGACCGACGAGCTTATAGCCCTGGCTTCCGAGGCCTCGAAGTTTGGCGGCATCTATGCCACGCACATGCGAAGCGAAAGTGACGCGGTACTTGCATCAATCGACGAAGCCCTGCGCATCGGCCGCGAAGCCCGCATCCCGGTTGAGATATGGCATCTCAAAGTCGGGGGCAAGAATAACTGGGGACGCATGCCCGAAGTCGTAGCCAAAATCAATGCAGCGCGCAATGCCGGCATGGATGTCTCCGCCAACACCTATGCCTACACCGCCTGGTTCAACGACTTCTCAGCATTCGTTCCTCCCTGGGGGCACGACGGCGGCACGGCGAAGATGGTCGAGCGTTTGAAAGATCCTGGAATGCGGGCTCGCATGCGAAAAGACATGCTGACCCCCTCGAAGGACTGGGACAACGAGTGGCAGGAGATTCCCGGTCCCGAGGCCATCATGATCGGGATCGTGCAAAATCCCAAGCTTGTCCCTCTGCAAGGCAAGAGGCTCTCTGATATTGCTAAGCTTTGGAACAAGGATCCACTGGATGCGCTATTTGATTTCCTTATGGAAGATCCTAATGCCGGAGTTGCCGTCTTCGGCATGTCGCAGCCAGATGTAACTCTGGCGTTGCAACAACCGTGGGTCTCTATCGACAATGATTCGTCGGGAGCTTCACCGGAAGGAATTCTGGGGCAGGAGCACCCACATCCGCGCGCGTACGGCACATTTCCGCGCATTTTGAGCAAGTATGTGCGCGAGGAAAAAGCTCTCACGCTGGAAGATGCCATCCGTAAGTTTTCGGCGCTGGCGGCACAGCGGATGTGCCTTAGCGATCGTGGCGTGCTCAAGTCTGGCATGTGGGCGGACATCGTGATCTTCGATCCCTCTACCGTGCATGATCGAGCCACGTTTGAGAATCCGAATCAGTTTTCAGAAGGCATGGACTATGTTCTGGTGAACGGGGTGCCGGTGGTTGACCAAAGTAAAATGACAGGCAAGCTTCCGGGGAAAGTGCTGCGGGGCCCAGGATATGCTCCGTAGGAATTAGGATGGCGGAAGGGATCCAGGTCAAAATGCAGGACAGCCTTCAGGGTTTCAGTTGAGCTCGCGTCTCGACCGCATTCACGGGAGCCACCAGCGGCTCCTCGAGCGTGCCCCTGATATTGTAGCGCGGAGATCCAGCGTGAACGAACTTGATCGCTAGCTCGCGCTCGAAGGAAACGGTTCCACTCACTTGATATGCCCCGCCGGGCGAATCCAGCTTGCCCTCGTTTATGTCGATTCCACCGTCGTGCAAGCGCATTCGCCCTAGAAATCGGTCCACCTGCAAAGGTCCGGTGCCGCTGCCCAGCGATACATGCGGCAGTAAGCCGTCGCGAATATCGTATTGGAGCGCGCCCTCCGCGGAGTGCCAGAACTCAGAGGCACTCCCTCCGGACGCATTAAGTTGATAGCTTCCAGAAGCGGTTCCCGCGATCCATCCGTCGCGCATGGCATCAGCCAGTTGGCCCATGGAAACGCCGGCAAAAGTTCCACTCCCGATGTAGACCGGGGGCTTGAGAGTAAAATCCGCATGCAATTCGCCGTGATGCTTGCCGCCCATGAATTCCCCTCGCAGGTCGGAAAGGAACAATTTCCCGCTATCCAGCTCGACGTCCGCGGCAACGCGAGTGGCCACCAGGTTACGAATCAGCAACCGATCCGCGTTTACTCTGCCCGCTGCGCGAAGGCTTCCCAGCAATGATGGTTGAGCCTGTGGCGTTGACGCCAGCAGCCGATACCAAAGCGGCTGGCTCGGACTGGGGTTTAACCAATGACTCAACTCGCCCATGGCGATCTCGTCTGCACCTAAATTGAAGCGAATCAGACAAGCTCCGGGCGCTCCGCAACCGCGTGGCAGAATCAGGGAACCGGTCCAATGCGAGCCCCCTCCTGCAGCACTCAGTTTGTCGACCCGAATTGCGTCTCGCGAGAACTGCAACTGGGCCGAGAAAATTTCGATCGGTCCATTGAATCCGCGCAGTTTAGCCCGCACGTTTTGCAACTGCGTTGTCCCCGTAATCTCCGGCGCGGAAAAACCAGTTGGAGCGCCGGCTTCCCATCGCAACCACGACCCGGCGATTTGCAAATCCATATCAGTGATGCCCTCGGCGGTTGTTCGTAGCGCCGGCAGGCCAAACAGGCGCGCCAACTTCAGTGTGTGCGAGACTTCGCCTTCGCCGGTAAGAAAAACATCGTAGCCCGACCTGTTAATCCAGCCCCGGACTGACAATGGAGCCGGCCTCCCCAACGTCAATGGCAAAGGACCAAACTCGAAATGCGGTCGGCTCGGAGCCGTTGCTGCGAGACTCGCATTGTGCGGAGTTTGGGTTTGCCTCTTGTTCGTGGTGTAGCTGCGTCCAAAGTCACGCGAAGTCAGCAGCAAGGGCACGCTCCCGGCATCGAGATTCGCTTCGCTGCTGGCGGAAGTCAAATGAAGATTCGCAATTTCGCCTCGACCCTCGAACCGTGCCCCCTCGACGGAGGGGCCGTTTCCATTGACCGTAAAACTGCCGTCCACAATGCCGGTGGCGACCAGATCAACAGGCAAGTCTTTCTTCGCGCGGCGCGCGAGGTTAGCCGCGGAGTTCACTGGCACGCGCTTTGCGGCCAGGGTCAGATGATATCGGTGGCTTCCCGGAAGTCCGGTATTGCCGCGCACCGTGATAGCTCCAGTTCCCACCGGGGCACTGCACAGAATATCGTGCAAGCTGCGCTCCGCCGAACTGTACCCGGCATCGCAGTGCGCCGCCAGCACAAGTGGCTGGTCGCTGGAAATGTCGTAGCGGCGGAAATCCTGAATCGAAGCGTCGCTGCTCACTTGTAACTGCGCTGGAGTGCCCTGCAAAGTTGCTTCGAGCCGGAGCATCCCGCGCCAGCCCCTGTCGCTGCCTGTAAAGAATTTGCTTACTTGGCCGAGTTGAGGGCCGTTCCACTCGATGCTGAATTCGAGCGGCGTTTCGCGAAGGCTGCCTGCACGTTGCCATGTGCCGTTCACTCTCAACCATCCGGTATCGCTCAGATTCAAATCGGCACGCAGCGGTTGCGCTCTCAGGCGCCCGCCCCAGGCATTTTCCGACTCCTGCCAGAGGGCGAAATCGGCATTGGTCAGGGCGTAGGGTTTTTTCTCCGCTCCATTCTTGAAGTTGATTCGGCCCGTGCTGGCTTCAATGTAGGGAAATCCAGCGCGGGGCTCCGACTTGGATTTTGCAGTGGGCGCCAATGGAGTCCTCGACGCACGCTCCAGCAGGGCTTCCAGGTTCCAGCGTCCATTCGCTCCACGCACCAGGTTCAGGCTGGGTTCGGTAAGGTTCAGCCGGGCGATCTCTAGCCTCCCGCGGACAAGCGAGGTAAGGCGCAGCACGGCGGTGACATCCGGCGCTCGCAGCATAGGCTCAGCGCTGAAGGCTGGGTCGTCGTAGACCACAAGATTTTGAAGGTCGAATCCCGGCTGAGGCAGCAGCCGAATATGAACCGTACCAATTTCCACCTGGCGAGCCAGAGCTCCGCCAATGGAACCGGCAAGTCTGGTTTTAAGGTGCGAAGCCCCCGGTCGGAGAAGAAACATCAGCAGCACGACCACCGCGGCTGCAGCAACAGAACGACGCCTGGAAATAAAAGATCTCACAACACCTTACCGAACTATCCGCAGTGTACGCCGCCAGCGAGTTTCGTCGAAGAAGTGCAATACCACGTGCGCCAGAAAACCGAGGCGGTCGCCGAATGAAGTCCTTTGGTATTGGTCGCTGGGCGTTTCAAATGACCAATAAACGAACATCGGGCGTCCAATCACGTTTTCCTGGGGGATAAATCCCCAATAGCGGCTGTCCAAGCTTACGCCCCGGTGGTCGCCCATGCCAAAGTAATGCCCGGGAGGAACTACGAGATCCTCCCCTTGAATATGCGATGGCAACTCGGCCTGCCAGACGTCGTAAAGGTTATCCGTGTCGGAAGGAGGCACCGCCGGGAAATTGTTCCGGTAGGGATCGTATCTGTCGGCGTCGTGAAGTACGTAGGGCTCGTCAAGTTTTTCGCCGTTTCGGTAAACCACACCGTCGCGTAGATGGATGCGGTCCCCGGGAACCCCAATAATCCGCTTCACGACGTAGAGTCCCGACGTCTGTGGCGAGAGAAACACCACGATGTCTCCCCGCCTTATTTGGCGATAGGGCAGCAGTGGGCCGGTCCACGTCGTTTTTGGCGCGAACTGGACACGGTTCACGAAAACATGGTCTCCGATGAGCAGCGTGTTTTCCATTGAGCTGGAAGGGATCTCGAACGCCTGCACAACGAAGGTAATGATGAACAGGCCGGTCACCAACACTGCCGCCAGCGAGGACAGAAATTCGACTGTAGTCTCGCGAGGTTTCTCGTTTGGAATCCTATTTTTTGTTTTGTTTTCTTTCTTGGCCACTATGATCCGTTCTGTTTCTTGCGTTCAGTTCACCAGCCTTAGGGTCCGGTTCCATCGCGTGATCTGGAAGATGTGGGTCACGGCATGTCCGAAGTGGTAAATCTTATCACTCACCGATGAGGAGGACGCTGCCAGGTCGTCGGTGTCACGCACTGACCAGTAGATCAGCAGCGGCCTTCCGATAATGTTCTCCTGTGGCACAAATCCCCACCAGCGGCTGTCGTAGCTGTCGTCCCGGTTATCGCCCATGACGAAATAATGACCCTGGGGAACGATGAGTTGTCCGTCCTCCACCAACTTCCGCAGCTGCAACCACCACTTGGGTTCCAAGCCGGACGGAACATCCATGCGCGGAAAGTTGTCGCGAAACATATCATCAGCGGGCTTAGTGAAGCGGACATACGGCTCCTGCAAACGCGCTCCATTGACCCATACCTGCTTATTCACCAGTCGCAACCGGTCACCCGGCACACCGATTACCCGTTTGACGAAATGCTGCGCCGGGTTAACCGGATAGTGAAACACAATAATGTCGCCACGACTGATCTTCCGGTACGGCATTATGTGGTCCGCCGCGCCACCACCACCGTAAGTGAGCTTATTCACCAGAAGGTAATCGCCGGTGAGAAGCGTGTTTTGCATCGACTCGGAGGGAATCTGGAAAGCCTGAACAATAAACGTGATCACAAATACGGCGATCACCACTGTTCCCAGCAGCGACTGCAGCGAACCCACGAGGTCCGCCTCCCCCGACCATGGCTTTTTCTCGCTCGGGAAATTCATCAACTTCACTTTTCAACCGCGCGCGACGCCCTTGCCGCCGGAGCGCCACCCGCCTTCGAGTGTGAGGCCAGGTAGGTCAGCACTTGTCGGGCAGCGTCCTGTTCGGCATTCTTTTTGGTCGAACCCTGCGCGCGACCTACAAACTCGGCCGGCCTTCGACCGTCTACTGCGTTGAGCCGGGCCTCGACGGTAAATATCTTGCTGTGCTCCGGTCCCGCTTCCTGTACCAAAACATAAGAAGGCTGCGGCATGCCCAACCCTTGCAGCGCTTCCTGCAAGGCGGACTTAAAGTCTGTAAGCGGTAGAGCGCCCCCCTCCCGCTCCATTCGTTGCAGTTCAGGAGCAACGATGTAGCGCACGACAAACTGACGTGCCGCTTCCAATCCGCCGTCCAGATAAACGGCCGCCAGAATCGCTTCCAGAGCATCAACCAGCAGCGCAGTCTTGCCGCGGCCACCGCTCTTTTCCTCTCCCCGCCCCAAACGGAGGTAGTGGCCTAGTTCAAGCTCCTGAGCGACTTGAATCAGATGCCTTTCACTGACCAGGTGGGCGCGCAGCTTCGAGAGTTCACCCTCGCGAAATTGCGGGAAACGTTGAAACAACTCTTCACTGGTGACCAAAGACAGCACGGCGTCGCCCAGAAACTCCAACTGCTCATTATCACTGACCTGATATTTTGCTTCTGCCGCCTGCTGCGCTTCCTGCTCGCGCGCCTGTGAACTGTGCGTGACCGCCTGCTCAAGGACAGCTCGGCGGCGAAAGTGGTAGCCCAGCGCGGCTTCTAACGCTGTGATTTCCCGTTCTTTCATGCTTGGACCCGGAAGAGACAACCAGAACTAATTTTTCGGCGGAGCTGAGCTCGGCGTCGGCTCCGTTCCGCTATTCAACTTGGTTAAGCGGTCTTTTTCGGCGCGAGCGGCGGTGCCTGCGTTGGTTCCTTCCTTGGTCAACTCAACCGCTTGGCTGGCGTACTTGAGGGCCTCGGGATATTTTTTCTGATTGTCCAATGCGATCGACAACCGCAGCACCGCAATCGGATCCACCTGTTGTGGGAACGCATCAATGGACTTGCGCAGGTCTCCCTCTGCGTCCGGCCAAGCTTTGGCGTTGTACTCCAGAGTGCCCAAAATGGCGTATGCCTCCGAACGCAGGAAGCTTTTATAAGCCTCGATTCTGTCCGGCGGCTGGCCGGCAGTGGGGATGTCTGTCTCCACCGTAGACAGAGAGCGTTGCGCATTTTTCTTCGCTTCGGCAAGGCGCTGGTCTTTATCGAGGTCGGTATCGCGGGTACGCTCCGCCAACACTTGCGCCACTCCCAGCAGCGCCTCTGGGTCGTCGGCGTCATAGTTCAGTACTTTCCGCGACATGTCCATCATCTTGTCGGCGTTGTTAGCTTGCTGGTAGCCGTGCATCGCCGACTTGTAAAGAACCGCGCGGAGTTCGCTATCGGCGAACTTGGCGGCGAAATCGTCCGCGGCCTTTTCCTGCGCCGCAGGGTCCGTGAGAGCCGCCGCGGCTTTGTAAGCATCGAATTCCGGCTGCGTCTTGGCCTGGGGCGGGCGCTTGCCCGTAGGCGCGGGCGCGGCCTGTCCGGCTGGCTGACCGGCCTGCGTGTTCTGAGGCGCTGGAGGGTTGCTCTGGGCGAAGCTGCAGGCCGCAATACCCACGACTACTACAGTCGTCATCGCTGCTCGTTTCATGCGTTCTCCTTAGAATCACAAACCTTTGGCGACTACTATTTCCAATTGTCGATTGTAAACGCGCCAGCCGCTGTCCCTACCGCGGCTTCGCAGGCGGCTCATAGGGTCGCTGCAGACCACGTTCTGCGGCCTCTTTAACTTCCGGCAGCGCCCCCCCCGCGTTCAAAGCGGCTCGATATTGATCGAGAGCTGCTTCGCGCTCTTCCCGAAGATCCAAAATTCTCCCCAGGTATACATGCGACCAGGCAATCACTTTAGGATCTGTCCCCGCCTGGATCGCTTTCTGAAAATTATCGCGCGCCCCGGCCATATCTTTGTTGGCGACCGCCGCTTCGGCCAGAATGAACAGAGCCCGGCCCTGATCGCCCACTTTCTTCTCCAGGGCCTGCTGGGCTAGTTCCTGTGCGCCCTTCGTATCGCCCGCAGTCAGACGCTTTTCGGCATTTACTAGCATTTGACGGTCTTCCAGCCGCGACAGTTGCAGCAACTCCGGCGTGGCCGCCGCGGCATACTTTAGCTCTGACGCTGTCTTTGCTTCCCTCTTCACGTCGATATTATCCAGAAATCCGGAGTATGCGCTGCGAATCCCCGCCGGATCTTTCTCGAATGCAACCAGCGTGTTGTAGAAATATCGCGTAAGGATGTACCCCTGGTGCACCGCATCGTCCACAGCCTGCGCCCGCATGGCCTCCGCTGTCTGCTTGGGCCCCGTGATGCGGATTTCAATGGCCCGTACCAGGCATTCGGTCACCAGCAATGAGATGTCGCTCTTGAAGCTTTCTTCCAGTGGGGCGTTTTTTACCGACACCAGCAATGGATCGAGACGCTTCATGGAACTGAAATGTTTCTCTGCCAACGGATCCAGCAAGTAATGAAGATAAGTGTGCCGAATCTGATCCATCTTCAGCGACGCCCCGGAAGAGGCGGGCGAGGGAAAAATTACCACGTAATAATCCGAACCATAGTTCCTCGCATTGATCTCACTCGGAGCGCCCATGAAATCCAAATAAATGGTGAATGTGCGTCCCAGATATCCTGAGGAGGCCAATTTCAGATATATCTCGGTGTCAAAAACCATCTTGGCCAACGGTTCGTGATACCGGTCGGTTAAAGCGACATAGGCATTCTTATTCTGCTCCCAGATTGCATGCAGCCCCGCCTTGTCGTAGAAACGTTCCAGCACCGCAGCGAACCCCACAACGGACGCCGCATCCGGAGGGAGTTCGTCCTCTTTCGCCTTGGGCAGAAAATGCGGTGGCCCTTGCAGAGAGAGGGCCAGCGATACATACTGCGACAAGTTGCGCGCGCCATCTTGTCCCAGATGCGCCTGATAGTAACCACACAGTGTCGTAGCCGTCCCCTGCGCCTCTTCTGACGCCTGCAGATTTTTCTGTGCTTGAGCCCGGATATTGCTCCGCATTGCGTCCGAGCCAGTCAAACCCTGGTCATACCCGCACGTGTTGATGGCGCTAAGTACCGCGAAGAGAGTCTCGCTGGTATCCAGCGTTATCTGAGAAGTATTTTCCGCCGCACAAAACGGTCCCAGCAGGATCAGGGCCATCAGCAACGATCCTCGAAATAGCGGACGTCGAGATGACGAATGTCGAAGTAACGAACCACCAAATGACGAACCTTTACACCGTAAACTCAGGAAAACCTCCCGTAGGATGGTTAGATGCAAGGCGGAGAACCTCTTAGTGTAAGGAGTTCCGCGAAGAGGGTCAAACGGAGCACGGGTTAGGACGGGGGTAGTACCTTTCGGGAAAAATTCGGCTACCTCCCCAGGCCCCGCCCCCGCACGGAGCAAGAGTTCGCCGCTTTGCGGGAAGCGGTTCTGCAGGATGTCGATGTAGACGGTGGTGTC
>Ga0070706_100002365_pt1 | contig 19038 bp, 12 predicted proteins | sample KBSK5501metaG_FD_65476 | JGI IMG/M metagenome (GOLD analysis project Ga0070706, IMG submission 65476) | Corn, switchgrass and miscanthus rhizosphere microbial communities from Kellogg Biological Station, Michigan, USA - KBS K5-50-1 metaG | ecosystem: Host-associated > Plants > Roots >... | reverse complement strand
ATCCAGAATGAAACGAGTCAACGAGCCCGCTAATGCGGGCGGCAGAATGTAGCTCCGGGCGTAAGCCCGGGGAAGACACTACAGAAACAAATCAATGAGCCCCGAAGGGGCGACAGAAATCTTAGCGGAACGTGCGCATTAATTAGTATCTGTCGCCCGCTAAAAGCGGGCTCAGAGGCCTATGGGAACTCTGATCCCCGGGCTTACGCCCGGGGCTACACTCTGTCGCCGTCTTCGACGGCTCGTTGAGCAGTCCAGTCTCGAAGAACTACTATCAAACTATCTAGAGTACGAGTGATACGCGTCAAGCACGCGCTTAGCGTTCTGTTTCCAAGTATGCTTAGCGACCGCCGCACGCCTCGCGACTGCGCCCAAACGTTCACGCAGCTCGCATGAATGACTGAGACGCAGAATCGCTTCCGCTAATTGGCGCGCGTTGCCGGGCTCAACCAGCAGCGCGCTTTCCTCATCGATCAGTACGTCGCCAATCTGGCCAAGCCGGCTGGCAACGATTGCCTTCCCCATCGCCATGTACTCGAACAGCTTTGTCGGTGAACCGAAAAATTCGCTCCCGTCTTCCAGCGGCACATGCGGCGATAACAAAATGTCGCACGCGTCGAGTAAAGGCGGCACGCGTTCGTGCTCAACATGTCCGGCGAAAATCACCTGGCGCTCTTTGCCGGCCTTCCGGATAGTGCGTTCTGCTTCATCACGAAACCTGCCTGCGCCTACCAGCAGAAAGCGAATGCCGGCATCATCGGGGAGCAGCTTGATCGCCTTAGCCAGGGTCAGGACGCCATGCCACGGTCCAAACGTCCCGACGAAGCCAGCCACGATTTCATCATCAGCTACAGACAGTGCGCGTCGCACTGCGGCGCCACCGACGCCGGGTTGAAACTTCTCGACATCGACTCCGTTCGGATTCACCACGATCTTATCAGCAGCGACGCCGGCTTTCTTGAGATTGTCGCGTTCGACTTCGGCGACGACAAAGATGCGCGTCGCCGCCGCCAGATTCAGACGCTCGCATCGCTCGAGCAAATCACCGAGGCGCAGCTGGCCCCAGTGTTCAGCCATCCAGACTTCCGATCCGTTGTATTCCAGAAACAGCGGCCGCTGCGTACGCAACACGGCCTCGACACCCGTCCAGTTGAAACGGCTGTAGCGCTGATAGATGAAGTCAGGCGGCTCGTTTTCAAGCTGAGCACAGGCGCGATCGGTAAAGAGCATGCCGTTGCGCAAGTCGAACGCCGTGCGCGTCAGACCCAGGGGATCCGGCTCGATGAGTTTCATCGATACTTTCGCTTCGTCGACGCCCGCGAGATAATCATTACTTATTAGCGAGACCTGAGCGCCCAACTCAGACGCAGCATTGATGAATCCTGAGGTATGAGTCGACACGCCGCCGGACTGTGTGCCCGCGCTGGGAGTCGTTCGCAGATAGGTGATCTTCGGCGCGGCCGCGCTAATTTTAGAATCAGCCGCCTCAGTTCCGCTTTGTTCAATCGCGCGTTCCAGTCTCGACAGCTCACGACGCGCGCGTCTCAGAGTCTTCCAACTCGTCCAAGCTTCCTGCACCCACCGAACGGGCGTCTGCAGCAGGATTCGACCCCTTGTTTCCGATCGCCTGGCGCCGTGGTCGTCAAACAGCAACACGCGATCCGCGCCCCCCAGCGCTCCGAAAAGCAGGAAAAGGTTTTGTCCCTGCTGCCAACCAAGTCGTTCAGTAGATACCGCCAACATGTCCGGCGCGAGAGCGCGCAGGGCGCGCAGGCGATGTCGCCGGCTCCCGCGCTCAACTTTCGCGAGCGGCAGAATTTCGATCGATGCTTGCGGGAAAGCCGCCCGCAGAGTTTTCTGCGCACGGTTCTCTTCTCGATCAAGAGACAGCAAAACGATCTTCACGATGTTATTGCCCTCAGAGACCTGGTTGTTCGGCCATGAAGTCAGTACCACCTGCGTCAGCGGGTGGGTTAATTGCTCAAGCTGCAGTTGCATCCCCGACCCACCCGCTGACGCGGGTGGTACTGACTTCATTACCAGGTCATACCTCGATCCCAATCATCTTGATCAAATCTCGCAAGTTCTCTTCAGCCTCTTTTTGAAACACCGCCGACCAATGAAGAATCTCCTGCTGGTTAGAATTGAGCAGTGCTGCCTTCATCTGTCTGATCAGTCCGTTCTGATCGCCGTAATCATAAAGAAACATGCCGCGAGTTTCTCCCGCTCGCGTGGCCACCACGGGCACGCCACACCACAGCGCTTCGACGCGCGAAATCCCATAACTCTCCAGACCAAACGGCCTGACAAAGACATTGCTTCGTTTGAGAACCTGCAGCACAAGTGGACGCGGAAGCTTCGTCATGACGGTAATCCAATCTCGTCCTTCCAGGACCTGACGCCGATAGCTGTCGTCGTTGTTGTAGGCGCCATCAATCAGAATCAATCCAATATCGTCGCCGGATTCGGCGCGGATCCGCGCGACAGCTTCGGCGGCTTCCTTGAATCCATAAGCGGGGATAAAGATGCCAATTGAGCACACCTGTTTCGCGTGACGCGCAATCGCTCTGTCCAAATGCTCGGGCAATGAAGTGTCGAGTGTCGCGGACATCGGCAGCAGGCATGGGATGATTGTGACATTCTGTCTGACACCTATCTCGTTAAGCAGCCACAGCTTTAGCTCTTCATTTACTACAACGAACTCCGTCACCGACTTGATCGCCGAGTGAAATAGCAGTCTCTGGATCCGGCCAAAGCCTGGATATCTGAAGGGAAGTGATCCGTCCAAAAAAACCTTCACCCATTCGAAGCGCAACAATAGATTGCCGAGGATCCACAGTGGAACAAATATTTTGTGCGGGTATTCGATTGCGAAATAGGAGTTGTCGATGACTCGAGCTTTGAATGCGTCGCGGATGAGTGAGGGCAAAAGTTCGAGCCGAAAAGGCTTTAAGTATCTCACGCGATCGTCTTTGGTTTGTTCATCGGAAAATGTCCAAAGTTTAACTCCACGGCTCCGAGCTGATCGGTACAACGCGCTGACAAAGACGGCCACGCCGCCATAAGGCGGCGGCGTCGGACCCAGGATTATTGCTTTCGCATGCGGCACGATGGATTTCCGGTTGCACTAAAGCGGTCGCGCACTATGGTTGAGTAAGCTCGCGAGCGATCGACGCTCGAGCAGGTCCGCAATTTCTACGATCATGCTCTTTGACGAAGGATCGAAAGCACGCCTCGTAATTCTGCTCCGCTCAGAACGAACGCCGTCCGCAGAGAGTTTCGCGTGCGGGCGCGAAAGTAAAGCGTGATCAGCAGAAAGATCAGGGTGTAGCTGGCGGCCGATGAAAACGCGGCGCCGCGCGCGCCATACTCCGGCACCAAACCGAAGTTCAGCATCATGTTGAAGACGAGTGTCGCCACCCAAAACAAAGGGATCGCGATGGGCAGTCCTGTGCCGCTGAAGTGATTCGATAGAACGCCCGCAATGCTCATCAAGAACACGCCCGGCAACAAGATAAGGGCTTGCGTTCGCGCATCCGCGAACTGCGCGCCATAAAGCAACGGCAACGCGAACAGCGCCGGCACGGCAAGCAAACAAACGATTGTCATCACCAGGACTGCGTGCCGCGTCGCGCGAGACGCGAGCGCTCCGCTCTCATCTCGTTCCGCTGCGACTCGCGGAAACAGCAGCGTTGAAATCACGGCGGGCACCAGCATCAGCAGCAACGCCACTTGTGAAGCGACGGCATAGACTCCCGCTTCCGAAGCGCCGCGAAAATATTTGACGACGAGCAAATCCGCGCGGAACAGCAACAGACCGGCAACCGTCTGCAAATGCATTTTCGCGGCATAGCGCATCATGCGGCCCAGCAGCGAAAGATCGCCGCGCCATCTTTCCGCGACTGTCTTTCTTTCGGAAATAGTTCGAACGACTGAAAAGAAAACCAGCAAACTAACGACGATGCTCGCCGTCGTATTTAGAGAGACGAGCGCCCACAGACCTGATCTTAAAATGATCAGAGCGACCACCGCGCTGACAACCAGCAGAAATTGTCCGAGCGCATCGAGTACATTCAGCCGCTCAACCAATCCCATCGCCAGTAGCAGATTCAGACCAAACAGCGTGATCAATTGAAACGGAATCGAGACAACGGCGATGCTCATCAACTTCGGTTGAATATCGCCGAACACTCCCGGCGCGATGGCGACTAACCAAAGCGCCACGAGCGAGACAATGCCGCCCCAGAGAACGCTGAAGATGAGTGCATTAACGCTGGCAGGGACAAGGTAGCGCTGATCTCTCGCGACATAATAAGTATTGGCGAGCACCAGGCCGAGGCTTCCTATCTGCACCGCATAAGCAACCGTCAGATTGAGCACCGCGAGAGCGCCGAACCCTCCGCTGCCAAGCCAGCGGCCGGCGATAACTCCGACCGCGAGGCTGCTGACGATCATGAAACCGCGGACAAGGATTGTCCACGCAACCTGCCGGGAGAAGCGACGGCCGTCGAAGACAACCGGCGCAGGAGTAATGGCGTCGTAACTCAGACCGCCGTCGGCTGCCGCCGCTTCAATTGGGTTCGATCCAGCGTTCATACCAGGCAGTCAGGTTCAGCAAACACCAGAGATTGGCGCTCCAGTCGCGCTGTTGCCTTCGGTGCTCATCGGCGAGACGTTTAATAAATCCGTAATCGAAAAAGTTTCGCTGCCGTAAACGCGAACTCATTACCCGCTGAATCAAATCGTCACCTTCGGGGCCGCGAAACCATTCGCGCACCGGCGCGCCAAAACCGCGCTTGGGCTGGTAGAGCACATCCTTCGGCAGCACCGATTCCAGAGCGCGCTTCAAAATGTGCTTGCCCGTTCGACCCTTCACCTTCAGCTCACGCGGCAAATCCATCGCGTATTCGATCAGATGATGATCGAGAAAAGGCACACGCGCTTCGACAGACGTGGCCATAGTAATTTTGTCCACCCGCATCAACAACAGTTCAGGCAAACGAAGTTTCAATTCCAGATAGGTCATCCGCGCGGCAAAATCCGCGTTGGGGCGAGCCTCGGCGATCCTGTTCTGATACTGCCGCACGATGTCATGAGTCGTTAGTCCATTGTAAAGCGCGCGCATTTCGGTTGAGAGCACTCTTGGCTTCATCGTTTCGTCAAAGACCACGGCGCCGCCCCAGAACAATGATTCGTTGGCTCCCAACCGTCGGACTAATTCGCTGGCCATTCGTTTTCTCAGAATCTTCTCCACCACTGGTTGTCCCAACGCGGCAGCGGCCCGGCGCGCTCCAAGCGGCGCGCGTTCAGCATGGCGCCAGAACCTTTCTTCGATCCGCAGATAAGTCCCGAACCAATCATAGCCGCCGAAGATTTCATCCGAGCCTTCACCTACCTGTACCACGATTGTTCCCGTCTCGCGCGCCAGCTTCGCAACATAGTAAAGCGGCACACAGACAGGATCGGCAATTGGTTCATCCTGATGAAACACCAGCTCGGGAAGAAACCGCTGCATCTCTTCGCGGCCGATCATTACTTCGTGATGATTCGTGCCAAAGCGTTTTGAGATCGCGCGCGCCGTATCCAGCTCGTTGAGTTCCTCCGTGTCCCGAAAGCCCACAGTGAAAGTTCGCACGGGCTGGGTCATCAGCTCAGACATCAGCGCCACGTTGGCTGACGAATCGACTCCGCCGGAAAGAAAAACGCCGAACGGTACATCCGCCATCATTCGCTTCTTAATCGAGCCGCGCAGCAATTCGAGAATATTCCGTTGATGCTCTTTTTCATCGCGCTCTACGGGCGACAGCGGCGGCAGCGCATCCCAATACTGCGTGATGCGAGCTTCGCCGCCGCGATCGATTACCAGCATGTGCCCGGCAGGCAGTTTTTGAATTCCGCAGAAGAGAGTTTTCGGCGCGGGTGTGGTTACGAAAGTGAGGTAGTGATAAAGAGCTTCTTCGTTTACTTCCGGCGTCACTGCCGGGTGTTGCAGGATCGCCTTGATCTCAGAAGCGAAAATGAAGCGGCCATCCTTTTGATAGAAGTAGAGAGGCTTCACGCCGGCGCGATCGCGCGCCAGTACCAGTTGTTCGCGATCAGCATCCCACAGCGCAATCGCGTAATCACCTTCAATATCCTCGACGAAATCGAGGCCGCGCTCTTCATAAAGATGCAGGATGGTTTCCGAATCAGTGCGCGAGGCGTAAACGTGGCCGCGTCGCTCCAGCCCCTCGCGCAAGGCCGCATGGTTGTAAATCTCGCCGTTGAAAACCAACCAGACGCGATCAGTGCAGCCACGCATCGGTTGATGTCCGGCTTCAGAAAGATCGATGATCGAAAGCCGGCGAAAGCCAAAACCGCCGCGGCCGTCGTCAAAGACAAGCGCGCCTGCGTCGTCCGGCCCGCGATGCGTCATCACATCGCGCATGCGTTCGACCAGAGCGCGCTCGACATTGCCGCGCGATGCTCCATATTCCCAAACTCCGCAGATGCCACACATTAATTGATTTCAGATTTCAGATTGGTGATTAGGAGACATTCTTCCGCCGCTTCCTGAAAGAGTTTCGACATTACATAATAACGCCGACCTCGATCAGAAACCATCAATCTCCTCAAGACGTATTTGCGCGTTTCGTTTTCCGCGGGCAAGGTAAAGTTCAGCGGCCAAACATATCTGTCCGAAAGCAGCTGAACGGGTCGCTCGAGTGCTCCGCCCGTCAACGAAGGCTAGATAGATTGTGTACATTGAAATTATGGGACAGGGTTTGTCCTGCCCGCATTATTCGTTTCGGAAACTCTCAACCAACCTGAGGCGCTCTCGTTCATCTTCGTTGGCGCATACCGGCAGGATGGCCCATCGCAATTTGACAGGCGCATTCGCCTGAATAGACCAGCAGGCCGTCACCGAGGGCTCTTTCGATCCATAATCGCGGCAGGTAAATTGTGATTCCAACTGCGGCCGTTGATTCAAATCGAGCGAACATACAAACAATCGGACGCCGCTCGGCTTATCACAAGCAACAGCGTTGCTCTCAGCATGCACGCTTGCTTCCAATCCAGCGTCGAAGTGAAAGCGCGCGGCTGACTGGTGTCGACCAACGCCAGCGATCTCATCTTCAACCAGCCAGCACCGCTCTCGTTTGTAAAACATCACAGTTCGACGATGTGTTAACGGCTGCGGCAGACGCTGGTAGCCGGCGTGCTCCCCCACCACAACATCTCTTCCTGGCCCGCTCTCCCAACTAAGTACGCGCGGATGTGCTTCATCGCCAATTACAAATGGCACACGCTCGTCGGTATTGTTTTGCTCTGCACCATCGATCTCGATCGTTGAATGAGATGCCGTCGAGCGAAAAAGATGCCGCTCATGCAAGTCAGCCGTGTAAACGTACGAGCCCGGATCGACAATGAAAGCGGTGCCGCAGGCAGAAACTTCAATGCTCAGCGCGTCGTTGTGACCGTGCGAGCCACGACCGTTGACTCCACTGCCACTCGCGTTGAAGAGCAGGTATAGGTCGCCGTCGCGAAGAATGTAAGTGCCGCCATCAGGAAAGGCCTGGGAACCCGCGGGCTCGGCAACCGATAGAGCCTGATAATCGCGCACTCCTTGTTCTCCTAAAATCCAGAGCAACTCTTCAGGCAAACGTGAACCCGTAATCTTAAGGCGAGGTTCCTGGAAAACCGCCGCTCCCAACGCAAGGGCGTACGCGTGATCGTCGCCGGCACGCCGGACAATTGCCAGAACTTGCCCACTATCCGAATCGCCAATCAATGGCGCGCGCCCGTCAGGTCGCAGGTAAGCGCGCACGTAGTCAATCATCGCCCGCAATTTGTTCCAGTATCTTTCGTCGATATCGATGCCGTTCACATGACATAAGACGAAAGAATAGAGGAACAACTCCAGTTTCAAACGATGATAGCCGGTTGAAGCTTCATAGTCGGCTCCGTCAGGCAAGACTTGCTTGTCCATTTCGTTCAACAACTCGCGCAAGCCAAAGTCGCGCCACTCGCTCGCCGCTTCCAACTCCGGCAACATCAAGCCGAGCCACAGCAGCCCGGTCACGTCTGACAAGTAATGATTGCTGGTCGCGATGTGCGAGAACTCGAGGTTGCGCCTGATGTGCGCGCCATGCTGATCAAACATTGTGAGAAGTTCCGTAAGAGCAGTTTCATTCATTTGCGGCGCGCGCAGGAATAACGTAAACGCGGCAAGCAGATTCATCGAACGAAGCGCCACTTCCATCGCGCAATTCCAGTTGACGCCGCGGCCGACCGGGTTCTGCGTGCGCCAGCTTTCAATCTGGCGAAAGAACTGCACAGCGAATTTTTCGTCATCAGCAATCGCGTAAGCGCGGCCAAGCGTGAGGAGATGTACGAGGCGATTCAGTTCCCACAGTACGCGGACATCTGATCCATCGTTGCGAATCAAATTGATGTCCGCAAAATAGGCCTGCGGCCATTCAAAGCCTGACAGTGGATCGAGATGCCAATTAATAGCTTCAACGCCGAAACATTTCTCGCCCAGTCCAAGCAGCGACCAGCAATGTTCATCAGCGATACGCCGCGCGTCCAGCACTATTCGCGCTGCTTCGTCAGGAAAGAGTTGTTGTTGCAGCGCGGCGGCTCGTTTGCCGTGGTGGGCGAAACCGGGAAAGAACTCTGGCGACTTCCGCGAACGAAAATGTGCCAACAATTCAGACGCCGACAGCCGCGCGAATTCTTCGCACAATTTCGCCGGCTGCCGATCGAGTTTTGCAGGCCGCGCACGCTCGTTGCGGCGTGCCAACAAAAGGCGGATCCGCCGCATGGCTTCCAGCGCGGCTGTGCGGGCGCTGACCTCGCCCCGGAGCAGGCGGCGAACCTTCGAGACGAAGGAAAGACGTGGAGACACGGGGACCCGGGGACGCGGCGAAGGGGCATCGATCTCCGCGTCTCCGCGTCTCCGCGTCTCCGCGTCGGTGTTCTCTTCACTCATCGTTCTCAACTAGCGCGTCAAGGATGCGGTCCGCCGTATGCCCATCCCACAGCGGCGGAATTCGCGGTGAAGTCTTGTCAGGCGAGTGCTCTAAGGCGCGATGTGCGGCCTCAATAATCTCCGCTGGGTCACTACCAGCGATTATGTTTGTGCCCATCTCGACTGTGATTGGCCGCTCAGTATTTTCGCGCAGAGTGATACAGGGAATCGCCAGCACGGTCGTTTCTTCCTGTATGCCGCCCGAATCAGTCAGCACCAAACGCGCCTCGCTCAACAGCCCGAGGAAATCCAGATACCCAAGCGGTTCTACCAACCGAAGCCCTTTTGCTTTCTCGACGCGCGCAGCCAGGCCGAGTTCGTCGATCATCTTGCAGGTGCGCGGATGTGCCGGAAAAATAATCGCCAGCCGGGTTGATATTTCTTCGAGCGCCTCCAGTATCCGAGAAAACGCTGACGCATCGTCAACGTTCGACGGACGGTGCAACGTGAGGACAGCGTAATCCTTGTCTTCCAAACCAAGCTTCGCGCGCGCCGGCGAAAGGCTTGCCCGCTCCAGGTGGCCGAGCAAAGAGTCGATCATGATGTTGCCGACGAACCGAATTCGTTCAGTTGAAATTCCCTCCGCGCGCAGGTTCTCATCAGCATCGCGTGATGGAGTAAGAAGCAGATCCGCAATCTGGTCGGTCAGCACGCGGTTGATCTCTTCGGGCATGGAGCGGTCGCGGCTGCGCAAGCCGGCTTCGACGTGCGCGACTTTGATGCCAACCTTCGCGCATACCAGCGCGCACGCCAGCGTCGAATTTACATCACCCACCACAACCACCCAGTCCGGCTTTTCCTGCAAAACTATGGGCTCGAACGCCCGCATGATCCCCGCAGTTTGCACGGCATGCGAAGCTGATCCGACACCGAGATAGATATCTGGCTCGGGCATTTCCAAATCGCGAAAGAACGCGTCGGACATCGTCGCGTCGTAATGTTGTCCGGTATGAACGAGGATCGGTTGGAACTCGGCGCTGCGTCTTTTCATCGCCGCCACGAGGGGCGCCACTTTCATGAAGTTGGGACGTGCACCGGCGACGTTGATGATCTTTAGCATGAACTGTCAGTTGTCAGTGGTCAGTTGTTCCTCGCTGGCCACGGACGACGGACCACTGACTACTGACGAATTACAGTCTGATTATCCTCGCTCGACTTCCGCGCCGCAGATCGCCGTTCAACGCGTTACGCGTGTCCACAACCAGGCGCGCGAGTTCGGTTACCCGACGATAATCGATTTGGCTGTGATTCGTAACCACGACGACGCAATCGGCTGCTTTGAGTTCTTCATCGGTCAGAGAGACAGACGAAAGCGGCGCGCCGCTCGCTTCCGCATGCGCATCATCAAAGCGCACTTCGCGCACAAACGGATCGTGATAGCGCACTTCACATCCTTTGATCCGCAAGCGATCGATGATTGACAGCGCCGGGCTCTCGCGTACGTCGTCGATGTCCGGCTTGTAAGCCACGCCAATCAGCAAAACGCGCGCGCCGTTCATCGCTTTGCGATCGTCGTTCAAGCCGTCCGAAACGAGCTGAACTACATGTTCAGGCATGCGCGAGTTTACTTCCTCGGCCAACCCAATGAAACGCGAATCGAAACCGTGTTGCCGCGCCTTCCATGAAAGGTAATGCGGATCGAGCGGGATGCAATGGCCGCCGATTCCGGGCCCTGGATAAAAAGGCATGAAGCCAAACGGTTTTGTGGCGGCCGCGCGAATTACTTCCCAGGTGTCGATGTTCAGCGCATAGCACAGCCGGGCCATCTCGTTCGCCATGCCGATGTTGACGGCGCGAAATGTGTTTTCCAGCAGCTTGGCCGCTTCCGCGACGCGCGCGGAACTGACCGGATGGACTTCCTGAACGATCTGCGAATACAGATAAGCGCCGGCTTCGGTTGAATCATTCGTAACGCCGCCGACGACTTTGGGAATATTGTTGGTTTGATACTCGGTGTTTCCCGGATCAACGCGCTCGGGCGAGAACGCCAGCAGAAAATCCTCGTCGAGCTTAAGGCCCGTTTCTTGAAACATCGGCAACAACACTTCATCGGTAGTGCCCGGGTACGTTGTTGACTCTAAAACCACTAACTGCCCGCGTCGCAAGATCTTCTTGATCTCTTCCGCCGCGGCCAGAATGAACGAGACGTCAGGTTCTTTCGTTTTTCGCAGCGGCGTGGGCACACAAATGATGACCGCGTCGCATTCTTTCAGGCGGCCAAAGTCAGTTGTCGCTTGCAAGCGACCCGCCTCGACCAATTCCTTTATCGTCGCTGAATCAACATCGCCGATGTATGACTGACGGTCGTTGATTTGCGCGGCTTTCTTTTCGTCAACTTCGAACCCAAAGCAGTTGAATCCGTTGCGGGCAAACTCTGTCGCCAACGGCAATCCGACGTAGCCGAGCCCAATCACTCCGACACGCGCGTGCTTGTCCTTAATTAGATTGATGATTTCATTCTTAATCATGAAGCAGTCCAGTCAGCAGGTTAACGATCATAACGGCAGGAAGTAATAATAGCTATGCGGCGATCAAGTCACCCCAGCCTAAGTGACGCTCGCGCGCAGTGTCAAGAATCCACTTGTGAGTGGCTTCGGGCGGTGTGTCTTCATCAGTCGCAGTCGCGGGGCTCAAGCCTGGACGCGGTTTACTTCGAGCTTGAGTCGACTCGATAATGCTGCCGTCCTGTGTTTACCTCCAAAATAATCAGCACCTACGACGTGGCAGTTGTCGGCGCCGGAGTGTTTGGCGCCTGGGCGGCTTATCAACTGCAGCGGTCGGGGAAGCGAGTCGTCCTGATCGACGCGCACAGCCCCGGTCACAGTCGTTCAAGTTCCGGCGGCGAATCGCGCATTATGCGGATGGGCTATGGCGCTGATGAAATCTACACGCGCTCAGCGCTCCGATCTCTGCAACTCTGGCAGGAACTGTTCGAGCGGACAAACCAACCGCTCTTTCACCGAACCGGCGTGCTTTGGCTTGCTCACGAAGACGATCCATATCCGGTGAAGTGTGCGCAGACTCTGGCGAAGCTTGGAATCGCCTTTGAGAAGTTAACGGCCGGCGAGGCCAATCGGCGTTACCCGCAGATCAGACTGGATCGAATTGCATGGGCCATGCTCGAGCCTGACAGCGGCGTATTGGTCGCGCGCCGTGCGGTGCAGGCGGTAACGCTGGAAGCAATTAAGCACGGCGCCGAGTATTTGCATGATGCGGTGAAGACGCCAAACGGCAAACGGAGGCTGGACGGTATCACGACCGCAAGTGGCCGCCGCATCTCGGCCGGGAACTACGTCTTCGCCAGTGGCGCGTGGCTGCCCAAGATTTTTCCCGACCTATTAACGGATCGAATTCATCCCACGCGCCAGGAGGTTTTCTTTTTCGGTACTCCCGGCGGTGATCCGCGTTTCACTTCTCCGACGTTGCCCGTTTGGATTGACTTCAAAGATGAAGCTTATGGCTTACCGGATCTTGAAGGACGCGGCGTCAAAGTAGCGATCGATCGCCACGGACCACTGTTCGATCCGGACAGTGGTGATCGAGTAGTTACCAGCGAAGGACTCGCTGAGGTGCGTCGCTACCTCGCGCGGCGGTTACCCGAGTTGAGAGACTCACCAGTAACAGAAACGCGTGTCTGTCAATACGAGAACACTTCAAACGGCGACTTTCTCATCGATCTTCATCCAGAGTTTGATAACGTCTGGCTGGTTGGCGGCGGCTCGGGCCATGGCTTCAAGCACGGGCCGGTTGTCGGCGAGTACGTCGTGGCCAGACTTGAAGGTAGCAGCGAAGGCATCGAGCCGCGGTTTAGTCTGGGAACCAAAGAGAGTGAGCAGGGGCGTGCCGTTTACTAAGGACAAGTGAAGAATGCGCGGGGAAAGTTGCAGTCACCCAGTCGCTCCTGCTCCCGGTTCTGTAACGCTAGCCCGCAGCAGCGGCGGCAACTTCCGCTGCTTCCGCCAGGCGCTTGACGATCACCAACGTGATGTCGTCGGCGGCAGGCGTGCCCTGGCAGAATTTCGTGAGCGCGGCTTCGATGCGATCGCGAATGCCGGCCGCGGAAGAATCCATGTTGCGTGCCACCACTTCGTAAAGACGCGTCGGGCCAAACTCTTCGTTCTTGGGGTTGACCGCCTCCGTAACGCCATCGGAATAAATCACCAGCACGTCGCCCTGATGCAGCCGCGTGCGCCCTTCCCGAAAGTCAGCGTTCGGCATGATGCCCAGCGGCAGACCGCCGGCCGCGAGTTGCTCCATCGTCCCTCCCGCATGAACGATGAGCGGCGGATTGTGGCCCGCGTTAAGAAACGCCAGCGCTCCATTCTTAGGATCAAGCTCGGCGTAGAAAAGCGTGACGAAGCGATTAGGCGGAATGCTTTCGACCAGGTAGCGGTTGACGGCGCCGATTGTTTGCGCCAGCGAGTTATGTGTATCGGCTTGCGCGTGCACCGCCGCATGCAGCGAAGACATCAGCAGGGCCGCAGCCGTGCCCTTGCCGGAAACGTCCCCTAGCGCCACGATCAGCTTGCCGTCGGCGCGCTCGATGAAATCGTAGTAATCGCCGCCGATTTCGTAGCAGGGAAAGCTAATGCCCTGCAATTCGTAGCCGGCAATTTGCGGCGCCGCCGCCGGTAAAAATCGGTGCTGAATCTCGCTGGCTACCTGTTGCTCGCGTTCCAGCCGCTCGCGCTCGATGCGCTCTTCCATCAAGCGCCCATTCTCGACACGAATAGCGGCTACCGACGCCAGCGTCGTCAGAACCTTCAGGTGATCTTCGGTGAAGCGGCCGTCGGCCAAAGGGGAGTCGGCGTAGATGATGCCGAAAACATTCTGGCCCACGCCCAGGGGCACCGCCAGCACCGAGCGCACGCCCTGCAATATCACCGTGCCACCCATGAAGCGCGGATCGGCCTGGGCGTCGGAAGTCAAAACCGACTTGCCATTGGCGACGACTTCGTCGATCACGGAGCGGCTGATGCGAATTTCGCCGACCTCGCCCGCGCGATCGCGCAGCCGCGCCACAGCGACTTTCAAATCGGGACTTTTGTCGTCACGCATCATGACCATGCATCGATCCGCCGGTACTGCTTCGAACACGAGTGACACGATTTGTTCGAGAGTCTCGTTCAGTGTGACCGAGGCCAGCAGCGCGACACCCACTTTACTGATCAAGGCAAGCAGATCGCTCTGTTTCGCAGGGCGTTGCGCGGCGCTTTCTTCAGATTGCGTGCGAGCGCCTTCGATAGCTTCGAACAGTCCCGATGTGGTGCGATCGGCCGAAGAGAGGGCAATCGTCGCTTCGGGAATCGACGAAGAATTGTCGGTAATCATCGTTGCCCCACTGCTGAGCGGGTAGGGCCCGTCGTTGAAAACGATTTCCGTTTCGCCGATTTGAATACGTCCACCGCGCAGCAGGGTAACCGGGGCGGCGACAATCGAACCGTTGTAGAGTGTACCGTTCGCCGATCCAAGATCGTGAAGAAAGTATTCGTCGCCTTCGTGGCGCACTTCGGCGTGCACCCGCGACGCGAACGGATCGGGAATGCACAAATCGTTGCGCGCCGAACGTCCAATCGTGATGCGCAAGCGACTGATCGCGAAATGCTCAGCCGTACGATCTGGATACTTGACGATTAACTCAGCCATGAATGGAGCTCGAACAATTCGAAGTCCGTGATTCTAACTCTCTGCTCCCTGAGCACGCGAGCGGCGCGCCGGTGATATCATCGTGGGCGCGTATTCGCGCACCACGACCGTGCCGGCAATGAAATCGTGCAGCGCGCGACCTGTTGCGCTAACGGTGACAATCAAAAAACCAAGACCAAACGGCAACAGCGATAGAGGATATCCTACAAAGTGACGCAGAAGCGCTCTGCCTATTCCCGGGGCACCACCATCGGTGCGTTCGATCCGCAAACCAGTGGTCCATTTGCCCACGGTTTTTCCTCGCAATCCAGCCAGGACCCCCAGGTCAAGCACAGCCATAACCAACGTAATCAAAATCCCAATCTTCTCAGCCGTGCCGCCGGCCAGGCGCGCGCCGCCACCCATCAAACGCGCCACCATAATACTGAAGGTCAGAATCAAGACGAGCAAAATATAATCGATCAGGAGCGCGCCACAACGCAGAGCAAAGGGTGCGCGATAGCGCACGCGACGCCGCGCCTCGGGACGCGAGATCGCCCTACCCGACAGTTTTCCAGTTTCAACCCTTGGAGTCATTCGGGGAATGCTGGTGTTTTCCTGATTCTTCCAGCTATGGTTTGAGTTCTGAGATTTGAGATTTCAGATCAAATTTCAGATTTCAAATTGAGATGCTGACACTTAAGAAGTCGCCCTCTCAATCATCCCACTAGAAAGTGCAAAGTAGTTTCGCCCATGCGGATGCGATCGCCGCTGTCCAATGCGCGCGGCTGGCGCGGCTCGAGGCGAATCATATCATTGATCACCGTTCCGTTTACCGAGCCGAGATCCTCGACCATGAAAGCTGGACCTTCGCGCCAGATGCGCGCGTGGCGACGCGAGACTTTGGTTTGCGGATCGAACCGCGAAAGATCCACTTCCGGAAAAATATTCGACAGCGGATCAGTGCGCCCTACAAGATTGCTGTCCTTTTGCAAAAGGAACGACGCGTCCAGCTCGGTCGTCCCCGCAACGATCAGTTTTGCCGTAGGCCTCGCCCGCAACGACGCACTGGAATCGCCTGCCAGCGGCTGGCGCGAGCCGCAATGCGCGCAGAAAATGTCGTCCGCAGCAATCCGACCACCACAGAATCCGCAAAAGACCATCGCTACGCGTACCGTTTCGCTGCCCAGCTCGTACGCCGGAGCGCCATAGCTGACCTGGCCGGTGCGCAACTTCTCGAGATGCACGGCCAGCACATCGCGCATTTCCGCGCCCGTTTGAAAGCGGTGTTCGGGTCTGTATTCGACGGCGCGAATCAGGATTCGTTCCATATCGCTTGAAAGCGCGGGATTAATCTGGCGCGGTCGCGGATTCTTGGTGAAGTCAAAGATCAACAGCGGATTGTCCTGCGGATCTGAGCCGGTCAACAAATGAAACAGCGTCGCGCCCAGACTATAAATGTCCACGCGCGGATCGGCCTGACCGCCGAATAATTCCGGCGGCGCATAGCCCATCGTACCCACGGCCGTAACGCCCTTCTCCTTCTTATTCACCCAGCGGGCAATGCCAAAATCGATCAGCATCACGCGATTGTTGTTGCTGTCGATCATCAGGTTTGCAGGTTTCAGATCGCGGTAGATGATCGGTTGCGGCCGCGTGTGCAAATAATGCAGGACGTCCGCGACTTGAATTCCCCACTCGGTCACGGTCGGCTCGTCAATGCGTCCGCCAGGCGTCGCGCGCGAGCGCGAAGAAAGATCGCTGCCTGGAATGAATTTCATTACCAGGTAGAAGCGTTCGGACGTCTCGTCATAAAAATAGTCGTAAACCGTGGGAATCGACGGATGTTCGAGCGCCGTCAGCAGCAGCGATTCACGCTTGAAGTCGGCGATCGCCTTTTCGTGTTGTGCGTCGTCGATGTGCGACTCGATCATTTCCTTGACGGCGCGTGGCGCTTCACCGAGATTGCGATCTTTTGCGAGGTATACGGCTCCCATGCCGCCACCGCCGATCCGGCGAACGATTTCGTAACGGCTGTTGAGGGTTTTTCCGGCCGCGAGCGCCTTGGGCTTCGTTCTTTTTTCGGGAATGTCATCGGCGCGCGAGGTCATTGATGAAAACTCGGCGCTCTCGGCGTTCTCGACCACCTCACCGGTACTTCGAGCGACCGGTGCGCTCTCTTTCCAGGTGCTGCCCTCTTCGACAAACTTGTCTGAGTAATCCGGGACCGCAGCTTCCTGCTTTTCGCTTACAACTTCGCCGCTTTCGGCCGTTTGATCCGGCACGAAAGGCGTGTCGTCGTCCTTTTGCGAAGCGCCGCAGCTTCCGCAAAAATTTTCGTCCGGCGCGACGTTGGCGCCACATTTATAACAGAGGGCCATTTGGAAATTTCTGGAGGAACGAAATTAAGTCAGTTTCTGTCGGCTTTGGATTCAACGACGCTGCGTCAGCACGTCGTGCCTTATGATACCGCCTGAGCGCGGAGTTTCTCACTTCGCTATGCGAAACCGCAGAAAAGTCTTACCGACGATGATCTCATCGCCGTCCTTTAGCGAATGGCGGTCGCCCGGCGCCAATCGATGTCCGCGATTTACAAAAGTTCCGTTCGTCGATCCGAGATCCTCGATTAGGTATTGGCCCTCGCGCAACGAAATTCGCGCGTGACGGCGCGACACCTTCGCCTCGGGGTCGTCGGCATCAAGGTCAACATCGGGGAACACGCCGCCATCTGCATCCCAGCGCCCGATGTTCGCATCCTTATCGCTCAACGGAAATTGCTTACCAGCTGAGCTGCCGCGCTCGATCACGAGCGTCGCATGCGCCTTGTTACCGCGGGCAACCAGCGGTGCTGAAGTCTGCTCTTCAGAGATTATGGCCGGGTTAGATTTCCCCGCAGCCTGTGCGACAGTCATTGAGGCTTCACGACGACCACGGCCATCGGATCCATTACCTCGGCCATCGGACCCGTTGTTTTGCGGCCCGGATGAAGAAACGTCGCCCGGCCGTCCGGCCAGCCAGAGCGCGGCTCCACAAGCGTCGCAATAACGCGACCCATCCAGGTTCTCCGTGCCGCACCTTTCGCAAATGGTCATCGCAAGTCCTGTCGCAGGTACCCAAGGTGGCGATCCTGCGCCAAAAGATATCTTATCGCGAAATTATTAACCGCGCCAACGGGTTGAAGGTCTCAGATCATCCTTACGATCGCGCGTCTAAACTGCGCTGAACCTGCGCGTTATTCACGGGGGGTTGATTGGGGTTCAGTCTTACGATGACCTTCGCTTATAATTGCTAGTGAGAACACGATTTCTTTGAAACCAGGCGCGCGATTTCATCGTAAAAACATCTCAAGCGTGAAACTATCCATCGCGCGCGGTATCTAATCTGTTCAAAGGACGGAACCCGATTAAACTAAGTTAGTTAAGGATCTGAATTCAAATGGCCCTCAGTCGAAAGAAAAAAATCATCATCGCCGTATCTGCCGTCGTGGTGCTGGCACTCATCGTCATCATCAGCGTGGTTGCCAGCCGTAAGGACGAACCCGAAGTAACCACAGTAAAGATCGAAGTGCGTCCCGAGCTGCGCTCGACGGTTACGGCATCCGGCGAGGTGCGCCCGGTACGTTACATCAAGCTGACCAGCGAGATAGCGGGCCGCATCCTGGAGATTTACGTCAACCCCGGAGATCAAGTGAACAAGGGCCAGGCCCTGGTGCGCATCGATCCGACCCAACTGCAATCGAATCAGGAAGCGCAGTGGGCTGCGACCCAAGCGTCGCTGAACGACGTGCAAAACGCGCGTAATGCGGTCGCCTCAGCCCAGCAGGGACTGACCGTCGCAGAAGCAGGGGTGTCGCAAGCAAAGCAGCAAACCGTGAGTGCCGAAATTGACCTGAAGACTGCCGAGCGCGAGCTGAAGCGCGCCACCAATCTGGTTGAATCGAACGTGATGTCCCGCTCGGAGTACGATGCGGCACGTGATCGTTACGATCAGGCGAAGGCGAAACTCGCAGCGCAGAACATCGCCGTGAAGGAAGCGATGGAGCGCGCCAATGCGCAACGTGCCGCGGTGAAGGAAGCTCAGACCAGCGTGAAGTCCAGCGAGATGCGCGCCAGCCAGCAGCAGGCGGTTCTTCGCGGTCAATCGAGCCAGCGGGAAAAAGCGACGCAGTATTCGCCGCTGAACGGCGTGGTTGCCGACATTCCCACGCGCGTCGGCGAATATGCTGTTTCGGCTTTGTCTTCAACGCCTTTAATGACGATCGCAGACATGTCGACCATCAATGTTGAAGTCAACGTCGATGAAACTGAAATCGCCAACGTCGACGTAGGGCAGCAAGCGAAGGTGAAAGTTGACGCGTTGGGTGAAAAAGAGGTAAACGCTGTAGTCACGCAAAAGAATCC
>Ga0070706_100002364_pt1 | contig 19038 bp, 14 predicted proteins | sample KBSK5501metaG_FD_65476 | JGI IMG/M metagenome (GOLD analysis project Ga0070706, IMG submission 65476) | Corn, switchgrass and miscanthus rhizosphere microbial communities from Kellogg Biological Station, Michigan, USA - KBS K5-50-1 metaG | ecosystem: Host-associated > Plants > Roots >... | reverse complement strand
CCGTGTCGGCGTAGCAACACGGCGGGTAGATGAGGCCCGTCGACATGCCGCAGGCGCCTTCGGCCAGCGCCTGGCGCAGCCGCGCCTGCATCGCCGACGTCTGCTCCTCGGTAGGACGGCGGTCCTCGCCGCCCATCACGCACTGCCGGATGGCGCCGTGGGGGGCCAGGTACGCGACGTCCGGGACGGGGCGCGCCCACGCGACACGGCTCAGGTAACCGGCAACGCTGCTCCAGTCCCACGGCACGCCGAAATCGCCGAGGAGGCCGGCCAGCTTCTGCTTCCACGCCGCGCGCTCGTCGTCCTTCACGGGCGCGACCGAGATGCCGTCCTGGCCGAAGACCTCCAGCGTGATGCCCTGCCGCACCTTCATGGGCAGCGTGGGATCGGCGAGCACCTTCACGTCGGAGTGGCTGTGCGTGTCGATGAAGCCCGGGCACACGACGTGGCCCGTGCAGTCGCGGCTCTCGTCGCCGGCCAGGCGATGCCCCACCGCCACCACGCTCCCGTCCCGAACCGCGACGTCCACCGAGAGCGACGGGCCGCCGGTGCCGTCGACGACCGTCCCCCCGCGAAGGATCATCATTAAGCCCGCCACCTAGAGCACATCCTTGGCGATTTCGCCGTACGTCTCTGGCCGGCGGTCTCGGTAGAACTGCCAGTGGGCGCGGACCTTCTGGATGAGGTCCAGATCGAGGTCGGCCACCACCAGCTCATCCTGGTCGCGGCTTCCCTGGACCAGGATCTGGCCGTAGGGGTCGCAGAAGTAGGACGAGCCGTAGAACTCGCCGAAGTTCCACGGCGCCTCGCGGCCCACCCGGTTGTTGGTGCCCACGAAATAGCCGTTGGCGATGGCCATCGACGTCTGCTCGATCCGCCAGAGGTTGTCCGAGTGCCCGCTGGTGGTCGCCGAGGGCACGAACACGATCTCCGCCCCGTGCAGCCCCAGCACCCGTCCTCCCTCCGGGAAGTGGCGGTCGTAGCAGATGTAGACGCCGATCGTGGCGTAGCGCGTCTTGAAGACGGGATAGCCGAGGTTGCCGGGCTTGAAGTAGAACTTCTCCCAGAACGCGGGCAGGCAATGCGGGATGTGGCTCTTGCGGTACTTCCCGAGGTAGCGGCCGTCGGCGTCGATGACGGCGGCGGTGTTGTAGTAGACCCCGGTCGCCTCCTCCTCGTAGACGGGCACGACCATCGCCATCTCGTGCTGGCGGGCCTGCTCCTGCATCAGCTTGACGGTCGGCCCCTCGGGCACGCGCTCGGTGAAGGCGTACCAGCGCGGGTCCTGCTCCGCGGCGAAATACGGCCCGTAGAACAGTTCCTGCAGGCAGAGGATCCGCACGCCCTTGGCGCCCGCGCCGGCGATCAGCTCGAGGTGCTTGTCGATCATGGCCTGACGGATCTCAGGCAGGCTGGCCTCGGTCGGAGACTTGACGTTGCTCGCCTGGATGAGCCCGCAGCGCACGACGCGTGGCATGGGTGGTCTCCTTGCCGTGAGAGGGCCCCGGGACGCGAGAGTGTAACCCGGCCGCGGGCGCTCAACGCCTCCGGGCCCAGACGAACATGTTGCTGGCCGTGCCCGTCCAGTTCGCGGCGCGGTTGACCTGCGTCGCCGCGAACGCCTGCAGGCGGTCGCGCCAGCCGTCGCGAGCCGGCACCTTCGGCTCCGAATGGACCCGGAGGCTGGTGATCTCGAACCCGTGCTTCGAGAGCAGGCGCTCGAGCGCCCGCTCGTTGAAGCCGAAGACGTGGTACGGCGGCCAGGTCGGTTGGAGGTTGTAGACGGCGCGGCTCCCCCGCCAGCGGTTCCACGCGTTCCCCACGAGCGTCATCAGGTTCGGCTCGCGCGGCACGTCGATGTAGACGACGGATCCGGGACTCGTCAGGCGGGCGGAGCTCGCCATCATCGAATCGGGGTCGTAGACGTGCTCCAGCACCGCGTTGAGCACGATGGCGTCGAACCGCCGATCGGCATCGCTGGCGTACTCCTCGATCGTCTTCGCCAGGACGACGAGGCCGTGCCGCGAGCGCGCGTACTCGATCATGTCGGGGGCGAACTCGAGGCCGACGACGTCGGTGCTCCCCTCCAGGCGGGCGGCCTGCAGCAGCTCGGCCCGCCCGCTCCCCACGTCGAGAATGGAGGGCTGCGGCCGGCCGGTCCGGGCCGCGATCTCCCGGATCAGGCCTCGATACGACCGGACCTTCGCCGCCTCGTCGTGCGCCGCGAAGTACTTCTCCGGATCGGCGTAGAGACGCGCCGGATCGAGGGGAAAGGGGAACGGGTCGGGAAACACGAGCGAGCAGCGATCGCACTGCACGATCCGCGTCTCGACACCCAGGCCGTAGCGCTGCGATGGCCCTCCACGCTGCCCCAGCACCCGCTTGGGCTGCTCGCCGCAGGTCGGGCAATTGACAGGACGCAGCGCGAACCGGTCGCCGTTCCCGGCGGTGACGATCAGGTCCACCCCGCTCACGCGCTAGAGCGCGGCCATGCGCGACCACACGTCACGCGCGGCCTCGCGGGCGCGGGCGAATATGGCGGCCGCGTCCACTCCCGCCAAGCGCCGGTCGCGCACCGTCCACCGGCCCGCCACCATCACGGACCGGACGTGGCTGCGGTCGACGCCGAACAACAGATGGCCCGCGAGGTTGTCGCCGTGCAGCTCGGTGGGCGGCCGGTAGTCCAGGATCACGAGGTCGGCGGGCGCGCCGGCGTCGAGCTTGCCGAAGGGCAGGCCGAACAGGGCCGCGGCCAGTCGGTGCCCCCCCGCCACGAGCTGCAGCGTGGCGGGAACGGCATCCTCCCGCCCTGCCTCGCGCATCTGGAGGCAAGCCACGCGCGCCTCGGCCAGCATGTCCTCGTCCATGCCGTCGGTGCCGAGCGCGGCGCGGCGCAGGGCGGTGGTGGGCGCATAGCCGACGGCGTTGTGCATGTTCGAGCGCGGGTTGTGGGCGATCCAGCATCCCTTGTCGTGCGCGACCTGTATCTCCTCGGGACCCAGGTGGACGCAGTGGGCGAGCAGGGCGCGCGAGGCGAGCAGGCCGCGCCGATCGAGCCGCTCGACCACCGTCGAGCCGTACCGGGCGCGGCCGTCGTCCACGTCGGCGCGGTCCTCGGCCACGTGGATGTGGAGGCTGCTCCCCGTGTCGGAGACCGCGCGGGCGAGCATGTCCAGGCTGTCGTCGCCGAGGGTGAAGCTGGCGTGGGCGCCCACCAGGCCGCGGGTCAGGGCGCTGGCGCGCTCGCGCGCGAACGTGACGTTCTCCTCGATCCCCAGGTCGCGGCCCTCGCGCCCGTTGCGGTCGGTGACCTCGTAGCAGAGGGCCGAGCGGAGGCCGACCTCTTCGACCGCGCGCTGCAGCTCTCCGAGCGAGCCGCGGATGAAGGAGGGCGAGGAGTGGTGGTCGATGAGCAGCGTCGTCCCGGACCGCGCGGCTTCGATCGCGCCCACGAGCCCGGAGAGGCGCACCGAATCCGCGTCGAGCGCGCGGTCCAGCTTCCACCAGACGCGCTGGAGGATCTCGACGAAGCTCCGCGGCGCGGCCGCGGGCCCGGGCATGCCCCGGGCGAGCGCGCTGTAGAGGTGGGTGTGGGCGTTCACCAGGCCGGGCATCACCACCGCGCCTTCCAGCTCGAGCACGTCTTCGCCGGAGCGGGAAGCCAGCGGTTGGCCGCGCTCCACGATGCGCTCGCCCTCGATCCGCAGGTCGGCCTCGTCCAGCCGGGGCGGGTCGAAGGTGGCGAGACGAGCGCCCTTCAGCAGCATCGAGGCCACCAGGAATTCTATCGCGCAGGCGCGTAGAATCGATCCCATGGCGGAAGCGAAGGTCAGCGCGCGCGAGGCCCGCGAAGTAGCCGAGGCCGCCCGCGAGTCCGAATGGCGGGCGGAGAGCTTCGTCCGTGACCTCTTCGACGGGAAGCTCCGTCTCGATCTCGTCCATCCCTACCCGCGCCCCGACCCGGAGGACGAGGCGCGCGCGAAGCCCTTCCTCCAGGCCTTCGAGACGTTCCTCCAGAACGAGGTGGACGGCGACGAGATCGACCGCACGGGCAAGGTGCCGCCGCACGTCGTGGACGGCCTGCGCAAGCTGGGCGCCTTCGGCATCAAGATCCCGCGGGAATACGGCGGGCTCGGCCTCTCGCAGCACAGCTACACGCGCGCCATCCGTCTCGTGTCGAGCGTCGACGGGTCGGTCACGGCGCTCCTGTCCGCGCACCAGTCGATCGGCGTGCCCCAGCCTCTCAAGCTCTTCGGGACCGAAGAGCAGAAGAAGCGCTATTTCCCGCGCCTCGCCAAGGGGGCGATCTCCGCGTTCGCGCTCACGGAGGCGGGCGTCGGGTCCGACCCCGCGGCCATGGAGACGATGGCCGTCCCCACCGAGGACGGACAGGCCTTCATCCTCAACGGCGAGAAGCTGTGGTGCACGAACGGCACCGTGGCCGAGCTGCTGGTCGTGATGGCCCGCACCCCGTCGAAGATGGTCGGGGGGCGGGAGCGGCGGCAGATCACCGCGTTCATCGTGGAGACGAGCTGGCCGGGCGTGGAGGTCGTGCGCCGGTGCGAGTTCATGGGCCTCAAGGCGATCGAGAACGGCGTGATCCGCTTCCACGACGTGCGGGTGCCGCGCGAGAACATCCTCTGGAAGGAGGGCAACGGGCTCAAGCTCGCCCTCATCACGCTCAACACCGGGCGCCTGACGCTGCCCGCGTCGTCGGTGGCGGCGGGCAAGCGCTGCCTGGAGATCGCCCGCACGTGGGCGGCCGAGCGCGTGCAGTGGGGCGCGCCGGTCGGGAAGCACGACGCGGTGGCCCAGATGATCGGGGCGATGGCCGCGAGCACCTTCGCGATGGAGTCGATCTCGGAGCTGTGCTCGCTCCTCGCCGACCGCCACGACTACGACATCCGGCTCGAAGCCGCCATCGCCAAGCTTTACAACTCGGAGGCGGGCTGGCGCATCGTCGACGACACGGTGCAGATCCGGGGCGGGCGCGGCTACGAGACGGCCCGCTCGCTGGCCGCGCGCGGCGAGCCGCCCATTCCCGTCGAGCGCATCATGCGCGACTTCCGCATCAACCTGATCTTCGAGGGCTCGAGCGAGATCATGCACCTGTTCATCGCGCGGGAGGCGGTGGACCGTCACCTGAAGATCGCGGGCGATCTCGTCTCGCCCGACGCGCCGCTCGGCCGCAAGGCCGCCGCCGCCCTGCGGGCCGGCCTCTTTTACGCAACGTGGTATCCCGCGCGGTGGCTGGGCTGGGGCCACTGGCCGCGCTACGCGAGCTTCGGGCGCCTGGCGACGCACCTGCGCTACGTGGACCGGACCTCCCGCCGCCTCGCCCGGAGCCTCTTCCACGCGATGGTCCGCTTCGGGCCGAAGCTCGAGAAGCGGCAGGCCGTGCTCTTCCGGCTCGTGAACGTGGGCGGCGAGCTGTTTGCGATGGCGGCCGCGTGCGCCCGGGCCGAGATGCTGCGCAAGTCGCCGGGGACGGACGCGGCGGGCGCGGTGGAGATGGCCGACCTCTTCTGCCGCCAGGCGCGGCGCCGGATCGAGGAGTCGTTCCGCAGCCTCTTCCGCAACGACGACGTGCGCACCTACCGGGTGGCCCAGCAGGTCCTGGCCGGCGACCACCTGTGGCTGGAGCAGGGGCTCGTGCGCGAGGTCTTCGAGAGGGCCGTCGCAAAGCAGGAAGCCGAAGCCGCCGGCGCCGCGCGCCGCTGAAAGGCCTGGCGTCCGGACTCCAGGCCGCGTAGAATCCCGCCAACTCAGGTCAACGGAGAACCATGCGACGTACCAGACAACTGGTGGCGACTCTGCCCTTCTGCCTGGTCGCCTGCACGACACAGCCCCAGTCGGAACCGGCTGCCATTCGACTCACCGACCTCTACCGGCCGGAGCTCGTGGCCAACCGCGTGGCCCCGTCGCCACCGCCGCCTCGCACCGAGTGGCGCTTCGACGGCCCCGCGATGGCGCCGGCCGGCGCGGAGAAATCGAAGAACGCGGCCACCCGCGGCTGGGAAGCCTTCAGCGGCGTCTCGGGACTCGCCGTCCGCGACGGTCACCTCGTCGGAACGACGACCGACGACATGCCGCTCGTGCACTTCGAGCGCACGACCGGAGTGGACGATCCCGACCCTGTCCAGGAGATCGAGGTCCGAATGCGCGTGTCGGCGGGCAGCCTCGTGGGCATCGGTTTCTCGCGTGCGGAGAAGCTGGATCCCAAGGAAGTCCTCGCCTCGGCGCACGTCTTCCCGCCGTCCTACACGAGCCCCGTGGTGGCGGGCCACGAGATGCGTACCTACGTCCTGAAGAGCCCGTTCAGCGGCGGTGGGTCGCGCGCCCGCCACGTCTTGCTCCGGCCGGCTGACCGGCCCGGCGCGAGCTTCGAGATCGAGTCCATACGCCTGGTCCTGCGCCGGGAGCACCTCGCGGCCGTCGCCTCGGGCCTGGGGTGGCAGGGACTCTCCGACATCTACCGCGAGACGCTCGTGGCCCGCTCGCCGGAAGCGATCAAGTACGACGTGGGTCTGCCGAGCCGGCCGCGGCTGGACCTGGCCGTGGGCACGATCGAGGACGCTCCGGTCACCTTCCGCGTCTCCGTGCGCTCCGCGGGCGGCGAGGAGACGGCCGTGCTCGAGCGCACCGTCACCCGGTCGCAACGGTGGGAGACGGTGCCGGTGGACCTGGCGGCGTTCGGCGGGCGGCAGGTCGCGCTCACGTTGTCGGTGGGAGCGGACAAGCCCGGGACCATCGGCTTCTGGGGAAGCCCCTCCGTGCGCAAGACCGAAGCCTCATCCGCGCCGGGCGACGGCAAGGCGGGGACCGAGCGGCCCCAGGGCGTGATCCTGATCTGGGCCGACACGCTGCGGCGGGATCATCTCGGAGCTTACGGGTACGCGCGGCCGACCAGCCCCTTCATCGACCGGCTCGCGCGCGAGGGCGCGCTCTTCCGTGATTGCGTGGGCCAGGCCTCCTGGACGAAGGTCGCGACCCCCGCGCTCATGACCTCCATGTACCCCTCCGCCAACGGCGTGCAGGACTTCTCCGATCGGCTCCCCGGCGCGGCCGTGACGATGGCCGACGTGTACAGGCAGGCCGGCTACGCGACGGTCTCGTTCTCGTCGATCCTGTTCACGGGCAAGTTCACGAACCTGCACAAGGGCTTCGAGGAGCTGCACGAGAGCTCCTCGCTGCCCGACGGGCGCACGAGCAAGACGGCCCGCGAGTACGTGGACCGGCTGCTGCCGTGGCTGGAGGCGCACCGCGACGTCCCGTTCTTCGTCTTCCTTCATGTCTCCGACCCGCACGATCCCTACAAGCCCTACCCGCCCTACGACGCGATGTGGGCCGACATGACAGGGGCCGCCGAGCACGAGCGGCAGCTGAACGAAGCCCGCAAGGTCATCTCGGACCCGCTGCTCAAGGCGTTCGGGATGCCGAGCCGCGACGAGCTCCAGAAGGCGAAGGTAGATCCCGACGCGTACGCCGAGTTCGACCGGGCCTGGTACGACGGCTCCATCCGCGGGATGGATACCGAGATCGGCCGGCTCGTGGAGCGCCTGCGCGGTCTGGGCCTCGATCGTAGGGTCCTCCTGGTGTTCACGGGGGATCACGGGGAGGAGTTCTACGAGCACGGCCGCGCGTTCCACGGCCAGAGCGTCTACGGAGAAATGAACAACATGCCGCTCGTGGTCTGGGGGCCGGGTGTCATTCCCGCCGGGCGGACCGTCGAGGAGACGGTGCAGACCGTGGACCTGATGCCGACGCTGCTGGAGCTGAGCCGGCTTCCGATTCCGCCCGCCGCGCAGGGCCACAGCCTCGTGTCCCTCCTTGCCGCCGGCGCGGGCGATGCGCGCGGCACCGCCCACGCGAGCGCGCCCGATTCGCGGCCGGCCATCTCGGAAAAGGCGGAGACGAAGGACGCCGGCGGGCCGCCTCCGCGCGACACTTCCGCGGAGGCCGTGGTCGTCGGCGGCTGGAAGCTCATCCACAACACGAAACGGCCGGCGGGCAAGGCCGAGTTCGAGCTCTACGACCACGCCAAGGACCCGCTGGACGCGCACGACGTCGCGGCGGCGCATCCGGAGGAAGTGGCGCGGCTGGCGAAGACGCTGGAGGCCTGGCGCAGGATGGTGACCGCCGCGCGCCTCAAGCCCGATGCGGAAACCAACAAGAGCCTGAGCAAGGAGGAATTGGAAAGGCTGCGGAGCCTCGGCTACATACAGTAGGCCTTCAGACCGGCTGGTCTTCGAGGTAGGCGGCCAGCTCGGCGTCGTCGGGCCGCAACGTCACCGGCTGGCCCGTCGCGCGTACCGCGCTCTTGACGTCCTTCAGGCCGCTTCCGGTGACGACGGCGAGCGCGGCGTCGCGCCGAGACACGATGCCCTGCGCCACCGCCTTGCGCAGTCCGGCCAGCCCCGCGACTGCCGCGGGCTCGCCGAAGACGCCGGACAGCCGGCCCGCCTCGCGCATCGCCTCCAGCATTGCCTCGTCGGGAACGGCGACGAAGGCGCCCTCCGACTCGCGCACCGCCCGCAGCGCCTTGCGCCAGTTCCGGGGATGGCCGACGCAGATGCTGTCGGCCAGCGTCTGCGCGGGCCCGGGCTCCAGGTCGCGCCGCTGCTCGAACGCGTCGACGAGCGGCCGCGCCCCCTCGGCCTGCACGCCCAGCATGCGGGGCAAGCGGCGGATGAAGCCGAGGGCGCGCATCTCCTGCAGCCCTTTCCAGGTCCCCGCGATCGTGCATCCGTCACCGACCGCCACCGCCACCCAGTCGGGAACGTCGGCCCCGAGCTGCTCGGCGATCTCCAGGCCGCAGGTCTTCTTGCCCTCCACGAGGGACGGGTTCACGGCCGCGTTGCGGTTGTACCAGCCGTGGGCATCGCAGGCGCGCTGGCACAGCTCCCACGTCTCGTCGTAGGTGCCGGCGACGCGGATGACGCGGGCGCCGAAGACGAGGAGCTGGGCCACCTTCGGCTCGGGGGCGAACTCGGGAACGAAGATCACGGACCTCAGGCCGACGCTGGCGGCCGCACCCGCCAGAGAGGAAGCGGCGTTGCCGGTGGAGGCGCAGGCGACGACCCGCGCCCGGCCCGCGAGAGCGCGCGCGACGCCCACGCCGCTGGCCCGGTCCTTGAAGGAGGCCGTCGGATTGCGGCTCTCGTCCTTGAGCCGCAGGCTGCGCAGCCCCACCCAGCGCGCCAGCCGCGGCGCATCCTCGATCGGCGTCCAGCCCACGTGCAGCGGCGCCACGCGGGCCCCGGCCGGCAGGGGCAGCAGCTCGCGATAGCGCCACTGGTCGCGCGGCCGCGAGGCGAGCGTGCGGGGGTTGATGGCGCGCCGGGCCCGCTCGAGGTCGAACTCGATGTCGAGGACGCCCTCGGGACCGCAGTCCGGGCAGGGACCGTCGTACGCGGCGCTGGAGTGAATCCAGCGTCGCTCATCTTGCGGGTCCGCTTCGCGGACCCGGGGCCCTCGTCCCCGCCCGCGCTTCCCGCAGCGCATGCACACGACGCCTGCCACCGCCCCCGACCCGGCCCGGGTTGTCCGCCTTCGCGTTTCCAATGGATACTCTGCCGCCATGAAGATCCTGCACGCGGCGATCGCCATCGTTATATCCGCTCTCTCCGCCCCGTTCCAGGCCGCGGCCGCCGATCCCCCGGCGGCGCTCACCGTCCTCCGGTGCGGCCGGCTGATCGACGGCAAGCGGGCCGCGCCGCTCGACAACGCGGTGGTGATCGTGGAGGGCGAGCGCATCAAGGACGTGGGCGCCGGCCTCACCGCGCCGGCGGGAGCGAAGGTCGTCGACCTCGGGCGCGCCACGTGCCTGCCCGGCCTCATCGACAACCACACACACGTGCTGCTCCAGGGCGACATCACCGCCGCCGACTACGACGAGCAGCTCTTGAAGGAGTCGATCCCATACCGGGCCATCCGGGCCACCGCCGCCGTGCGCACGGCCCTCCTGAACGGCTTCACCGCCCTGCGCGACCTGGAGACCGAGGGCGCGATGTACGCGGACGTGGACGTGAAGACGGCGATCAACCGCGGCGTCATCCCGGGCCCGCGGATGTTCGTGTCCACGCGCGCCCTCGCCCCCACCGGCACGTACCCGCTCCTCGGCTACTCGTGGGAGCTGAAGGTGCCGGAGGGCGTGCAGATCGCGGACGGCGCCGACGGCGTGCGCCGCGCGGTGCGCGAGCAGGTCAAATACGGCGCCGACTGGATCAAGTACTACTCGGACCGGCGCTACTTCATGAGGGACGGCGCGCTCCACTCCTGGGTCAACTTCACGGACGAGGAGGCGCGGGCGCTCGTCGACGAGGCGCACCGGCTGGGCCGGAAGGTCGCCGCGCATGCGATCGGGCGGGACGGGATCGAGTCGGCGCTCAAGGCGGGGGCCGACACGATCGAGCACGGCCACGGCCTCGACGACGAGCTGATCGACGTCATGGTGCGCCGCGGCGTGTACTGGTGCCCGACGATCTTCGTCGGCGCGTACGTCGCCGAGGGGCGCGCGGCCGCGGGCGCCCCGATCTGGAAGACGATGGTCGACCTGGAGCGGCAGGCCTTCGGCAAGGCGCTGCGCAAGGGCGTGAAGATCAGCTACGGCACCGACGCCGGCGGGTACGCGTGGACCGAGAGCCAGGCCAAGGAGCTCTCGTACATGGTGCGCTACGGCATGACGCCCATGCAGGCGATCCAGTCGGCGACCTCGGTCGCCGCCGCCCTGCTCGGCCAGGAGGCGAACCTGGGCTCGCTCGAGGCGGGCCGTTACGCCGACGTCGTCGCGGTCAGGGGCGACCCACTCGCCGACGTCAGCGAGCTGGAGCGCGTGAGCTTCGTGATGAAAGGCGGCGTGATCTACAAGCAGGAGTGACGAGGCTCTGGACGCCCAGCGCCGGGCCCGTCACCCCGAATGCCGTTCGCGGATCCGGCGGTCCACCTCGGCGGCCTTCTCCTGGTGCGCGATCCAGTAGGCCGGGTCTTCCTGCGCGCGCAGCTCGGCCACCGTCTTGCCCTGCTGCTCGACCCAGGTGAAGTACTTCTGGTTGTGCCAGCGGCGGCGCACCTCGGCCGTGCCTTCGAGGAGCCACTCGCTCGTGGGCTCGCGGAAGTAGGCGAGACGGCGCCGGGCCTGGGCGGCCGTCATCGGCCCGCGCTCGCGGTCGAGGCGGCGCAAGACGGACGGGTACCGGTCGAAGCCGTCGGTGGCCACCGTGACGACGGCCTGGCGCGGGCCGAGGCCCAGATGGCGCGCGGCCTTGATCGACGCCAGCACGTTGCAGACGCCGCTGATGCCGAACAGGCCCGCCCAGCTCCGGGCGAGGTCGGCGGGAATGCCCTCGCCGGCCAGCGTCTCCGCTCCCTCCTCGAGGAGCTGCAGGCCCTCGAGGCATTCCTGGTCGTCTACGCACACGAGCAGGTCGGTCGCCCACACGTTGTGGATCCAGGTGACGTGCTTGTCCCCGATGCCCTCGATGCGGTGGGCGCCGAAGCCGACGTTGTAGAGCGTCGGGCACTGCACCGGCTCCACCGCCACCGTCGCCGCCGCCGGAAATGTCCGCTTGACCGCCTCCCCGGCCGCGATCGTGCCCGCCGAGCCCATCGCGGAAACGAAGGCGCCGACCTCCAGCCCAAGGCCTGACACGACCTCCAGCGCGGCGGCGGCCGTGCAGTGGAAGTGGAACCGGTAGTTCGCGAGCTCCTCGAACTGGTTGAGGATCCGGTTCGCCGGCGCGGCCCTCAGCTCGCGGACCTTGTCGTAGATCTCCTTCACGTTCGATTCGGAGCCCGGTGTCGCCATCACCTCCGCGCCGTAGCCGCGGATCTTTTCGAAGCGCTCCGCGCTCATCTCCTCGGGCAGCACCACCACCGAGCGGTAGCCCATGCGCGGACCCACCCAGGCGCCGCCGATGCCGAAGTTGCCGGTGGAGGGGAAGACGAGCGTGTGCTCGCCGGGGGCGCAGTCGTCCTCGAGCTGCTTTTCCACGAGGATCGAGTAGGCCGGACCGACTTTGTGCGAGCCGGTGGGAAAGCGGCGGCCGGACAGGACGACGACCGGCGCGCGCAGGCCGGTGAGGGCCTCCGGCAGCACCGTGTGCGGCACCGTCCCGTCGGCCTTCCATCCGATGTTCCAGAGGTTTGCCGGGTCGAGGGGCTGGGCGCGCGCCGCCCGAGCCCGTTCCCGCATGGCGGCGGGGACGAGCGACGGGTCCCGCATCTGCGCGAAGGTGGGGCCGAAGATCATTCAACCGCCTCCTGCGCTCACGACGGGCCGCGGGCCGCGAGCCGCTCGATCTCGCTCACCACCCGTTCCAGCTCTTCCACGAGCGGAGTGACGCCGTGGGACCGGAACGCCTCGACGAGGGCGCGGTAGTACCAGAGGGAGCCCTTCTTCCGGCCGGAGAAGCGGTCCCACACCGTGTCGCCGTGGCGCCGGTAGTCGGCGAGGATCGTGCGGGCGTTGTGAAGCTTGTCGGCGGCGGAAACGAGCCGCACCGACGGCGATGCCGAGGCCACGTGGGCGACGTAGGCCTCCTTTCGCGGCCGCCAGGGCGGCTTGGGGACGACGTCCGTATCGGTGCAGCCGGCCACGATCGCAGCCACCGCGTCGCCGAAGCGCTCGCGGATCGCCTGCAGCGTGGGCGCGCCGCCCTGGTCCTCGACCGCGTCGTGGAGAAGCGCGGCGATCGCCTCGTCCTCGTTCCCGCCGTGCTCGAGGACGATCGCGGCCACGCCCAGCAGGTGCGACACGTAGGGAATGCTCGATCCCTTGCGCACCTGGTCGCGATGGAGGTGAGCGGCGTAGCGCAGCGCCTCCTCGAACCGGGCGGACAGCGCCACCCGGGCCTCAGGCCTCGGCCACGCGGCGCACCGCACGCTCGAGCAGCACGGCCGCCATCTCCCGCCGGTACGCCCGCGTCGAGCGCAGGTCGTCGATCGGCTCGACCTCCGCCTTCACCGCCTCCCGGGCCCGGCGCAACCCTTCGTAGCCGCCGCTGAGCAGCGCCTTCTCCGCCTCGGGGGCCCGCACGACCGTGGGCGCCACCGCGCCGAGCGCCACCCGCACCCAGTCCGGCCGCCCATCGCGGAAGGTCATGCCCACCGCCACCGACACCTTCGAGATCGCCTGGGCCTGGCGCTGTCCGAGGCGCAGGAAGCAGCCGCGCACGCCCGCCCGGATCGGCACGCGGACGCCGACGATCAGCTCGTCGGGGACGAGCACCGACTGGCGGGGGCCGGTAAAGAAATCGGTGACGGGCACGTCGCGCCGGGAGGAGACCGACACCAGCTCCACCACCGCGTCGGCGGCGTAGAGCGGCGGCACCGTGTCGGCGGCGGGCGACGCGTTGGCGAGGTTGCCGCCGAGCGTGCCGCGGTTGCGGATCTGAGGGCCGCCGATGACGGCGCAGGCCTCCGGCAGCGACGGCAGGTGCCGCGCGACGAGCGGCGACGCCATCATCTCGGCATGCGTGGCGCCGGCGCCGATCCACAGGTGGCCGTCGCGCTCTTCGATGCCCTTCAGCTCCGGGACGACGGTCAGGTCGAACAGCGCGCCGAGGCTCTGCTGCCCGTCCTTGGCCTTGACGAGCACATCGGTCCCGCCGGCGACCGGGCGCGCCTCTCCCCCGCGCTGGGCCAGGATCTCCAGCGCCTCTTCCAGCGACCGCGGCCGGTAGTAGGCGGGCGCGGCGGGAGGGGTGGTGGCCGTGGCCCGCGGGTGTGGCGCGGGACGGCCGGCGGCCCGGGCGACGGCGTCGAAGATCTTCGTGTAGCCGGTGCAGCGGCAGAGGTTGCCGGCCAGGCCGCCGCGGATCGCATCCAGGTCGGCCTGGGGGTGCCGGTCGAGCAGCGCCTTGCCCGCCATGACCATTCCCGGGATGCAGATGCCGCACTGCACGCCTCCCGTCTCGATGAACGCGTCCTGGAGGGGGTGGAGATCGTGGCCGGCCAGGCCCTCGATCGTCTCCACCACGGTCCCGTCGGCCTGGAAGGCCATCATCAGGCAGGAGTCGGCGGCCTGGCCGTCCACGATCACCGTGCAGGCGCCGCACTCGCCCTTGCCGCAGCCCTCCTTGGCCCCGGTCAGGCGCAGCTCGTCCCTCAGGAGGTCGAGCAGGCGCAGGTCGCTCCGCGCCCGGAGGTGTACCGGACGCCGGTTCAGGGTGAAGGCGATGTCGATGACGTCGGCCATGGGAATTCCGCGCTAAGGATGAACGAGCCTCGCCGCGGTTTCAAACCGCTTGACGCCGCCGCATGGGCGCCCCTACTGTTGGGGGCATGCTGGAGGAAACCATCGTCGAGTGCCCGTACTGCGGTGAGCCGGCCGCCCTCGACGTGGACACGAGCGTGGCCGAGCAGAGCTATTACGAGGACTGCCCGGTCTGCTGCAAGCCCATGGAGGTCTTCGTTCGCTCGCGACCGGGCGAGATCCTGAGCATCAGCGTCAGCGCGGACTGATTTGGGCCATCCCGTTCTCGACGCGGTCCAGAGAGAGAGCTTCTCCTACTTCCTTCACGAGACGAACCCCCGCAACGGGCTCGTGCGGGACAAGACGCGGGAGGACTGGCCGGCGAGCATCGCCGCGGTGGGCATGGCGCTGGCCGCCGGCCCGGTGGGCGTGGAGCGGGGGTTCCTCCCCCGGTCGGAGGCCGTCCGCCGCACCCTGGGCACCCTGCGCTTCCTCTGGCACAGTCCCCAGGGTCCCCAGGCGGACGCTACCGGTTACAGGGGCTTCTACTACCACTTCCTCGACATGGAAAGCGGCCGCCGGGCCAACCGCTCCGAGCTGTCCACGGTCGACACGGCGCTGCTCATGGCGGGGATCCTCACCGCCGCCGCCTACTTCCAACAGGACTCGAAGGACGAAGCGGAGATCCGCAAGCTCGCCGACGCGGTCTATCGGCGCGTGGACTGGCGCTGGGCCCTGAACCGCGGCGCGACGCTCTCCCACGGCTGGAAACCTGGCCGCGGCTTCCTCAAGTACCGCTGGGAGGGTTACGACGAAGCGCTGATCCTGTACATCCTCGGCCTCGGCTCTCCGACGTCGCCTCTGCCGGCGGAGAGCTACGAGGCGTGGCTCGCCACGTACACGTGGCGAAAGATCTACGGACACGAGCTCGTCCACGCCGGGCCGTTGTTCGTCCACCAGATGTCCCATCTGTGGATCGACCTTCGCGGCATCCAGGACCGTTACATGCGGGAGCGGGGGCTCGACTATTTCGAGAACTCGCGGCGCGCGACCCTCGTCCAGCAGGAATACGGGGTGCGGAACCCCCGGGGCTTCGAGGGCTACAGCCGGGAATGCTGGGGCCTCACCGCCAGCGAAGGACCGGGGCCGAAGACGCTCACGGTCAACGGCGTGCGGCGGGAGTTCTACGACTATGTCGCGCGCGGCGTCCCCACCGGGCCCGACGACGGGACGCTCGCTCCGTGGGCGGTGGTGACGTCGCTCCCCTTCGCCCCGGAGATCGTGGTCCCGGCCGTCCGGTACTACCGTGAGAAGCTCGAGCTGCACGCGGCCAATCCCTACGGCTTCAAGGCCACGTTCAACCCCACGTTCCCGGAGCGCGGGCCGAGCAAGTGGGGCTGGGTCTCACCGCACCATTACGGGATCAACCAGGGCCCCATCGTGATCATGGTCGAGAACGACCGCACGGAGCTGATCTGGCGGCTGATGCGGACCTGCCCTTACGTCGTGGCCGGACTGCGGCGGGCCGGCTTCAGGGGCGGCTGGCTGTAGACGCGGCGTTCTTCGCCTGCAGCGCCGTCCACACGCGCTCGGGCGTCGCGGGGATCTCGGCGAGGCGTACGCCCGCGGCGTGATGGATGGCCGCCGTCACCGCGGGCGCCACCGCGATGATCGGCGTCTCTCCCAGCCCCTTCGCGCCGTAGGGTCCCCAGGCATACGGATGCTCGACGAGGATGGGCCGGATCTCGGGGACGTCGAGCGGAGTCGGGATGATGTAGGTGGAGAACTGGTCGTTGACGATGCGGCCGTCCTTCAGCGTGTGCTCTTCGACGAGGGCGTAGCCGAGGCCCTGGACGACACCGCCTTCGATCTGTCCTTCGCCGGTGGTGGGGTTGATGACCTTGCCGGTGTCGTGCCCCGAGTGGACGGCGAGCACGCGGGTCTGGCCGGTCTCGGTGTCGACCTCCAGCTCGACCACGTTGGCCGAGAAGGAATAGCAGATGTAGGCCTCGCCCTGCCCGGTCTCGAGGTCGAAGGTGGTCGGCGGCGGCACCGCCCAGCCATGGGCGGCCAGGCCCACCTGCTTCTGGACGCAGAGGGCCACGGCGTCGCGCCAGCCGAGGCCGCCGTCGGCGATGATGGGCTCCATGGCGGCCCGGATCTTCGCCGCGGCGTCGCGGATCGCGTTGCCGCTCATCACCGTCGTGCGGCTCGCGACCGTGGGCCCGCTGTCGGGGACGCGGGAGGTGTCCGCCTCCACGACGTGGACCAGCTCGACCGGGCAGCCCAGCGCCTCGGCCGTGATCTGCGAGAGCACCGTGACCATCCCCTGGCCGATCTCGGTCGTCCCCACCGCCACCGTGACGCTGCCGTCGGCAGCGACCACGACGTTCGCTCCCGCCGGGTTCAGGTGCTTTCCCATCGCGCCCAGGCCCACGCCGTAGTAGCACGCCGCGAGGCCGATGCCCCGGCGCACGGGCCCGGCGTCCCGTGCGTACTCCGCGCGCTTGCGCGTCCAATCCGAAGACGCCGCCACCTTGTCGAGCACGTCCCCGAAGCCGACGCTCGCCGTGAGCTTGTGGCCGGTGATCGTCTCGTCCCCTTCCGCGAGGGCGTTCTTCAGCCGCAGCACGAGGGGGTCGATGCCGAGCCGCTCCGCCAGCAGGTCCATCTGGCTCTCGCCGGCGAAGACGACCTGCGGCTCGCCGAAGCCCCGGAAGGCGCCGCACGGGACCTTGTGCGTGCGCACGACCCGCGAGTCGACCTTCACGTTGGGGACGCGGTACGGGCCGCAGGCGTGGACGGTGCCGCGGAAGAGCACCACCGGCGAGAGCGTCGCGTAGGCGCCGCCGTCGAGCAGGTAGTCGACCTCGGCCGCCACGAGCTGGCCGTCCCGCGTCGCCGCGGTGCGCATGCGGACGCGGCCGGGGTGCCGCTTCGACATCACCGCCATGTCCTCCTCGCGAGAGAGGATGAGGCGGACCGGGCGCCCCGTCGCCTGCGCCAGCAGCGCGGCCTGGGCCCCGGGCGCGGACGGCGCGTCCTCCTTGCCGCCGAAGCCGCCTCCGGTGACGGTCTGGACGATGCGCGCGCGGGCGAGGTCGCAGCCGAGGGCGGAGGCCACCGCCTTCTGCACGTAGAAGGGGCACTGCATGGACCCGTAGACGACGACGCCGCCCTGGCCGTCGGGCGTCGCGATCATCCCGTTCGGCTCGATGTAGGCGTGCTCCTGGTACGGCGTGCGGTACGTGCCCTCCACCACGACGACGTCGCCGCGCTTCAGGGCCGCCGCCGCATCGCCGCGCCGCACCTTCCAGTGCGCGATGACCTCGCCCGCGCGCAGCGCCTCCTCCATGTCGAGCAGGGCGGTGAGCGGCTCGTACTCGGCCACGATCGTGTGCAGCGCCTCGGTCAGGGCTTCGCGGCTGTCCGCGGCCACGAGCGCGACACCTTCGCCGACGTGGCGCACGAAGCCCGCGGCCAGCACCGGCCAATCGGCCTGGATCATCGGGATGAGGTTCTTTCCGGGGATGTCCTTCGCGGTCATCACCGCGTGCACGCCGCTGACCGCGCGCGCCCGGGCCACGTCGATCCGCACGATGCGCGCATGGGCATGGGGAGAGCGCAGCACGGCGCCCCACAACGAGCCCGCGAAGACCAGGTCTTCGATGTAGAGCGCGCTTCCCTTGACCTTGTCGGGCGCGTCCGGACGCCGGATCCTCTCGCCGACGATCATGCGGGCCACAGCATGGAACAGCCGGACGCCACATTCAAGGCGGCCGGTGGCATTCGTCTTGCATTTCCAGGTTGCCGAACCGGGGATACAAGGAGGAACAGGCGAGAATGAGGGTCGATGAAGTAGGTCAACAACAGCGGCTGAGGCGCGAGTACTTCCTCCGGAGCCGGTCCACGTAGAACTCCTCGCGCGTCAGCGCGGGAGGGCGGCGGCCGGCCCGCGCCAGGTAGGCCTCGTAGGCGTCGTCGCCGCTCACCGCCCGCAGCCACGCCCAGGCGCGTCCGGCCACGGCGGCGAGCGTGCGCGGCCACGCGGGCCTCATAACCCCGCCTCCGCCCACTGCGTGCGTACGTGCGGCGTCTCGCGCAGCGTGGCGACGGTGCGACCGCTGAGGATGCGGTACCACTCGTAGAGGGCCTCCGCGATCAAGAACAGGATGAGCCCGACGAAGAGGGCGGTGACCGCGGCGTCGAGCCGGTTGTTGAAGATCAGCCGCTCGGTCTGCGCAATGCGGTCCGGCGGCACCGCTCCCCGCGCGATCTGCTCGCCGAGCACGCGCGCCTGCGCGAGGAAGCCGATGCGCGGGTCGGCGTGGAAGATCTTCTGGTAGCTGGCGGTCATGGTCACCGTCACCAGCCACGCCATCGGCACCAGCGTCACCCACGCGAAGCGGCCGCGGCCCATCTTGATGAGGATCGTCGTGGCCACCACCAGCGCCACCGAAGAGAGCAGCTGGTTGGAGATGCCGAAGAGCGGCCAGAGCGAGTTGATCCCCCCCAGCGGATCGCGCACCCCCTGGTACAGGAAATAGCCCCAGGCCCCGACGATGAGGCCGCTCGTGAGCAGGATGCTCGGGTACCAGCCCGTCCGGCCCAGCGGCTCGTAGACGTGACCGAGCAGCTCCTGGATCATGAAGCGTCCCACGCGCGTCCCCGCGTCGAGGACGGTGAGGATGAAGAGCGCCTCGAACATGATCGCGAAGTGGTACCAGATGCCGAGCAGGTTCTCGCCACCGATGGTGCCGCTGAAGATCTGGGCCATGCCGACTGCCAGGGACGGCGCGCCGCCCGTGCGGTTCAGCAGCGTGTGCTCACCCACGCGTGCGGCG
>Ga0070706_100002361_pt1 | contig 19048 bp, 19 predicted proteins | sample KBSK5501metaG_FD_65476 | JGI IMG/M metagenome (GOLD analysis project Ga0070706, IMG submission 65476) | Corn, switchgrass and miscanthus rhizosphere microbial communities from Kellogg Biological Station, Michigan, USA - KBS K5-50-1 metaG | ecosystem: Host-associated > Plants > Roots >... | reverse complement strand
ATCAGCCAGGTGAAAATGTATCCGCTCGGGTCAGCCACGAGTCTCCACGGCATAATCAGGATTCCGATGACGCCGGTAATAAGGCCACCTGTTCTGAATGAAATATGTCTCGGCGCGAGTTGTGAGAAATCGTTTGCCGGACTTACCACGTTTGCTGCGATATTGGTCGCCAGTGTCGCGATACAGAGCGCAACCATCGCCACGATCAACAAGAAGGGATTTTTGAACCGGGCAAGCACGTCGGTCGGGTCCCAAATAGTTTGTCCATAGATAATGGCCGTAGCCGAGGTGACCGCGACACCGATGAACGCATAGAGCGCCATCGTTAGAGGTAATCCAAGCGACTGTCCAATCATCTGATCCCGCTGTGATTTCGCGTACCTGGAGAAATCGGGGATGTTCAACGAGAGCGTCGCCCAAAAACCGATCATTCCAGTTAACGCTGGAAAGAAAAACGAGAAAAACTGGCCTGCTTTTGGCTGACCAGCGTCGAAAGCAGACGGCTGCGAAAGAATTGGACCAAAACCGCCTGCAGTCCGATATGCCCACCAGAGGAGCATCAACCCCAGTGCGATCAATAACGGCGCTTTAATGTTCAACAAAAAGCGGATCGAATCGATGCCCAGGTAAACCACCCACATGTTGATCGCCCAGAAGAATAGAAAACAGGCCAGCTGCGGAATTGTGATCCCGAACAGAGTAGCCGTGTCCGGCGCAGCAAGGCCCGGAAAAAATATTGCGAGGATCTTATAGATCGCGCTACCGCCAATCCAGGTCTGGATACCAAACCAGCCACAAGCAACAAGAGCGCGGAGCAGCGCCGGCAGATTTGCGCCTATCGTCCCAAACGAGGCGCGGCACAAAACCGGGAACGGAATTCCGTAGTGTGTTCCGGCGTGGGCGTTCAGGACCATCGGGACCAGCACAATCAAATTGCCAAGGAAAACCGTGAAGATAGCCTCCCACCAGTTCATACCGCCGCCGATCAACGATGATCCAAGCATGTAGGTCGGTATACAGGCGGACATTGAAATCCACAGAGCCGCGAAACTGGCGAGCCCCCATTTTCTTCGATCCCAGGAAACAGGCGCGAGATCTTCGTTGTACAGCGAACCCGCGCGAGCTGCATCTAGCGCGGAAGCATCAAGTGCTGGGATAGCGTCCATATGGGTGTCAGGTTCCGGGTTCCGAGTTTCGGGTTTCGGGCATCGAGACAGCCAGGCCGTTCGGAACTCGGAACCCTCTAGAAGTGTTGTGGTTCACGTTTGAGAAAATTGCCGTGGCCGATTGTGCCGGTGAACTGTCCGTCGCGCGCGGCAACCTGGCCGCGGACGGTTACAACGCTGGGGCGCCCCTCGATTTTCCAGCCTTCAAACGCGCTGTAATCGACGTTCATCAGTTGAGTCTTGGCTGAAATCGTGCCGCGATAATCGGGGTCGTATACCACCAGGTCGGCATCGGCACCTGGTTGGACCGTTCCTTTGCGTGGGAAGAGAGAAAACAGCTTTGCCACCTGGGTACTGGCAGCATTGACGAACGTATGCAGATCAACGCGTCCAGTTTTGACTCCGTAGGTATAAAGAAGATTGATGCGCTCTTCCAAAGAAGGAATCCCGTTCGGGATTTTGGTGAAATCGTCTTTGCCCATAACCTTCTGTTTCGAAAAATCGAAAGGCGCATGGTCTGTCGCCACCGTATTGACCAGCCCATCACGCAGGCCTTTCCAAAGTATCTCTTGGTTTCGGGCGTCGCGCAGAGGTGGCGACATCACGTACTTTGCGCCATCAAACTCCGGGCGCTCTGCATACGTTTTGTCCAGAAGCAGATACTGGATCAGCGTTTCGACTCCTACTCTGACTCCGCGCTGGCGGGCGGCGATGGCCTCGGCGAGCGCTTCCTGACAGCTCAAATGGACTATGTAAGTCGCTGCCCCGGTGAGCTGGGCAAACGTCATCAGATGGTGTACCCCTTCTGCTTCGACCACCGGGGGCCGGCTTTCGTGATGCTGGCCAGGATCTGTCTTCCCAGCGGCCAATAATTCTGCGGATCGCTCGGCCACAAGCGTCTCGTTCTCACAGTGCGCCGTAACAATTACGCCGAGTTTCTTGGCTAATGCCAACGTCCGGTACAACTCGGTATCATCGACTCCAAAAGCTCCTTTGTACGCCAGAAAGATTTTAAACGAGCTGATTCCGGTCCCCACAATTTCGCGGAGCTGCCCTTCGGTCGTGGCATCATATTTCGTGACGCCCATGTGAAAGCTGAAATCGCAAGCCGATTTTCCGACAGCCTGAGACATCCAAAGCTCGAATCCTTTGAGTGCGTCGTCTCTGCGCGATGGACAACACATCTCGATTAACGTAGTCGTCCCTCCCACAATCGCGGCTTTGCTTCCGGTCTCATAGGTGTCCTTGGAGAATGTCCCCATGAACGGGAGATAAATATGAACATGTGGATCGATGAACCCGGGAAAAACCAGTTTCCCGGTCGCATCAACCACAGTCGTGCCTGGCGGAGCAGAGACATCACGATCGATCCGTGTAATCGTTTCGCCTTCGCAGTAGATGTCCGCCTTGTAACGCTCGCTCGCAGTAACGATTTCGCCGTTCTTGATCAGGAGTGCCATGATGGTCTATGTCCGGTAGGGCTGAGCTTCCGCCTTCGCCAAGGCTTCGGCGGACAGGTCATCTCAGACTCGGGCGACGTGGCAGCCGCATCCCGCCATGGCGGGGCGATAAATCGCGACCCTACCGACGGTGGGTGTTGGGACGCCGTTTATAGTTCTCTTCTTTTCCGTTTCTTTGCGACCTTCTGTTCGTATCCCATCGTCGATCTTCAATCGTCGCAATCGTCTACTAGAATCATTGCCGGGAAAGCGCGTTCGATTGCTGAACAAACGATTCGCCGCTCCATTCGGCATCGCTTCTCACTGCCTTGGCTTCCGCAGCCGCTTTCTGAGCGGCTTTGCGCTCGGTCTGCCGGCGCACCAGGTCCGCATGCGAAGTAAAATAATCAAGCGATTTGCCTTTGAACTCCCGCACAGTCTCAAATTGATGTTTCTCCATGAACGCAAGCAACTCTTCCTGCATCGGCTTGATGCATTCGTACCCCAGTTTCATCACTCCGGTGCAGACTTGAACCGTATCGGCGCCGATTAGAATGAACTGCGCAGCGTCCTCGCCCGTTTCGATTCCGCCGATCCCGGAAATCGTTCGATCCGGGAACTCTGATCGCACCATGGTCGCAACTTCCATCACCATCCGAAGCGCAATCGGTTTGACCGCTTTAGAAGAGTATCCGCCCGGTGTCGTGTAACCCTCCACGCTGGGTTCCGGTCTGAACGTATCGAGATTGACGCCCATTACGCAGCGGATGGTGTTTATCAGGCTCACTCCCTGCGCCCCACCGCGCAGAGCCGCTCGGCTTGGCTCTTCGATTCGGGTGATATTCGGTGTCATCTTGGCCCACACCGGCTTCTTTGCTGCTGCCGCTACCCAGCCGCAGACTTCTTCCAGAATCTCCGGATCTTCTCCCATCGCCGATCCCATTTTGCGTTCCGGTAATCCGTGGGGACATGAAAAATTCAATTCAAAGCCATCGACCCCTGTCTCCTGGCAGCGCTCAACGATCTCGAACCAAGCATCCTTTCTGTATTCTTCCATGATCGACGCGATCAGAATCCGATCGGGAAAACGATCTTTGCATTTCTTGAATTCCTCGATCCAGATTTTGAGCGGTCGATCGCTGATCAGCTCAATATTTTCCCAGCCAACCACTTCACTCTTATCATTGGAGAAAAGTTTGGCGTAGCGGGGAGCGACATTAATGACTTTTGAAGCATCGAGGCTGACGGTCTTCGCGATCACGGCGCCCCAGCCTTCATGGAAAGCCTTGGCGATCACATTCAGGTTAGTTCCTGGTGGACCGGAGGCAATGATGAACGGGTTGGGCAACCTGAGTCCGTCAACGGTAATCGCTAAGTTCGCCATTTTCGCTTCCTTGTTACCGAGCGAAAAGTGATATTGTCAGGCAGGGTCATAAATTTCAAGCGTTCGAACTTGGGATATTCCTGCGTTTTACGAATCAGATTCATACCTGTAATGCCCCTTTTTGGATAGCATCGGGTTCAGATCGGGTCACAGGAGACGATTATGCTAAATCCAAAACGCACTATCGCCGAACTCAAAGAGCTGCGCTCGTTAACCGGCGACGAAAATGGCGCGCAACGGGTCGCTTTCACCGAGACCTGGAGCCGGGCTCGGGCTTGGCTGCGCGAAAAACTGCAGGCACTCCCGCTCCAGATTCATTCCGACCCGGCAGGGAACGTTTGGGCTACTCTGCTCGGCAAATCTGAGCGCTCCCTATTGATCGGCGGGCACATCGATTCTGTTCCTAACGGCGGATGGTTAGACGGCTGCCTCAACTTACTGGCCGGAGTCGAGATCCTCAGACGAATCAACGAGCAGTATCACAGTAACCCTCCAGTCACCGTCCGGCTGGTTGACTGGGCTGACGAGGAAGGAGCCCGGTTCGGTAAGAGCTTATTCGGATCATCTGCTTGTGCGGGAAATCTCGACCTCGAAGAAGCCTGCAGTCTTGTTGACAAAGACGGGATCCGTTTGCCGGATGCTCTGAGAAACGTAAATATCGATCTGGAACGGGCGAAAGAGAGTAACGGCGAATTAAGAAATGCTGCGGCCTATATCGAATTACACATTGAGCAAGGACCTGTGCTTCTTAATCTTGGACTGCCGCTAGGAGCGGTTCTTGGCACGTTCGGCGTCGAACGCCACGCGATTACGTTCCGGGGTCAGGCCGCGCATTCAGGAAGCACACCGATGAACGTGCGCAAAGATGGGTTTCTCGCCGCGGCGAAAATGAGTCCTGAGATATACCGAATCGCTGGCCGGCATGGCGGCGTGTGCACCATTGGTTCGTGCACGACAAAACCTGGCATCGTGACGAGTGTCGTCGAAGAATGCCGTATCACGCTCGACCAACGCCATCTCGACGCAGTTTCCCTGTCGAAAATGTTGGAAGACGCAAAAGAGGCGAGCCAGAGATTCGCTAAAGAGGGAAATGTCGATGTCGGTTGGGACCGGATCTGGCGGATTGAGCCGGTGCTGTTTGATCAAAGGTTGATCGACCTCTGTGCAGAGGCGATCGACGAAACCTGTGGCAAAGTACATCGTCTTCCATCCGGCCCCCTCCATGACGCAGCCGAAGTCGCGCGGGCAGGCGTCCCAACTGTAATGATGTTCGTCCAAAGCCTGCACGGGATCAGCCACAACAAGATCGAAGACACGAAAGAAGAACACCTCGAGTTGTGCGTCACCGCCTTCGATCGACTCGCCGAAAAAGCGATGCGACTTATCGCCCAACGAAATTCTGAAAAGGATGTGGAACCACAGATTCCACAGATTTTTTGAACAAGTCTATAAATCGTCTATCGATTGGAGAAGGGTTCTGGCACGGAGCTTGTAATCCTTAAAAAGAAATCTGCGAAATCTGCGGTTCCCTCACTATGAAAACGCCTGAATTGCCTCCATTCGATTACACGCCAAAGCCCTACTCTGGATCGTCTGCTGAAGAGGTACTCGCGGTACGGAAACAGTTTCTGAACCCGGCACTGTTTCTTTACTACCAGAAACCAATGATGATCGTTGAGGGCAAAGGCCAGTACCTGTTCGACGAGAAAGGGAGACGGTATCTCGATGGCATCGCCGGGATTGCAACGGTCAGCGTCGGCCATTGTCACCCGGACGTGGTGGCTGCAGCCAATCTGCAGAATGAAACCCTCCAACATGCCACCACGATCTATTTGCATCCGAACATAGCCGAATACGCCCGCGATCTCGCCGCGAAATTGCCGGGCGATCTCAAAGTCTGCTACTTCGTCAATTCAGGGTCCGAGGCGAATGATCTTGCCATCTTGATGGCAAGGGCTTTTACCGGCAATTACGATATGATCGCTCTGCGTAACGCTTACCATGGCGGCAACGCGAGCGGTATGGCGTTAACCGCCCACCGAACTTGGAAATTCAACGTACCCCACAGTTTCGGCGTTCATCATGCAATTGCTCCTTATCCTTATCGCGGACCTTACGGATACGATCATCCGGACCCGGGCAAAGCCTATGCCGATGACGTTTTGAACATCATTCACTACGCAACACCTGGCCGCGTAGCAGGATTTATCGCGGAATCGATTCAGGGTGTCGGCGGCACTGTTGTGTTTCCGGATGGTTACCTGTGGCATGTCTATCAGCATGTGCGAGAAGCTGGGGGTGTCTGTATCGCGGACGAAGTTCAGACCGGTTTTGCCCGGACAGGTGAAGCCTATTGGGGATTTGAAGCTCAAGGTGTGATCCCGGACATCGTCACCATGGCAAAGGGGATCGGAAACGGCGCGCCGCTCGCTGCAGTGGTAACCACAGCGCAGATTGCTAAGAGTCTGGCGGAACGAATCCATTTCAACACGTTCGGTGGAAATCCGGTTGTGTGCGCTCAAGGACGCGCCGTACTTCAAGTAATCGATCGGGAAAAGCTGCAACAAAACGCTCTTAGCGTGGGGAATCACCTCATCCACGGATTGCGTGAGCTCGCTCAGAAGCACGATCTAATCGGTGATGTCCGCGGCAAAGGCCTGATGCTCGGCGTTGAACTGGTCAAGGATCGGACAACGAAAGAACCGGCAAAAGACGAGTGTGCGCGGGTACATGAAATAGCGCGGGACCTGGGATTGCTGGTTGGCAAAGGCGGTCTCTATGCGAATACGTTGCGAATCAAGCCCCCTCTATGCATCAGTCGCGCCGACGCTGATTTCATGATTGATGTACTCGATGCGGCTCTGGCGGCGGTTTAAAGGGCCCTCACGCATTCCGTTTTGTATGTCGCACTCCGTTCAATCTCATCTGCGCGTTTCGCCAAATGAATATGACGTCCAGATTCGGCGCTTCATTCCTGGATACGAAGAAATGCTGGACACCGTCTGCCGCTATCTCAGGTATTTGGCTGAACGCGGCGAAAAAGAAATGCTCATTACGGAGCTGGGTTCCGGCACGGGGGGATTAACTCTGCAGGTGGCCAGAGCGTTACCAGATGCTTCTATCGTCGCCGTCGATTGCGATGCCGACATGGTGGAAGTGGCCAGGAATCGACTCGGCCCCTTTTCTAAACAGGTGAGGTACATCACGGACACTTTCGATCGCGCGCTGGGTTCGGGTAGCGACGCCGTGATTGCCTCACTCGCCCTTCATCACATCCTGGTTCGCTCGACCAAGACTGATCTTTATAAACAGATCTTTTCCTCGCTCGCTCACAATGGCGTGTTCATCAATGCAGATGCGGCTGTCGATCAGGACGGATCATTGAGTGGCTTTGCGTATGATGCCTGGATAGATCACATGGTCGCCAATGGAATCAGCCGCGACCACGCGGTCGACCATCTGCGCGCCTGGCAGATGGAAGATCGTTATTTCTCCCTCGCTGAAGAACTTGAGATGCTGAAGGAAGCCGGTCTCAAACAAGTCGATATTCTCTGGCGTCGGGGCCCAATTGCGGTGATCGCTGCTATGAAACTGCCTTAGACGTTTTGCTTTTCAGGTCCGGATAGATTTCCAGGTTCAAACAATAGTCGGTAAATCCCATCGCTCTCCAAAACGCGATGCCTGCCTGATTCCAGCATAGGACGTCAACGGTAATCCGTTTGTCTTTAGGCCAGACCTCTGAAAACAAGATTCTCACGCATTCGCGGCCAACGCCCGAACCACGCCGGTCGCGTCGAACGAAGAATTGCCGCAAATAGAGATAGTCTTTCTCTTCCCAGTACAACGCGTAAGCGACAACTGAAGTACCATCGGTAAAAATTGACGCTTGATAGTCCGTGTCCAGCCAAGCTCGCATCCGGTCAACCAACTGCGGGATCGTCATCCCGTTTCGATGCCCCTCATCCTGGATCAGTTGATGGTTCAGTTCTCCGAGGAGCTGCGCGTCATTCCGTGTTGCCAAACGGTGCTTCATCTTAGTCGCACAGTTGATCGGCTTTGGACGCGCTTCAAATGCCACTTCAGGGGTGTCTCTCTTTCTACCCAGGGTTAAAAACCCTGGGCTACTATCGGTGGCCCCCTTAGGGGCATTTTGTCTCGTCCAGATCGCCCAGGGTCTTTGCTCTGCTGACATTGAACTTCGCGCATTTTCGCGAGGAATTTCAAAAAACGCTTTCGTAAGCTATTCAATACGAGCGAATTTCACGCCGATACGCCCACACGCCGATACGCCGATACAATGCCCTTTGTGGTTGCGGCTCCGCCGCGCTGTGATCTTTGTGGCCTTCTGTTTAAAAGGTCCTATCTGTTTTTCGCCGTCCCGCTTCGCCCGTCGCCGTATCGCCCTCTCGCGCCGCCTCTTTCCCGGAACCAGGAACTCGGATCCCGGAGCCCGGAACCTAAAAAATTTCCACGGTCATTCCGTCGGTCACCTGATTCACGACCCTCGCCGCGTCCCAGTTAGCTAACCGTATACAGCCGTGGCTTCCCGAGCGACCGATCGTATCTGGGCTGTTCGTCCCGTGGATCCCGATTCCTTTCTTGCTCAGCCCAATCCATGCAATCCCAACCGGGTTCCGCGGGCCGGCCGGTAGATTATAATAATTCTCGCTCCGTTCGCCGTGATTTAACATCGCTTCATCCCAACGAAACCAAGGCATCGTTGCTACACCAACCACTTTCCAGGTTCCAGGCGGCGCAGGAAGCTTCTTTGATCCAGGCGTAATCGGATACGAGGCGATGATCTTGTCGTCCTCAACGATATCGAGCATCCGATACCGGGTGTCCACCCTAACGCTCCGCCGTTTCACGAAATCCGGTTTCACCGGCAGATGCCCGACTTCTTTCAGATCTTCAATCCGGAACGGAGGCACGTTCGGAACACGGACCGTATCACCGGGCTTCAACGTGGCCATATCCCGATCCTTGTTCAGCTTCTCGATAAATGTATCATCCGCATGGAAGCGCTCAGCGATAAATTCTGTGATTGATCGGTACGGCAACGCCTTCAGTTTCGCTTGCTCCTTCGGTTTCGGTGGAACCACGCCGACCCGCTGGAAATCTTCTTCGGTCAGCGTGTAAGTCGTATAAATTGGAAAAATCCGGATCAGCCTTTCCTGCAACGCCTCATCAATTTGTCCTGTGGGCGGTTGGCCGTTGGCGATCTGATACCTCTGCAACGCTTTCGCGCAGAATTCACCCCAGCGGCCATCGATTTTTCCGGGGCCAAACGAGCGTTGATCCAGAAAAATCTGGAGCCGGGTAATCACCTCGCGCTCCGACACCGGCTCGGCTCGCGGCACCGCCGGTTTTTCAGGTTTTTCCTCCGCTTGCGGCGTTACAAGTTTCGGAGCGATTGGAGTCGCTGGAAACCTTGTATCCGGCGTCGGAGTCGGAGCAGCATTCGGCTCGGGCGTTTCGGCCTGAGTCGGATCAGCAATGAACGGCGTAGTCTCTGCATTAGGCGTAGCTGCAGCCGACGGTTCAGGCGGCTGGCTATACGCGAAAATTGAAGAGAGCCCTAGAGCTACAACAAAAACGAACGATTTCCCCCAATACATATGTACGATTTCGGCGCGACTATATCAGAATGCGCTGCGCGAACAAGACTCGCGTTGGCGTTTCGCGTTTGGCGTTTGGCGCCCGCCTTCGCCCGAGGCTACGGCGCGACAAGTTTTCGCTTTTGGCGGCCGTTACCGCTAGTCCTATACCTTTCACCGTCTCACCTCCCATCGCCGTCTCGCCCTCCGCCCCATCGCCGTCTCATTGTCTCCACGTTCCCGCTCGATCCCGCTCGATCCCGCTCGTTCCCGCTCGATCCCGCTCGTTCCCGCTCGATCCCGCTCGATCCCGGCGATCCCGGCGTTTCCCACCTTGCACTCCGCCACAACCGTGGCAATCTACGAGTCCACAGCGCCCTTGCGCTATCGTTCCCGGCGTTCCCGGCGATGACGGCGTTCCCGGCGTTCCTCCAACGCACCCTTAGCTCAACTGGATAGAGCGACGGTCTTCGGAACCGTAGGTTGCAGGTTCGAGCCCTGCAGGGTGCAGGTCTACGCGTATCTCATCCTCCGACACATGCTCGCCTCTTAAAATGGCGGGTCGCTGTTAACCGACCACCGGAACCTAGGAAGTCGTTCCAATCGTGGCTACCTTAACGATGATCTTGCTCTTGTTCTTTTCTGTGGTCTCCATCTTGACACCTGGAAGGCGGAAATCGTTCGCTAGCAGTATCCGAAACTTGGTGGAAGTTTGAACATGCGGCGGATTGCGGTTGAAAGTAGCCCATGAACACCAGCTCAAACGCGGTCAGAGGCCCCGAGACAGCGACCGAGCGGCTGCAGCTTGAGCTGGAGCGGCTCCGAAGCGAACTCGACCGGTGTACCACTCGGTTGCATCTGACGGAAAAGCTGCTCGAGCATATGCCCGACGCCGTTTTTGTGGCCGACCTCGACGGCCGGATTATCGACGTGAATCCGGCTGCCTCCTCGCTATTGGGCTATGAAAGGCGGGAGTTGCTCAAAATGCGCACGCGGGATTTTGCTACAAACGCCGCGTGGGAAGGAATTCTTGCGTTGATAGGCACGATGGATTTGGGAGATCCCGTCACGGTCCAACGCGCGTTTCGATGCAAAAGCGGTGAACAGAAGATTGTGGACGTGAGACTGACTCGAGAAAATCACGCAGGGCGGGATCTGATCGTCGCGTTTAGCCGGGTAGTCTCTGAACAGAAAGGCCCGGAACCGCGGTCGCGCCAGACTGACAGAATATTCACCGAAAGCCAGCAGTTCACGAACGCCGACAGCACGGCGATGGACCTCGGGGAGGGGACTAGATTCGATGAAGCATTACGGCGGAGCGAGGAGTACCTTCGACTCACAATTGATACAATTCCAGTGCTCGCCTGGTGCAGTCGCCCTGACGGCTCGAACGAATTCCTAAACCAGCGCTGGCTTGATTACACAGGTCTTTCGATTGAGGCGGCGCGGGATTGGGGGTGGAAGGCTGCCATTCACCCTGAAGATCTCTCGCGATTATTGGATGTTTGGCGCAAGCTGCTGGCTTCGGGCGAGCCGGGAGAATCGGAAGCTCGGCTGCGACGTTTCGACGGCGTGTATCGTTGGTTCTTGTTCCGTGCCGAACCGCTTTTCGACGAGAGGGGAAATATCGTTAAGTGGTATGGCACGAACACCGACATCGACGACCGCAAGTGGGCCGAAGCGGTGCTGGGCGCAGAGAAGAAGATTCTCGAATTGATCACTGGGAACAATTCGCTCACTACAATCCTGGAGGCATTGTGCCGGCTGGTTGAAGAAATGTTTAGTGGTTCATTGTGCGCGATCCTCTTTTTGGATCCGGATGGCGAACGACTCAGAAAAGGTGCGGCGCCCAGTTTCCCACCGGACTTCATCGCTGCGGTGGATGGGGTTAAGATCGGCCCTCGTGCGGGCTCGTGCGGAACGGCTGCTTATAGGAAAGAAACAGTCATCGTATCTGATATCAACACGGACCCTCTTTGGGCCGATTATCGTAAACTAGGCCTGGCATATGGGCTGCAAGCGGGTTGGTCCACACCGATACTATCAACACAAGAGGCTGTGTTGGGGACCTTCGCAATCTATTCGCGCAAGCCGCGCAGCCCAACACCACAAGAGCGTAAGCTACTCGAGCAGTTTGCTGATATCGCCAGCGTTGGTATTGAACACACGCGGGCTCAAGAAAGCTTGCGCCGAAGCGAAGAGAAATATCGAGATCTCATCGACGTCTCGCCAGATGCGATCTATATCATCGATACTGACCTCACTTATGTTTTAGCAAATCCGGCAGGCGCGGACTTAGCGGGCTGCACACAGAAGGAACTGATTGGCACGCCGATTGCCGAGACCTTCGTGCCGGAAGAACGTCACTTGTTGCCGGCGCGGATGGAGATGATGAAAACAGAGCCCTATCTGCGTTTTGAGAGGAAGTTCGTCCGCAGAAACGGAGACATCGTTCCAGTGGAAGTTTCCCTGACGACAGTCCGCGGCCGGTATCTCCAGGCCGTCCTCCGAGACATCAGCGAGCGCAAACGATCGGAGGAAGCGCTGAGAGCTTCGGAGCAGGTGGCACGCGGCCAGGTCGAAGCCCTGACCTACAGTTTGGACGTGTTGGCGACCGCATCAGAGCCACAAAAGTTTCTTGGAAAAATGCTGAGCACGATCTGCCGCCTATTGATCGGGCAAAGCGCTAGTCTTTGGCTATTCGACGAACCGACTGACTCACTCATTTTGCGACTGGTGGTGGACTCCGTGAGTGCCGTTGGCGTCAAACCGGAACATCCACTCGTTCATAATCCGCGGTCGTGGAAAGAGAATCCGGTGATTCAGGAACTCTTTTTCGCAGCCGGCCCGATAGTCTGCGAAGACATCGAAACAGACTCACGCGTGAACGACCAGTTTCGAGAGTACTTCATGCCAAAAGAAACCAAGAAGTTTTTGGCGGTTCCAATTCTAGTCGGTGAACAGGTCAGAGGAATGATCATGGTGCGTCATAGCGACCGGCCACCCTATCGGACTGAAGAGATCGGACTAATGCAAGCGCTCGCCCATCAAGTGATGCTGGCCATCCGGCTTACCGAAGTTGGCGAGCAGAGCCAGCAAGCCGCCGTTTTGGCGGAACGAAATAGGATGGCCCGGGACGTCCACGATACGCTTGCCCAAGGCTTCACCGGGGTAATCGTGCAGTTAGAAGCAGCCGAGTATGCGATTTCCGAGGGGGACCGCAAAGCCGCTGACAACCACTTGCACCGCGCTGGCGAGCTGGCTCGAAGGAATTTAAGCGAAGCGCGTAGGTCCGTGCATGCGTTGCGGCCCGAAGCTTTGGAGCAAGACGACTTTTGGCAAGCGCTCAAAGGTATCGTTAAGAGCACAACGGTAGGAACGACCCTTCACACCACATTCGAGATACAGGGCAAAGTGCCGCTTCTTCCGCCAGCCTGGCAGGAGAACTTATTGCGCATCGGCCAGGAAGCCTTGAGCAATACCCTGAAGTATGCCCACGCCAGGAGTTTCCGGACGCGCTTAGTTGCCAATTCGAAAGAACTCCGTCTGGAACTCCGTGATGACGGCAGTGGTTTCCAAATCAAAGAGCAGCATGACGGTATCGGTCTGATCGGTATGCGCGAACGAGCCGAAGAAATGGGCGGCACATTGAAAATAGTGAGCTCCCGAGCCAAAGGAACCACGATCAAGGCGATCTTGCCTTTGAATGCGCAGATGGTGTTATGAATCCGAGCACGAAACGGGGCCATGTCTCCACCACGAGAACTGCCGGGCGAGACGCCTCGAGCACGCGCGCGCCAAAGGCTCGCATCCGGGTGCTTATCGCCGATGACCATGACGTCGTACGCGAGGGCTTGGCCTCAATGATTCAGCGTAACAAAGCGGACATGACGCTGGTCGGTGAAGCCAGCAACGGCCGTGAAGCCGTCGAACTCTGGAAGGAGCATCGGCCAGATGTGACGCTGCTCGATCTACGTATGCCCGAGCTAGATGGTGTCGACGCGATCAAAGCGATTCGCGCTGACGACGAGAAAGCCAGGATCATCGTTCTCACAACATTCGATGGCGACGAAGACATTTACCGCGCCATACAAGCCGGCGCCAAAGGCTATCTGCTGAAAGACGTACCGCGCGCGGCTTTGATGGATAGCATTCGCCGCGTGCACGCGGGCGAAACCTCAGTTTCCGTGCACCTCGTGGCAAAGCTGGCCGAGCGCGTCAGCGGTGAGACCCTAAGCAAACGCGAGATTGAAGTCCTGAAGCTCATGGCAAAAGGAAAAAGTAATAAGGAGATCGCTTCAGCCCTCTTCGTTAGTGAAGGTACCGTCAAGTCGCACGGGAAAGCCATCTTCGCCAAAATGAACGTCGTCAGCCGTACAGAAGCTGTTGCCGAAGCGACCCGGCGCGGTCTGATTAGATTGTGAGGAGCTAGGAGTTAGGAGTTGCGCAGCGACTGCCGACCGGTCAGGGAGGGCCTTCATTGGAGGCTATTCAAGGGAGGATTACAATTAGGTCAGAAAAGTTTGCCGCAACGGCCTTCTTGACTGCTGATTCCGCCGAGGTAAGAAGCGCTCGAAGTTCTTATATCGTGGCCACGAGGGCTTCCCGGGTCTCGCTATCTCCATTATTACAAACGATTCCGGTGCGAGCTGTAGATCTCAGTCGGCGATCATTCCTCCGTCGACCTAGCTCGCAGCCTGGATGGCTGATCCGCCGCGGTGGCCGCCAGTCCGACCAGCTCGTACTAGGACATTTCCTTTGGAAACCAGAAACGGCGGCGAACGACTTAGATTTGCGCTCTGCCGCCATCAACAAATAGTTCGATGCCGGTGACAAAACTGGAGTCATCCGAGGCGAGAAATAGCGCCGCCTTGGCGATTTCATCGGGTTCTCCCATACGCCCCATCGGGATCGTGGACACAATCCGCGCAATAGCGTCCGCCGGTTGCCGAGTCACCTGCGGAGTATCGGTCGGACCCGGGCTAAGAACGTTTGAGCGGATGCGACGGTCCTTCAGCTCCACGGTCCATGATCGTACGAAATTGCGGATCGCGGCCTTAGTCGCGCCATAGACACCAAAGGCAGGAGTGCCTTTGACACCTGCGACGGAGCCCGTGAGAATGATAGAGCCGCCGTCATTGAGTAGCGGTAAGGCTTTTTGCACCGTGAATAGTGTTCCCTTTACATTGATATTGAAAAGTCTGTCGAAATGCTCCTCCGTGATGCTTCCCAAGGAGAAAATTCAGCAATACCGGCGTTAGCGAAAACACTATCGATTCGTCCCTTCGACTTGACGGTCTCGTAGAGACGATCAAGGTCGGCCAGCTTGGTAACGTCTCCTTGAACGCCGGAAACATTGCTGCCGATTGCCTTCACTGCCTCATCGAGTTCCTTCTGACGACGGCCCGTAATGAAGACGTAAGCACCTTCTCTGACGAAGAGCTTTGCCGCGGCTAACCCGATCCCGGTGGTGCCACCGGTGATGACTGTCACTTTTCCCCGCAATTTACCCAGTGGTTGCGGAATCTCGTTTAACATAGAAATAAAAAACCAATCGGTTCGTTACCGAAACCATGTGACTCCCTTGCTGTCAAGAAATTTTTTGCACCGATCGGTTCATTAATCAATATTTCCGGTCATGGGACGACCAAAAAATTTCACCCGCGACGCTGTCTTAGAGAAGGCCCTACCCGTTTTTTGGAGGCGTGGGTTTGCTGACACCAGTCTTCAGGAATTGGAAAAGACAACCGGGGTGAACAAATCCGGCCTCTATGCCGAGTTCAAAGATAAAGAGGACCTGTTTGTGCAGAGCCTCCGGTACTACTTGGAAAGGCTCGAGAAGCAAGCCCTGCTTACCGCCGAGCCGTTGGGCTGGAATAACATCGAACGATTCCTCAAGATGGAACCATCCGGTCTGCCCGGACAAAAGGGATGTTTTGCAGTCAACTCCATGCGCGAGTGTGCCATATTGCCGCCCGCAGCGGCCGACGCCATCACGCGAAGCCGGAGCAAAATAAAGCAGCTCTTGGCCAAGAATATTGAGGCCGAGCGCCCAAAGATGAATCCGGACTCTCTAGCGGACTTGGTTCTGACTTTCTTTACCGGGCTCAACATGGAGCATAACCTGAGTTTGAGCCGGCGCTCGATCAGTCGCAAAATCCACGATTTGATGAACACATTAAGGACACTGTGACTAACTGCCGCGGGAGCGGCGCTCACTCCTCCGAGCGGCGCGATGATTCATTGTTCGTCCGCCAAGGCGCCAATGAATGCCTGGAGCAAGGCGCTTGCTATCGAAGTAGCGCCGCATGGAGTACGCGTGAACACGGTGACCCCAGGCAACGTTATCTTCTATTTCTCGTTGCCCACACAAAACAGCGGAGAGCCACAAGACCTGACCCCTGGGTTTCTGCCCCGGGGTGGGTATCGATTCCTCTCCCGTGAGCTAGCTTCAGCATGTCCTCGGGATTGGCTCTTGGTGCTTCACTCAAGGTAACCTTTCGATTTGAGACAGCAGGTCGGTAAATTGATAGTAGCCAGATTGACCGTCTTCCCAGCGGACTTTGACGCCGGAACCGTCTATTGCAATTACTTCGCCCTTCGACCCATCTGGGGTCCAGACGACCATCTCATGGAGTCGGAGAGTCTGTGCTTCTTCGGTGTTCATAAGCGAGTATCATTTTATCGCCATCGGGTCCGGACTTACCCTGATGATCTTCTTGCCGAAGTTCTCACCCTTCAATAGCCGGATCAGTTCACCCGGCGCTTTCTCCAGTCCGTCAGTGATGTCTTCGCGGTATTTGGTACGGCCTTCGGCCAACCGTGCCTTCATGTCAGTGACGAAATCGGGCACCTGTGAAGCATAATCGAAGTAGATGGACCCGCGAAGCACCTATATCCACCGTTAGGCCGCCGGTACCGAGTAGTGAACCGATTGGTACAAACTCTTTCTTGACGTACCGCCTTTTTAAAGAAACGTCCCTTAGCGTTTAGCCCCTTCTACGACACGTTTTAAATTCGTGAGATACTCTCGCGTCACTTTGGCGAGCGTTGCTGATTCGATGCTCGATCGCAATCTTACGGTAATCTCGGTCGTCCGATTGGAGAGCGGCTCGAACAAAATGACACCACGCGGAAAACTGTCCGAGATTGCTTGCCATGCGATTCGTCGCTCCGGAATACGCAGCACGATGTGCAAAACGGTCGTGTATTCGTTGCCCTCTAGCAGAGAAGTGAACGAGAAATGTGTTTCGTCGATTTTCTGCACATCTCGCAAAGACGTGATGAATCGCGGCAACTCTTCGAATCGAGAGCAGTAGGCATAAACGTCCGCTACCGGAGCGTTCACGACGATCGAATCGATCTCGCAGTGCGCATCGAATGGTGCCGACTCGGCCCTTTTTTTAGATCTGTTCGGGCGGGCAGCGGGAGTGATGTCGGCATCATCTGGTTCCATGTAGCTATTCAAGGTTAGGCCCCGCCTGAGTTCCTGGCGAAGGAGAGGCGGGGAGATTTTCCAGTCCCCCAAAGGAGTGAGAAGGAATTCGCCTCTTGGTGATAACGGCATTCGCCCTTTAGTCGCATCAGAAGGTGGCACTCAAAAACCTAACTCACGCGCCGATGCGGATGCTGTGAGCAGCGCGTAGTCTTGTGCCATGACAACAAAGAAAACGCTTGGATCAACCGTGCAGCCAACCAAAGATCAAGCGGCTGGTCCTGCAGTTCTCGTCACCGGCGCGCTGACCGGCATCGGTCGAGCCACGGCTCTGGCTTTTGCGCGTGAAGGAGCGCGCATCGTCGTCGCAGGCAGACACGACGATAAAGGCAAGGCTCTAGTCTCCGAACTCCAAGAACTCGGCGCTGAAGCCGCGTTCATCAAATCCGACGTTCGCCATGATGATGAAGTTCGCGCTCTGGTTAATGAAACGGTGAGGCGATTCGGTCGTTTGGATGTCGCCGTCAACAACGCGGGCACAGAGGGCAAGCCAGGTCCGTTAACAGACCAAACCGCCGAAAGCTACGCGGCTACCTTTGATACTAACGTCCTCGGCACGCTCCTGAGCATGAAGCATGAGCTACGGGTGATGCTGCCCCAAGGAAGCGGTAGTATCGTTAACGTTTCCTCGACTTACGGAAGAGCAGGTGCACCCGGCGCTGCTCTCTACGTTGCCAGCAAGCATGCGGTGGAAGGTTTTACTAAGGCAGCTGCGCTTGAATACGCGGAATCCGGGGTGCGCATCAACGTCGTCGCTCCAGGGCCGGTTGAGACCGGCATGTTGAACCGCTTCACCGGCACTCCCGAAAACAAGGCGGACCTCATCTCGCGGGTCCCAATGAAACGCATCGGGCAGCCGGAAGAGATCGCGGAAAGCATCCTTTTTCTCGCCTCCAATAAGGCCTCGTACATCACCGGGGCTTCACTTGCCGCCGATGGCGGAAAACTAGCTCGCTAAGCAGTATCGGAGAAAATAACCATGCAAATAAAACTCGAAGGAAAGACTGCGCTCATTACGGGCGGCTCGCGCGGCATCGGTTCTGCCATCGCTAAGCGTCTAGCTGCGGAAGGAGCGAACGTGGCCATCACCTACACGAAAGGTGCCGACGCGGCCGCGTCGGTCGTCAAGGAGATTGAACGCGCCGGCGGAAAGGCGATCGCGATTCAGGCGGACGCCGCCGATGCCGACGCCAGCAAAGCCGCGGTCGAAAAGACTGTCGCGACCTACGGCGGACTTGATGTGCTGGTGAACAATGCCGGGACGGCCATTCCCAAGACGTTCGAGGAGACCACGCTAGAGGAACTGGACCGGGTGATTGATATCAACGTCCGCGGCGTCTTCGTCGCGACGCAGGCGGCGCTGAAGCACATGAAGAGCGGTGGCCGCATCATCATGATTGGCTCGTGCGTAGGCGAGCGTGCTATGACGCCCGGCTTGGTGCCCTACTCGGCCACGAAGGGAGCAGTCAAGATGTTCACTCAGGGGTTGTCCAGGGAGGTGGGACCCCGGGGCATCACGGTAAACAATATCCAGCCGGGTCCGATCGACACGGAATTAAATCCCGCCTCGGGCGATTGGGCCGCGCCCCAGAAGGCTAATACAGCGCTCAGCCGCTACGGATCTGTTGATGAGGTCGCGGCGTTAGTAGCCTTCGTGGCCGGTCCGGAAGCGTCGTACATCACCGGTGCGAATTTGACCGTCGACGGCGGCACGAACGCCTGACCAACGTGGCATTTGCATTGAAACAAGGGATAGAAAGGCAGGAACACCAACGATGAGTGCTTACGTAGTTTTTACGCGTGAAATCACACTCGACAAGCTTGAGCTGGCCACCTACTCAAAGGAGGTCTTGGCGACGCTCGCGGAGCATGAGGTTAAGGTTCTCGCTCTTTACGGTTCGCACGAGGACCTGGAAGGATCTTCCACAGAAGGTACGGCAATTCTCGAGTTTCCAAGCATCGAGGCA
>Ga0070706_100002360_pt1 | contig 19057 bp, 19 predicted proteins | sample KBSK5501metaG_FD_65476 | JGI IMG/M metagenome (GOLD analysis project Ga0070706, IMG submission 65476) | Corn, switchgrass and miscanthus rhizosphere microbial communities from Kellogg Biological Station, Michigan, USA - KBS K5-50-1 metaG | ecosystem: Host-associated > Plants > Roots >... | reverse complement strand
AGCGCGGCCTTCGAGGAGCCGTAGCCGCCCCAACCCTCGTACGGCTCGACGGCGGCGTCCGAGGTGATCGAGACGACGCGGGCGTCGGGGCCCATGCAGGGCAACAGCAGCTGCGTCAGCCGCAGCGGCCCGAACACGTTGGCGGCGTAGACGCGCTCGAGCTCCTCGAGCGGGTAGTTCGCGATCGAGGGCTGCGGGCTGGGCCCGAGCCGGCTGGCGTTGTGGACGAGCAGGTCGAGGCCCCCGCCGAGCGCATCGACGGCGGCGGCCAGGTCGAGACGGTGCGCCTCGTCGGCGACGTCGCCGGGTACCGCGTGGACAGCCGCGGCGGGGCCGAGATCGGCGGCGGCGCGCAGGTCGTCCTCGCCGCGGGCGTCGACGACGAGCTCCCAGCCGTCGGCGGCGAGGGCGCGGGCGAGCGCAAGCCCGAGTCCCCGTGAGGCTCCGGTGACCAGTGCACGGTTCGGCATCGGCGTGTTCCCTTCCTCTCGTGTCTGAGGTCGACGGTACGGATGGGCTGCCATCGCCACATCGGGCCGAGGACGGGACTTCGCTCCGTCGAAAGGCCTAGGACCGCCGGCCCGGCAGTGGCCTGCCCGCTACGGTGCCGGCCGATCCGGGAGGACAACGTGACCAGTCCCGACGTCGAGATCCCCCGCGCCGCCTACGGCCTCGCGTTCCCGCTGGCGGTGGTGGCCGGGTACGTCGACGCCGTCGGCTTCCTCACACTCGCCGGCCTGTTCGTGGCGCACATGAGCGGGAACACCGTCCGGCTCGGCGTCTTCGTCGGCGACGGTGACTGGAGCCTCGCCGCCCAACGGCTGGTGCCGATCATCGTCTTCACGATCGGCGTCGCCGCCGGCATCGCGCTGGTCGAGGCGCTTCGACGCCGCTCTGCTCCCGCCCCCGCGGCGCGCGTGCTCAGCGTCGAGGCCGTGCTCCTGCTCGGGTTCATGCTCGTGGGTCGGGTCGTGCTCGACGGTCACGGCGCGGCGGCCGGATCGTGGGACTACTACCTGCTGGCTGTTCTCGCCGTGCTCGCGATGGGCTGGCAGAACGCCGCGCTGCGCCGTGTCGCCGGCGTTCCGGTCCACACGACGTTCGTTACCGGCATCCTCACCCACCTTGCCGAAGAGAGCGTGAACGGCTGGTACGCGTGGCGCGACTTGCGGCGGGCCGGGACCCCGCGACGTCCCGACGACGGGGTCGCCGTCGCGTTCCGGCGCGCCCGGCTGCACGGTGGCGTCTGGGGCAGCTACCTCGCCGGCGGTGTCCTCGGCGCGTTCCTCGCGCTCCGCTGGGACCTGTGGTCGCTGGCGCTTCCGCTCGCGGGGCTCGCTGTGCTCATCGTCATCGACGTCGCCCGGCGGGCGTAGGCGGGGCGCGCGATCATCCGGGACCAGCCCCGCGGCGAACCACTGAACGCGCCAAGGAGGGAGCCATGACCGACGACTTCGCGTGGATGGACGCCACGGCGCAGGCCGAGGCGGTACGGGCCGACGACGTCACGCCGACGGAGCTGGTCGAGGGGGCGATCGCGCGCATCGAGAAGCTCAACCCGCAGCTCAACGCGGTCATCCATCGCCTCGACGACAAGGCGTTTGCCACCGCGGCAGACGCCGGGCTCCCGGCGGGACCGTTCCGAGGCGTGCCGTTCCTCGTCAAGGACGGCGTGTGCCACACGGCCGGGGACCCGTTCCATTGCGGCATGCAGGTGCTGAAGGATCTCGACTGGCACGAACAGACCGACACGTGGCTCGCCGAGCGCTTCCGCGCCGCGGGGTTCGTGTTCGTCGGAAAGACCAACCTGCCCGAGCTCGCGAGCTCGGTGACGACGGAACCACTTGCGTACGGCGCGACGCACAATCCCTGGAACCTCGACTACTCGCCGGGCGGATCGAGCGGAGGCGCCGCCGCCGCGGTCGCGGCCGGCATCGTCGCCGTCGCGCACGGCAACGACATGGGCGGTTCGATCCGTGTTCCGTCGAGCGCGTGCGGTCTCGTCGGCCTCAAGCCCACGCGCGCCCGCACGACGCTCGGCCCGGACTTCGGCGAGTTCTGGGGGCCGCTGACGCACGAGCACGTGCTCACCCGCACGGTGCGCGACACAGCGGGGGTGCTGGACGCGACCGCCGGGCCCGGCCTCGGCGACCCGTACACCGCGCCGGCGCCCGCCGGTCGGTATCGGGACGACGTCGGCGCCGATCCGGGCCGGCTCCGCATCGGAATCCGCACGATGCGCACCGACGGTGCCGAGTCGCATCCCGAGTGCGTCGCAGCCGTCGATGCGACGGCGCGGCTGCTCGAGGATCTGGGCCACGACGTCTCGCCGGCACGGATCGACGCCCTCGAGACGCCGGACATCGGGTTCCTCGGGATCTACGCGTCGGCGATCACGCGCGACCTCGAGCGATGGAGCGCGCGCATCGGCCGCACGCTCGAGCCGTCGGACCTGGACCCGATCAACGCGGTCACCGCCGAGATGGGCCGATCCGTCACCGGCGCGCAGTACCTGGCCGCGCTCGAGACCGCCCAGGGATGGTCGCGGCAGGTCACGTCGTGGTGGGCGGACGGGAACGACGTCCTCGTCACGCCGACCATGCCCGAGCCGCCCGCCAGGCTCGGCGAGCTGGCACCCGACGTCGACGATCCGATCGCCGCCATGCCGCGCATGGGCAACTACGCGATGTTCACCTCGCTCTTCAACATCACAGGCCAGCCGGCCATCTCGCTGCCGTTGCACTGGACGGCAGATGGACTGCCGATCGGCGTACAGCTCGTCGGGCCGTACGGGCGCGAGGACGTCCTCATCCGGCTCGCATCGCAGCTCGAGCAGGCACGACCGTGGGCGGACCGCAGGCCGCCGGTGGCGGCTCCCTGACCGGCGCTCGGTCGGCAGCGAGCAGCCGGGCCAGCTCGACGCATCGTCCAAAGCCGGAGACGCATCGACTCCCCTACTTGATGCCGGACGTGTCGATGCGCGACATGATGCGAGCAGCATCGCGGCCGAGCCGTCGCAGTTGCTCTGGCGACAGCACGTCGACAACCAGCGATCGCACGTGTGCCAGGTGTCCGGGCGCAGCCTCGACGAGTGCTCGAAAACCCTTCTCGGTCAGGATGGCATTCGTGAATCGTCCGTCGGCGGGGTCAGGCGCACGGCGCACGAAGCCACGCGTCTCGAGCCGCTCGACCAGGTGCGACAACCGCGACAGCGACGCGTTCGTGACTTCGGCCAGCGAGCTCATCCGCATTGTCCGCTCTGGACTCTCGGAGAGCATGGCGAGAACCTGGTACTCGACCATCCTCAAGTTCGAGTCGCGCTGTAGCTGCTGATCAATCGACCACGGGAGCCAGGTCATCAACCGGACCACGGAGAGCCACGATGCGAGCTCGGTGGCGGTGAGCCACTTCACCGGCGGTTCCTGCGCCCCCGGGCCTTCGTCATTCATGCGATCAGGGTAACCAATTCACTGGACGGTTCAAGTGATTTACAAGCTCCCGGTCTGCTTCTCATAGGGTGATGACAGCAGGGGTGGTCAGTGAACTTGACGGTTCAAGTTAGTAGGCGTAGATTGCAGACGACCGAGCCAGGAGGATGACGGCGATGAACATAGCTCTCACCGGTGCGACAGGGTTCGTCGGATCTCACGTGCTGGGGGCATTGCTGGAACACGGCCATGATGTGACCGCGCTGGTCCGCGACGACGCCGACGTGGACGCCGTCCGAACCCGCGGCGCGAAGGGCGCCGTGGTCGATCTGTACGATCGATCGGCGGTCGCGAGCATGCTCAGCGCAGCAGACGCGGCCATCCACACCGCCAGCCCCGGTGACACAACGAGCGCCGCGCTCGACGGCGCCGTAGTTGATGCGGTGGTCGATGCCCTTGGAGGTACCGGAAAGCCCTACCTGCAGATCAGCGGTGGATGGATCTACGGGTCCAACTCCTCCATGAGCGAGGACTCTCCGTACAACGCGCCTCCGCTGGTTGCATGGAGAGAGCCGATCGAACGCCGGGTGCTCAGCGAACGCGGCATGCGCGGCGCCGTGATCGTCTCGGGCGTCGCGTACGGTGACGGCGGCGGAGGCGTTCCGGGGGTACTGCTCGGCTCACCCCGGGACGACGCCGGCAACTTGATCATGATCGGAACGGGACAACAGCACTGGGCGACCGTGCACGCCGCCGACCTCGGGGACTTTTTCCGGCGCGTCCTGGAAGAGGAGTCGGCTCGTGGCCGCTACGTCGTTGGCAATGGTTTGAACGAAACCGTTGCCGAGCTGACAGAGGCGGCTGCAGTGGCAGTCGGCGCTCCAGGAGCGGTCACTGGTTCCGACGAGGAGGCTCGCGCCCGCTTGGGCGACTACTTCGCCGAGGTCCTCCTGCTCGATCAGGGCACCGACGCGGCCAAGGCTCGGGCCGAGCTCGATTGGGATCCGACCCATCCAGGACTTGTCGAAGAGTTCCGCCAGGGGAGCTACCGCAACTGATCGGCTGTTGCCGGGCGCCCACCTGCGGATGCGGTGTTCAGACGTCCGGGGAGTAGGAGCTTCTGCCATGGCTGTCCACACCGAGCTCACAGCGGCTGAGGCGGCTGACCGGCTTGCCATCCGCGAGCTGTTCGACGCATACGCCCACTGCGCCGACCGCCGTGACGCCGAAGGGCAAATGGCGCTGTTCACGGCTGACACCCGATTGGCGGTCTACATGGACGGCGAAGGCGGTGAGGCCACCTACGTGCTTGACGGACGTGAGGCGCTGGCACCGATCTTCGCCGATCTGAATCGTTACGAGGCAACCACGCATTTCAACGGGCAGAGCACGGTCACGATCGACGGAGACCGCGCCACCGGAGAGAGCTACACCATTGCACATCACGTCTACAGCGAAGCGGGTGGCCGCAAGATCATGATCGCGTCGCTCCGCTACCTCGACACCTTCGCGAAGATCAATCAGGGTTGGTACTTCGCGGAGCGCAATCTCATTGTCGACTGGAGCGAGACACGACCACTCACGGCTCCGACGGCGACCTGACCGGCCCTCAGTCCGCGGCGAGGAGGCCTGCCAGCTCGGCGCTGTTTCGCTGCGCGTAATCCTCGTAGCAGTTGTTGAACAGCACGTGAGTCGTCTCGGTCCGGGCGGCAAGCTCATTCACGCGCGGCACCCACTCCTCGAGCTCTCGCTCAGGGTAGAGGTAGCGGAATCGCTTCTGTACCGAGCCGCTCTCCCACTCGGCGTCGTTGTGACCGTGGAACCGCATGACCGCGAGCTCCGGCGACGTCGCCGCCACGACGGGCGGCACTGAGCTCTTAAACCCCTGCGGCATGTCGACGCACACGTACGGCAGCTGGTGGGACGCCAGGAGCTCGAGCGTCTCCTCACGGTTCTCGTCGCTGAGCCACGACTTGTGGCGGAACTCGACACAGATGCGGTGCGGCTTGGCGCGCTCTGCGCATTCGACGAGGTAGTCCTTGTTCGAGCGCCGGATCGTGAACCACGGCGGGAACTGGAACAACACCGCGCCCAACTTTCCACTGCGATCGAGAGGCGCGAGCGAGTCGAAGAAGCTCGACCAGAGGTACTCGACCGCGTCCTCGTCGAGATCCTTCGGGTAGACGCGCTCCTTGCCCTCGGGTCGCATCTCCTGCGGGAGTGACGTCGCCTTCGTCGGGTGCTGGGTGAGGATCGAGAAGGCCTTGATGTTGAACGTGAAGCTCGGCGGCGTGCGCTGCGCCCACTGCTGCACGACAGGTGGGCGGGGCGGGTAGTAGTACGTCGAGTCCACCTCGACGAGCGGGAACTGCGACGCGTAGTACTTCAGGCGCGCTTCGGCGCTCGTCGCGTCGTCCGGGTACCAGCCCGACTTGATCAGCGACTTGTCCGTCCACGACGCGGTGCCGACGAGGATCCGGCCCACTACCTACGGCCCCATCTCGCCCGCGTCGACCAGACCCTCGCGTACGGCGAGCAACGCCGCTTGGGTTCGATCGTGCACGCCGAGCTTCATCAGGATGTTGCTCACGTGGGTCTTCACCGTCTTCTCCGAGACGACGAGCGTGTCGGCGAGCTCCCGGTTCGACAACCCGCGGCCGAGCAGGCCGAGCACCTCGCGCTCGCGCGGCGTCAGCGAGGCGACGTCACCGCCCGGCGGTGGATGCGCGACCTCCTCCATCACGCGTCCTGCAATCTGCGGATCGAGGAGCGCCTCGCCCTCGTACACGAGCCGGACCGCCGCCTCGAGCCCCGACGGGTCGACGTCCTTCAGCAGGTACCCGGCCGCGCCGGCCTGGACCGCCGGGATCACCTGGTCGTCGGACGCGAAGCTCGTGAGGACGACCACGCGCGTGTCGGGGACGCTTGCTCGGAGGCGGCGGATCGCGGCGACGCCGCCCTCGCCCGGCATCACGAGGTCCATGAGGACGACATCGGGGCGCAGCCGCTCGATTGCGGCCACCGCTGCCTCCCCGTCGCCGGCTTCGCCGACGACCTCGATCCCGGGACGCGACTCGAGGAACGTGCGCAGACCCTGGCGCACGACGGGATGGTCGTCGGCCAGGAACACGCGAATGCCCGACGGCTCAGCCACTCGGGACCTCCACCCGCACCGTCGTGCCCGCACGGGGCGCCGTCTCGACGGTGAACTTCCCGCCGAGGGACTCGGCCCGCTCACGCATGGAGGTGAGGCCCAGACGGCGCTCGCGGATCGCGCGCGCGGCGGGGTCGAAGCCGACGCCGTCGTCCCGCACCGTGATCTTCACTACGCCGTCGTCGGCGTCGACGCCGACGGTGATCGACTCCGCCCGGGCGTGGCGGACGGCGTTGTTCAGCGCCTCCTGGACGATGCGGTAGAGCTCCATCTCGACAGTCGAGGCGAGCTCGAGCGTGCCGTGGACGTGCAGGTCGGCTTTCAGGCCGTGGGCGCGGCCGAGGACATCGAGGTCCTTTCCCACGGTGGCGACGAGGCCGTCGGCCTCGAGGCGCGGCGGGCGCAGCTCGAAGACCAGAGACCGCAGCTCGGCCTGCGTCTCGCGCGCGAGCTGTCGCACGCGGTCGATCTCCGCCTCGGCGCGCCCGGGGTCGGTTCGCACGAGGCCGGCCGCCGCCTCGGCCGTCAGTGACAGGCTGAAGAGGTTCTGCGTCATCGCGTCGTGTAGCTCACGCGCGAGCCGGTTGCGCTCCTCGATCACGCTGAGCTCCCGGCTGGCCTCGAACAGCCGCGCGTTCTCGATCGCGATGGCGGCGTGGGCGGCGAGCACAGTGATGACCTTCTCATCGGCATCGTCGAATGTCGGTGCACCTTCCTTCTCCGTGAGATAGAACGCGCCGATGATGTCGCCCTTGGCCACGATGGGCACGCCGAGGAACGACCGCATGCGAGGGTGGGCGTCCGGCCACCAGCCGCGAAACCTGGGGTCGGTGGTGATGTCGTCGGTGCGGAAGGGGCGGGGGTCGGAGAGCATCGCGCCGAGCATCCCGTGCGTGCGGGGGAGCGGGCCCAGCTGGGCCACGAGGTCGTCGCTCATGCCGGCGTGGAGGAACTGGTCGAACTCGGTTCCATCCTCGTCGGGGATGCCGAGCGCCGCGTAACGGGCGTCGACGAGCTCACGGGCCGCGTGCACCAACCGGTCGAGCACCGCGTCGAGTCGCAGCTCGCCCGCGATCGCGAGGACCACGTCGCTCATTGCCGCGAACGCGTTGTCGCGCGGGACGGTTGCCACGTTGTCCACCCTACGTCCGTAGACTGACGCCGCCGTCAGGACGGGGGGGAACATGGAGCCCGCAGGAATTGCCGCGGTGACCGGCGCGAGCAGAGGTATCGGACGCGCGATCGCACTGGAGCTCGCGCGCCGTGGCTTCGACGTGGTCGCAACGATGCGCGACCCCGCCGCCGGCGCGGGAATGTCCGACGAAGCTGCCGACGCGGACGGCCGGCTGCGCGTCCAGGCCTTGGATGTCACGCGCCCGGACAGCGTCCGGCTTCCCGACGGTCTCCGCGTCCTCGTCAACAACGCCGGCGTGGAGCGCGAGCACCTTCCCGTCGAGGAGACGCCCCTCGAGCTGTGGCGCGACATGTTCGAGACCAACGTGTTCGGGCTGGTGGAGGTGACCCGGAGCGCGATCCCGCTGGTGCGTGCGGCCGGCGGTGGTGTGATCTGCAACATCGGGTCGTCGTCGGTCCTGGCGCCGGTGCCGTTCTATGCCGCCTACCGCGCCAGCAAGGCCGCCGTCAGCGCGTTCAGCGAGACGCTGCGGGCCGAGCTGGCGCCGCAGGGCATCCGGGTCGTGGAGATCATGCCGGGCCCGGTCGACTCCGACATGCTCCGACATTCGCAGGAGACGATGGTCGCTCCCGCCGGTGAGCCGTATCGAGCCGTCGCCGATCACATGAACGCCAGCAAGAGCATGGTGGCGTCGATGATCCAGCCTCCGGGCGACGCCGCCCGGCTCATCGTCGACGCCATCCTCGATGACGACGGGCCGATGCGTTACGGGTGCGATCCGATGAGCACCGGCATGATCGACGCGTGGCGTCGAGCGAGCGACGAGGAGATGATGCGCGGGATGCTCGAGCAGCTCGTGCCGGAGGGAGCGGTCAGGCCTCGCTGACCCTCGCCTCGGCGGCCTGGGCGTCGGCGAGGTACCAGTCGAGATACCTGCGCATCCCGTCCTCGAACGTGGTCGTCGGCACCCAGCCGAGCACCCGCTTCACCTTCTCGGCCGAGACTTCCTTGCCGGCGTAGTCGCCGGGACGCGCTTCGCCGAACTCCACCTCCATCGGGATGTCGAGGCAGTCGCGGATCGCCTCGGTGACCCGCCGGATGGTGATGGGCTCGGCGCCTTCGAGGTTGAAGACGTCGTTCTCGGCGTCGTCGGACAGTGCGAGCACGTGGGCGTCGGCGAGGTCCTCGACGTACACGTAGTTCCGGAATTGCGAGCCGTCGCCGTGCACGGTGATGGCGTCGCCGTTGAGCGCCATCTGCACGAAGCGCGGGATGACGAGCTGCTCGCGCATCCTCGGGCCGAACGGGATCCCGTACCGCAGGATCGTGAACGGCGTGTCGTACAGCTCGTTGTAGTTGTGGGCGATGAGCTCGCTGGCGATCTTCGACGACGTGTAGATGTGCCCCGCGCTCGGGAGGTGGAACGGCGCGTCCTCGTCGAGCGGCGCGTCACCGTGGGCGCCGGCGTAGACCCACACCGTGCTCGCCAGCACCGTCCTGCCCACGCCGTTGCGGCGGCTCGCCTCGAACACGTTGACCGTGCCGGTCACGTTGATCCGGACCGTCCCGACCGGGTGGTCGTAGGCGTCGTTCACGTTCGACACGGCCGCCAGGTGGAAGACGACGTCGATGTCGCGCGTCGCCTGCACGAGGCCGCCCAGGTCCGACAGGTCGACCTGGCGGTACGTGACGTCGGGGCGGTGCGGGGGGCGCGTGTCGAGCACGAACAGCGTGTGACCGGCGTCGATCAACCGGTCGACGACGTGCGACCCGATGAATCCCGATCCGCCGGTGACTGCGATTCTCATGACGTTCCATTCTTGGGGGGTTCGACCCCGGCGAGCACGGTACGCAGGCTTGCGACCACGTACTCGGCTTCGTCCCGGGTCATGTCGGAGTGGATGGGCAGGCAGACGTGGCGGCGGCAGACGTCCTCGGCCACCGGCAGGTCGCCCTCGTGCCAGCCCGCGAACACCGGCTGCTCGTGCAACGGTGAGGCGTACACCTCGCCGCTGAGCGAGACGCCGTGGTTCTCCTTCAGAGCGGTCTTGACGGCTTGACGGTCGATCCCATGGTCGAGCATCGCGAGGTACTTGTAGTAGTTCGTTTCTGAGGGTGTCGTGAGTGGCGTGATCCCGTCGATCCCGCCCAGGCCGTCGTCGTACAGATCGGCGACTTCACGGCGGATCTTGATGAACTCGTCCAGCCGGCGGAGCTGCACGACGCCCACTGCCGCCTGCAGCTCGCTCATACGCCACGCGTACCCCATACGGACGTGATCGCCACCCAGGAACCCGGCCTTGCCCTGGTCGCGGTAGATGTGGGCGTCATCCCGGATGCGCTCGTCGGCGGTGACGATCATGCCGCCCTCGCCCGTCGTCATGACCTTGGTGGGATAGAACGAGAACGCCGAGGCGATCCCGAACGATCCCGCGGCGCGCCCGTCGAGGCTCGAGCCGTGGGCGTGGGCGGCGTCCTCGACGAGGAACAGCCCACGGCGTTCGCACAGCGCCCGGATCGCATCGACCTCGGGCGTGATCGCGCCGCCGATGTGCACGAGCACGACACCGGCCGTGTCGTCGCCGAGCGCAGCTTCGACCGTGTCGGCGGAGAGGGCGAGCGTGTCGGGTGCGACGTCGGCGAAGCGCGGCCTGCCCCCCGCGTGGATCACCGCCGCCGCAGTCGCGAAGAACGTGTTGGCCGGGACGACGACCTCGCGCCCCTCCACGCCGATCGTCCGCAGGATGATCTCGATCGCGCTCGTCCCGCTGCTCACGGCGACCGCGAACGGGGCGTCGTGCCGGGCTCGGAACGCGTCCTCGAGCTCGCGCGTGTACGGGCCGAGGGTCAGCGCGCCGGTTTGCAACGACTCGTCGATCATGGCGAGGACCGCGGCGCGGTCGTCGTCCGAGAAGACGATCCTTGCTGCCGGGATGTTCATGTCGGGGGGACCTCAGCAGTCACGGCGAACCGTGTAGACGTCGTAGTGCTGGGCGTGCGCGAGCTGAGTTGCCCCGACGCGTTGCCCGCTGCAAGTCGCGAGGCCGCCTACGGAGAGCTCGTTGAGCAAGGCGTGCTCGTTCGTCTTGAACGTCCTGTCGTAGCTGTCGTAGGCGATGACGAAGTCGACGCGGCGAGTCCGCAGGAACTTCGAGTAGTCCTCCGTGTTGGGCCAGCTCTTGCGGCCGATGCTCTCGGGGAAGAACTCGGAGTCGAGGTGGCCGCCCTTGCGCACGATCTGGTACATGCCGATCTTGCCGTCGCCGGCTCGGATGATCCGGTACGTCTTGTTCGGCACGAACTGCGGCGAGTTGACGAACTGGAGCAAGTCCGTGTTCGGCTTCCGATTGAGCGCGCCCCACGCATAGCGCATGCTGAGTACCCCGCCAAGCGCGGGGTTTAGAGCCAGTGTGAACAGGAAGAGCACGACGGGTAGCCACGGTTTCTGGATGCGCTTCTGGACGTGTTGGAATAGCACGAGCAAGATCGGCACCGCGATGACGAACGACCGCTCGAGGAGCGTAAGGAAGAAGTTGCCGACGATCACCCACGCCGAGCTGTCGACGAACACCGGCGAGACGAAGACGATCCACGTCGCCGGCAACGCGATCACCAACGAGATTGCATACATGCGAAGGAGCCGCCGTCGGTCGGCCTCCCAGTAGAGACAGACGAGCACGAGGCCGAGCGCCATCGGGAGCACGACGGCAGGGTGCGTGGCCTGGGCGAGGCCCGCGAGCACCGCGGCTTCCACAAATCGCTTCCGACGCCAGCAGCCGATCGCCACCATCAGCAGCGCCGATCCCCAGATGAACGGCAGCTGCCCGATGACCGGGGCGACGACGAGCGCGGGGTTGACCAACGCGATGGCCGCCCACCAGCCCCGGCGGACCTCGGGGAAGGCCCAGAACATCGCCGCGACCAGGCCGAGGAAGCCGAGCACGATCCAGAGCGTCACGACCCAGTCTCCGAGCAGCGGGTGGAGCAGGGCGGCGGTGAACCAGGGGAGGAATCCGTAGGGGAACGCGAACGCCTTCCCGTGGCCGATGACCGGCATGTGGAAGGGGACGCCGTGCCCGCTCCAGAAGCGGTCGCTCACCCACCAGACGTGGCCGTAGTTGCTGATCGAGTCGTGGGAGACGAACACCCGCTGGCGCAGGATCATCACCAGCACGACCGCCCAGAGGACGACGACGACCGCCGCTACGATCTTGCCGGACTGCGGCGTGCGCTCCTGCTCGACGGCGCCGGCCGGCGCCCCCGCCGTCCGAAGCCTGAGGCCGCGTGCGCCGAAAGGCCCTTGCAAATTCCTACTCCTCCCGACGCTCCGCCCGACCCCCAGGCACTCAGACTGAGGAACGATAGCCGTGCCAGGCAGCGAATCCCTGCCTCCTGAGCCCCCGCGTTCAGACCTGGCCCCAGTCCTGGGGTTACGGGGGCTCGCCACGGTCGCGCTGGCCCTGCCGGCGGTCCCCGCGGTCGCCGCCGACCGGTCGCCGACCAGCCTCATCCTCGCCGCCGTGGCCGTCGGGTTGGGCGCCGGCGCCGCATGGTGGACGTCCCGCCGGATGGGCCCGCCCCGGCTCCTGCTCGCCGTCCTCGGTGGCCTGCTCGTGGTGGTGGCGGGCTGGCTGCTGCCGCAAGCGGACGTCTCGGGCATAACGGTACTCGTGGGGCTGGGGGTCGGCGTCGGCGTCGGGCTCGGCGGCGGCGCGCTCGGCATCCTGCGGCGGCGCGAGGCCGCCGTCGGTGCCGCAGCCGGGCTCGCGATCCTCGCCGTGCTTGTCGCCGCCGACGGGGTGCACGGGACAGCCTGGGCCGGCCTCGTGGACGGCGTGGCGATCGCCGGAGTCGGCGTGCTCGCCCGCTCACGGCCCCGCACCGGTGCGCCGGGCTCGGTGCGGGCGGCGGCAACGGTGGCGGTGGTGGTGACAGTCGGGGCGACCTTCTGGGTGGGGGCGAACTCGCCCACGGTGACCTGGTTCGGTTCGCAGGTCGCGCACGGTCCGCGTGACGGACGCGACGTGGCGATCACGTTCGACGACGGTCCCGACGACCCGTACACGCTCGAGATCGCCCGAATCCTGGACGCACGCGGGGCCAAGGGCACCTTCTTCATGGTCGGGAAGGCGTTGGACCGCCGCCCCGACATCGCCCGCGCGTTGCGCGCCGACGGTCACCTCCTCGGCAACCACTCGTATCACCATGACGAGTGGCGTTGGCTCGATCCGCGCTACCCGGAGCTCGATCGGACCCAGACCGCCTTCCGGCACAACCTTGGCGTCTGCCCGACCTTCTACCGCGCGCCCCACGGCCAGCACACTCCGTTCCTCGCCCACGTGGTCGGCGACCACGGCATGACGATGGTCGGATGGGACGTGTCCTCCGGCGACTGGAACACACGCGACGCCGGGTTGGTCGCCCGGCGCACGCTCGACAACGTGAAACCGGGCTCGATCATCGTGCTCCACGACGGGCTCGACGGGAGCGTGACCGCCGACCGGTCAGTGCTCGTACGCGCGGTGCCGATGATCCTCGACGGACTGGAGCGACGGGGCCTGAAGCCCGTGCGCCTCGACGCGTTGCTGCACCAACGCGGCTACGGCGACCACTGCTGACGTCCGGAGAGCGGTAGCGCGGTCAGCGGCGAGCGCGGCGACGTCGACGACGCGACGCCCGGTACGCGGCGACGGGGATCATCGCGAGGTCGATGGCGGCGTCGACGAGGCGCGTACGCGACCGGAAGGTCGGCACCGGGACCATGACGTCGTTCCGGACGCGATATCCGAGCCGGCACAGCACGACGGCCACCTCGACCGTCTCGCTGTACTTGTAGCCCTGGTAGTAGTCGAGCGCGTCGGCGAGGGCGGCGGCGCGGAAGATGCGGTAGCCGGACTCGACGTCCCGGAGCCGGTGGCCCGCCCACAGCGACGCCCACGAGCTCATTACCCAGTTCCCGACACGCTTGTAGATCGGGTAGGTCGACAGGTCACGCTGGACGATCAGCGCGTCGAGCCCGTCGGCGACGGCGATGTCGCGGAGCTCGTCGAGCACGCTGAGCTCGTGCTGGCCGTCGGCGTCGACGGTGTAGATGAGGTCGTCGTCACCGATCTCTCCGGTGGCGAGCCGCTGGCGCAGGTCGGTGAACGCGAGGTAGTAGGCCGCCGACATGCCCCGGTTGTCGTCGAAGGACAGCATCCAGGCGTTGTCCTGCTCCGGAAGCCACTTCTCGACGACCTCACGGGTGTTGTCGGTGGAGCCGTCGTCCACGACGACGAGCTCATCGACCAACGGGTAGAGCCGTTCGAGGACGCCCTTGACGGTCGGTTCCTCGTTGTAGGCGGGAACGACGGCAATGCGCCGCGGCTGCGCCCGATTCGTCCCTGGTCCTGCCTGGTCGCGTGGCTGCTGGTTCACCTTTTGGCCTGCCCTCGAGAATGCCCGGTTAGGGGTGGACTCTACGTGACGGAGGGCCGTTACACAGGGTCTTCCGTCCCTAACAGCGACCGTTCCAGGGGCCCTTGCCCTTCCACTGGTACAGCGTCCAGGCCATGTCGTCCTGGTCGTACTCGGAGGCGTTCCGTGGGTCGACGCCGACGAGCTCGCCCCGGCCGGCGTAGTTGGCGGTCGAGTCCCACGTGCCCTGCGTGAACTGGTAGGCGCCGTAGTACGGGCCCGACGGGTTATACGCCTGATAGTTGCCGTGGCTCTCGATCCCCCGTGTGCACACGAGGAACGGGTCGTTGTGGTGGGGGTTCTCACCCGGCTGCGGCACGTAGTTGGACGACGGTGCCGGAGCACCACCCGCCGGGGCGGTGGTCCCCGCCGCGCGGCGTCGCTGGTCCTGGGCGGCGTTCAACTCTGTGTTGAGTCGGTCCTGCTCGCCCTTGAGCTGCGTGACGACGTCGTTCTGTTGCTGTTGCGCGGCCTGGAGGTCGCGCTGCTGAGTCTGGAGCCCCTCGCGCGCCTTCCGGAGTTGCGCGGCGGCATCGTCGTCGCGTGCATTCAGATAATCGAGCAGAACGGTGCGGCGGGCGGAGTCCATCGCCGGCGCGTCGCTTGTGAGCAGCGCCACCACCGGAGTTCCCGATCGCTTGTACGCCGCGAGGGCGTGAACTTGTGCGGTGTCGCGCAGCGCGGCCACGCGCTCCTCGAGGCCGGCCATGCTCTCCTGGATCCCGGCGATCTGGCCGTCGAGCTCCTGTGACTTGAACAGCGCGTCGATGTACGCGCTACCGGCCTGGTTGGCGCGTGCTTGCGCTGCGGCCACCCCCTGATCGCCGCCGCCCGGTCCCTGCTGAGCGTGGGCGGGGGTCGCGGCGAAGACCGCCAACGCAACCACCAGGAGACCGGCGAGCGCGCCGAACTTCGATACACGGCGATCATCAGTCGTCGGTGTTCGACCGGTGCGCGTCACGACCCTCCGCCTCGTCGGCCGCGCGGCGATGCCTATGGGCATCGCTTCGAATTCCGGCACGCTAGACCCCGGGCCTCGCCGCGTGCACGTCCCCGGAGGGGAATGCGCGTTCGCCCCAGTTCAGGCGCTTCTCTCGGGGTCGAGGTCGACCCGGATCGTGAGGAGGTCGGTGCCCTGCGTTCGAACCATGAACCCGTTCACCCGCCGGCCGATCCGGTCGAGGCGGGCCCGGGGGTCGTCGTCCGGGAGCACCGTGGCGGTGCCCCTGCGCCAGCGGCGGCCGATCTTCACGCGTACCCGCGGATCGGCTTCGAGGTTACGGACGTAGTTGGCGCTGCGTCCGTGCTCGGCGACGATCCAGAGCGTGTCGCCGTCCAGGCCGTTGCCGACGGGGTTCTGGCGCGGCCGGCCCGTTCGCCGGCCGGTCGTCTCCAGCAGCGCGTGAGTGGGCGGGAAGAGCCCGAGCCCGAAGAACACGCGGACGGGCGGGTTCAGGAGGTACTTCTGTGTGAACCGAACGGCGCGGGCTTTGGGCGAGGTCACCACAACATCGAACCGGCGCGATCGAATGCATGCAAGCGGCCGTCTGGTGCGCACGTAGGGTTCGAGACATGCCGGGCAACCGTGCCGAAGGACGCGAACCGGATACCGAAGAGGCCACCGAAGCGATCATCGAGGGCGACCTCGGGTTCCGGCGGGGCACTGCGCAGGCGGCGCTCCGGAACCGCGACTTCCGCATCTTCTGGGGCGGGACCTTCGCGTCGAACATCGGCACGTGGATGCAGAACGTGCTGCTCGGGGCGTTCGGGTACGAGCTCACCGGGTCGGCCGTGTTCGTCGGCATCCTGTTCTTCGCGCAGCTCGGCCCGTTGCTGTTCATGTCGACCGTCGGCGGCGTGCTGGCGGACGTCGTCGACCGTCGCAAGCTGCTGATCATCACCCAGGTCGAGCAATTGGTGCTGTCGATCGTGCTCGCCGTGCTTGCCGCCGGCGGCGACCCGTCCCGCGTCGCGCTCGTCGCGTGCGTCTTCGCGATCGGCGTCGGCAACTCGCTGAGCGCGCCGGCGATCGCGGCGATCCTGCCGACCCTCGTGCCGCGCGCCGACCTTCCCGGAGCGGTGTCGCTGCAATCGGTGCAGATGAACCTGTCGCGCGTCATCGGCCCGGCCATCGGGGCGGTGATCTACTCCCGGACCGGCGCCGCCCCCGTCTTCGCCATCAACGCGGGCACGTACCTCTTCGCCGTGGCCGGCGTGATCCTGGCGCGGTACCACCCGCACGCGCCCGGGGAGGTGAAGGAGAGAGGCCTGGCGCGCCTCCTGTCGGGCTTCCGCCTCGCGGCGCGCGACCCGCTCATCCGCCGCATCCTCACCACGCTGGTGCTGTTCTCGTTCTTCTCGCTGACGTTCGTGGGCCTCATGCCCGCCATCGCGGCCGACAACTTCGGCATCCGTCCCCGCAGCATCGAGTACGGGCTGCTGTACGCCGCGTTCGGGCTCGGCGCGGCGACCGGAGCGATCAGCGTCGGGACCCTGCTGGCCGGGAGGTCGAAGGCGCCGATCCCGCGCCTCGGCCTCGTCGTGTTCGCCGCGTTGCTGACGGTGTTCGCGCTGCTCCGCACGGACCCACCTGCGTACCCGCTCGGGTTCGTCCTCGGGTTCTTCTACTTCCTCGTGATCACGTCGCTGGCGACCGTGCTCCAGGAGAACGTGGACGACTCGAGCCGCGGCCGCATCATGGCTCTGTGGATCATGGGGTTCGGGGGGATCGTGCCCGTTGGGGTGCTGGTCGGCGGTTTCGTCGCCAACTACACGAGTGTCACTCTGGTGCTGTTGATCGGCGCAGCGGCGGCACTGCTCCTGGCGCCGTACGCCAAGCTGGACAAGTTCGTCGCGTCGGCGCGGCGGAGCTGAGGGGGAACGATGTTCGAATGGAGCGAAGAGCACGCCATGGTGCGTGACGCGGTGCGTCAGTTCGTCGACAACGAGATCCGCCCGCGCCGCGAAGAGCTCGAGTTCGGCGATGTCGCGCCGTATGACGTGCTCCGCAAGATGTTCCAGACGTTCGGGCTCGACGCGCTGGCCCGCGAGCAGTTCAAGAAGCGCATCGAACGCGAGCGCACCGCCGCGGAGGCGGCAAGGAGTGATGGCGCGGAAGCGGCCACGGGTGATGCCGTGGAGGGGCGGGGTGATCGCGCGGAGGACGAACCTCGGCCGTCGGGTGGCGGCGGGGCCATGTTCACGATCCCGATCATCGAGCTGTGCCGGTGCTCGCCCGGCATGGTCACGGCCATGGGCGTCAGCGTCGGGCTGACGGCGGCCGCCGTGATGAGCAAGGGGACGATCGAGCAGAAGGAGCGGTGGGCGCTCGACCTCCTCACGCTTGACAAGATCGGCGCGTGGGCGATCACCGAGCCGAACTCGGGCTCGGACGCGTTCGGCGGCATGCAGTCGACGGCGCGCCGGGACGGCGACGAGTACATCCTCAACGGATCGAAGACGTTCATCACGAACGGGCCGTACGCCGACACGACCGTGTTCATCTGCAAGCTCGACGAGGGGAATGCACCCGAGGACCGCAAGGTCCTGCACTTCGTCCTCGACAAGGGCCTTCCAGGGTTCGAGCAGAGCAAGCCGCTGCGCAAGATGGGTCTGCACTCGTCGCCGACGGGCCAGCTCTTCCTCACTGATGTGCGAGTAGGACGTGACCGGCTGCTCGGCGAGACGGAGGACGTGTCCTCGGGCGGCGGCCGCGACGCGGCCAAAGCGACGTTCACCATGGAGCGCACCGGTGTGGCGGCGATGGCGCTGGGGATCGTCGAGCGCTGCCTCGAGCTGTGCCTCGACTACGCGAGGGAACGCGTGCAGTTCGGGAAGCCGATCGGCGACTACCAGCTCATCCAGCTCAAGCTGGCGCGCATGGAGGTCGCGCGCCTCAACCTCCAGAACCTCGTGTTCCGTCAGATCGAGATGCAGTCGGCCGGGCGGCAGATGACCCTTGCCGAGGCGTCGGCCGGCAAGCTGTACGGCGCGCAGGCGGCGACCGAGGTCGCCCTCGAGGCGGTCCAGCTGTTCGGTGGCAACGGCTACATGGCCGAGTACGAAGTGGAGCAGTTGGCGCGCGACGCCAAGGTGCTCCAGATCTACGCCGGCACCGACGAGATCCAGGTCGGCCAGATCGCGCGCAGCCTCCTCGGCTGAGGGTGACCCGTGCCGGTTGAGCCGCCGCCGACGTCCTGGCTGTTGCCGGCGGCCGACGCCGCCGACGAGACGGAGATCGTCGGTGTCGGCGCCGACCTCGAGCCGGGAACGCTGCTCGCCGCCTACCGCGGCGGTCTGTTCCCGATGCGCGTCGGTCGGGGCGGGCCGGTCGCGTGGTGGTCGCCGGATCCGCGGGGGATCGTCCCGCTCGACCGCTTCCGCGAGAGTCGGTCGCTGCGCCGCTCGCGCCGCCGGTTCACGGTCTCGATCGACAACTCGTTCGCGGACGTCATGCGGGCGTGTGCCGAGCCGACCCGGCCGCACGGCTGGATCGACGACGACTTCGTCGACGCGTACACGGCTCTGCACCGGTTGGGCTGGGCGCACAGCGTCGAGGCGTGGACACCGGACGGCGCGCTGGCGGGCGGCGTGTACGGCGTCGCGATCGGCGGCCTGTTCGCGGCGGAGTCGATGTTCCACCGCGTCGACGACGGCGGGAAAGCCGCGCTCGCCGCGCTCGTCGAGTTGCTGCGCGAGGGCGGCGCGACGCTCCTCGACGTCCAGTGGACAACGCCGCACCTGTCGTCGCTCGGTGCCGTCGACGTCCCGCGGGTGAAGTACCTCGAGCTGCTCGCCGAAGCGCTCGACCGGACCGGGCCGGCCTGGTGACGGCGCCCGGCGTCGTCGAGCGGTATCTCGAGGCGATCATCGGCCACGACTGGG
>Ga0070706_100002359_pt1 | contig 19064 bp, 16 predicted proteins | sample KBSK5501metaG_FD_65476 | JGI IMG/M metagenome (GOLD analysis project Ga0070706, IMG submission 65476) | Corn, switchgrass and miscanthus rhizosphere microbial communities from Kellogg Biological Station, Michigan, USA - KBS K5-50-1 metaG | ecosystem: Host-associated > Plants > Roots >... | reverse complement strand
GTCCGTCCTACGGGGGCGTGGGGGTGTACAAGTCGATCGACGCCGGTGGCGATTGGGATTTGATGGCGCCGATCGGAAGTGGGCGCTGCTCGAGGGTACTGGTCCACCCGAGCGACCCCAATACGGTCTACGTGGCTGGTGACGGCGGTCTTCACGAGTCGACCGATGGCGGAGCGACCTGGACGAACGTCCGGACGGACTTTCATTCGGACGCGCTGATGGACCCTCTCTCCCCGAACACGATCTACGCCGCGGTCTCGGGCGGGGGCGTCTACAAGAGCCTGGATGGCGGAACGACCTGGACGCTGCTGAGCAATGGAATTCCGACCGCCGGCGCGGCCGGCTGGATCAAGCTCGCAATGGGATTGAACGGCACCGACGGCACCGCGTTCCTGGTGGCCAAGCTGGGCCCCAGCTCCGGCAGCATGTACAAGTCGAGTGACGCGGGTGCGACCTGGACGGCCATTCCCGGCACCCACCAGCCCGCGCCCTACAACACCTGGACCAACGTGGTCGCGGTCGACCCGAACAACCAGAACGTCATCTTCGCTGGCGGGATCGGCCTGGAGCGCTCGAGCGACAGCGGCGCGACCTTCGTCGGAATCGGGGGAACCCATTCCGATCACCACCAGCTGGTCTTCAGTCCAACCGACTCCAACGTGTGCTACATGGCGACCGACGGAGGCGTCTACAAGTCGACGGACAATGGCGTGACCTGGGCGATCGGCAGCCCGGGGTTGATCTCCACGCAGTTGTACAGCATCGGCGTTTCCGAAACCTGGCCCTTCGTGCTCGGCGGCGCAACCCAGGATCAAGGGATCATCGAGACGACCGGGGGGACCGTATGGAGCGATACCGGCGCCGGAAACGAGGGCGGGTTCTTCATCGTGGATCCCAACAACAGCAACAACATCTACACGACCCCCTGGAGCGGCAACCTGTTGCGCAGCACTGCCGGCGGTGTGCCAGGATCGTGGACGTCGATCCTCACTGGTTTGCCGGCTGGGATGGGGGTCGGTCACATCGCGATCAAACCGGGTGACTCCAACTCCCTACTATGCGTGGGCTCCAACCAGGTCTTCCGCAGCACGGATCAAGGCAACAATTGGGTGTCCGTCCTGACAGCCGCCGCCAGCCCGACGCAAGTCACGTACAGTCCCTCATCTCCGGGCGTCTGCTACGCGGCCACGAATCCGGGCCTTGTCTACAAAAGCACCGGAAGCGGCGCGGCGGGAACCTGGAGCGAACCGTATACAGCGGCGAACCAGCCGCCCGCCGGCTCGATCAGCTCGATCGCGGTGGGATGGACCGATCCCAATCTGGTCTACATCGCGTATGGCGGTTGGCCAAGCCAGGTCTATCGATCGATGGACGGCGGCGCGCATTGGGCCAATGCCGGTGGGGCCCTGCCGCCGGACGCCTTGCCGAACGCGCCGATCAGCGCCGTGGTGATCGACCAGTACAACTCCGAGGTGATCTACGTGGCGACGGATATCGGCGTCTTTCGGGGGAGAGAAGCAGGCGACACTTGGGAGCGCTTCGATGAGGGCATGCCCCGCATCATCACGAGCGGTCTGGTACTCCGACGGTCGAACAACACGCTGTACGCCAGCACGATGGGTCGTGGTGCATTCAGCCGATGGCTCTAAATTTCCCTCCCCCTCGGGGAGAGGGTCAGGGTGGGGGCTTTCTTCTTCCCCTCCCCCGCTTCCCCCTGCGGAACCTTCTCCCTCCCCCGCGTGCGGGGGAGGGCCAGGGAGGGGGCTTCTTCTTCCCCTCCCCCGCTTGCGGGGGAGGGTCAGGGAGGGGGCCTTACTGCTGAAGGCGGAAAGCGACACGCCGCCGATCAACGCGTGGTGCCAGCTTCCGCCCTCCGTTCCCGAACGCCGGAGAATCCGACTCTAGCTGGTCGGTTGTGGATAAGTCAACGACCGGTCTCGTCCCCCTCTGTGGGAGGCAGGGCCACCAAATCCCTCCCCCTCTGGGGGAGGGCAGGGTGGGGGCCCCATTAACCCTAGGCAGATTGTGCCGAACGAATGTCTTGACACAATTTGCTCTATCCCCAAGACTCAGGAACGGCGGCGGGGGCGCGTTTCGATTCACCCCAGGAAGGTTCATCCCTTGTCGCAGAAAGGAGGAGCCTAGTGACCAGGACTCGCAGGCGCGTCAAGCCTGTCAAAGCCTCGATTCGCGCGAAGAGCTTTCGCAGTTTTGGGCCCAAGCGGGCGCCCAGGGCCGGCGATCAGAAGAACCAGGAACTGCATGCCGTGAAGTCTTCTCGTGCCCGCACTTCGCGACTTCGGATTCGGAGTGTCAAACACAGTGCAGCCGTCGCTGGCAATTGATTCAAGGGGGAGGAGCATGGCACGTTCAACGAAATCGGCTTCCCGCCGGCCTGACGATGTTGCGAGGCTGACCGCTGAGGTTGAGGCTCTTCAGGCCCGACTTGAAAAGCTCGAAGGCGCCCCGATGGGCAATCTGCACGGCAACGGCCACGACCATGGGAGGCAGAGCCGTCGAGATCTGCTGAAACTGGCCGGGGCTGCGGCTGCCGGTGCCGCGGGCTCCATCGTGCTGGGCGCGGTGCCCGCGGCCGCGACCAGCGGACAACCTTTGGTCCTCGGAATCACCACCACCAACGACTCGTCGGTCACGACCGGCATCGTCCCGACCACCAGCACTACTCCATCTCCCTTGTTCGAGGCAGTCGGGCAAGGGGTCATCGGACCTACGACCGTGCCGCCGACTGCCTCAACAACTCCTCCGCTTTCTCAAAGCATCCCGCTGATCGGCGCCATCGGCCCCGGCGGGAGCCTGCCCCCGATAGGCAGTCCAGCCGTCAATGACTTTCCGGGCTTCGCACCGATTCAGGGGGTGGGCGGCCAGGCCACTATCGCAACCTCAACCGGGCCCGAGTTCGTTTCCGAGGGCGTCGGTGGCTTCGGCACATCATCGACTGGGATTGGCGTAGCGGGCGACTCAGACGTGGGCTACGGCGTGGTCGGCTCGAGCGGTGGGATCGACCTCGCGACCGGTGGTGCCGGGCGCATCCTTCAACTGAGCCTAACGAACGACCTGCTAACGAGCCCACCGGCGGGGCCGCCGAGTTACGGGCCAAACGATTTCGAACAGGCGCGGGACGGTAACGGCCTCCTTTACCTCTCGCTGATTGGGGGCAGCTGGATTCCGGTCCAGTTCGGCGGGTTAAACCAATCGCTCTTCAGCGTCGTCAGCTTTCAGCAGTACGCCTTGACCGGGAGCAACGGTACCGCCTGGGCGGACATGGACGCGACGAACCTCAAGCTCAGCATTATCCCACTCTTCGATTGTGTCGGCCTGCTGTCCGCAAACGCCGACCTCTGGACTGCGGCTGCCGGCCTTAACCAGGACATCGGGATCGCCGTCAATGGCGCGATCGCAGGCTGGAAGGAATCAGGAGGCTTCGCCGGAACCTTTTCGCCCAACGCGGCGTTTGTCCAAACTTTAGTCCAGATGACCCGTGGCACCACGTACACGATCAAGATCCAGTGGAAGACGAACAAGCCAGCGGCGGCGAACCAAACGATCTACGCCGGCGCCGGCCCGATAAGCGGATCCTTCTCTCCCACGCGACTCACCGCGCAACTCTGTGTCAATCCGTGAAGTAGTTTGGGAGGCCGCCCACAGCGACGCGACTTCCTTTTTGGGAGTAACATGCGACACATCCAGGTGAAAAAGCTCATCCTGATTCCGACCACCATGGTCACGGCATTCCTGGCGGTGGCGTTCTTGATGCCTGCGACAGCTGGGAATGTGCTTCGAGCGGTTCCGGGCCTCCAGGTCGTGGTGGCCTCAGCCGTGTCGGCTGCGACCGGCGCGGGATCAAGCGCTAGCTTCGTATCGGGGTCGGGTCTGAAGCAGGCGGCGGGGAAGAGCACCACAGTGTCAGGGTCGTCGAATGGCTCGGCTAGCGACGCCGATGCGATGAGTAACGCCCAGATTCATGCCGTCGCCACAGCTGCCCATCCGAACTGCGGTCGCTTTGGCAATGGGTTCCATGGGGGCAAGCACAACTTCGCCTGCCCGAACCGCCCCTTCCCGCCTCCGGCCGTTCACTGATCGGCCGCCGCTGTTGATCGACGGCTAACGACGCCGATTAGTAAGTAGTTGCCGCGCGGCCATCACCAACCCCTTGGGGCGGGTGACAATGCGGCCGTCGCGCAGTTTGTGGAGGAAGTCTTGGGCACCCTGGAACGCTTCCATTTCGATGTAAACGCCGCCGATCTCGGCCAGGGTGTGGGCATCCGAACCCGCGCCGGCTGGGACGCCCAGGGTGGCGCGCAGTTCCTCTGCCCGGCGGTTGACCTCGGGCTGAGACCGGCCGTTGACCACCTCGACGATGTCGATCGAGCCGGCGACGCGTTCGATCGCCTGCTCCTTCAGATTCCGCCGACCGATGTCATACGGATGCTCGAGGTAAACTAGGCCGCCCTGCTCCCTGATGGCGGCCACGACTTCCTCCGGCGACAGCCGCTTGGGAATGGCAGCCTTCAAAAACAATCCGATGAGCTCGCCTTCCGTGGTCAGGATCTCCTCGCCGGCAATTGCCGCCTGTCCGGCCTCAATGAGCGCCAGGGCGCCATCAATGCCATTGTGATCGGTCAGGAAAATAGGCGAGAGGCCCACTTGCCGGCAGCGCCGGGCTACCTCGAGCGGCTGCACCCCGCAATCAAACGAGCTCGAGCTGTGCAGGTGGAGGTCAACCCGCACCCTGGCAATTTCCCTCCCCCCTTGGGGGAGGGTAGAGTGGGGGCCGCTTGCACCTCCCGCCACGTGGGCTACTATAGGCGGACGGAGGCCCTGGGGAGGGGCAAGACAGCCGGATGACGAAAGTCGGGGTGGCCATTGACCGGTAAAGAACGCTTGAGTCCACGCACAAAGCGGTCGTCATGGAACTGATCCACTACTGGCGGATTGCCCGGCGGTGGGCATGGTTTATCATCCTCTGCCCATTTGTCGCGGCGATTGCCGCCGGGCTAATCAGCCTGCAATTACCAAAGACCTACGAGGCGAAGGTCTCGCTCTACGTCCGGACCGCGCAACTACTGCCTCAAGCCAATGGTGTCGCCCCGGTTACGAGCGACCAGGTGTTGCGCACGTACGCCGCACTCATGACCATGCGCCCCCAACTGGAAAAAGTCATCTCAGACGAGAGGTTGCCAACTGATCCAGTACGCCTTTCGAAGCGGATTACCGTAACGCCTAATCCCAACACCCTCATCCTCGATGTCGCTGTCCAAGACACAGATCCCACTCACGCGATGAGGACAGCCAATACGCTCGTCAATAACTTCATCGCTTATGTCAAAACCCTGCAACCGCCTAAGTCAGGCACCTCGACCGCAGGCTCCGAGCAGGAGAGCCTACAGGTCGCGTCCCCAGCTGTTTTGCCAACAGAGCCGGTATCACCGCGGCCGCTCCTTAACATCGGGCTCGCGGTCCTGGCTGGGCTAGTGGTCGGCGTCGGTTTGGCGTTTCTATTCGATTATCTAGATCAGTCGGTCCGCAGCGACGAGGTCTTACGTGAGCGCGTCGGGCTGCTGCCCCTGGGGCACATCTCTTACCTGCCCGCTAAAGGTAATCGTCGAGGTGAACTCGTAGCGCTTGGAAGCGACTCGCCCGTAATCGAGGCCTATAAAGCGCTGCGAACCAACCTGGTGTTTTCGAGCGTCGACAAGGAGGTTAAGACGATCGTAATCACGTCCGCCGTCCCTAGCGAGGGCAAGTCCCGGACTGCCGCAAATCTAGCGATCGTCCTCGCCCAAGCCGGACACCCGACTCTCCTCCTTGATGCGGATTTCCGACGCCCGTCACAGCATCGAGTCTTCGGCCGGGTACGCAACATCGGTCTCTCCAACCTGTTTGTGCAGGACATGCCCGACTCGGCGGTCTTCCTGCCCGATGAGCAGGTCAAGGACCTGGTCGTGCTGGCATCCGGACCTTCGCCGCCCAACCCGTCGGAACTGCTGGGCTCAGCGCAGATGAAGGCCTTGCTTGCCAAGTTCCGAATGGGCTTCGACTATGTCGTAATCGATACTCCTCCGGTCAATGCTGTCACCGACGCATCGGTGCTCGCGGCCAACACGGATGCTGCGATCCTCGTGGTTGACACCAACAAGGCCACCTACCCGGCAGTGCAGCACGCCAAGCAGGCGCTGGAACGCGTGGGCGGGAAGGTGCTTGGGACCGTCATGAACAAAATGAAGGCTGCCGGTGGGAAGTACTACTACTCCTATGCCTACGACTATGGCTACTCCCATCCCAACGGCAAGCCCGCGGCAGTAACGGCGACGCGCGCGCCGGTCCAGAAGGAGTCGCCGGTATCAGGTCGTAGGGGGTAGATCGGGGGCGATTTTGAAGAGAGGGCTCGACTTCACAGTCTCAGCCATTTCACTGATTGTGATGAGCCCGCTATTCCTGGTAATTGCGCTCCTGATTAAGCGCGACTCCGCAGGTCCCATCTTCTACCGCGGCGAGCGTGTCGGCCGAAACGGCACACAATTTCGCATCTGGAAATTCCGAACGATGGTTCAGGATGCCGATCGAAAGGGCCCGGGTATCACCGTTCGCGACGATCCGAGGGTCACCCGCTTCGGCCGCCGTCTGCGCCGATCCAAGCTTGACGAACTGCCGCAGCTGATCAACGTTGTCCTTGGCCAGATGAGCTTGGTGGGACCCCGGCCAGAGATTGCTCAGATGGTCGACAAGTATCCCCCGCTCTATCGCCGTCTCCTTGGGGTTCGTCCCGGGATTACGAGTCCTGCCTCCCTGGCCTACCGGAACGAGGAAGAGGCCAATGGACCTGATGTGGCCCAATACGCGCAGAAGGTTCTGCCCAACAAGCTTGCCCTCGATCTCCGGTATGTTCTTCATCCCAACATCCGCACTGACCTGGCCCTTATCGGCGAGACTCTCGGCGTGGTTTTCGGTCTCGATTCTTTCGCGTTTCGCTGGCTGACCCGATCCATCCGCCGCCACGTGCCATGGTTGTTACTCGATGCGCCAGTAATCCTAATTGCATTCTATGCGGCACTGTTCCTACGACTCCTCGATTACCCGACAAGGCAGCTTGGAGCCTACCTCGGCACCCTGGCTAGGTGGATCATCCCCTTGACGCTGCTTTATCTCGTGATGAACTCTGTCTGGGGTGTGCACCGCCGCATCTGGCGCTTCGCGACTGCCGCGGACGTTCGGCCGATATTCGCCGCTACTGGCACGGCAACAGCGATCGCCTTGCTGGTGGATATCTACAGCGCAGACCACGGCGAGCGGATGATCCCTCTCGGCGTGGTGGTGCTAGGCGGATTCTTCTCAGCGTGTGGGTTGATCCTCATCCGATATCGGTTGCGTCTTCTCCGTGGGCTATCGCCGAGGGGACGGAGCAGCGGACAAGAGGGAACCAGGGCAGTAATCTATGGCGCTGGTGATGCTGGACAGCACTTGGCATTGCGTCTGCTGACCCATCAGGCCGGTGACAAATACGACCTGATCGGCTTCGTGGATGACGATCCGCGCAAGCGGGGACAGCGGATTCACGGTTTAGCGGTACTCGGCGGCAGTCAGGAGTTATCGCAGATAGTCGAGCGTCGCCAAATCGATCTGATCATTATCGCCATCAACGAGGTACGCGGGGAAGATCTGCGTAAGATCCTGACATCGGCCCAGCGAACCTCCGCGCAGATTCGCATCATCCCCAGCGTCTTTGAGGCCGTCAGCGTGTCTAACGCCGCACCACTCCTGCGCGAGGTTCGCGTAGAAGATCTCCTAGGTCGGCAGGCTGTCCAGCTCGACCGCGAAGCATGCGAGGATGTTCTCCGGGATCGGATTGTCCTCATTACCGGAGGTTGCGGTTCTGTCGGCAGAGAGCTTTGTCGCCAGGTGGCGCGATTCCAGCCAGAGCAGCTATTGGTCCTGGATAACAACGAAAGCGGGCTTTACGACCTCGAGCTTGCCCTGCGGTCGTCATTCCGCCAGCTGCCGGTCAGCATCATCGTGGCCGACGTAACAGACGCTGGCCGGATCGATAAGCTGTTCCAGGAAATCAAGCCGGAGGTCATCTTTCACGCCGCGGCCTATAAGCACGTGCCGTTGATGGAGCGCTTCCCACAGGAGGCCGTAAAGGTCAATATCGGCGGCACCGCAGTCATTCTTGAGGCGGCGCGCCGCCATGGAGCGGACTATTTCGTGCTTGTCTCGACCGATAAGGCGGTTGAGCCCCATTCCGTGATGGGTGCAACCAAGCGCGTTGCCGAGATGCTAGTTGTTGGCCAGGGAACGAACGGTTCGAGTGGCAGTTGTCCAACTCGGTGCACTGCCGTTCGTTTTGGGAACGTGCTGGGCAGTCGAGGTAGCGTTGTTCCGACCTTCACAAAACAGATTGATAGTGGCGGCCCTGTCACGGTGACCCACCCGGATATGACGCGCTACTTCATGGACGTATCGGAGGCGGCGAGCCTCATCATTCAGGCGGCAAGCTATACATCTGGCGGCGACATCTTCATGCTTGAAATGGGCGAACGCATCCGGATCGATGAACTTGCGCGGAAGATGATTCGTTTGAGGGGCCTTCGCCCCGAAATCGACATACCGATTGTTTACACCGGGGTGCGGCCGGGTGAAAAATTGCATGAGGACCTGGTTTTTGTAGGGGAGGCATCTGAACAAACAAGTCATCCGCTTATTCATAGAGTGAAAGCGAGCGAGCATGCCAACTGGAATATTGAGTTGCATACAAGTATTGAAAGGGTCCTGGAACTATCAAAGGCCGGCGACATAAACTCATCAGTTGACGTTCTCATGCGGCTAGTGAGGTGCAGCTCTAACGCTTCGGATTGGCCGAGTCATGTTTCAAGCTCACGGTTCGAGGAAGTTTCATCCAGAGAGTACGGTCGCGTCGGAACCGAAGGGACTTAGGCGCTCGTGCAATCAAGTGGATACCTCCATCTCCGCGACCTCTGGAAAGTATGGACCGCTTTGGCGATTGCCTGGGCGATCGGTATTGTCTTGCTGCTCTCTATCGAGAGCAACGGGACTCTCTGGGTTAATCTCCCAGGCGCGGTCGCGCTTGTCGTAGTGGCACTCGTCGCTAGGCGCCAGCAACGAAGTTGGCTGGCGCCCGGAGCATTCTTTGCTCTTTGCTGGTGCGCCTTCGTATGGGTACCTTTGCTGGTTGTCGGGAGTGTTGACGTTTCACCATTTGCTGTCTGGTTCATTGTCGCGTGCGTCGTCGCTGTGGTCGTTGGTAGCGAACTGGGCATTTCGGCCGCTCGCTCGGCGCACCGGCGCGTGGTAAACGACTCGCTGCATCGTTCGCGTGATTGGCCATACCTTGAAATGCTAATAGCCCTCTTCAGCGTTGTCGGCGTTCTTGTCGTCCTATTACTACTTCGTACTAAGGGGCTCAATCTAGCGGTATTTTTTTCATCTGACCTGCTAGGCCAGGCCGAAAGACAATATTCTGTGGACCGATATCTTAATGGCGTCGTCGAGCCCATAGATCAACGCCTACTCACGACTGCGATTTATTCTGCCGCACTTTTGTCAGGCCTATTGTTAGCAGTCAGGCCCGTGGGGGTTCGGTGGCTCGTCGCGTCATTGCCATTGCTGCCGGCTGCGGGGATGGCAACATTGCTTACCACAAAGACATCGGTGCTCTATTCCCTTGTACTTATCGCCAGCTCACATCTGGCAGTCCGAGTGGGCGTGCGCAAGCCAGGCGAAAAGGTGGTCGAGATGCCTATTCGGGGATCCATCGTGGTTCTCGGCGTTGCGCTGGTACCGTTCTTCATTTTCACACAGGTTGGCAGATACGGCTACTCTGTAACGAACCCGGACCAGGTAGCTGAGGTGGCTACGATCCTCCGGTTGCATGCTGCGGGCCACCTGGCCGCTTTTTCCGCGTGGTTTCAAAATGCAGGCCTGGCGACAGCCCACCCTAGCATGGGGACCTACACTTTTGCCGGAATTTTTGACGCCCTTGGAATCAGGTCTCGCCCGGCTGGCATTTATCCTGAGGACGTTTACCTAGGCTTTCCAGGGATCTATTCGAACGTATACACGCTCTTCAGGGGACTGATCGAGGACTTTACTCTGCTCGGGTGTCTCCTTGCGCTCCTTGTGATGGGGTGGATCGGTGGCTTTGCATTTTGGCGACTGCGTGAAGGACGAATTAGATATGTTCCCGTATTCGCCGGATTCTTGGGGATTGGATTGTGGAGCTTTGTTGTGAATCTTTTCGTCTACAACACCATCATCTTCGCTTGGATTTTGTTTGCGCTTTACCTCGCGATATGTACGCGCCGAGAGACAAAGCGGCGAGTGCCGGTGGCTGATGCTCTCCGCTAAGGCACTCACGTCCGAGGATAGTAATGCGGTCCTATTCATTTGTGTGAACTATCACAGCGAGGCGGATGTTCGCGCGCTGGTTGGTGATTTGCTTGGTCAGCGCGTGGCGGGCCGTGTAGATGTCATTATCGTTGACAACGGTGGCGGTGAGGCGGCAACCCCCCCATTGTCCGCACTGAGCTTGGCTCATGCGCAGGTGGCCGTCGTTACACCTCCTTCCAATCTCGGCTACTTCGGCGGAGCCGATTATGGGCTCAAGCTCTACTTAAAGAACAATGGCATTCCGGACTGGGTTGCGGTCTCGAATCCGGACATTAGAATCAGGAACAAGGGTTTCTTTGAAGAGCTGCTCCTTAACTACTCCGGGGAGAGTGTCCCGGCAGTCATCGCGCCAAGACTGCAATCATTACTATCTGGGACTGATCAGAATCCATACCTACGCCACAGGCCGAGTCGCATTAGGATGCACTTTTATAGGTGGTTATTCGCCCTCCGGCCTGCGGCGAGGTGGTACGAAAGAGTCTCTTTAGCTAAGTTCCGGACTCTTCTCGCGATTAGCAAGTTTAGGCGGAAGCGGCCTTTGCCGGTAGTGAAACCTGAAGCGATTTACGCTCCTCACGGTTCTCTAATGTTTTTTCACCACAGTTACTTCAGTCGTGGCGGCAACCTTTGCCACGGGAGCTTTTTGTTTGGCGAAGAGATCTTTGTTGGCGAGACCGCCCGAAAGCTCGGGTGTACCGTTATTTACGACCCAAGGTTGGCCGCTGAGCATAGGCAGAAGACGCCCTCCACAATAATTCATGACTCCACACTAGCTCGATACGCGAGCGATTCCGCAGCCTTTTTGGCTCGAGAGTTCTTCTAATGCAAAATCCGACCAGCCAGCATCTGCCACGCGCGGTCACGGCCCGGTCTGCCGGCGGGCAACCACTCGCCCGTAGTTTGACCAGTGGTCGGTTGTTAGCCCGGAATGCAATTTGGAACGGGTTGGGTTACCTCCTCCCTCTTCTTGTTGCAGTTCCAGCAATACCCGTACTGGTTCATGCCTTGGGGACCGACCGTTTTGGCGTACTGGCCTTGGCATGGATCGTCCTAGGATACCTAACCTTCTTTGACTTGGGCCTGGGCCGCGCTCTGACCCAACTACTGGCACGAAGGATCGCACTACATGACGAGCGCGAGCTCTCATCGTTGACTTGGACGGCAATAGGGCTCATGACTGCAATTTCGCTAGCTGTCATGGGTGCAGTGCTCCTCTTGAGCCCTAGACTTGTTCACACTGTCCTCAGAGTGCCGCCCGCCATTCAGTCAGAGACTGTCGGGGCTTTCTACCTCCTGGCGCTGTCTATGCCAGTCATCGTTTCAGCGATTGGGCTCAGAAGCGTGCTCGAAGCCAACCAGCGATTCTTCTTGATTAATGCCGTACGCCTACCCATGGGCGTTTTTGTTTTCTTGGGACCGGTCGCAGTTCTTCCATTCTCCAGCGACCTTCGATTACTAGTGTTGGCGCTTGTCGTGGGTCGGATCGGCGCGTGGATCGCGCAATTGGTCATGGCCATTCACGTGATGCCGTCGCTGAGGCGAGGTTTGCAATTTCAAGTGGACGCCGTTATGCCACTGATCCGGTTCGGAAGCTGGACTACCGTGACCAATATCGTTTCGCCGTTCATGGTCTATCTGGATCGATTCCTCATCGGTTCAGTGATATCAGTCGCAGGTATTGCCTATTATGCGACACCTTATGAGATGGTCACGAAGCTCTCATTGGTCGCAGGAGCCTTGTCTGGCGTATTGTTCCCCGCGTTCGCCGCCACCTTTGCGCAGGATTCAATCCGGACCCGCCTTTTGTTTGCAAGGGGTGTTAAGTTCGTCTTCTTGGCATTGCTGCCCATCGTATTTGTTATCGTCGTTCTTGCTCGTGAGGTCATTCGGTTGTGGCTTGGCGCTAACTTCGCGTCCCATAGCGCCCAAGTAATGCAGCTACTGGCAATAGGCGTCCTATTTAACGCCTTAGCGCAAATGCCGTTCACGCTCGTGCAAGGAGTTGGCCGCCCCGATCTGACTGCAAGGCTCCACCTCGCCGAGTTGCCGTTCTACTGCGCGGCACTATGGCTTGCAATCAGCGCTTGGGGACTTGTCGGAGCAGCCGCAGCCGCGAGTCTCCGGCTCACGATCGATTGCCTTGTTTTGTTCTTTTTGGCACGGAAATTCGTTTCTCTGGGTGACGTCGCCAAGCCGACGGTACTTGCGGGCCTTGCTCTTGGGTTAATTGCGGTACCCCTTCTCCTGCTCCAGCCGTCAGGATTGAAACTCGTTCTAACGTCGGTGTCGCTTCTGGGCTATCTCCTTGGCACATGGTTCGTCCTCCTTTCGGACCAAGAACGGAACCTCCTGCGCGAGTTTCGCCGAGCTCGCATTCCTGCCAGACCGCCTAACGGGGTGAAGGTTGATTAACTCAAACGCGTTGCAGCCGCGCTACGGTGAAGTGCCCGAGAAGCCCTCTGACCCCCTGGTCAGTGTGATCATGGCCGTGAGAAACGAAGAGCAGCATATAGCCCGTAGCTTAAGAAGCATTTTGGCCCAGAACTACCCCACAGACCGGCTTCAGGTCTTAGTCGCAGATGGCATGTCCACTGATCGAACGCGTGATGTCATTAAGGACGTACAGTCCAGCCAGCATCGCATTTCAGTCAAGATCATTGACAACAGAGCCTTGACCGCATCTGCAGGACTGAATCTAGCGGTGAAAAACAGTGGTGGCGAAGTGGTCATCAGGGCAGACGGTAAGTGTGAGCTCGCCCCCGATTACATACGTAACTGCGTTGACCTTCTTAAGGAGAGTGGCGCCGACAACGTCGGCGGCTGGCGCCGGCCTTTGGGTGAAGGATTTGTTGGTCGCGCCATCGCTACAGCCATAACGAGCGCGTTTGGCGTTGGCGGCGACCAATCGGCGCGACATTTGCGTCGACAGTGGACGGATACGGTGTATCTCGGGGCATGGCGACGAAAGACGTTTGAGCAAGTCGGGCTGTTCGACGAAGAAATGGTTCGTAACCAGGATGATGAGTTCAATTACAGGCTGCGTAAGGCTGGAGGCCGTATTCTTGCTAGCGGCACCATTCGGTCCAGCTACTTTAGCCGCCCCTCAATAGCGGAACTGTGGCACCAATACTATAACTTTGGCTTCTGGAAAGTTCGGGTGCTCCAAAAGCATCCTCGTCAAATGCGTTGGCGCCAATTTGTGCCACCGACCTTCGTTTGCGCGCTCGTTCTGCTTGCTCTGCTAACGCCAGTCTCGAATTGGTTCCGACTCTCGTTCCTTTGTCTCGTGGGCGTGTACATCTTTATCAATCTGGCCGTCTCAGTTTTCACTGGGGTGAGGAGCCGCAGCCGCGAGGTAGTCTTGCTTCCAGTGGTCTTTCTCACCCTGCATCTGAGCTATGGTTCTGGCTTCCTTATGGGAGTCACACGTTTCATGGTGTTCGGGGACTATCCAAATCAAGGCATCAACGCCGAAATGCGAGGCGGGTAGTGACACGCTCTGACGAGATTGGCAGCAATCCGACGCCTCGGACCTCCCGCCTGGCGTTTGCTTTACCAGACATTTCAGATGCTGAGATAGATGCCGTCGTGAAGGTCTTGCGCTCCGGCTGGCTAACTACTGGTCACGTAACTAAGGAATTTGAAGCAGCTTTTGCTCGAAAGCTCGCCGTAGACCACGCGGTCGCCGTGAACTCGGGAACAGCAGCCCTTCACCTTGCTCTTGATGCAATTGGGATTGGTCAAGCGGACGAGGTCATCGTACCGTCATACACATTTGCTGCTACAGCTGAGGTGGTTAGGTATTTCGGGGCTAAACCGGTCTTGGTCGACGTCAAGGCAGACGATCTAACAATCGACGTACAGGCCATTGAAGCGGCGGTAACCGAACGGACCCGCGCTGTTATCGGTGTAGACATCGGCGGGTGGCCATGCGATTGGCCGATGCTGCGCTCGGTCGCACTAAGATACGGGCTGAAGTTGATAGACGATGCCGCCCACGCGTTGCCCAGTTCATTATGCGGAAGGGCCGTTGGCACGTGGGCCGATCTAACAGCCTTCAGCTTTTACGCGACGAAGACGCTGACAACCGGTGAGGGCGGCATGTTGGTTACCTATGATTCTTCGTGGGCCGATCGCGCCAGGATGATGAGCCTCCATGGAATAAGCAACGACGCATGGAGGCGATACAGCGCTGGGGGTTCTTGGTATTACGAGATCATTGCCCCTGGCTTTAAATACAACATGACGGATGTCGCCGCTGCTCTTGGCTTGGCGCAACTGCAGCGGCTGGATGAGATGACGGCTAGGCGTGTCAGGATTGCAGGCCTTTATGCGGAGCTGCTTCAGGACGTCGACGAAGTCGAGTTGCCCAAGGCCCCTCTCAATGGGACGACATCGTGGCACCTTTATCCACTGCGGCTAAACCTGGAGGAGTTGCAATGTGACCGCGCAGCCTTCATCGAACAGTTGGCGGCGCGGAGCATCGCGACGAGCGTACATTTTATCCCGCTGCATTTGCATCCGTACTATCGCAGTCTGTACGGTTACAAGCCGATGGATTTTCCGGTTTCCTATCGGGAGTACCTACGTTTGGTATCGCTGCCTATTTACTCGCGGATGAGCGACCGAGATGTGCTGGATGTGGCCCAAGCGATCAGACAGACGATAGACAGGTGCAGAGCGTCCTCGTTGTCACGTTCTTGAGCTCCGCATCGATGAGCCCGTCGCACAGCTTCAGGATGGCCGCAATGGGTCCTGAGCATCTGGGTACAGTGGTCGAAATATATCGTCGGTCGTTCCAGGGAACCTTCCTGGCAAGCCTTGGGCCGGCGATCCTCAGCTTGATGTTTGGTGCATTCCTTGATGGAGCGCCGCGCGAGATCAGCATAGTGTGCCTGAACAGCAGTGATCAAGCCATTGGGTTCGTTTGCGGGTCGGGTGACCGAGTCTTATATGTTCGAAATTTCCTGCGCAAACGAATCGTAACCCTCCTCCCACTTGTTGTTGCGGCTGCGGCGCGTGATAAGCGGCTAGCCGTGGAGATCATTCGAAGATCGCGATCGCTGCTCGTCGCTTTGTTGCCTCAGCCCGACGCTAGCCTGGGCGGTTTGCCGCCGGCAAGCCTTATGACCATTGCTGTCGCCGATGATTCACGTGGACAGGGAGTAGGTGCAAGTCTCGTAGTCGCGTTTACCGACAAACTGGCTCAGCAAGGCGTTCCGTCGGTGCGGCTAGCCGTAGGCAAGGAAAACCGGACCGCCCGGCGGCTGTATGAGCGGCTAGGCTGGAGCCTGTCGCCTGCGAAATTGGGGTCTCGACACTCGGCAGTCTGCTATTACGTGAAGCGTCTTTCTGCCGCATCGTCCTAAGGAGCGGCTGCGGCAACTACCACAGCCTCCGGCGTGCTCATGGCTCCGTGAAATGCGATTGGGAGTGCCACAAAAGGCCTATATAGTGCGTCTGAAGAAAGGAAATCCTGGCTAACAGAGGATAAAACGATGGAGTTCGTCTCCCGAGCCTTCGGCTCAATGGAGGCAGCAGGGTTATCCGTTGCATTTGCATCTGAAAGCCGGGGAAAAGCCTTTGAACGCGGCGGAGCGGCATTCCTCGAACGTGTGGATTCATTGGGTTGTCTAGCCGGAAGTCATACCAAAGAATTATGCCTCGGGGTGCGAGGACTCGGCTAATTTCGTCGGCTATGTGCGTAGCCATGGTGTCACTTAAGATTGAACTGAATAGCATTCCCACCGTCACGATTTCAAACATCCAGTTGGAGTAAGGCAGTATCTCTGCATTGCAACAGGAGAAACTGATATTGGGATATTGCTTGCGGGCCTGAGCTATGCGATCCTCCAGCAGATCAACGCCAAAAAGAAGGCTTGGGGAAGCTCCTAGCTCCGTAAGGCTTGCCAGCTGAAAGCCAGTACCGCAGCCTACGTCGAGGATCCTTGCCGACTCCAGTGAGGCAACTCGCGGTGTTGCCAAGAGTCGAGAGATTGCCAGCTGCCGTTCATCAAGCATCGCCTGGTTGCCCAGATTCTCGGAATCCCAGCCCGGATGGCCAGCAGCGCGATAGCACTCGTAGGCTCGCCGGATGCGATCTGTCTCAGCCACTCCTAAGCTGACTAGGCTATCAGCATTCGATCGAGGGCAAACGCAATTTCGAACATGGGTTCGCAGTCTGAAGAGGCTCGGTAGGAGTCGTGCGCTTTATGTCAACGGCCTTTGTTGACGAAGGCAGCGCGGAAGCGTAACATCCAGCGCAATGAAGGGGTTCATCCGGCTGCTTATGGTGACGGTCAGCACGTTTACCCTCCTTGTGCTGGCGGCCGTTGGAGTGGCCGCTGGCTCGGGCACACTCGGTACGTCGAAGGTTGTCACGTCAGTCATCACACTGATCGCTCCGAATGCGGCACTCGGAACAGGCGCAAAGTCATCTCCGACGGACGAGGCTAACGGCCATGACAACAATGGCAAGCACACCGGGCAATGCCACCCGCCCAAGAAGACCCACAAGCACGGTACGCCAGGGCATAAGAATCATCCCTGCGGCGAAGACGGAGACGATTTCAACTAGTCCGTCGCCCTGAGTCCCGCGTCGGTATCCTTTTCGCGGGGAATAGTTCTTGCAGACTGAGATCGTAGCTTTCCGTCCAGCGATGGAGACCCCCACAACGCCCGTTGCCAGTGCGGTTGGAGTCTGGGTATTGAGGGTTGGTGCCTTTCTGCTCCCGCTGCTGTTCCTACCAAACATCGTCGATGAGTTCGTTCTGCCGAAGCTTCTCGTCGCCAGGCTGCTGGTGGCCGCAATGTTCGTCATTTTGATGGCCCAGTGGGTTCGCCAGGGGGCGGTCACTTGGCGCCGGACGCCGCTGGACCTCCCGCTGCTTGCGTTTATCGGATCAGCACTCCTCTCGACGGCCTTCGCGGTCAATCGGAATGTCGCTATTTTCGGGACGTACGACCGCTGGGAAGGGCTGCTAACCATCGTGACCTACGCGTTGATCTTCTGGTTGGCGGTGCAACTCCTGGCCGGCCAGTCCGCTGGCAGAGGCCTGACATGGAGCCTGCTCATTAGCGCCTACTTTATCGCTGGGGCAGCTATTTTGCAGTCGGCCTTTGGCCTTCTCGGCGGCGGATACTTCCGCGATGGAACCAACGGCCCGATTCGCGCAGATGTAACGCTCGCGAACCCGGACTTCACCGGAATCTTCCTAGCGATGTTGCTTCCTGTCGCCTTGTCCAAGGTGATTAGCTGGCGACCGGCGACCCGCATGCTAGCAGCCAACTTCGTTGTCATTATTTCGCTCGGGCTCTTGGCAACCTTCACCCGAGCCGCGTGGATCGGCGCCGTACTCGGGATGATCGTCGTGCTCGCGCTACGGCATGGACGGTTTCACACCTGGCCGGTCGTTATTTCGGCGGCAGTCGTGCTTGGTGTCTTCTTGATTCTCGCCGGTATCGTCGCCTCGCAGCCCGCCACCGCCGCGGATAGCTTTGGAAATGCCCTGGCTAGGCGGGTTGTCTCGATCACCAATTTGAGTTCCGACACCCAGGCCAAACGACTCGTCGTCTGGGGCGATACGTTGCCCTTGGTCGCCGCCCGTCCTCTGGTGGGCTACGGCCCTGACACTTTTGGGCTGGTGTATCCGCAATTCCAGTCGTCGAATCGGCTCGGCGTCCTTTGGGATAAGCCGCATATGGAGGTCCTTGGAGTCGCGGCTTCACAGGGCATTATCGGGGTCCTCGCGTATCTATGGATTCTGTTTGCTTTTGTCAGAGCCTTCTGGCAGGGCCGCTATCTGCGCGGGGCGGTTGGTCTGTTCGCCGGCTTTGCGGCGTATATCGCCGCAATCCAGGCCGATTTCTCCTACATCCCAACATCGCTTCCATTCTGGCTTTTTGCTGCCGCAGCGGTCGTTACCTGGACGCCAAATGGGATGGCGGTTCGAGTGGCAAAGTTCCCCAGGCGATTGGCAGTTCCAGCTCTCGCTGGCGGCTCCGTGCTGCTCGTTGCGCTGCTGATCCCAGCAGTCATTTTCCCATTCCTGGCGGACGCGAAGTACTACGAAACGCCGGCCGCGCCCGATCTCCGGACGGCCAGAAACACGATTGCGCAGGCGCGCCAGCTGGCGCCGTATGAGGCCGCCTACGCCATTGAAGCCGGCAACTATGCACTGAACCTCGATGCAAACGGCACTCCGGCAGCGAATGCCGACTGGACCGCCGCCCGAGATGCCTACGATGCCGCCGCCCGGTTGGGAAGCTACAGCCCTGAGATGTTCCGAGACCTCGCGATCGTCGACGAGACTCTTGGGGACCATGCCGGCGCTGTCGCTGCGGCTCGTCGTGCAGTCCAGCTTGACCGGTACGATGCCGAGAGCCGGAAGTTGCTCGCACGTCTCGGCGGATAGAGGTCCTACCAGGTCTTGTGTCGAATTCCTGCGAGCTGTTCGCATCTCGGGCGATTTCGGGTAATCACTCGAGTCAAGCTGCGGTCACTGCTGGGTCAAGCTCACATCGTCGAACCAGAAGGTGCCCGCGTTCGTGCTCTGCGGGACCACATCAATCGAAACGGCGTTGGCTGCTGGCGTATAGGTTCCTGCCGCCGCTACCCAATTGCCCGTTCCGGCGAACGA
>Ga0070706_100002358_pt1 | contig 19065 bp, 13 predicted proteins | sample KBSK5501metaG_FD_65476 | JGI IMG/M metagenome (GOLD analysis project Ga0070706, IMG submission 65476) | Corn, switchgrass and miscanthus rhizosphere microbial communities from Kellogg Biological Station, Michigan, USA - KBS K5-50-1 metaG | ecosystem: Host-associated > Plants > Roots >... | reverse complement strand
CTTGCGCGAACCGACTCCGAATGCCTGCCGCGGACGCGCACGAGGCAGTGCTCGCCGCGATCGAGGAGCACGCGCTAACGCCGGAGGCCATCGAGCAGGTGATTCAGCTAAGCGAGCGCGACGACGTGAGGGAGCAGCAGGGTAGGCTGGAACGCGAAGAGAAGGACGTCGCCAAGCGGATCAAGAGGCTGGTGGAGGTCATCGAGGGAGGGGGAGACGCACCCTCGCTCGTGGAGAGACTCCGGCAGCTGGAGGCCCGAAGGAAGGCGATTCAGGCTGAGGCTGCCGACCTGCGGCCGATACCGAGACTGGCCCCAGCGGTGGTCGAGGGTCGCCTCGCCGAATGGCGCCGGCTGCTGCGCCAATCACCCATGCAAGGTCGCGCCGTGCTGCAGCGAGTGCTGCGTGGCCGAGTGAGCTTCACGCCGCGGGAGGACGGGCGTGGCTATGACTTCGCCTGCCCGACCCGGTTCGACAAGCTGTTCACGGGCATGGTGGCGCCGTGTCCGCCCTGGACGAAGGAGACTGACCATACTGGCCTCGAGTGGGTCGGCCCCGAGGACACGTTCGATGCGGACTACGGACGCCTATTGGAGCAGGTCCAGGGCAGGACGTTAAATGGGGAGCGACCCTGGAGGGATTCGAACCCTCGTTTCTGCCGTGAAAGGGCAGGGTGCTGAGCCTCTGCACTACAGGGTCTACGTCTGGATCTTATCACCCGCGAGATACAGCGCGAACTGCGGCGCGTACTGCTCGTACCGTGCGAGGCTGGTATTGCAGCGGAAGCAAAGGAGTCCACGGATCCGACCGTTAGAGTGGTCGTGATCTACAGCCAGACGCCGGCCCGTGCCGCACACCTCTCGGCAAATGGCGCAACAACCTTCCTGTTCAGGCCGCGTTCCGCCACGGCGGCGCCGCCTGCCCAGGCTCGTCGTGGCGGTCCGGCTCGTCCCAGCGATCGGCGGCGACGACGGCCAGGATCACGAGCACGCTGGCCAGGGTGAGCAGGACGGCGGCGGCGGCCTCGAGGATCAGCACGGTTCGTTCCCTCCCGGGGGACGAGCATACGCCGAGGCCTGTCCGGGGCAGGTCCGGAACTTCGCCGTCTTTTCGCCTACCGGCGACGGGCTTCGCCGCCTCCGCCGCCGCCCGCGCGCGGCCTCGCCTCGTTCACGACGATGCTGCGACCGTTGAGGTTGTAGTTGTTGAGGTCCTTGATCGCCCGATCCGCCTCGTCGCCGGTCGCCATCTCCACGAAGGCGTAGCCTTTCGAGCGCCCGGTATCGAAGTCGGTGATCACCCGGACGCTCGCCACCTTCGCGCCGGACCGTTCGAAGAGAGTCTTCAGGTCCTGCTCGGTGGTGGAATAGGGAATGTTCCCCACGAACAGCTTCGTGTTCGCCATGGGACGGCCTTCCTTGTGGCCCGGTAAAGGGTGATCGGAGGCTACTCCCGCGCGCCGCGGGCTGTCAAACGAAAAGGGCCCGCCCGGCGCGTCATGCGGCGGCGGAGCTGGCGGGAGCCTTCTGCTGGATCAGGAGCGCCACGATCTCCCCGCAATAGAGGATGATCGAAACCGACAGCTCCAGCCAGATCGCGAGCACGATGATCCCCTCGAGCGCCCCGTACATGCCGCCGAAGCGGGCGACGTTGCGCACGTACCAGGCGAAGGCCGACTTGGCCGCCTCCCACAGGATGGTGGCGAGCAGGGCTCCGATGGCGGCGTTGCCGCTCGTGGTCACGCGCCGGGGGACGAACCGGTACACGAGGAAGAAGAAGCCGAACGTGATCGCGATCGGCAGGAAGGTCCCGAGGAAGAAGCTCAGGGCGGTCAGCTCGCCCGACGCGCGGAATCTGAGGATGAGGCCCTCGGAAGTCGCGGCCAGGAGGGTGAAGGCCATCGTCAGCAGGAGCGCGACGCCGGTCAGCAGCACCATCGCGAGCGCGACGAGGTTGTGCTTGGCGAAGCTCCGGCCGGGAACGCCGAAGACCTTCTCGAGGGCCGAGAAGAGCGAGGCGAAGATGCGGCGGGAGGTCCAGGCGAGCAAGACCAGGCCCGGTCCCCGGAACTTCCGGGCGTGCTCGACGAAGGAGCGCAGCGCCTCGAGAGAGGGGGTGTCGAGGTGGACGACCACGCCCCGCACGAGGAGGAGGCTGCCCTGGTAGGCGGCCTCGAAGGAGCCGGCCACGGCGACCCCCAGCGAGATCAGGAATATGAGGAGGGGCAGCAGCGACAGCAGCGTGTAGTACGCGACCGCCGCCGCCCGGTCGGGACCGTTGTGGTCCTGGAAGCGCATGAACGCGCGCCACGCGATCCGGCCCGCGGCGCGAAGGGCGCGCAGCGGGCGGATCACGCCCTCGTGGGGGGCCGGAGCGGCCTCATCTCGACGCGGCTCAGGTGGGCGTCGTCCCGCGTCCGGAGCAGGTCGAGCACGGTGTCCGCCACGTCTTCGGGCTGCAGCTTCCAGGACGGGGCGTCGTCGCGCTCGCCGGCGAAGGCGGTGGCCACCGATCCCGGCGCGATCGTGGTGACCTTCACGCGCTGCTGGCGGACCTCGAGCATCAGGCAGCGCGCGAAGTGGTCGAGCGCCGCCTTGCTCGCGCAGTATGCGGCCATGGCCGCGATGGGATTCTGTCCGGCGAGGGACGAGATCATGAAGACGTGGCCCCCGCCCCGGACGAGATGGGGCAGCGCCGCGCGGGTCAGCCGGAAGACCGCGGTCAGGTTCGTGTCGAAGACCCGCGCCCAGTCCTCGTCGCTCGTGTCGGCCACCGGCGCCTGGACGCCGATGCCCGCGTTGTTCACGAGGATCTGGAGCCGCCCGTGCGCTTCCACCGCGCGGGCGACCGCCGCCGCGCACACTCCCGGGTCCCGAACGTCGCCGGGGAACGCGAACGCCCGGCCGTCCTCGGCGGTGATCTCCCGCACGAGGCGGTCGAGGTCGGAGGCCGTGCGCGCCACCACCGTCACGCCCGCGCCGGCGGCGGCGAGGCGGCGGGCGATGGCGCGGCCGATGCCTCGGCCGGCGCCGGTGACGAGCGCCGAGGCTCCGCGCAGCTCCATTCCCGGAGTATACCCGACGCGTATCTTCTTGAATCGGAGGGGACGCGGACCTATATTCGAAGGAGGGCCGCCGGCTTCATCGTCACGCGCCGTCTGTGCGGCGACGGTCCCGGGCTCCTCCCTGAATGGAATACAAGGACTATTACAAGATCCTCGGGGTCCCGAAGAGCGCGACCGCCAAGGACATCAAGGCTGCGTACCGCAAGGCCGCGCGCAAGCATCACCCCGACGTGAACAAGGGTGATCCCAAGTCGGAGGCGCGCTTCAAGGAGATCAACGAGGCCAACGAGGTCTTGTCGGACCCCGAGAAGCGGAAGCGCTACGACTCGCTGGGCCCGGATTGGCAATCGCAGTTCCGGCCGGGTCCGGGCGCGGGCCGCCCCGGCGGCCGCGGCGGGACGGTCGACGTCGAGTTCGGCGACGACGTGGGCGGCTTCTCCGACTTCTTTCGCACGATCTTCGGCGGCGGTGGATTCGGCAATAGCCGGGAGGGCGGTTTCGGTGGCGGCTTTCGCACGAGCGGCGGGGGTTTCGAGGAGATCTTCGGCCGGGCGGCGCGCGAGCCGGCGGGCCAGGACGTGGAGGGCACTGCCGACCTCACCCTCGAGGAAGTGGCGCGGGGGACGACCCGAAGCGTGAAGGTCGGGGAGGGTCCCTCGGCCCGCACCGTGGAGGTGAAGATCCCCGCGGGCGTCCGCGAGGGCTCGCGGGTGCGCGCCGCCGGCGAGGGGGCCGGCGCTCCCGACGGCCCGCGCGGCGATCTGTATCTCCGTGTCCGCACGCGGCCGCATCCTCGCTTCGAGCGCAAGGGAGACGACCTCGAGACCAAGGTATCGGTCCCCCTCACCACTGCCGTCCTCGGCGGTGAGGTCCAGGTGCCGACCCTGGAGGGAGCGGTGGGCATCAAGGTGCCGCCCGGGTCGCCGGCCGGACGCACCTTTCGGCTGCGGGGCAAGGGTTTGCCCCGTCTCGACGCTCCCGGCCGCGGAGACATCCTGGCTGAGCTCAACGTCGACCTGCCGCGCGACCTGAGCCCGCGCGAAAAAGAGATCTTCGAAGAGCTCCAGCGCCTCGGGCGCTGAGGTTCGTGACGGGGCGCACGGCTCCCGGCCGTGGCTTGACCGTTTCTCTCGCTGTCAGCGATAATCTGGCGGGTTTCCCGAGGAGGAGGGGCATAGATGAGAGGTAAGCTGTTCCTGGGTGCCGCGGCCGTGGCGGCGACGACGCTGCTCACGGGTCCGGCCCAAGCTCAGGACAAGGCCAAGAGGCCGACGGTGGCCATCATGGACTTCGATTTCGGCACGGTCGCCTACCACTGGTGGGGTGACTACAACATCGGCAAGGGCATGGCCGACCAGGTGGTGGACGCGCTGCTCGATGAGGGTTCGTTCCGGGTGATCGAGCGCAAGAAGCTCGACACGGTTCTCGCCGAGCAGGACTTCTCGAACAGCGACCGCGCCGATCCGAGCGCGGCCAAGCTGGCCAAGCTGGGCAAGGTCCTCGGCGTGAGATACATCATCGCCGGCTCGATCACCAAGTTCGGCGGTGAGGAGAAGAACTATGGCGGCGGCGGCCTCATCAAGGGCAAGCTCGGCGGCCTCGGCCTGAAGAAGGCCAAGACCGAGGTCAGCCTCACGGCGCGGATGATCGACGCGACCACCGGTGAGATCCTCGTCTCCGCCAAAGGCGAGGGTGTGTCCAACAAGGGCGGCGGTCTCAAGGCGGGAGCGGGGGCTTTCGGCTTCGGCGGGGCCGGCTTCAGCATGAGCTCGAGCGACTACAAGGCGAGCGCGATCGGCGAGGCCCAGGAGGCGGCGACCAAGGACCTGGTGGCCAAGTTCATCGCCAAGAAGGACCGGTTGAACTAAGCGTCACCCCGGCCGGACGCGGACCAGGGGGTCGCCGTCGCGGCCCCCTTTTTTGTGCCCGCGCTTTCGAGGAACCTGCCCGCATGGCCGCTCCCGTCTTCACCCTCGCCAACCAGCTCACGATGCTCCGCATGGGGCTGGCGCCGCTGCTGGTGATCCTCGTCCTGTCGCAGCGGCTGCGCTGGGCCCTCGTCGTGTTCGTGATCGCGGGCGTCACCGACCTGCTCGACGGGCTGATCGCCCGCCTCGGCCACCAGCAGACGACGCTCGGCGCGATGCTGGACCCGGTGGCCGACAAGGTGCTCCTCACCTCCGCCTTCGTGGCCCTCACGTGGACGTCGCACCTGCACGTGGCCATCCCGGTCTGGCTGACGGTCACCACCCTCTCCCGCGATGCGATCATCCTGACCGGGGTCGCGATCGTAAACCTCACGATGGGCCGCCGCGTGTTCTATCCCTCGCTGCTCGGCAAGCTGAGCACCGTCAGCCAGCTCCTCACCGTGGGCGTGGTCTTGCTGCTGAACGCCTTCTCGCTCGCGTTCCCCTGGCTGGACGCGCTGTTCGTGGTGACGCTGGCCCTGACCGTCGGCTCCGCGCTTCATTACCTGTTCAGCTCGTCGACGCGGAAGGGCGCCGACCGTCGCTGAGGGCTAGACTCCGAGCATCTTCCTGAAGTACTCCAGCGTACGGGGCAGCCCCTCGTCGAGGGTGACCCGCGGCTCCCACCCCAGGAGCTTGCGCGCGCGCGTGATGTCGGGCTGGCGGATCTTCGGGTCGTCGACGGGAAGCGGCCGCGTGACGATGCGGCTGCGTGATCCGGTGAGGGCGATGACCTTCTCCGCGAGCTGCCGGATCGTCAGCTCGTACGGGTTGCCGATGTTCACGGGATCGCTCACGTCGGACGACATCAGGCGGAAGATGCCGTCGACCAGATCGGAGACGTAGCACAGGCTGCGGGTCTGGCTCCCGTCGCCGAAGACCGTGACGTCCTCGCCGCGCAGCGCCTGGGTGAAGAATGCGGGGATGGCCCGGCCGTCCTCGAGGCGCATCCGGGGGCCATAGGTGTTGTGGGCGAAAACGCCGGTTCCCGCGACGAAGTTTTCCGATTCGGGTACGGAGAAATCGTAGACATACTCGGTCGTCGGGACGCGCTCGATGGACCGTATTTGAGCCCATACCAGGTCTCCGAAGCGTCGGGCGTTGAGGGTCTGAACAACGCCCTTGTCCCAGGTGAGGATGTCGAAGTTGGACAGCTCGCAGATAGTCAGGCGGTAGAAGGCGTATCGCTTCTCCGGATTTCTTCCCTTGGTATTCCTCGTTTCGTAGCGGCCCAGGCAAGCCACGATGCCAAAGCGCAGGAGCGCATAGATCAGGTCCTGGGCCAGACCCTGGCTCACCGTGTCGAAGACCAGCTCATGGCCGACCTTCTTGCCGCTATGAGTTCCGTCGCCTACCCGGTAGCCTTCGAGAAAATGCTTGAAACGCTGCAATGGAAGCTGGAACACCCAGCTCGGGATGCGCTTGTCTGCCGACAAACCCCCGAAGCCGAGGTGTTCGCCGATGAGCTCACAGAGAGCCTTCGAATGCGAATAGATGGAAGGGCCTTGTCTTCCCTTCGCCGATACCGTGCCCACCTTGACGCCGAAGCGCCCCTCCAGGATCTTCTGGGCCTCATCGAGCGCCGCTTGATGAGAGCTCAGCGTCAAGAAGTAGATACCGCGATCCGGGTGCCAAGCGAGATGACCCTCCGCAAGGAACAGGCCCAGGAACCACAGGGTATCTGCGGTCAACTCTAGCCTGCAGGGTATGCCTCGCGAGCTGCTTCCGCGGGCGCGCAGTCGCGTTCCCTCCGGGATCCTCAATGGAGCGAGTCGTCTCAGCTGCTCGAAGACGTAGAGCGGGAGATGCCCGCTCCCTCGGTACATCCTGTACGTACAGCCGGCGGTGTTACGTTTGGAGCGACTACCGCCAAAGTGCTGGCTGCGCGTGAGGATGTCCATGATCGCGCGCGTGTTCTGCTCGATGATCGGCTTCATCCCGTCGCCGACGAGACCGACGCCCCATAGCTCGTCGAGCGAAGTCGCCTTCCGGACGTAGTAATCAGCGGTATCGATCCAGGCCACATCCTTCTCAAGGACCGGCATGCGGCCCGCGATCGCAACGTACTCGCCCGGACGGAGCCGGCGGACCGGGATGGCCTCCGGTCGGCCATCGGTTGCTCGGCGGAACACGCTGTGGTCACCGGTGACGCGGATTTCACGGCCGTAATGGGTCTTGATCAAGAAGGCGTCCTGGCGCTGCGGAAGGTGCTTGATGAGCGCGCTGGCCGGCCGCAGCGACACCTTGCCTGTCGATGGATCGAAAGAGGGAACCTGGATCCGTCGCGGCAATGCGAGGGCAGACGCCTCGAGCTTGCGCGCGTAGCTCTCGATCGGCATCAAGTGCGCCGTATCCGAGTTGAACAGCAGGACGCTCTCATCGGCCAGGATGCTGTTGAAAATCCTCACGATGCGCGTATCGACGCCGTGCGCGCGGTGGTACGCCATCGTCATCGCTTCCGCGAAGCGCTTCGCCTCGTCGTAGACTCCGCGCGGACCGATCGGGTTGACGTTGCCCCAGTAGTCTTCCCGCTGCGGGTGCACGAGCGGGTCGCCGTATACCTCCGAGGTGGAAGCGATGAGGAAGCGCGCCTTCTTGGCCTTCGCGAGGCCGAGCGTGTTATGGGTGCCTAGGCTGCCCACCTTCAGGGTCTGGATCGGGACGCGGAGGTAATCGATGGGCGAGGCGGGGCTGGCGAAGTGGAAGATCCAGTCCAGCGAGCCTTCGAGGTTGATGTAGTTGGTGACGTTGTGTCGCACGAACACGAAGTCGCGCCCCGTCAGGTGCTGGATGTTGGTCAGGTCGCCGGTGAGGAGGTTATCCATCCCCACGACCGAGAACCCGCGGTCCAAGAGGTACTCGGACAGATGCGATCCGATGAAGCCAGCGGCGCCTGTCACCAGTGCTCTAGGCATAAGCAGCGAGCGCGGGATTCATTCCCGCGCGAGCGACATGGGGGGCCCCAGGGGGGGCCCAGCCGTTAGGGCCCCCCCTGAATTGATGAAGAGGGGATGTCAATAAGCATGCTTCTGGCCGAAGCCGCGGAACAGGGTGAGTATCAGGATCTTCACGTCCAGCAGCAAGGACCAGTTCTCGATGTAGTAGAGGTCGTACTCGATCCTCTTCTCGATCGACGTGTTCCCGCGCCAGCCGTTGATCTGGGCCCACCCGGTGATGCCGCTCTTGACCCGGTGCCGGAGCATGTACTGGGGGATGCGCTCCTTGAACTGCTGCACGAAGGGCGGGCGCTCCGGCCGCGGGCCCACGAGGCTCATGTCCCCCAGGACGACGTTGATGAGCTGCGGCAGCTCGTCGAGGTTGAACCGGCGCAGCCATATCCCGACCGGCGTCCGGCGCGGGTCCTCGGGGCTCGCCCACACGGGACCGGTGTCCTTCTCCGCCTCGTCCACCATCGTGCGGAACTTGAAGATCTCGAACGTCTTCCCATCCAGCGTCATTCGCTCCTGGCGCAGGAAGACCGGCCCGCGCCCACCGCGCCAGCGGATGAGCAGGGCGATGCCGGCGAAGAACGGCGCTACGAAGAGGAGGAGCGCCCAGCCGAGGACGAAGTCCATCACCCGCTTCAGCATGCTGCTCCAACCCCGGAGCGGCACCTCGTTGAGGCTGATGATGGGGATGCCGTCGAGGTCCTCGAGCGCCGCCTTGATCGTGGCGTACTGGACGAGGTCGGGCACGACCTTGATGTCCAGGCACTCGTTGCTGACGCTCTTGATGAGCTTCAGCAGCTTGGCGTGCTCGTCGAGGGGCAGCGCGATGTAGAGCTGGTCGACGCCGTGCCTGGTGGCCACCGCCATGGTCTGGTCGAGCGGGCCGAGGACGGACAGGCCCGCGGCGCCGCGCCGGCCGGGGTCGTCGTCGACGAAGCCCACCACGCGGTAGCCCAGCTCGCGGTGCGCGAGGATCGTCTCCGCCACCGTCCGCCCCAGCTCGCCCGCCCCGGCCACCAGGACGCGCTTGACGTTGTAGCCGGCGGCCCACATCCGCTGCAGGTAGCCGCGCAGGGCGCCGCGCGCGGCGTTGAGGGCCAGGACGTCGAGGACCACGAAGATCGCGATCACGCCCTGGCTGTACTCCCAGAGCGGAGCCACTTCCGGCTGATAGCGGTAGTAGACGCGGACGTAGAGCGTCAGGCCCAGGGTCAGGGCCGCGCCGATGAGCACGCTGAACAGGATGCCGAAGAACTCGTCGATGCGGCTGCGCCCGCGCTTCACCTGGTAGAGGCCGTGGAAGTACAGGACCGCAGGCCAGAGCACCGTGATGAGCGGTATGAGCAGCAGGTACCGGCTGAGGGGCGGGATGCCCTTGGTCACCGGCAGGTAGGCGGCCACGGCCGCGGAGTAGAACCGCAGGTAGTAGGCGAGCACCCAGGCCAGGTTGGTGGCGAGCACGTCCACGAGGACGAAGATCGCCACCATCACGCGCGTCTGGTGCTTCACCATCGATGCTTCATCTCTATTGTGGTCGGGAGAGACAGCGGCGGCGCGGGTCGGAAGCGGCCGCCGGGCTACGCATGTGCCTCAGAGAGCGCCATCTCCACGAAGTCGCGGACGCGCGCCTCGAATATCCCTCGGCTGTGCCTCTCGGCTCGGGCCCGTAAAGTCGCGATATTAAAGCGCATACGGGCCAGGGAGTCAACGGCGGCCCGGAGCGCCTGCGGAGTGGGGTCGTGGAAGAGCACCCCCGTCTCGCCGGGGACGACGGATTCGGGGCCGCCGCCCTCGGCGAAGACCACCGCGGGCCGCCCGCAGGCCATCGCCTCGAGGGGCACGATCCCGAAATCCTCCACTCCCGCCATGATGACCGCGCGGCATCCCCGATAGAGCGCGCGCAGCGTCTCGTCGTCCACGCGGCCGAGAAGCGACGCTTCCGGCGGCAGCCGGCTCCGGAGCCTCTCTTCTTCACCGCGGGGGCCCGCGCCCACGATCTTGAGCGGCCGGCCCGTGCCCCGGTAGGCCTCGAGCACGAGGTCGATGCGCTTGTAGGGAGCGAGCGCGGAGATCACGAGGTCGTAGCTTCCGGGTCCGGGATCGGCGGCGGGCGTGAAGAAATCCGTATCGACGGGGGGCGGGATCACGGCCGAGTCGCGGCCGTAGTAGCGCTGGATGCGTCCCGCGACGTGGCGGCTGTTGGCGATGAAGCGGTGCACGCGGGGAGCGGTGGCGACGTCCCAGGCCCTCAGGCGGCCGGCCACGAACGGGATGACGAGACGGGCCGGCCCGCGCACGCGCCCGGGCCCGAAGTAGTCGTCGTAGCGGTCCCAGACGTAGCGCATCGGCGTGTGGCAGTAGCAGACGTGGAGAGCGCCCGGCGCGGCCTTCACGCCCTTGGCCACGCAGTGGGAGCTCGAGATCACCAGGTCGAAGCCGGCGAGGTCCATGGTCGCGGCGGCGGCGGGGAAGAGGGGAAGGTATTCCCGGTAGCGCGTGGCCACGCCGGGCAGGCGCTGCACGAAGGTCGTGCGAATGTCCCTCGACTCCAGCTCGGGGCAAAGCGAGCCCTTCACGTGGAGCAGGGTGTAGATGGGCGCCTCGGGGAAGAGGCGGGCGAGGCTGAGGAGGACCTTCTCTCCTCCCCGCATCCCGGTCAGCCAGTCGTGGACGAGGGCGGCCTTCCTGGCCCTCAGCGCGTCTCCTCGACCGCTACCGCCGGAACGCTCACCCCCAGGACCTTCATGTAGCCCGCGTGGATGGCCTGCGCTGACCGCTCCCAACTGAACTCCAGGGCGCGGGCCCGGCCGCGCGCCGACAGATCGGCCCGCAGCGACGCGTCGCCCAGCACCTCCTCCAGCCCGCGCGCGATGTCCTCGGGGTGGTAGGGATCGACGAGCACGGCCGCGTCGCCGACGACCTCGGGCAGGGACGACAGGCTCGACGTCACCACCGGCGTGCCGCAGGCCATCGCCTCGAGCGGGGGCAGGCCGAAGCCTTCGTAGAGCGAGGGAAACACGAAGACCGAGGCCAGGCGGTAGAGGGCGGCCAGCGCGTGGTCGGGCACGAAGCCGAAGAAGCGCACGTCCTGCCGCACGCCCGCCGCCTCGACCGCGCGCCGCAGCGAGCCGTAGCGGTTCACCTCGTCGCCGATGATGAGCAGCTTGGCGTCCTCGTGGCCCGGGCGCTGCTTGAGCAGGCCGAAGGCGACGATGAGGCGCTCGAGGTTCTTGTGGGGCTTGATGTTTCCCGCGTAGAGGACGAAGCGGCCGCGGAGCTGGTAGCGCTCCTTCACGCGCTGCGTCTCTTCCTCGCCGGGGTCCTCGAGGATCGTCTCATCGATCGCGTTGGGCACGACCTGGAGCAGCTCGGGGTCCGCCTCCGGGTAGAAGCGCAGGATGTCGCGGCGGGAGGCCTCGGACACGGTGAAGATCAGCGCGCTGCGGTGGATCGCGCTCCCCATCATCATCCGCGCGTACCGCCAGGCGAACCGGTTGGGCAGGTACTGCGGAAAGAGCAGGTGGATGCAGTCGTGGATCGTCACCACCGCGGGGGTCCGGCACAGGAGCGGCAGCACGTAGTGGGGAGTGTGGAAGAGGTCTGCGCCGAGGCGCCGCAGCTTCAGCGGGATCGAGTAGTGCTCCTGCAGGCTGTAGCCGGCCGAGTCCTCGACCACGGGCACGAAGTTCTCCGCCAGGTCGCGAAGGGTGGCCTCGTCGGAGCGGTCACAGAAGAGGAAGTACGTCGTCTCCCGGTCGAGGTGGGCGAGATGGCGCACCACGTTCCTCACGTAGGTGCCGATGCCGTAGTCGCGCCACTTCCGGGCGTCGATCGCGATTTTCATCCCCACTGCGCGTCCCTTTCCGGACTAGTCGTGGCGGTGCCCTTGCGATCCTAGCATGACCGGCTTCCAGGGCGACAGCTTTGTCGGAGGGTAGAATCCAGGACGATGCCGGGCGCCCTGCTCGTCGTGGCCGTGGCCGCGGTCGCGGCGTCCCCTCCCGCCAACCTCCTCCTGGTCACGATCGACACCCTCCGGGCCGACCACCTGCACGCCTACGGGTACGCGATCGACACGCCCGCCACCGACGCGCTCGCGCGCAGCGGGGTCGTCATCGAGGACGCCACCGTCCACGCCCCGCAGACGCGCCCCTCCCACGCCTCGCTCATGAGCGGCCGCTATCCCTACGAGCACCGGATCCGCGACAACTTCTCGCCGCGGCTGGATCCGTCCACGCCGACGCTGGCCACGCTGCTGCAGGCGCGGGGCTACGACACGGCCGCGTTCGTCGGCTCGGTCGTGCTCACCGCCTCCTCGGGGCTGGACCGCGGCTTCGCCGTCTACGACGATCCCTTCTCGGCGGCGAGCCCGTCCGCCACGCGGAACGAGGAGCGGCGCGCGGAGGAGGTCGTGTCGAGCGCGCTCGCCTGGCTGAAGAAGGAGCGGACGCACCCGTTCTTTGCCTGGGTCCACCTCTACGACCCGCACGCGCCCTACGAGCCGCCGGATCGGTACCGGAAGCTCTACGCGGGTCGGCTCTACGACGGCGAGGTGGCGTACGCGGACGCGCAGCTCGGACGGCTGCTCGGCTTCCTGGAGCGGCAGGGGCTGCAGGGCCGCACGCTCGTGGTCGTCACCTCCGACCACGGCGAGGGGCTTGGAGACCACGGGGAAGAAGAGCACATGATGTTCCTCTACGACTCCACGCTGCGCGTGCCGCTGCTGCTGTCCTGGCCGGGAGTGCTGCCCGCAGGCGCGCGGATCGGGGGCCAGTTCCGCAGCGTCGACGTCCTGCCCACCGTCCTCGATCTGCTCGGCCTGCCCACGCCGCCCGTGAGCGGCGCCTCCCGGGCCGCGGCGCTCCGTGAGGGACGCCGCATCCCCGACAACGACTCCTACGCGGAGAGCCTCTACGGAAGCATCCACTTCGGCTACGCGCCGCTGCGCGCGTTGCGGGCGGAGGGCTGGAAATACGTCCGGGCCCCGCGCTCCGAGCTGTACGACCTGAAGGCGGACCCGGGCGAAGGGAAGAACCTCCTCGACGGGCGCGGCCAGGTCGCCGAGCGGATGCGGGAGCGTCTTCGTCGCCACGACACGGCCGTCGCCGGCGCGGCGCCGGTCCTGGCTCCCGACGCCGGTACGATGGAGCGGATGGCGGCCCTCGGCTACGTCAGCGGATCGGCTTCGCGCGGCGGTGCTGGCCCGGCTCCGGACCCCAAGGACAAGATCGCCCAGTTCCAGGCCTTCACCCGTGGCACCCGCCAGGCCGTGCGGCGGTTCGAGGCCGGCGACTACGACGGCGCGATCGAGCTGCTCGAGCCGCTGGCTCGCGGCGAGATCCTCTCGCTGGAGGTGCAGTTCGTTCTCGGCCGCAGCCTCGTCCGAAGGAAGCGATACGCGGAGGCGGTGAAGGCGCTCGAGACGGCGGTGGAGCTGCTCCCGAAATGGAGCCCGACCTACTTCGAGCTGTCCCACGCATACAGCGGAATGGGAGACAGTCCCAAGGCGCTCGCCGCGCTCGACCGTGGCCTGCAGATCGATCCCGGGAGCGCGGCGCTGCATCGCGCGCGCGGCATGATGCTTCAGCAGCTCGGAGACCGCTCCGGCGCGCGGGCGGAGCTGGAGCGCGCGCGCGACCTCGATCCTGCCGATGCGCGCCTCCGACTCGTGCTCTCGGCCGTCTACCGCGACGAGGGCGACCTGCCCAGGGCGGTCGCCGAGGTGCGCGAGTCCCTGCGCCTTGCCCCTGCGTCCGCAGACGGCTGGAACGCTCTCGGCATGCTGTTAGCGGCAAGCCGGAAGGACGCGGAGGCCGAGAGCGCCTTCCGCTCGGCGCTGAAGGTCCGACCCGAGGATCCCGACGCGCTCTTCAACCTCGCGCAGACGCTGCGGCGGATGCAGCGGACGAAGGAGGCGGCCGATCTGCTGGAGCGCCTCGTGACGAAGGCGCCGTCGTTCCCGGGCGCCGCCGAGGCACTCGAGAGCGCGCGGCGCGAATCCGCGGCCGCCGCTCCAGGCCAGGCGCGGCTGGCGCTCTTGCGAGTGGCGACGCGCGAAGAGGCGGAGCAGGTGGCCCTTCGCCTCGCGGCAGGGGAGGACTTTGCCGCGCTCGCCCGGGAGCGGTCGACGGATCCGTCGGCGAGCCGGGGCGGCGACCTCGGCCTCGTGCGCCCCGAGGAGCTGGCTGAGCCGTTGCGCACGGCGGCGGCCGCCCTGGCCGTGGGCGCCCACAGCCCCGTCCTGCAGTCATCTGGCGGCTACGTGATCCTCTACCGCGTACCTTGAACAGTGTCCACTCAGTCCCCTCTCCCCGCAGGGGGAGAGGGGCAGGGGTGAGGGGTCCAAAAAAATGGCCCCGGGGTTGCCCCCGGGGCCGTTGACGTCAGGACGGAAAGTCGCCGACTAGAACTGCAGCCGGACGCCGAAGCGAACGACCCGCGGGCTGAGCACCTCGTCCAGCCGGTTGAAGGCGCCGGAAGCGGAGTTGCGCACCCGGTTCAGCTCCACGTCGTTGTTGAGCACGTTGAACAGGTCGGCCACGAGCTGCAGGTTGGTGCTGCCGGCGATCTTCATGTTCTTGGCCAGCCGCAGATCGAGGTCCCAGAGGTTGGGATACCGCACGTCGTCGATCTTCCCGGTGGCGTTGAGAACCTGGCCCGTTGTGGGCACTTTGTTCGTTCCGACCGCGAGCACGCGGATGGTGCCGTCGCCGCCGGCACTCGTCTGGTAGCTGATCGGCCGCGGGTAGCCCTGCTTTCCGTAGACGCTGCCGGCCAGCTCGAAGCTCCACGGGAGCTGGACGAGGGCATTCGCGGTGAGCTGCCACTTCGCGCCGTAGAAGATGTCCCCCTTGCCGGAGCCGCCGGAGCGGGGAACGTACTGTCCACCGTCTACCTGCGGTCCCGAAGCGACGCTGACGCCGTTGGTGTTGGTCTGGCTATCCGTCTTGGTCGGATTCACGACGGAGCCGGGGCCGTACTTTTCGGTCCAATCCATCCACGAAAACGCCGCTCGAGCCATCCACTTGTTGGAGAGCCTCTTGACGAGCGACAGCTCGAGGCCGTTGTAGTTCCTGGAGTAACCCGGGCGGTTGGTGAGGATGCGTCCGCCACCGGTCGCGGCGACCGGTCCGGCATTCGGGGTGTACACGGTCGCGGTAAAGCCGTTGCGCGAGAGAGGAGCCTTCGCCGTGAAATCGGCGGAGGTCATCCCGATGCGCGGGGTCCAACCGAAGTCGTCCGACTTGCGGTAGGTATACGCGGCGCTGACCGCGAAGTTGGGGAACAGCTCGTGGTCCAGCCCGACGATCGCTTCCTGGTCGTGGTTGGTCTTGTATTTGGGATCGATCTTGTTCGGCGACGTCACGTTGGCCGGGTTGGCCGGGTCCACGAAGGCGTAGTACTGGATGCCCAGGTCCGTCCGGACCTCGGACGGCTGCACGAAGCCGTCGTTGTTGCGGTCGTCCCAGACATACGCCAGGTAGCTGATGCTGCCGAGCGGGTTGTCGAAGCTGGCGTCGCTGGCCGAGAGCTGGCCCGCGTAGCGCGCATAGGAGGCGCGCAGCACGGTCTTGCGACCCTGGTCCAGGGCGAGGGTCATGCTGACACGAGGCGAGACGTCGTTGAACTTGACCCCGGTCCCGGCGCCGTTGAAGTTCAGCGCGGGCAGCAGGTTGGGGAACACCGGGTTGGCCTCGGACGAGCTGGGTCGGTTGCCTCCCGTCTGCCGGTCGAACCGGGCGCCCGCGTTCAGCGTGAAGCGGTCCTTCGTGTAGCTGTCGCCCAGATAAGCGCTCGCGTAGGCGGTCTTGTAGAAGGCGTGCCGATCCCGCGTCACATAGGCGTAGTTGGCGCCGCCGCCGTTCTTGAAGCCCACCAGCCGCGTCGCGCCCACCCAGTTGGAGGTCGAGTCCACCGGGGTCCTCCGGTACCCGAATCCGAACTTCAGCTCGTTGTTGCCGCCCATGCCCGCGAAGAAGTAGTTGCCGTCGATGTTCCCGGTGTACTGGGGCCGCTTGGTGCCGTAGAGATATGAGGCGCCGGTCGTGATCTGCTTGTCGTAGTCGACCGATCCGGAAGTGTCGCCGCGCGGCGTGAGGCTGAAGCCCGTGCCGTAATAGGCCAGCTTCACGTTCATGAAGAAGTTCGGGCTGAACACGTGGTTGTCCTCGAGCTTGAACAGCCCGTGGGCGCCGGACGGGTAGTAGCCGCCCTGGTTCCACAGCCACTGGTCACCCTCGTTGGCGATGTAGCCGACGCCCCGTCCGAACTTCTCCTTCGAGCCGAGGAACCAGAACGCGGACACCATGTCGCCGCTGCTGGCCTGCCAGTTGACCTTCGCGTTCATGTCCTTCAGCAGCGTCTTGTCCTTGGTCTGATTGGTGCGGACGTTGCGGATGTCCTGCTTGCCCCAGGAGCCCCAGAACCACAGCTTGTCCTTGACGATGGGGCCGCCCAGGTCGAAGCCGTAGTCCGCGATCTGGTCGATGTGGTCGGCCTTGTCGCTGAACCTCGTGCAGCCGGAAGCGTCCCTCGCCAGGCACAGGCGGTTATCTCGCTTGAGCTCGTCGGGGATGTTCGTGGCCTGCAGGTCCTTGTGCGTGAAGTACCCGCGCATCGCACCGTGGAAGTTGTTGGTGCCGCGCTTGGTCACGAAGTTGAGGCCGATGCCGCCGGTGGCCACCTTGAGGTCGGCGCCGCCGGTGGTGACGTTGATCTCTTCGAAGGCGTCGTAGTCGAAGTAGGTCGGGGAGGCGCCGATGGCCGCCATGTCGGTGACGACCACGCCGTCCATGTTCCACATCGCGTCGGCGGGCGCGGCCCCCTTGCCCTGGAAGGCCGACTGCTGCCCGCTCTCGTTGCCCGCGATGTTCACGCGGTCCACGAGCACGCCGGGGATCGTGCGCAGCACGGCCCAGGGGTCACGGGAGTTGGGAACCTGGGACAGCTCCTCCTTGGTGAGGGTGGTGCCGGTGCCCGTCTTCTTCGTGTCCACCATGGGCGACTCGGAGGTGACGGTGACGGTCTCCTCGACGCTGGTCACCTTCAACGGGAAGGTGACGTCGACGTTGGTGCCGGTGTTGACGATCACCGAGCGCTCCTGGGCCGAGAAGCCCGCCAGGGACACGCGGACCCGGTAGGTGCCCGGGTCCAGGTTCAGGAAGCGGAAGTCGCCCTGGGATCCGGAGGTCGTGGTGCGGGTCCCGATGGTCGGGCCCGTGATCGTGATATTGGCGCCGGGAACTACTGCGCCGGACTCGTCGACCACCTTGCCGTAGATGTTGCCGGTGGCGAACTGAGCCCCGGCGCCCGAAGCCAACCCGAGCACAAGGGCTAGCGCGAGGCCGAAAAGGCCAAGTCTTTTCATCTCGAAACTCCTCCACAGAGTGTTGGGGCGCGCCCCATTAGGCAGGGGGAGATGTGTCGACCAGGATGCGCGGTTCATTCCGTGGAGCGTTCAAAGAGCAAAACTGGAGCCAGCGATGCGCCTTTGCCCGCCCGATCGCTAAGTCACTTGAAATAGAGGTTTTCTCGACGAACCGTTCAGCAAACCCTACGCGATTAATCCAATGCGCCGGAGCAGGTGGGTCCTATGATCCAACTCGTTGAATGATCGTTCAATCGGAAGCGGGCGGCAAGGCCCTTCCGGAAGGCCGGGCGAGCCACGCCTTCACGCGCGCGATGTCGCGGCCCTCGAGGGCCACGGGCGCCTCCTGCACGTAGCGTTCGAGGCAGCTCCGCGCTTCCTCGACGTGACCCTGGCGCAGCAGCAGCGTCCCGAGGTTGAAGAGCGTCTGGTAGTCCCGAGGGTCCAGCTCCACCGCCTTGCGCCAGTGCGCCGCCGCTTCCTCCATCCGGCCGCGGCGGGCGGCCACGACGCCGAGGCTGTTGTGCGCGCGCGCGGTGCCCTGGTCGAGGTCGAGGGCCGCTTCGAAGGCTTGCTGCGCGCGGTCGAGGTCCCCCGCCATGAGGTGGACGGTGCCGATGTTGACGAGGGCCATGACGCTCGACGGATCGATCTGGCGCACGCGCTCGAAGGCGGTCATCGCTTCTCGAGGCCGGCCGACGGAAGCGAGCGCGACGCCCTGGGCGACGAGGATGTCGAGGTCGGGGTCCTTCTTCCTCACATATGGCTCTGCGAGACGCAACGTCTCCCTCGGCTCGCCCGATTCGTTGAGATACGCGGCGAGGAGGCCGACCACGTCGCTGTCTTCGGGGTTCAACGTGAGAGCCTGGCGCAGGGCCTTCACCGCTTCCCGAAGGTTTCCCGTCTCGCGCTCGAGGAAGGCGAGGTGGACGAGCGAGAGCGGCATGTCGGGCCGGCGCCGCACGATCTCGCGGCAGAGGGCGAGGGCTCCGGAGAGATCGCCCTTCGCGTAGAGGCCGATCACCTCCTGGATCTGGGCATCGAGCGCGATGAGCCGCTTGGGATCGTCGTCGGCGGTGTAGTGCTTGCGGGCGGTGGGCGCGGCGCCCGACGCGGCGCCTGACAGGTAGCCGAGGGCGCGCAGCCGCGCCAGCGTCTCCGCGTTCTCCTCGCTGCGCTGCAAGCCGCGGTCCGCGGCGCGGAAGCGGGACAGCTCCCGGCGCATCGCCTCCATCAGGTCGGCGCGGGACGTCGCGAGGTTCGTCTCCTCCTTCGGGTCGCGGCCGAGGTCGTAGAGCTCGGGCAGCGGGAGGTCGATGAACTTGAACCCATCGCGGACGACGCCTTGCAGCGGCGCCCAACCGCGGTTGACCGACGCCGAGAGCGACTCGAAGTAGCTCTCGGCCGCATCGGCCTCGCCGCCTTCGGCGAGGGCGAGCACGCTGCGGCCCGGCAGGCCGGCCGGGGCCGCCACGCCGAGCGCGTCGAGGATCGTGGGCAGCAGGTCGACGTGGCGGACGGGAGAGGCCACCGTGCGCGGAGCAAGAAGCGTCGGCTGATAAAAGACGAGGGGCACATGCAGCGTTCCTTCGTACGCGAAGATGCCGTGCGTCATCTCTCCGTGCTCGCCCCGCGCCTCGCCGTGGTCGGCCGTCATCACGACCAGCGTGCGGCCGCCGCGTCCGGCGTCGAGGATCGGCTCGAGCAGAGGCTTCAGGA
>Ga0070706_100002357_pt1 | contig 19067 bp, 13 predicted proteins | sample KBSK5501metaG_FD_65476 | JGI IMG/M metagenome (GOLD analysis project Ga0070706, IMG submission 65476) | Corn, switchgrass and miscanthus rhizosphere microbial communities from Kellogg Biological Station, Michigan, USA - KBS K5-50-1 metaG | ecosystem: Host-associated > Plants > Roots >... | reverse complement strand
CCAAGGCCAGCCCCAAAAGCCACCCGCACATGGGGCGGGCTCGGCTGGGATGGCTGGTGCGAGCGTGATGCGGCCGCCATTGCCGCGCGGGTGGAGCCGACGCGGGGGGCACGGCGCTGGGAAGATGCGGTCCAGGCGGCGATGAGGAGAGGTATGCGTTCCAAGGTCGAGCTGATCGCTTACGCGGACCGTTTCGGCGGCGACCTGGCTGGATTGCGCGTTCTGCTCAGCGGGCCGCTCCAGGGATTGTTCGGCGGGGTCCATGTGCTGCCGTTCTACCGCCCCTTCGACGGAGCTGACGCGGGCTTCGATCCCCAGGACCACACCGAGGTCGACCCGCGCCTTGGCTCCTGGGGCGACATCGCGACGCTATCCGCCGAGTACCGGGTCATGGCCGACATGATCGTCAATCACGTCTCCTCGTCCTCGCCGCAGTTTCAAGACTGGCTAGCCAAAGGCCAGGTCTCGCAATTCGCCGGGATGTTCCTCACCTACGGCACCACATTCCCCGCCGGTGCCACCGAGGACACATTGATGCGCCTGTACCGGCCGCGCCCAGGCCTCCCGTTTACCCCCTATGCCTTCTCCGATGACAGAAAAACACTGGTGTGGACGACCTTCACGCCCCAGCAAATCGACGTCGACGTCCACCATCCGACGACCCGTGCCTACCTGCTCACCGTCCTCGACAAGCTCGCCGAAGCGCACGTGGCCTACGTCCGCCTCGATGCCGTCGGCTATGCGGTCAAGACCCCCGGCCTGACATCGTTCATGACACCCGAAACGTTCGAGTTCATCGACGAGGTCACCGCGTGGTGCCATGAACGGGATCTGGAAGTCCTGGTCGAAGTGCACTCCCACTACCTGCGCCAGGTGGAGATCGCCCGGCAGGTGGACTACGTGTACGACTTCGCCCTGCCGCCACTGGTCCTGCACGCCCTGACCGCGGCGGACGCCAGCCCACTGCTCACCTGGCTGCAGCACCGGCCTCCGAACGCCGTCACGGTGCTCGACACCCACGACGGGATCGGCGTCATCGATGTCGGCCCGGACCCCACCGACCACACCAGGCCGGGGCTCCTCGGCCCCGGTCAGTTGGCCCGGCTCGTGGAGACGATCCACGCCAACAGCGGCGGAACATCGCGGCTGGCAACGGGCGCCGCGGCGGCCAACGTCGACCTTTACCAGGTGAACTGCACGTTCTACGACGCGCTCGGCCGCGATGATGACCGCTACCTGCTCGCGCGGGCGCTGCAATTCTGGACGCCGGGGACACCGCAGGTCTATTACGTCGGCCTGCTGGCGGGCTCTAACGACATGGACCTGCTGGCCCGGACGCGAGTCGGCCGCGACGTTAACCGTCACTACTACACAACTGCCGAGATCGACACTGACCTGGCCCAGCCCGTCGTCCAGGCCCTTGGCCGGCTCATCCGCTTCCGGAACACCCACCCGGCGTTCGAGGGTCACCTGACCTGCTCCGGGAGACCATCCAGCATCACCATGAAGTGGGCACGCGACGACGATGAGGCAGTTCTCGACGCCAACCTGGCGGCCGGCTCCGCGGAGGTGACCTGGACCGAGAACGGCACCCGCCGCCACGCTCCGCTGGCCTCGCTGCCTTAAACGGCGCCGTCAGGCCCCATCAGCCGGCACCGGATGCAGCCTGGACGAAGTTGCGGATGATCCTCTCACCGTGGGTGGTGAGGATCGATTCCGGATGGAACTGGACGCCCTCGATCTGCTGAGTGGTGTGCCGCAATCCCATCGGGATCCGGCTGCCGGTCCTGGCCGTGATCACCAGTGCGGAAGGCAGCGAGTCCTCATCAACTATCAGTGAGTGGTAGCGGGTTGCCTTGAACGGTTGCGGCAGGCCGGTCAGGACTCCATGGCCGTCGTGGCTGATTGCTGACACCTGCCCGTGGACTGGGCGAGGGGCTTTGATGATCCTGGCCCCGAACGCCGCCGCGATCGCCTGGTGCCCGAGGCAGATGCCGAGCAGCGGAATCTTGCCGGCGCAGGCGCGGACCACGTCGATGCTGATCCCGGCGTCGGCGGGGCTGCAGGGTCCGGGTGAGATCATCACACCGGCCGGGCCGGACGTAGCGACGTGCTCCGCGGGCACCTCGTCGTTGCGGATGACCTCGACCTGGCAGCCGCTGGAGGTCAGCAGGTGCATGAGGTTGTAGGTGAACGAGTCATAGTTGTCGATCAGGACGATGACTGGCCGTGCGCCCCTGCCGCGCGCCCTGGTCGTCCGGTCGGGAAGCGCCGGGGTTGCGATTCCGCGGCCGCTGGCCGGCCGCCTGGCCAGGGACCCGGCCAGGTGCCTGGTCACCGGGCCTGGGTCCCAGGACACGGGACAGCCCGCGAGCGACCTGACGGGCAGCACGCCGTGAACGGCGTTCGACACGAAAACTTCGCTGGCCGCCAGCAGCAGATCCATGCGGACCTGTGTTGTCCTGCAGCTGACGCCGTCCCGGCGCGCGGCGTGCAGGACTGCGTTCCTAGTGATGCCGGGCAGAATCCGGCCGTCGGCTGGAGGGGTGACCAGGACCCCGCCGCTGACCGCGAAGACGTTCGCCCGGTCGGTCTCCAGCACCTCCCCATCGGTGTCGGTGATCAGCAGGTGCTCCCCTGGACCCACGCCCAGGCAGTGGGCGAGATCAGCGAGCAGGCGCCGGTCGAGCCATTTGTGCGCGCCGAGGCCGCCGGGGATGACAGCCGGGCGCAAGCTCACCACCGTGGGGCGTGGCTCCAGCGGTACCACCTCCACGACGGCCCGGAGCGGGCCGCCGACCGGTCTGACCGTGATCCGCAACCGCCCGGACGGGCGCTGGGCGAGGTAGTCCGCCAGGTCATCAGGAAGGGACGCGGGCAGGCCTTTGCCGTATAGCTGGCGGGTGCTGGCCTCCAGCCGGGCGAGGTGGTCGGCCAGGCGGGAGGTCTCTCCAGCGGTGACCAGCAGTGAGGTAAACACACCGGCTGCGGGCCGCGGCGGCAGCGGCGGACTGGCCATGACGCCGCGAGCCGCGGGCTTGGGTGGCGCGGCAGGCTCGGTGTCCAGGCGGCCGCCGATGGCACGGATCAGCGGGCCGGCTTTGAGCAGGCATTCGGCGTATTCCTCGTCTTCGGCTGAGTCCGCCACGATGCCGCCGCCGCAGCCCAGCCACACCCGGCCGCCGGCGAACTCGAAGGTGCGGATGGCGACGTTCAATTCGAGGCCTGCCACCGGGCTGCGGTACCCGATGGCGCCGGTGTAGATCTCGCGGGGGGCCGCTTCGAGTTCATCGATGATCTCCAGGGCCCGCACCTTCGGTGCGCCCGTCACCGACCCGGGCGGGAAGGCTGCGCGGATCAGGTCGCCGTCGGCCGGGCGCCGGTCGAGCGTGCCGCGGACCTCGGACACCAGATGCCACACGCCGGGGTGAGGCTCAGCCTCAAGCAGGCGGGGCACTGTCACGCTGCCCGCCGCGCACACCCGGCTGAGGTCGTTACGGACCAGGTCGACGATCATCACGTTCTCGGCGCGGTTCTTGGCCGAGCGTTCCAGCTCACCACGCTGCTCCGCAGCCTGCCGTCGTCGCGGTGACCGCTGGCTTGTCCCCTTGATCGGCCGCGACACGACACTTGCTCCCGTCCGGCGCAGGAACAGCTCGGGCGACATGCTGGCCACCGCCCCGCCGGGGATGCGCAGGAACGCGCCGAACGGCGGCCGCAGCGCGGTCACCGCACGGCAGAACGCATCCAGCGGATCCCCGGCGAAGCCAGCTTCGGCCCGCAGGCAGATATTCGCCTGGAAAATGTCCCCCTGCCGGATGTACTCCACCGCCCGCCCGACCGCTGCCTTGTGCCCGGCCGCTTGCGGCACCAGCTGGAAGCCGCCGCACGAGTAGCCGTCAGGCTGCGGCGGCGAGGCGCTGGCCCGGCGGGACAGGTCCTCGAACCGGCGCTCGAGGGCGTCCTCGCGGTCAGCGGTCCAGAGCGCCTCGAAAAACCACTTCCCAGTTGCCCGATCGTGACGCAAGACATGGTCGTAGTAGCCGAACCACCAGGCAGGAAGCCGGCGCGGGCCAGCGGGCGGCACCCCGCCAGCAGCGCTAAAGCCCAGATAGCCGATCCAGCCGCCGCCAAAGGCGGAATCAATCCGGCTCATCACAGGATCCCGGTCGCGCCCAGGCAGGCTGATCATGCCGCCACTAGCCACGGCTCCCGGCGGGCATGGCGAGTCAAAGACATCCCCGAGCCAGTGGGGTGGGCTACGCGTGAGCAGAGGTTCAGAGCCGATCACGTCGCAGCCGTCGGCCCAGCGGCCGATCAGCGCCACCGGATGCGCATCCGGCCGCACCAGCCGCAGCGCCTCGACCGGAGCGAGATCCCAGCTCAGCGGGCGACGCGCCAGACGGGGAACCGTGCTAGACCGCAGGGTTGCCGACACGCTTAGGAGATCACCGCCCTGCGCGCGGCCTTCACGGTTTCTCCGAGTCATTGAGATGTGCCTCAGCCGTGTCAGCCTGCCGGGCCAGGGCCGCTATCGCTGGCTGCGGCAGGTGCCAGCTGCTCAGTGATAACTGTCATCAGACCGCGGCGGGGCATGAAGGGGAAATGGGGGAGGTGAGCGGGGAGAACAGGGAGGTAGCGGGCGGCCGCCCGGTTGCACCACTCCGCATCTCGGCCTCCTCGCCGCCGGATCGCTGAGCGGCAATTAACTATTTCAGACACCGTTAAGACGTCGCGTTATTGCGCTAGTAAGGGCGGTCAATTGCCATCAACGGCCATGCTGCCAGCTAGTCGTCGGCGGTGTCTTCGGGTGGGAAGCCAACGCTAACCGTGGTTTGGTTGTCCTTGAACACAGTGCGGTCGCCAGGCCTGTGCCGTGTCCTGGCGAAGCAAGACTGACGTAGCTGAGCTGCAGAGGCTACATCGCGATAGCTCGATTGTGCCGCAACATAAGATTGCGAACCGTACCATGCCCGGGATTCCGCAGGCATTGCCGGGGGGTTTCCTACTAGTTATAGTCCGCGCTATGGCCACTGCGGGCGCCCCGGCCGGCCCGGCACTTAGAGCCGGCCCGGCCCCTCAAGAGTAGGAGCAGCCCCGGTGAACCTGAGCAGCCATCTCGTGCAGCGCCTCATGCGGCTGGAGTGCCGGGGATGCCATGACGGAGGCAGGCAGATGTCCGGAACGTCAGGCACATGTCATCAGCTGTGGTCGAGGGCGAGGATGAGCTTGCCGGTGTTCTCGCCCGCGAAGAGCATCATCAGGACGTCAGGGAAGTCAGTGACGCTGCCGTGCACGATGTGCTCCCGTGAGACGAGCTGCCCGTCGCGGAGCCACTGAGCGAGCTCAGCCATGGCCTGCGGGTAGCGGTCCTGGTAGTCGAACACCAGCATGCCGGTCATGGAAGCCCGTGCTACCAGCAGCGACAGGTAGTTAGCCGGGCCCTGCACGTGCCCGGCGTTGTACTGCGAAACCGCGCCGCAGATGATGATCCGGGCTCCGCGGGCCAGGCGGGTCAGGACGGCGTCGAGGACATCTCCGCCTACGTTGTCGAAATAGACGTCGACGCCGCCTGGCGCGTGCTCCCGCAACGCCGTTCGCAGGTTCTCACTCTTGTAGTCGATCGCGGCGTCGAAGCCGAACTCATCGAGCAGCGTGCCGCACTTGTCCTGGCCACCCGCGATACCGATGACCCGGCAGCCTTTGAGCTTCGCGATCTGGCCCGCGACGCTACCCACGGCCCCGGCGGCACCGGAGATGACGACCGTATCTCCCTCCCGGATCCGCCCAACGTCAAGAAGAGCGAAGTAGGCGGTGAGCCCGGTCATCCCGAGCGCACCCAGGTAGGTCGTCGGCTCCGCCAGTGCGGTGTCAAGCTTGATGACGCCCTCGCCGCCGGACAAGGCGTATTCCTGGACGCCGAAGGCGCCATAGACGTCATCGCCTGCGGCGAAGCCAGGATGCCCGGACGCCGTGACGTGCCCGATCGCGCCAGCACGCATGACTGCGCCAACCTCGACCGGCGGGATGTAGGAGGCGCCTGCGTTCATCCATCCCCGCATCGCGGGATCGATGGACAGATGCGAGACCGCTACCACGAATTGCCCGGGACCCGCAGTCGGCACCGGCTCACTCGTCACCTCCCAGTCGGAGGCCTTGGGCAGCCCCGACGGGCGGGCAGCAAGCCGCACCTGGCGGTTGACCGAGATCACTGGGCGGCTCCTGACGAGGACTCCAGGCGTGCTATCGGAAAGTAACGCCCCTGAATGGGCAAGGCAAGTGCACCAGCACGTTGCCGTGGAGGAGTCACCCGGCTCTGCCTTCGCATCGTCCGATCCTGGAATCGCCTCGAGCACGTCGAGCGGATCAAGCCCGGCCACGCGAAGGTCCTCGTCCGTGACAACCCGGACTTCACGGCGCACGGCGCAGCTGGAAGGCGACCATGTGGCTACGCCCCGGGCAAATTCGCTTGTCTAGCTGCGACGTTAGAAATTGGTAATATTTGTCATCATCGGTACCGGCTAATACATGGGCCGAACGATGCTGGACCGGCTCCGGTAGGGGCGCGTCCAGGCTGCTCAGCGGCGAGTGGCGGCCGGGCGGCGGTGTGGTGGCGGGCGATGGGCATGGCGTGGCCGGCCGCCCGTCGGCCGAGATAGGCCTGTTACCTGCGACGTTAGAAATTGGAAATATATTGGGCTGCTCGGATCATCTGGATCGGGCCTGCTTGTCATCCAATTCCCCCTTCTTTGTGCACTGGAGAGGTCTACGGTGACCGTTTGAGAGCACCACAGCGAAACACGGAGGTGGATTGAATGCGCAGAGCGCACTGGTCCGCACGGCCTCGTAGGGTTCGTGCCGCCCGAATCGCGGTTCCCGTGGCCCTCGCGTTGGTGGTAGGTCTCGTCCTGGGCCTGAAGCTGATCGGCGGGCCAGGCAGCCTCAGTCTCTCGGCGCAGGGCGCCGGCGCCTGCGCCACGCCCTCTACGACCGCGTCGGCCGCGACGTCTACGGCCACGCCATCTACCACTGCGTCGGCCACGACGCCTGCGGCCGCGACGCCTGCGGCCGCTTCGGCCACGCCATCTACCACTGCGTCGGCCACGCCCTCGGCAGTGGCGTCGGCGACGTCGTCTGCGGCCGGGATGACGCAGGCGGTGTCCGCGACCAGGCTGCCGTTGCACCACAGAAGGCACCACAGATGGCACTCACACCCGACGCCCTCGCCGACCGTGTCCGCGACCGCCACCACGACTGCGTCCGCCACGCCGACCACGACTGCGGTGGCGACGCCGTGCCCGAGCACGACTGCGAGCGCGACGCCGAGTGCGACCGCGACGGCTCCGGTGGCGGCGGCGAATGTGAGTTGCGACATTATCGTGCCGGCGGACCCGCTGAGCGCGGCCGGCCTGGCGACCCCGTGGCAGCTCACGGGCACGGGCGGGATGTCACCGGCGGCGTCGGGCTGTACCACGGCGAACTCGGCCAACCTGGGGGCCTTCGTGCAGGCCACGATCTTGGATCCGGCTACCGGGGCGCTGGCGGTGTACTCGCCCCTGGTGATCACGCAGGGCACGGCGCCCGCGGCTGCGCCGGTCGTGCCGGCGCTGCCCGCGAATGCGGTGGTGACGATTGATGTCGGGTTCAACGGCACCAACCTGACCCAGGTCGGCGCCACGCCGGCCGCCCTGCAGCAGGGGAACTGCGCCGATAACCTGAATGGGTCGATCTTCGGGCAGGTGTCGTTCTGTAACGGCACTGCGTTCTTCCAGGCTGTTGCGACCGCCGAAGCTGCGGGCCTGCTCAAGGTGCCCGCGCTGGGCGTCTCACCGAAGACCGGTCAGCCGTGCCCCACGACACGCAGTTTCACGATGATCGACCAGGATCAGAGCGACAACGTGACCACGACGTACCTGCTGACCGCGACCGGGCAGACCGCGCAGTTCAACCCGGCCAACGTGGCCGCGCTGCCCGCCGCGACGCAGATCGTCAACGGGAGCGACAACAAGCTGCTCGCCGCGTTCCTCGATCCGACGCTCGGCTGCACGCCGTTCACCGCGCCGGACCTGTCGCAAGCGGGGGCAGCTGGCCCGTCGCAGGCTCTGAACGAGATCCAGGCTCAGGCCCAGGCGGCGCCCATCGCGCTGGTCCCGGAAAACGATGAGATGACGCTGGTCAACAACGCGTTCAGCGCGGACAAGACCAACCTCTACCGGTCCGAGCTCGGCCAGCCGGCCATCTCCGCGGCCAACGACGCGACCAGCAGCCCGGCGAACTACTGCCAGAACATGGTCAACATCCAGACCGCGTTCCTGAACGCCAACCAGGCGCTGCTGGCCACCGGCGGGTCGCCGGTCCCGGCGGTCGGCAACAACTTGCTCACCTTCCTGGCCAACCGGATGCTGATGTCCTTCACCAACCTCAACTGCGGCAACTTCGGGCTGACCAACCCGGTGACGGTCACCCTCGACGGGAACGGCGTGGCCACCGCCGCCACGTTCAACACCACCCAGCAGACGGCGACCAACCCCGGGGCGACAGCCGCGCCGCCCACCACGGCACCGGTGGTAACGCCGACGACGGCGCCACCTCCCGGGCACCGGAGGATCGGCCGCCACCACCACGGCCTCATGGACCCGTCAGGGGAGTAGCCGTGGTCAGCGTGCGAGCTGGCGGGCGAGGAGGGCGATGCCGTGGCCCCAGGAGGCTATCTGACCTGCGGGAAGGTAAGCCGTCCCGGCCTTGGTGTGGTCGGTCATCGGTGAGGCGAGGTACTTCTCCCGGCCCTGGGGGTCGATGAAGTACACGGCGGAGGTGTGCACGATGTCGGCATTAGGGTTCGGTGCCTCTACCGCGACGTTGTAGTCACGCCATACCGTCTGCAGCCGGCCGACCGGCCCGGTGAGGAAGTGCCAGTCCGGGATCGTCGTCAGCTGCTGCTCGCTCGAGTACTGGGCCATGTCCCGCACGGCCGCGTGGTACTGGTTGACGTTGACGGCAGCGAACACGACCTTGCCTGCCAGCGGCCCGAGGTCGTGGTAGGCGTCAATGAACTCGTTCGACACTATCGGGCAGATGTCGGTGCAGTGGGGGTCCATGAACTCCAGCACGACGACTTTGCCGCGGAAGGCGGCCAGTGACAGTGTCCGCCCCGCCTGGTCGGTGAGGGTGAAGCCGGGCGCCCGCGTCGCCGGAACCGGGGTGAGCGCCATGAGGGTGGCCAGGCTCGTCGAGATGCTGGCCGGAATTCCCGATGGCCGCAGGAGCTGACCCGGCGTCGAGGACCGGTCATGGCGGAGAATCAGGTACGACGACGAGACCACCACGGCCGCAAGCAATGCCGTCACGATGCCGGCCATCATCGCCACACGCCGCAAACCGCGGCCGCGGGGCTGCTGCCCGCCGCCGGCGGCCGCTGCGTCATTCTCTACCAGCTTCAAGTCACTCGTGGCCCACCCGGGGAAACCGTCTCGCTCAGGTCCCAGAGCATAGCGGCAACCCAATCCAGCAGCCCGGCTTCGTCCCGCCCGCGCCCCGGGGAAGATCGCGGAGGCCGGGCAGGCACGAGTCGGCGCCACCAGCGACATGCTGTTGAGCGAAGGCAACAACACCGGGCTTACGCTGAGAGACACCCGGACCCTCAACTCCGGCGTCGTCATTCTCTCCGACCAGGTACCCGACACCGAACGCCCAGGCGCAAGCGGCTAAGCGCCGATCGCGCGCTAGACGAGGAGAAGGCCATGGACTACCAGGGTCTCGTCAAGAGCCTCGACGTGCCCGCCGGGTACACGCCACCCACCGAGCTGGCCCATGAGAACATCCGCGCCAGAGCGATTAGCCGCGCCGACCTGGACGATGATGTGCGAGGGATCAACGCCAGCCTCGAGATCATCCAGCGGACTCGTGGTGGCGGCTGGCCGGCGGAGGCGGTCAGCGCGGACGTCAACTACGTCGATCTGGTCTGGCACGAGCTTGAGTTCCGCGAAGGATACTCATTCACCTATGCCGTGTACGACTCAGACAACCAGTATCTCGGATGCTGCTACCTCTACCCCATGGGAAGGCGCACCCCGCTCACCGAGAAGCTACTGGACTACGACGTCGATGTGAGCTGGTGGGTCACGCCCGATGCCTACGACCGCGGCTTCTACACGAAACTCTATGTCGCGCTCCGGCGCTGGGTCGGCGATGCCTTCCCGTTCACGAGGGCGTACTACTCCAATAGTGAGATCCCCGATGTACACGACGCCTGACGCGCGCATCCGTCAGCAGCGGCGGTCTTGCTCAGCTTTCCAGATCCCCCATACCGCGAGGCTAGCCGCCGAGACAAGCGGGGGGCCGAACGCTGTCCTGCTCAGGCATCATGACCGTCCGCCTGCGTGTTTCCGTTCTGTCCCATGGAGCTGGCCGCTGCGGTCGTCGCTGGAGAAGGGCGCTGGCCGGAGCAGACGCTCCCGTTGGGTGGCCGCCGATGTGTTGGCCGGTGCGGTCTGATCCGACGGCCCGACGCGGTTGGGGTCAATGACGGCCTCGGCCTGCTTCTCCAGTCGTAGCAGGAACCGCTCCGACATGCCCAGCAGAATCGCCGCACCAAGCAGTGCGGCGGAAGGCGCCCGAAGGTCGGTCAGGGAGGTATGCAGGGCGGTGAGCTGCAGCACGCCCGCGGACTGCAGCAACGAGATAAGGGCCAGCCCGGCCCAGGCGGCAAGCGCGCCAAGGACCGGCGCGCAGAACAACGGTGCCCACGAACTGCCGTAGGTCATGGGGATGCGGGTGGAGAACACCAGTCGCTGCATGCGGCTGACCAGCCCACCGATTGCCCCCGCCACCAGCAGCACGCCATAGCCGAATCCGGCCAGCACCCCGAGCGGGAGCAGGGCGACCAGGATGACCCAGGTAGCCCGGTTGTAAAGCCCTGACAGCTGAATGGCGTTGCCGTTGGACGCTTCGTAGACCTCGCCGAGAACCTCATCGAGGTAGGCGCGGTAGGCGCGGTCCAGCCGTCCGGTGTCGGCTTCGTCCTTGGCGGCGAGCAGGGTGCGGATCACGTCCTCCCACGCCTCCCGCCTGGGCTGGGGCAACTCACCCAGCTGCCCCAGCGCCCGCTCCAGCCGGGCGACCAGCTGTGCATGGCCAAGAGTGGGCAATGCCAGCCGCTCAGCTTCATGCATGAGCACCCACTGGGCGATCTGATGGGAGCCATTCCAGCCGATAACGCCGCTGCGGTCGCTCTTGGGATTGTGCTCCTTGATCTCCTCAAGCAAGCGCTGCAAGGTCGGCTGCGTCACCGGCGCCTTGCCGTTCCTTGAGGGGTCGCACTCCACTTGCAGGGACAGGCGCTTGGTCATCGCTTCAGCCTGCGCGCTGGTCCAGACGACATTGGTCCGTGCGATATAGATCCACCGAGCCAAGATCACCAGCAGCACGTAGGTGCCCAGCAGCACCAACCCCCAGCCGAAGCCAGACATGAGACGTCGCCTCCTCATTTACTCTCCGCCGTCCTGAAGTACACGGCCAGCCGAACGAACAGGTGATCCAGATCACCGTCGCAGCGTGTCATCAGGCCCATGCGGGGGACTGTTGTCAGTAATTCAGAGGGGGGCTCCGGGCTGGAAATACAGTCCTGGCGCCGTAAGCTTCCAGGCGGCCGGATGGCAGGGAGCTGTCCGGAGGACCCAGCCCAGGGGAGAGCCATGACTGGCACCAGTGTGGCCACCGCCGACCTGGTTGATGCTTATGGGCCGGAGCTGCGAGTCTGTGATATCCAGTTCCGCCAGTTCGGTGGCCTGCGGATTTTCTCTGGACCGGTGCGCACAGTTTCCTGCCACGAGGACAACGGCCTGCTCCGCGATCTGCTGCGGACGCCCGGCTCAGGCGGCGTCCTGGTCGTGGATGGTGGCGGCTCCCTGCGCACAGCACTGGTAGGCGACCTGATCGCGGGCGCAGCACAGGCCAATGGCTGGGCGGGCCTGGTCGTGCATGGGGCGGTCCGTGACAGCGCGGAGTTGTGCCGCCTCGATCTCGGCATCAAGGCACTGGGCACCATCCCGCGTAAGAGCGGGAAGACCGGCGCAGGTGCTGTGGATGTTCCCGTGACGTTCGGCCACGTCACGTTCCAGCCGGGGGACATGCTGCACGCCGACGACGACGGGATAGTGCTGCTGCCCACGGGCTCATCCGCCCCGACAATCAGCGGGCCGTAGACCGCGAAACAGAGCGGCTGGTCCGCATCATGAGTGACTATCGCACACAAGTTCGATATATTTCGCTTGATCGGGTTAACTGAGCGCCGGAACGGAGAGAGCAGTTGATCAGGACAGCCAAGCCGGGGCGTGACGGCACGGTACGCGTAACCTTCGCCCTGCCGGCCGATAAGCCAGGCGGAGCCGTATCAGTAGTAGGTGACTTTAACAACTGGGATCCCTTCGCCCATCCGCTGCGGCGGCGCGCGAACGGCATCCGCAGCGCTGCGGTGACCGTCCGGTCCGGCAGCACGCTGCGTTTCCGCTACCTCGCCGAGGGCGGGATATGGTTCGACGACGAGACCATCTCCGCACACGACGGTCACGGTGCCGCCATAACGGTCTGACCCAGGGGCTGCGCTTCGGCGAGCCGCCCTCCGTGCCCGGACTTGGACTGTCGGTGGCTGACCCTAGGGTTCGGGCATGAACACGACACCGATTGTCCTGGTTCCCGGGTTCTGGCTCGGCGCGTGGGCGTGGGACGAGGTCGCCGCCGCGCTGCGCGCCCGGCTACCTGCCGCGGCTCGAAGCTGTCGACCTGAAAGCGAGCGATCAACGACACGATTCCTCCCCACGTGCGCGTGTGAGTTGCGATGGGATGGGATCAGCCGGCGTGCCAGTCGGGGTCGCGGCCGGAGAGCCCGAGCAGGCGATCTAGGGCTGGCGCTGTGTCGGGCACGCTCACCGGCTTTGCGAATGCCTTGCCGTCGCCCTGATAATCGTCGGTGAGCATGGCGGGCGCGAACAGCAGCGATTCCTCTGCCGCGGCAGCGGGCGGTGACCATTGCTGGCCGGTGGCGCGGGCCAGGTCCCAGCCGTGCACCTGGTACTCCCAGAGGATCATGCCCAGCGCCATGTCGCCGGGCATGGCGCTGTCGCCGAGCCGCAGGGGCCGGCTGGCCGCGCCATCGCGGATCGCCCGGGCGAGGGTGTCGGCCGCGGTACGTACTTCCGCGGCCGGGTCGGCGGACCTCGTGTATCCGCCGAGGCTGGCCCGGGGCGCCTGGCCGTTCGGATCGGCGAAGCCGCCTGCGAAGGTGGTCAGCCAGCCCAGGACGTGATCCCGGAGTTGCTCAACGTCGTACTCGGTGCAGGGCGTCGGATCATGCAGTTGCCCGGGGGTGATGCCGTCGACGACAGGTGCGAGGCAGGCGAGCACGGCCTCCAGCAGGTCGGTGGTCTCCTCGGTTGATGTAGTCATGGCGCTTACGGTACGGAGGCTAGTGGACGCTGGGCTTGAAGATTTGCGTCAGTCCGAGTCGCTAGGGTCACTGGCGTGAGCAGTTCCGGGCCGGACCCAGTCGAGCAGGATAGCCGCGGGATCCTCGACCCGTGGCTGCTGCGCCAGCGGGTGCGCCTGACCCGGTACCCCGCGGGCTCGGCGCTGGCCGGACTGGTGGACCGCTTCTGGGCTGTGAGGTGGGATCTGCCGCCTGAGACGGTTCACCGCCAGCAGGTGCTCACTCATCCGGGCGCCAATTTCAGCATCGGCAATGCCAATGCCCGGCCAGGCGAACGCCAGGCCGGGCCGGTAGAAGCCCGCCTGAACGGCGTCGCCCGCGGCCTGACCACTCGGGTACTCGCCGGGCAAGGCTGGACAGTCGCCGCGCTGACCAGGCCCGGAGGGCTGGGAGCGTTCATCACCGGATCTGCGTCAGACTTCACCGACCGGATCGTCCCATTGGGTGAGGCCATCAGCGTGGACGAGGTGGCGTTGCTACGGCAGGTCGCGGGCGAGCCGGATGAGGCCTCGCGCGTCGGGTTGCTGGCGGCCGCGCTGGAGCAGGCCGTGGATCCGCAGCGGATGCAGCCCGCCAGCCAGGTCGCCGACGTCGCCAGGCTCGCCGAAGTTAACCGGGCTGTACGTCGGCTGGGCGACCTGTGCGATATGACGGGCACCGGCCCGCGGACCTTGCAACGGATGTTCCTGCACCATGCGGGCGTGTCACCGACATGGGTAATACGCCGGTACCGACTGCTGGAAGCGGCCGAAGCGGTCCGCGACGGCAAGCCGGTGTCCTGGGCGGAAGTAGCTGCCGACCTCGGATACGCCGACCAGGCCCACCTGATCCGTGACTTCCGGGCCGCGATCGGCCAGACACCCGCCACCTACGCAGGTTCACAGTCGGGCTCGTCGTAGCTGCGGAACCCGACCGTCAGCACGTGACCTTGGCGGATACGGCTGGAGCCGGTTACCCACCTGCAGTGTTAGCTGCGGTCGGCGCGTGACGCCGGTTTGCGAGGCCGTGCGGCAAGCTGAGCAGCGCAGATGAGGTCCCGCACCGCGCGGGGATGGCCGATGCCGATCAGGGCCGGCGGACAGTTGGTGGCTGTAGGCCCCGGCGCCCCACACAATCGCAACCATGGCAACAAAGATCGCTGGCATATGCTTCACGAACCTCGGCGCGAGCACGCCCATGAACACCAGCGCCATCATCGTGGAACTGTGACGAGTTTCAGCATCGTCCGCGGAACGTACGCCGCAGGTCTTCGACCCACTCCCGGGGGATCTCCCACGGGATGAAATGCCCGCCGTGGTCGTGGGCGGTGACGTTGATGTGGTCGTACCAGGCCGCGCGGTCGCTGTCGAGGAAGCTGCGCACCCGCTGTTCGTTGGTCGTCACGCCGGGCGGGTTCTCGTAGGCGACGAAGGTGATGCCCGTGGGTACCTCGATCACCGGCCACCGGTTGTGTGACGGCGTCCACGGGTAGCGGTTGTTGTTGGCGTAGGTGCGGATCGATGTGCCGATTGCGTTGCCCGCCCAGTAGATCGTCGCGTGGGTGAGCAGATCGTCCTTGGTGAACACGCTTTCGACGTCCCCGCCGTTGTCGGACCAGTTCGTCCAACGTTCCAGAATCCAGGCCAGCATCCCGGCGGGGGAGTCGGCCAGCCCGTAACCAAGCGTGGCTGGGTCGAGGACGTGCACGGCCAGGTGGACGGCGAAGCGCTTTTCCAAAGCCACGATCCGCTCGTGGATGGCAGGCGGCAGGTTCTCCGGGAGGGGCCTGCCGCCGCTGAGGTCCCAGGCGCGGTCGCCGTTGAACATGGTGAGCTTCTGCGCGGATCCGATGTGGATCGCGTAGAGCTCGTCGGCGTACTTGTGACCGAGCTGCCCAGTGACCAGGGCCCCGACGTCGCAGCCCGCGGCTGCGTACTTCTCATACCCGAGGACCCCCGTCATCAGCCCGTGCCAGACGTCAGCGATCTTCCAGAAGTTCATGTCGGGCTGATTCGTCAGCGGTGTCGAGAATCCGAAGCCGGGCAGCGATGGCACGATCACGTCGAACGCATCGGCCGGATCGTCTCCGCCGGCGGCCGGGTCGGCGAGCGGGTCGATGACCTTGGACCAGTGCCAGAACGTCCACGGCCAGCCGTGGCTGAGGATCAGCGGTACCGGATTCGGGCCGACGCCGGGCTTGCGCATGAAGTGGACCGGCACTCCGGCGACGTCGACGTGGTAGTGCTCATAGGCGTTGATCGCACGCTCGGCGGCGCGCCAGTCGAAGCCGTCCGCCCAATACGCGACGAGTTCCTGCAAGTACGAGCGGCGCACGCCGTAATAGCCGTCGTCGTGGCCGGCATCCAGCGGCCACTTGGTAGCAGTCAGCCTGCGACGCAGGTCATCCAGCACCTCGTCGGAGACGTGGATCGACGTCGGCTCAAGAGGGAACGATCTCCTCGACATGGAACTGTCCTCTTAGTCAGTCGCTGCGATCTCGATCAGATGGTCCAGGACACGCGCGTCGTCAGCGCCAATCACGAGAATCGCCATGAGAAAAAGAGTGTTGGCTTGCAGAATAGCGAAAGCCAGGCGCCGCCTGGCCAAGCGGCACGATTTCGCTCGATACCCTTGCAAAGCACGCCGTGCGCGTTGTGCCCGATCCTCACCTTAAGCATGCTATGCGCGTTTTGCTCATTCTGCTCAGCATCACGGGCACTGCTGTGGCTTGCGAAAGCCTGTTACACTGCCGAAATCCACCGATAACGACCCTTGGCCAGGTAGCACGAGGAGCTTAATGCGGCTGGTGTCGTGGCAGCGCTTGTCCACCCAAGTCGTGATCACGCAGGTTGCGATCCTGGTGGTCACGATGGCGGCCGGGTTCGCCATCGTGCAGTGGAACCTCAAGCGGCAACTCTACGGGCAGTACGAGAACCGCTCCCTGGTACTCGCCCAGACCCTTGCCTCCCAGCCCAGCGTCGTAGACGCGGTGATTCACGGGCGTCCCGGCGGGCAGGCGCAGCGCCTGGCCACGGCGGCGAAGGACAAGACGCGCGCGATGTTCGTCGTCATCACCAACGCCCAGGGAATCCGGTTCTCGCACCCGAATCCGACGCTTATCGGCAAGCCGGTGCAGGACGACCCGGAACCGCCCGCCAGCGAGTCTTTCCGCACCGGAAAGACTTGGATGGGGATTCAGAAAGGAACGCTCGGGCTGGTTGCCGCCGGCAAGGCGCCCCTGTGGTACCAGGGCAAGCTGAGCGGCGAGGTCTCAGTCGGCTTCTGGGTGGGCCGGGTCTCTCAGCAGTTCGGTGACACGTGGCCATCCCTCGCCGCCTACTTGCTTGGGGTCCTGGCAGTTGGCGTGCTCGCGGCGCTTGGTCTGGCCCGGCGGCTCAAGCGCCAGACGTTCGGCCTGGAACTCGGCGAAATTGCGGGCCTGCTCCAAGAGCGGGAGGCGATGCTGCACGGCATCCGGGAGGCCGTGCTCGGTTACGACCGCAGCGAGCGCGTGATCTTCGCCAACGACGCGGCCCGGCGGCTGCTCAGGCTCCCGCCCAGCTTCCTGGGCCGGCCGCTACGGGAACTCCTTCCACCCGGCAGGCTCGGGGACATCGCGCGTGGCGAGATCAGCGGCAGTGACCTGCTCGTGCTGGCCAACGACCGGGTGCTGGTGGCGAACCGGATGCCGATCAAGATCAATCACCGCCGCCATCTTGGCTGGGTGGTCACCTTCCACGACCAGACCGAGTCGGAAACCCTCAAGCGTGAACTCGACGAGGCCATCGGGCTCACCGAGGCGCTGCGAGCGCAGTCGCACGAGTTCGCCAACCGGCTGCACACGCTGGTCGGGCTGGTCGAACTCGGCGAGTACGACGAGGCGATTCGTTTTGTCACCGATGTCTCGCAGACCAGGAACGCCCTCACGGAGCAGCTGAAGACGGCTATCCGCGACCCGAAACTGGTTGCCCTGACGCTGGCCAAGTCTTCGCTGGCCGACGAGCGCGGTGTCCAGCTCCGGGTCGCCGCCGACTGCCACGTGGACGCCGACATCACCGATGCCACCCCGGTGCTGACGGTGACCGGGAACCTCATCGACAACGCCATCGAGGCCACGGCGCAGGCGCCGGAACCGCGGTGGGTGGAGCTGACCGTCGTCTCGGCAGGCGCCAACCTGCTGATCCGGGTCCGCGACTCCGGACCCGGAGTGCCCTCCGACATGCGGGAAGCGATCTTCACCGACGGGTTCACGAGCAAGTCATCACCGACCGGCGCCCGGCGTGGGCTCGGCCTGGCCCTGGTCCGGCAGATCACCGAGCGGCGGGGCGGGATGGTCAGTGTCGGGCAGGACGGCGGTGCCGTATTCACCGCGGTTCTGCCCGGCTGCCTCGATGTGCCCGCCGAGAACCCCGCCGAGAACAGTGCCACAGAGGGCGCCGGGTCCCCGGCGCATCCGGCGGGGCTGGTCGCGTCATGATCCGCACTGTGGTGGTGGACGACGACTACCGGGTGGCCTCGATCCATGCGGCTTATGTCGGCAAGGTCGAGGGCTTCGAGGTGATCGGCCAGGTGCACAGCGCTGCCGCCGCCGTCGAAGCGGTGGACCAGCTCAAGCCCGATCTGCTGCTGCTCGACCTGTACCTCCCCGACGAGCACGGGCTTGATCTGGTCGCCCGGCTGCGCCGGGGGGATCACCCGCCGGTAGACGTCATCGTCGTCACCGCGGCCAAGGATGCTGACAGCGTGCGCGCCGCGATGCAGCACGGCGCCCTGCACTACGTGCTGAAGCCGTTCAGCTTTCCCGCCCTTCGGGACAAGCTGCTGTCGTATGCGCAGATGCGGTCCCGGCTGGACACCCTCCGCACCGCTGACCAGCGGAGCGTGGACCGGGTTTACGGGGCGCTGCGCGCCCCCAGCCAGCTCGCTGGGAGCAAGGGCAGGTCGGACTACACCCTGGAGACGGTCGAAGTCCTGCTGGCGGGAACGGATGAGGACCTGTCGGCTACCGAGGTGGCCGAGCGGACCGGCATGAGCCGGGCCACCGCCCAGCGCTACCTCACCCACCTCCATGATCTGGGCCGGGTCGCGGTCCGCCTGCGCTACGGGGTGAGTGGCCGGCCGGAACATGGTTATCGCTGGGCCCCAATCCAGGGGGAAGGTAATGGCAGTGTCTCTGGGGCACAAGGTCGTCCGGCGTCTCGGTGAGTGGCGGCCGCCGATCAGGTTGTTACCAAAACCGCAATGGCGTTGACATCTGATGCAATACGTCATTGATTCGGAGCATGCAGAAGAACGATGATCTAGGCCGCAAAGGCTCTACCCGCCGCGCGTTCCTATCCGCCTCGGCCGTCACCGCGGTCGCGGCGCCCCTCCTCACTGGTACGGCCCTGGCCAGTACCAGTCCCGCGCTCACCCGGCAGGAACCCGACCAGGACCTGCGGGATCTGCTGCGTCACGTAGACCCCGACCGGATCAAGGCTACGGTGCTGCGGTTGACCCAGTTCGGCACCCGGCACACCGCGTCCAGCCAGACCGATCCAGTGCGTGGCATCGGCGCGGCCACGGCCTGGGTGTTCGGGCAGATGCAGGCCATCGCGGCCACCTC
>Ga0070706_100002356_pt1 | contig 19074 bp, 21 predicted proteins | sample KBSK5501metaG_FD_65476 | JGI IMG/M metagenome (GOLD analysis project Ga0070706, IMG submission 65476) | Corn, switchgrass and miscanthus rhizosphere microbial communities from Kellogg Biological Station, Michigan, USA - KBS K5-50-1 metaG | ecosystem: Host-associated > Plants > Roots >... | reverse complement strand
CGGAACCCATAACTGCATCCCTCAAAGCGGGCCTCCCAGCTCGGTTCGAGGGCATTCTTGACCATCGCCTGAAGACAGCGATCTATCATCACGGGAATTCCTAACGGGCGCAGTTTGCCATTCGACTTTGCTATGTACACGCGGCGTGCCGGTTTGGCTGTCCAGGGTTGGTAATGGGCGAGATGATCGACCATCCTTCCACGGGCTTCTGGTGTTTTCAGCAGCACCTTATCTACTCCCGGCGTCCGTTTGCCAGTATTAAGTTGCGCCACTCGTCTCACGCTCACCACTCGGTTTGCATGGCTGCGCAACATGAGCGGATTGCGAGTGAGCGGGCGCGCTTCCACTCGCCCGCCTGGGTTGCCCGAAAGATACGCTGTCTCAGATTACGAACACGCCGCTCTTGCTGGTGCCAGTCGATCGCGTTCCAGTTGGTAGCGGGGTGCTTCTCCGTTCCGTTTGCTAAGGTGATACCTTGCATCTAACTTTTCCTTTGATGAGTAATCGTTACAGTGTTCTTTGGGTGAGGTACCAGAACCACGTCTGCTCGGTTTTCAGTCCGGGTATCTCCATCCTCCTTGATGGCCCTATTCGCCAGGTTATGTCTTCCCCCTTGCCTTATGGCTGGCGACCTTCGCTTCCTGGTTCTTCCTCTTCCCGGCTTGTGATATGGGCCTTCCTTACAGTTGGCTTACTGCCGAGGTTCGGCAGACCCTATCGGGGTTACTGTGTCCCGCATACTCGAGATGCGAGCGGGGTGGGTGCCCTTTCTACTGCGGGGAGGTCTGGTGTCCTCACATACAGAGGAATCGCCTGTATGCCTTCTTGAAGGAGCATCTTGTCCCTTCCTTTTCTCCCAACATCATCGTCTTTGTTATCCACATTCCGATGACCTTTTCTTACGCAGCCTACTCAAGGATTCACTTGCGTTCACCCGTCCGCTCTTCACGCGAGGGCGGTTCCGTTTTGTGGCTAAACTTCCCCTTGGGCATTACTCCTGGCTTCGCACCCTCCCGTTACCAGGAACGCACGCAGGAGTTGATGACAGGCTTGGACACGAGCCTGGGGTAGTTTTTCGACTACCCACTCAACGTATGCGATGTGCACATCGCACGATATCCTCAAAAAACATTACGAGTTGCAGCTTGAAGAACACGACCGGATCAATGGAGGGACGCCCTCCACCAGCATAGGTCTCGTGTACGAGCTCGCGCACAAACGACAGGTCAAGGGTACGCTCCAGGTGGCGATAAAAGTGAGTTGGCGGTACTAACTCTTCAACTGAAACGTTGATGAGTGGAGCAAAGCGTCGCTCTTTGGTTCCCATCATAATGGAAGCTGCCTCCTCTCATAACTCACGATGCGCTCTCGTTTCTGCCACCAATTTTTGTACTTTCCAACAGGCTGAATGTTCACACAACACTATTGGCTTTCCTGTACTCTTGGAGGTTTGATCGATTTGTAGTGCTCTGCTACCTCGCTATTTAAAGTATTTTGTGCGTTTGCAAGCAATTGCTGGGTAGCCTGTAAAGCCTTTTTTATTGCGCTCTCTACGTCTAATTCATGTTTGGCCTCTGTTATCTGTAGCTCCCATATCGATAGCAAATACTGAAGCTCGAATTTCGCTTGAATATGGGCCCTCATAGAAGTATCCCATTTAAAGAAAGAACTCAATCCTGTCAGGCCTGCAACCCCTAGTGCAACAATAGGAAGAACAATACTTCTCCAAAGTCCCTCCAGAGTTGCTAAGTAAGGAAGGCTAACGCTCAGTAGAATGATAAGTATGCCCGAAAGGTAAAAAAAGAATCTTGGTAGCTGGATATGTTTGTCGTACCATTTTAATTCTGCCTCTTCAACATACTTACTTTTGATAGTTTCCAACGCGTCAAGAACAGAGAGAAAACGTTTATCCATTTGTTGAGGTTCATTTGTTTGCTGCTTTTGGTCCATATCTTTCTCCCTAGAAATCATCAAGCTTCAGCTTAAAGCATTATACGTTATAATTGAGTTTGCATGGATAAATGGATCGCATACTTAGCCAGTTGCAAGGGGAGTTCGATTTCATTACGTTTGCTCGCTAAAATCTGAACGGGAAAAAAGGATTTTTAGTGATTTAAACTCATCATTTCAAGCCTTTTTCAACAGGCTGGGAGGTATTTGGGACGACTAATTCAAACAAAGCATAGTCCTGCGCCTGTAGATACTAGACATGCGTTAGCAAGCGTATACAGTCAGCATTAATATGAACGGTGAGCAAATACGACAAAATACCGGACCCTTAGACAGTAAGGGAGTTGCGGCAGGCACCCACGCGAGGCCCAGGCAGCGCGTGAACGAGCCCAGGAAATCACGTACCTCATCAAACAGGCCTTAAAAGATGGCAAGCAACTCCCGCTCAACTGACCTGCTCAGTTGCCACCGCGGTTTCCATCTCGACATTTTTGTGAGCTTGAGCTCGCCCCCATTCCAAGCTGAGCAGCAACAAGATGAGAATGCCAGCCGAGTTGATGATCGTCACCGAAACATTGGCAAGCGGCTGGGTATAATTAAAGATGGTCACGACGATGGCTCCACTAATGCTGCGCTGTGCGGTCGTGATCACGCTCGCGTGCCTGTTCTCCACGTTCTTCCAGCTGATGAGGCTGCCAAACGCTACGCCAAGGATCGGAACGGCGAACGATGCGATGTAGGCGCCTGACTCCCAGGCGCTGACAAAGAGGCTCCAAGACGACACGAGGAAGATGTTCGTATACACAAGCAGGCACGCGATCGAGATGATTTGGAGCGGCCGTGCCCCACTCACTGCCACATCAGGGTAACGGAGCCGAACGAGACAACCTATGAGCAGCGGTACCAGCAGGAAGAGGAGAAGCGGCCAGGCCACGTCCCAGATCGGTATATACTTCACGCCAGGGACCACCGCAGTTACGATAGGAGACAGCGCAAGCGGCACGACGATGATGGTCCCCACTACCAAGACGACAAACAGCGTCGTGGACATGGCGACGTTGCCCTTGGCTAAGCGGGTGAGCATGGGAGCGAATGGCGCACCTGCCGCCAGCGCGACGATACAGTACCCGATCTTGATGTCCGCGGGGATGGGAACGAGTGCGGCGAAGCCGATGATCAGTGCCGGGAGGATGACGAAATTGATCAGTAACACCCACACGGCCAGCTTCCACGTCTGAAAAAAATGCGCAAGCAGCTGCCCTACTTGGAGCCTGAGGCCAAGCGCTAACGAGTTCGTGATCACGAAGAGCAGACCAAACGCGATGATCATAATCTGGGTCGGATTGCTTGTCATATATCTCTCCTGTTCTGTACCTGCTCAGTCGTTTGACAAGGGTACCGACTGGCAGTACCAATTGTACGTAATTATACATCATTAACCTGATCGGGAGCGGTCATATGTGGCGCTTAACGGGGTTATTCGACGGCTGGCTCTACTAGCTCCAATTCCGCTCCACCGCATTACCTTGTTTCAATCTAATGGTATCGTTTTTTAGCCGTCATATATCCCGTTACTAAACCGCGTTGCGTCCCTAAAACGGTCGTTATTTCTACTCATCCTCTCACCGAAAATGCCTGTTCTACGACACTCGCTACATAGCTGTATGACGTGTCCATCTGTCTATGAGATCCTACAAAGCATCTTCCGACTCTGTTACCAAGACATATGAAATCTTTTCTGGCACAATCCTGTGTATTTTTATGAGTGGGTTGGAATACTCTTCTTGTCCCGACCATATCTGTGAGAAGATCGGCTTAACGGGTATTGTAGCGGGCCTAATAATTGTGAGAATTTACAACGATCTTGACGGATTATGCATGCATTTCCGGAGTTCTGTTAGAAGATTGGTGTGAATCTTTTCACACCAATCTTCTAACGATAGAGCTTATTTGTGCTCAAAGGATGTTCGAAGATTGGTGTGAATCACCATTGTGGTAAAATACTAATGTATTCACTGCATCTCTTTCAGAAACATGGCTTTTTGCTCAAAAATTTAAACAAGTTGTCGTAGTGCGCATAAATGCAAGGATGTAACAATATGCATGAAACCCTATCTTCTCTCATAGCAAGGGCTTTCACAGGCAACCGACGTCCACTAGAGTATTATTTACGTGAGCAGAGTCGCTTACCTGGTATACGTGCAAATTTGGAACTGGTAAACAGCTTAAGTAATCTACTGGCTGCTGTTGTCCCGGAGCAACCTGACCAGGTATGGATACTGTTGAATTATCTTGTTCAGGACGAAAAGACGGTAGTAAGTAACACTCCGGACGAATTTGTCGTTCTTTGTGGAGTTGTTGCATTTGGCGCATGCGCAACTGTTCGACCGGAATGGCATATCGAAGTCTTTGAAATATTGGAGCACTTTGCTTGTAGCAACTCCTGGCGCGTACGAGAAGGGGTAGCAATGGCATTACAGCGTTTGTTACCTGTAATTCCTCAAGAAACAATAGAGTTCTTGATAGAGTTAGCTACAAAGGGAAACTTCTTTCAACAGCGAGCCAGTATTGCAGCTATTGCTGAGCCATCATTGCTTCAAACCCCGGCTATGATCGATGCTTCGCTGGCGATACAGCGCCTTGTATTGGAACGTTTACACGCACTACCCACCGCTGTTCGCAAACGCGAGGATGTTCGTGCTTTGCGTCAATCATTAGGATACACTCTCAGTGTGGTAGCTGCTGCAGCACCTGAAAAGGGATTTGCTTTAATGCGTGATAGTGCCGGGTGGGGTGATCCCGATATCAACTGGATACTACGAGAGAATTTGAAGAAGAAACGACTTGCGAAATTTGTGGAGCATACAGAAAAGGTAACCAGACTTCTGGCGTAAAGATGAATGATCTACTTTTTGTTTGAATGAAAGGAGAACCCTCCAGTGGGTGCAACAACAACAGCCGATTTTTACAACGGTATGGTAATACGCTATAACAACGACCTCTACACTGTTACAGAATTTCATCATGTCAGCCCTGGAAACTGGCGTGCCTTTGTGCGCGTCAATCTAAAGAACCTGAGAACCGGTCGTGTAATAGAGCAGCGATTCCGCGCAGGTGAGGAAATTGATAATGTGCGTGTTGAACATCAGAACTGGCAGTTCCTGTATGTTGATCGTGACGATTATGTATTCATGAATACTGAGACCTTCGATCAGCAACCGATTGCGAAAGCCATGCTCGGTGACGCTGTGCGTTTCCTCAAAGAGGGAGATATCGTAGAATTACTTGTCGATAGCGAAACAGAGACAATTGTCGCCGTAGAACTTCCTAACTTTCTCGAATTGTTGGTGGAAAGTGCTGAGCCAGGCGTAAGGGGCGATACAGCAAATAATGTGACTAAACCCGCAACTCTGGAGACAGGCGCTGTCATCAACGTACCATTGTTTGTGAATCCTGGTGACAAAATCCGTATTGACACTCGTACTGGTCAGTATGTTTCACGGGTGAAGTAAAACCCACAAGTGAGGTCCAAACACAAACAGACCAATCACAATTGAAAGCATCGCACTCAACAAAACTGTGCCTGCTGCCACATCTTTGGCGATTTTTGCAAGGGGGTGATGATCAGGCGAAACCAAGTCGATACATAACTCGAAGACTGTATTGAACATCTCTGCAATGAACACACCTGTAATCGCTACAAAAACCAATGCAAACTCGACAGCGGAAATGTGTAAAACAATGCCTAGCAGAATTGCTAGTATTGCAATGAAAACATGAACGCGAACGTTGCGCTGGGTTCGCAGGGCATACCATAGTCCCCTGAAAGCGTACCCAAAACCAGCAATGAATTTGGCGCACTCCCTTTGCAGCGGCTGTTGACGAGGTGGTCTCATATCACTCATGATAGCTATGTCTTCTGTCCTGTGGCTTCCATTACAGCTTGCTGTAAACATATCATAGCCTGATAGCCTGCTTCGGTTTGATCATCGTAACCAATTAGGTGGAGTACACCATGTGAGAAAAGGAAGAGTATTTCGTATGCTAGATTGTGACCAGCTTCGTTGGCTTGCCGTATTACAGTCGGCCACGAAATAACTATATCACCTAGATGCATAGTTATTTCGGGAGGAGTAACGAAGGCTTGCTTTGTCTGGAAATCCTCTCCATGAGGCATATCTGACGTCATCCAAAGTTGATCGGCAGGTGCGCTTACAATAGGCTTTTCAAGCAAAGGAAATGAAAGCACATCCGTGGGTTTGTCTTGACCTCGATATTGCTTATTCAGGTTACGTATTGCTTCATCGGTGGTAATCAGCAGGGCCAGCTGCACAGGTTGCTTGATACCTGCTTTATATAAAGTCTGCGACACTACTGCCTCGAGTGGGAGGGAAGAAAGCAGGTGCTTAACGACTACTTCGCCATCTTCATTGCCCAGATCTATAGAGAGTTCTACCTGCGAATCATCTTCTGCCATAGCGCCTCAAAAGTGTGCTTAGAAAAATAATAAATCCGTCAGAAACACATAGCAGAATGCTGCGTATTTTGCTATGTGTTTCTGACGGAGGCATAAAGTAATCTATTGTCCTTTACGGGCCATTTTACGCCGTTTAGCTGCTTCTTTTCTTTTTCGTTTAACGCTCGGCTTTTCGTAATGCTCTCTGCGACGAGCTTCGGCCAGAATGCCATCCTGCTGAATCTTGCGGTTGAAACGTTTTAGTGCTGTTTCAAAAGAGTCATTCTCGCCGATTTTGACTTCTGACAGCGAAATCACCCCCTTGTTACCTGTATTCGAGGCGTACAAGGAAATTGGCCTGCGTATTCTCATTGACCTGCGCGAAAATTATAGTTCACTCGCTATTCAGTGTCAAGATTTTGTTGCGGTATCATGATAGGTTGTTGGGGTTGATCCGGGATTGTCGCTTGCCTTCCAATCGTGATCATGAACACGAAGAAGCCAACCACTAAAAGGCTAAACAGGCTAATTGCGCGGTCAATCACAATAGCTGCCAAAGCCAGGCTTGTATTCGGGGTGAAAAGCGCTATCATTGCTAACATGCCACCTTCAACAAGGCCTATGCCTCCACCTGTAAATGGAATAGCTGTTAGTAGCGCTTCACCAAGTGCGATAAAAAGTGAGGCAGAAAGTACGTGTAATAAGCTTCCACTGATCAGGTTGAGCGCAAGAGCGATGAAAAAGAAACGTAGAGCCTCACAAGCCCACACGCCAAATGTTAGCCCAGTTAAGGTAGGGACACGTCGAAACGATCCAAGAGTGCCTTCCTGGAATTGATTATAGTATCCGCGAAAGCGTTTTGGAACTACCATGCCGATCTGAGTTGGAAATAGACGCAGCATAAAGAGCCCAATAATGCCTGCTACTACTACAATCATGGTGATTTTAAGACCAAGCGCCAACTGCGGAGGGAGATTTTCGTGAAGGCTAATTATGGCAGACGGGATAAAGAGCAAGAGCAGAACGATTAGATCCAGAAGGCGTTCTGCAAGCACAGTCCCAAAAGTCCTTGAAGCTGGAAGACCAGCTTCTCTACGTAACAGGTATGCCCGGTACAGGTCACCAAGTTTAGCCGGAACAAGCACATTAGCGAACCAGGAAACATAAATGATCTCAAGCAGCTTCCAGAACTTTGGTAAATGTATGCCGTTCGCTTCCGTATAGCCAACATTTTCCAGGAGCATACGCCAGCGAACTGTACGTATTGGAAATGAAAGATAATAGATAGTAAAAGCAGCAAGAACAAAGTATATATTGGCGTTGCGCATTGCAACCAGGGTTAGTTTTGGATTAATATTGATCTTATTCGCAAAGATAACGAGAGCAATTATAGCTATAATCAGCGGTACGAAAGTACGCCAATTCAAGAGTCGCTTACTTATCGATAGTTGCTCTTGCGTTATCTCAGGCTCTTTATCTGTCTCTTGTTTGAGAAGTTCCGCCTTTTTTCTCTCTAAAGTTGGAGTTTGGTCATCTTGTTCAAATGGCAAATCTGTTTCTGAAGCACTACCAGTGTTCTGCTTAAGCAAATTATCCTCCAAATACCTTTAATCCGATACCTTAGGCGTTACCCACTCTAGACGTATCAGAACGATGAGTAGTAACGCCATAAGGTTCGTTAAGCTGTGGACAAATAGATCATCAACTAAATTATGTGTACAGGTGGCGATCAAGGCTGCTAGTAGCCCGATCGCTAAAGCTCTATCATTTGTAAGCATGCCAACCATAGCAAATTGACCTGGCTCTCGATAATATTGAATCAGCTTCAGCGGATGCAAAAGCAGATGAAGTTTGTTGTGCCTTCCCAAGGGCGCCTGGATTACTGGTTGAGTCTGCGGCACTTGCGATTTGGCTAATCTCAATTGCTTGTTGATCACTCGGAGTGAATGTCCGCCTGCGACAAAAACGGCGAGCAAGAAAAGCACAAAGGCTATTAATCCAATAGAACCGGTTTCAGCTGCTATATTAATGTAATAGTCATGTGCATGTCCTAAAGAGGCCGTAAAAATAGTTATAAAGTACTGGGGATAAGCATCAGAATAGTTTCCAATGCCTACACCAAGTGCAGGGTGATCTATAAACATATGCAGCCCGGCAATCCAGTGAGCCAGGCGCTCAGCAGTTGAGTAGTCTTGGCTAGAAGGGTTGGTGAGGGAAATTTGAACCACCCCAAGGAACCGCAATACTGGATTGAAGACGCTCAAAGGGATCCAACCAGCTAATAGCGCTTCAAAAATGCCCAGGATCAGGATAATCAGCACTCTCATAAGTACGCGAATGCGCGGCATACCAGCTAACACAATAAAGATAAGTGCTGCTGCGATCGCCATTTCCCCACCGCGCGACTGCGAGAGGTATTCTGCAAAGCCGAGAATAATGGCCGTCAGCCCGGCCAGAATTCGCGTCACCCAGTTACGTCCGAGCAAGGTCAGCGCTAGAGTGATACTCAAAGGGATATTTATGTAACCCGCATACGGGTTGGGCTGATCGAAAGTACCGTAAACGCGTAGGCTGGCATCCCGTATGAATGATTGTGGACCAAGATTAAAGAATGCTTGAATATATCCGTAGAAAGCTTGAGAAATCCCCGCAAGACAAATAAGAGCTACAATGATCCAGATTTGGCGACGAGAGCGTAAATACTGGCTTCCCAAAAGCATCACTACTACGAATTCTAGCCATTTGCTAATTTCCTTCAGACTGGAACTGATATTGAACGCTACCGTCACTGAAAGTAACATTGTACCGACGAGTGCTAGCATGGCAATCAAAAGATAGGACGGAATACGTGAAGCCTCTCGATCACGTGGCCCTATTTTTTGGTGTAATCCGAAACTCATTAGCCAGCCTATTGCCAGGAAAATTACCAGGATATCTGCGCTATTCAGGCGTAGCCCCTTTAGCTCAATGAAGTCCAGTGAACCCCAGGGCACGCAAATGGGTATCAAGTAGAGGGCGACCCGTGGGCGCAAAATTGTCCATACCAATAAAGCAGCATACAGCGTCAAGCGAATATTCCAGGGTAAAGGTGGGACAAGTAAAAGGAAAATCGCAATCACAATGCTGATCAAACCAGCTAGGTTTGATGATATAACGAAGTTGCGCGACGTACGAAATAGTGTCTTAAGCTGGGAGTCTTGTCGGGCTAGTATATACTCGCCAATGCTTGGACTATTCATATATCCCTTAAATTCTACTTCATAAAATTTGTAACAACCTTAAAACCTACGAACTGACTGTGGATATACGTGATATGTAAGTGCTGAACCATTCAATAGTACGCTTCAGTCCATCTGCCATCAAAACTTTATATTGCCAGCCTAACACTTGCTGAGCCTTAGTGATATCTGGGCGTCGGCGTTCTGGATCGTCGATACGTCCAGGTTCAAAAATGATCGTAGACGATGATTGGCACAAACGGATAATAGTCTGGGCAAACTCAAGAATGGTAAGCTCTTCAGTATTACCAAGGTTAAATATTTCACCTGCGGTAAAAGGCTTAAAAAGAGCTAACACCAGCCCTTCAACCAGATCGCTGACATAGCAGATGCTGCGAGTGAAAGAGCCGTCACCATAAATTGTCAAAGGCTTATGTTGCAGGGCCTGCGTGATGAAATTGGGAATCATACGACCATCGTCAGCTTGACTATTTGGGCCATAGGTGTTAAAAATTCGCACTATACGGGCATTAAGCTGAAATTGCCGGTAATATTCCATCGTCAGCGTCTCGCCAAGCCGTTTACTTTCATCATAACAGGCACGTGGCCCAACTGGATTTACATTACCCCAGTAGTCTTCACGTTGCGGGTGGACTAGAGGATCACCATAGGCCTCGGAAGTTGAAGAAAATAGGAAAAGCGCCTTCTGCTTCCGTGCTTGCTCGAGCATCTGGTACGTACCCAAACTGTTAACCATAATAGTTTCAATGGGATGTTCCATATAACCTACGGGACTGGCTGGGCTTGCCAGGTGGTAGATAGCTTCTGCCTCGAAGTAAAAGGGCTGTGTCACATCGTGATGTACAAATGTGAAATGTGGATTATTGCGTAATGATTCGATGTTTTGCTCAGAGCCGGTGAGTAGATTATCTACGCACAGTACACTATGTCCATCTTCCAATAATCTAGCGCAAAGATGGGATCCTATAAATCCTGCTCCACCGGTGACAACGATTTTCAATGAATTGGACCTCCAAAGTACTGAAGAAATAGGAAATGTTTTTAGCGGATATGATTATGAAATTATCCCTCTTGCCAGGTGCCTAAATTTATCATACTTTAATGCCAGACGATTGACGTACATCAAGGTAACGATATAGGATGCTTACCAATCCCTCGGGTACAAATTCTCATTTTATTATAATAAGACGCACTCAAAGGAGGATTGTTTCACATGGCCCTTATACTCTCCCGCACTGACATTCGACGTTGTTTGAATATGGCAGAAGCTGTTGAAGCTATGCGTATTACTTTCGGCGCCTTGAGTGCAGGTCTGGCATAGGATCCGCAGCGCATAGCAGCTAGTCTTTCTGAGCAAGGTGTTGCTTTGCTTATGCCTTCATTATTAGAAACGTTGGAATAGCATGCCTTTAGCTTAAAGGTCGTCACAGTCATGCCGCAGAATCCGCTAAGAAATTTACCGCTCTACACGAGGGTGCGAGAGTTGGGCATACGTATCGAATTAGACATCTAACCTTGCTTGCGTTTCCACCTTCTGTACATGATTTCATCACCCAGACTAAGAAAACCCCACGTCGTGAAACCGTGTACAATGATCACTGCCAATAGCGAGCGTGGTTCCGGCTGTGCAAGGTACAGAAAACTGAATACCAGGCCAGCCAATCCTACTCCACCGACACTTCGCCAATTCCATTTTCCCAGGCGGTGGTAAAGCGTGTAGGTGGCGGTGCTCACCAGCCATCCCCAACCAATCCAACCTGTCCACTGGGTAACAGCAGCCAACAGAAAGCCCCGGAAAAATAACTCTTCGACCGGACCATTGATAAGTAGATAGTAGAAACCCTGGAGCAGATGGTCACCTGGGGTAGGCCTTCGAAAAAATGGGCCGACGACATACATTCGATATACTGAAGCGAAGCATGTCATCATAACGCCAACTACCAGACCAATAACGAGCTGTTGAGGCCAGTTGTGTAGTGTAAGTCCTATAAAAGCTAGTGGTAAGTGAAAAATTGCGATGTAAAGGAATGGAATAACCCCTAGAGGTATGATGCGCATGAGTACGTCTGGCCATAGCCAGTGCCAGGTATCGGCGACTGTAGAACGTACGACTTCTGATGATTTTATCGTTGACACTGGTGTACCTCTGCGGGGCAAAAAGATCTCTTTGGCTTGGCCGGCAGTCATTCTATGATCACTTACTTTCTACGAATAGTTTTTTTAATTCAGTATTAAACCCATATTAAGTTAGCGTAATCATGTTGTGGTTATTTGTCCAGGAGAAAATCTCACATAGAACTAACTTTGTAACTTCTTTAATTGTGCCAATCCGTCAATTATCTCTTCTCTCGAAAAATTACCTGCTCGTAATTCTGCATCACTTTTTCCTTTGAGCCGTTGATAAAAGCTGAATCCATGAGTGAAGATAATTCCATCGGGATCATCTTCTTTGAGCATCTCTAAAAGCAGACCTTCAGCTTTGGCATACATATCAGCATGATCCAAATACTGAAAAAGTAACAACTTAGTTTTTGTCGGAAGCTCGTAATCGCTAAGAATTGAGAGAAGATCCTCAAGCTCTGGAACAACGACTTTGCTACTATGAGTTGTGTCAAGTAACAAAACCTCGAGAATCAGATTTAAAGACCTGATATAGCTGTAATAACTTTCACTGGTGTTCCCTTGATCCTGGTAAATATCACCTTCAGCTTTTAGGAAAATTGCGAGTAGCCAGCATTTTTCGGTATCTAAGGTATCAAATGATGTGAATATAGATAGCAAGGTCTCTTCAGGTACTGAGCGCATGAAACCGATGCCCATTCCAAATGCTTGTTTACATAGCTCATCAATGAGTTTATGAGCCGCAGCATAATCTTTGATTTGCCTGTTATATAACACCTGGGCCAATGCTCTACCGAACTCTTCAGCTATCCTCAGAATATAGTCTCTCTGTGACATTTCATCTCAATTCTTTTTCTAAAGGCGCCCGATTGCTTCCTCAATACGTGGCATCGTTCGGTCGCGCCCAAGCACCTCCATCATCAGGAAAAGTGGAGGCGTCGCCGTGCGGCCACTAATTGCTACACGAATAGAGCCAAAAAGTTGTCCCGTTTTAAGACCAAGCTCTACTGCTAACTCCCGCATGGGCGTCTCCATGACAATGTGCTCCCACTCCCGTAAACCTGTTAAAAGTTGCAGAGCGCTGGTAAGGGCTGCTTTTGTACGTTCCGCATCCATACCTTTTTGTATCAGCAATGCCGTGTCGTAGACCAGTTCGTCGGAGTAGAAGAATGATACTGCGTGTGCAGCCTCGCCCAGGGTTCTCAATCGCTCCTGTTCTAAAGAGAGGACACGTGAGGTATAGTCAAAATCAAGCGGGCGCGAGATACTTTCCGGTAATCCACCCTCGGCTTCTGGACGCTCCATGTAGGGAATGGTACGCCGCGTGAACTCCTCCAGAGATAGATTTCGAATATAGACACCATTCATCCACTCGAGCTTCTCCAAATCGAGAATACCGCCCGAAACACCGATGCGATCTAAAGAGAATACACGAATCAACTCTTCGCGTGTGAAAAACTCCGTTTTATCATCATATGACCAGCCGAGCAAGGCCAGGAAGTTAAAGACTGCCTCCGGCAAAAAGCCATTATGTTGTAATTCTTTCCAAGATGGTGCGGCGTGTCGCTTGCTGAGTTTCTTTTTATCTTTCCCAAGTACATCCGGGACATGATAGAGTAATGGTGGCTGCCAACCTAGTGCATTCCAGATGTGTATATGCCATGGTGCGCTGGAGATCCATTCTTCACCCCGCAGCAGGTGCGTTATCCCCATCAAGTGATCATCGACGATGTGCGCGAGATGGTACGTAGGCAAACCATCTGATTTGAGTATGATTTTGTCATCAATGTCGGCATTCTTGAAGGTGATGTCGCCGTGAAGCATGTCGTGGACGACTGTCTCACCGTCCAGAGGCATGGCAAAGCGTACCACCGATGAGAGGCCAGCAGCATCATTGGCTGAGCGCTCCTCTTCGCTCAGATAGCGGCAGCGGCGGTCGTAACGCGGGGGCAATTTTTTTGCCATCTGCTCATTGCGCATCTGCTCAAGTCGGGCTGGTGTACAATAGCAAAGATAAGCGTGGCCCGATGCAATCAATCGGTGGGCATATTGTTGATAAAGCGCTTTACGTTGTGTCTGGTAGTATGGCCCATAAAGCCCGCCGACTACAGGACCCTCGTCGATATCCATACCGAGCCATTGCAAACCATCGATAAGATAATCAACAGCGCCATCAACCGTTCGCGCTACATCAGTATCCTCGATGCGCAGGATGAATGAGCCACCTGTGTGACGAGCAAAGAGCCAGCTAAAAAGAGCTGTACGATACCCGCCAATATGCGCAAATCCTGTTGGGCTTGGCGCGAAGCGCAGGCGCGGCTTGCGTCCTACTACAGGGTCTTGCTGTTCTTCAAGTTGTTTATGTGTTTGTGTCATAAATGCGAAAATGCTCCTCTACATCGCTACGAATATGGTCTTATTCTAGCATAGGATGCCAAGAGAGTGTACTGAGCACCTGACACTTCCCTTTAACAGCTTGAGTTCTTCATACCCTTTCTCTATCTTGGTGTACTCTAACTCCAGGGCGTTCCAATCTTTGAAGACTTTGACTCAGAGAAGGATAGGAATTCGCTGAAGGTCTATGTGGTAAGATTTCAGACTGACAAAGGTATTCACCTGCCGAGACATCGCTTCGTGCTTGGTGCTGGAAAACCTTAACATCGAATCAACCCGTGATTTGGTCCAGATTTCTTAACAGGTGAAGAAGTATTTTTTAGTTTAGAAAGGCTCTCTTATGACAGATAACAAAGATATCGAAGTAAGCCATGATGGTCCAGTTACGATTATCCGTATCAATCGCTCCCAGGTCAGAAATGCCATCAATAAATCTATCGCTCAGGCACTGAAAGACGCCTGGCTGGCCTTCGAATCTGACGAAAAAGCCCTGGTTGGTATTTTAACAGGTGGAGATGAAGTATTTTGTGCTGGAGCGGATTTAAACGATGTCGATGAACTGGCAACATTCATCGAAGGTGATTCGGGGCCACTGGGCTTTACACGCTTATTTATCAATAAACCTACCATCGCTGCCGTGGCTGGTTATTGTGTAGCGGGTGGTTTAGAGATTGCTTGCTGGTGTGATCTGCGGATCGCTGATGAATCTGCAGTGTTCGGCTGCTTTGAGCGTCGTTTTGGAGTTCCATTAATAGATGGCGGAACGCAGCGTTTGCCGCGCATTATCGGACTTGGACGAGCATTAGAAATGATACTTACCGGGCGACCCGTTTCTGCTAAAGAAGCCCTGGCAATTGGCCTTGTGAACGAGGTTGTACCGCCCGGGCATAGTCTGAAACGGGCTGTCGAGTTAGCTAAGATTTTAGCAAAATTCCCTCAAATTTGTGTGCATAATGATCGGCAAGCCGTTTATGCAGGAATAGGCAAGGAATTGACAGAAGGCTTGCGGACAGAAGCTAGATTAGGTGCACAGACAATAAGAAGTGGCGAGCCTCTAAGAGGTTCTCATGAGTTCAAGTCTGGTAAAGGGCGCAAGGGCAAGTTTTGACCATCACTGAAATAAGGGATCCTATAGATTCTAGCATATTGTTTGCCAATGGCAAGTAATTATAACCTTGTACCATGTCCGGCCGTAATACTTGTGGATGAGGGAACAGTGCAGGTGATGGAGCGAAGAGAGACATATGCGGATATCGTATCTCGATACCAGCATTTTGGTTGAGATCAGGTCAACATATTGTTATGAATACATGACTAATATGATGTTATCCTGAAAGGCATCATTAAATTGAGCTGACAGTAGCAATAAGAAAAGCGTATTGAACAAATGAGTGAATTTGACGAGCCTACAGAGCCAATGTCGCGGGTTTTCCTGCCACCCAATTTAGCACCAACTTTTCAGACAGGCACATCAAATGATCGGAATATTATCCCTGCACCACAAATGGATGAGAGACCTTTTCCCAAATCAGGTGTAAATCCAATAGCTGTATCAAGAACACCAGCGACTCCGCCTATGTACCCGGTTTTGCCACCAGCCCCTCCCGAGAGCCGCAATAGCTGGCCTCCTGGAGGTGCCCCACCATACGCGCATCCAGGCAAACCTGATGCATTTGTGCGGCGTCAACCTCGAAGAAACTCATTTCCGGCTTTGGTAGGGATGTTCTTCCTTACGGTGGAATTATTGCTGCTTTTGCGACTTCTGTTCTTCCTTTTTGGAGCGCCGTCCAGTAATGTGTGGGTAGCGTTCGTGTACACTTTTAGCACGTTCTTCCTTTTGCCATTCTTCTTCCTTTTGGAGAATGTGAAGATACCGCTTCTCAGTGGCACAGAGCTGTACTCCGATTTGCTTATTATATGTGCTATTCTTCTATATGGGTTGCTCTCACGAATTCTGGTACGTTTCTTTAAAGCCCTGATGAATTCACGTTAGTCTTTCCCAAACTCATCCAACACGTCAAGGCTATTGATGAAATCACGGTAAGCGTCCAGGTTTTCATCTTCCTGCTCTATTCGCGAGTCAGATTTAGATGTGATTGGCTCCTCGGTTGCTTCCAAAGCCACTCCGGCGCGTTCAAGCACGCTATCCTCGACAAAGATCGGTACCTTTGCGCGAACAGCAAGCGCGATAGCATCGCTGGGACGCGAATCAACTTCGACATGTCTGCCATCAACATCCATCACTATTCGTGCGTAGAAGATGTCTTCGATCAGGTCCGAAATCACGATGCTTTCGATTTTGGCTCCAAGGTCACCTACAATGTTTTTGAGCAGGTCATGTGTGAGAGGACGAGGCGAGCTCGTCCCTTGAAGTTCAATAGCGATTGCATATGCTTCGGCGTGCGCTATCCATATAAATAAATAGCGTTCTTGCTTCGTTGCTTTCAAGATGACTACTCGCTGCGATGTCTGCAAATTGATTCGCACGCTTTCAACTGTCATCTCAACCATGTATCTGACTCCCTCTGTTATGGCTGGGATCCTTCGAGTCTTTATTGCCTTTATTGTACATCCATCCGAAGACTATGCGCAAATCACTACCCCTGTATTGCTATGCTTTTATTCACGGCCGGTTTTTTTCAACATCCCCTTACCCATTGAGTATAACAAAACATATGCGCTATTCCAAGTCCTTCTTAACGAAAAATCTCATTTTCCAGGGTAAATTCAGTTCATAACTGTTTGAAAACGTCTTGAACTTCGCAACTCACCTGTTCAATGACCTTTCGTGCTGCCTCTCTGGCTTTTGAGGAAAGTCCAACACCTATTGAGAAATTCTCACCTTCATTTGCATATACGATGAGAGATGGCGGAAGTTGGTCTAATAGGCTGCCAAATTCTACTCTTATGTTAAAAGACGTGCCTGAGAGGCCAGATCAATATCTCTTGTCGTTTAGCATAATGTAGAGGTAGTGACCAGGGCGATGAGCAGCCGTTTTCAAAATCGCTATCGTGTCCAACATGAGACTCTAAATAGAAAAAACAAAGGCAGCACAATTTGGTCTACCTTAAGACGCAACAATACCGTATAATAAGATCGAAAAATGGCATGCTTGTACCATGCGCCTATATAAAACAAACACTTGCAGCATAATAGGGTAGAATTAACAATGCAAGAAACCCTTACAAAACCGAAGCTTCATCCTGAAGAATATCATACAAGGCTCTGGTGGATGGAGATATTACGGGGTGTTGTTAATATCATTTTTGGTATCGTCCTGCTTACACACACAAATTTTACGCTCAATATCTTAATATACGCTCTGGGAATCTATCTGATTATCGATGGGGCCCTTGATATTTTTAAGATTGCGACAGGTAAACGCGGAACCCAACATAAATTTACCAATTATCTTTTCGGTATCGTAAGTATTTTGCTTGGTCTGATCAGCTTCGTATCTCCCAGAACGACCATAATCATCATAATTGCGGTAATCGCTGTCCGCATTATTATTAGAGGAGTAAGGGTGATCATTGATGCACGACGATCAGGTCGTAAATACGAAGGTTTAACCTGGATCTTTGGCATATTATTGATGCTATTCGGTCTTGCTATCTTTCTAGGTGAGAACCTTAAGTACTTCACTTTTGTCCTTGTTATCATATTCATAATAGTCTATGCATTCTGCGATGGTATCTACCTGCTGGTGAGGGGTCTCCTACTTCGCTTTGCGCCGTCTTTTGTTCTTGAAAAGAAATTAGCGGCTCCAGAAGGTATTCCGGATTTGCCTGCTGATCTTCCCCCCACGACACGGCGTGCGATTGTCTTCGTCCGTCATCCAGGAGCAAACGGGTTAGGTCATATCGGTTGGGCTTTTGAATGGAACAACGGCTGGTTTAACGCGGGGTCGGTTGAGAACGAGAAGAGGAAATCCTTTGCAAAACCGCAAGAGATGGGCTTCTGGTCTGCCCATACCCTGGATCCGATCGGGGCGATGCAGAAACAGCCTTCTACCTATGATGAGTATAAGGTCTTTTATATCACGCAACCTCGCCCGAAGGATGCCTGGAAAACCGCTATCTGGGAGAGTCGACAGCCATATTCAGTTTTACGTCACAATTGTAATGATGTGGCCTATGACATTTTGCGGGCGTATGGCGCCATTGAACTGCTCGATCCGGTGGAAGGGCTTGTGCCCAATGATTGGTATGATGCCCAACCAGGCCCAAGCTACATCATAGAAGAAAGGCCGGTGATTCCAGTGCACTTGCACAAAATGTCAAAGCGTGAGCTTGCAACAAAAGAGATCATGCTCACAATTCCACCACGCATCCTGGGAACTCCTCCGCCTTGGCGTGTGAATGGTTGGCGAGCCTGGTATGAATTGAATTATACATTGGATAAAATGCTTAGAGATGTACGAACGCTTTTTGTCTCAATGGGCAAACGCGTGACGAAACGACAGGCATCTTAATTGTTCTGCTTTACAAACCCCATCACTGCTGCCAGCACATCATTAGATACTTTCAAAGTTCCATGCGATAGTGTGTTGGATTTCTAGGGTCAACACCCACGGTAACTGGCCCTCCAATAGGCATCCTTGGAGGAAACTGGAGACGATGGCTGCGAAAAATGATGGTCTGACCTGTCTGGTTATCTAACCACTGCGCTGTTACAACCCATCCATTACTCAAAGAGGTTGCTTCGACTTCTATCTTTGTGATCGTAGCAACGACTCTCATGCTAAGCTTGCGACGATTTCTTCTAAAGAAAATAACGAAAACGGTGATACATATGAGGGCGAAAACCAGCGTGACAATCAGCATAGTTCTCATGTCCATATTCTCTGCTAGTCTCCTTTATACACGTATTTTGTGAAATACGAAACCCCAATGTTAGTTTACCCAAATTGT
>Ga0070706_100002354_pt1 | contig 19078 bp, 18 predicted proteins | sample KBSK5501metaG_FD_65476 | JGI IMG/M metagenome (GOLD analysis project Ga0070706, IMG submission 65476) | Corn, switchgrass and miscanthus rhizosphere microbial communities from Kellogg Biological Station, Michigan, USA - KBS K5-50-1 metaG | ecosystem: Host-associated > Plants > Roots >... | reverse complement strand
GGGCGACAAAAGGACTTCAACACCTGGAAACCACGTTCGTTTCAAAGACGCAGCAAGCAAAGGCCGCCTTCGCAGCGGGACGGGAGTCTATAAAGGCGGGACTGCGAAGACGACCTTTGCGCTTGGTGCATTTCCATATGTTGCTCTGATGCCTCGGCTCACAGCTCCGTTGCGCCTTAACATGACCAACATCGCACATTTGAATCTAAACGCCAAAACTTCCTCGTCGTATTTTGGAACAGAAAATGCATTCAGGAGTTGCGATTCAGTTTCTATGACGGCCGGAATGTGCTGGGAAGTCACGGCCCTGACCCGTGCCTGAACGCGGATGGCTGACGGTTGATTGTTTGCTGTTATTCGGAGGTGCGTATGCAGTTCATGAGGTGGGGCGCAGTCGGGGCAAGTGCAGATGTGATATCCGGCATTCTGAATTGCGTGTGCCCGGAGTGCGGCGGAAGAATGGGCGGCCGTGGCAAGGAGTTCAAGTGCCAGGGCGAATGTCTGACGGATTGGCGTCAGGTATGGGAGCGAGTCCTGTCAGGTGGATTCGAGAGGCGATCAAAAAGGGTGCCCCTATGAAAAGTCTGACTGCAGATCAAGTGCAGGTCGGATTCATTGGCCTAGGTAACATGGGAAGCCGAATCGCACGACGCCTGCTTCATCACGGATACCAACTCACCGTATACGACAAGGATCTGGCTAAGGCGGAGGCCGCCGCTGCACAGGGCGGTGTCGTTGCGAAGAATGCTCTCGAACTGTCACGCACTGTCGATGTACTTCTCTCCTGCTTGACCAATGATGAAGCAGTTCGGAGCGTCTATACCGGGCCGGAGGGAGTTTTTGCCGGGGCACGATCGGGAACGGTCGTGCTAGAGATGAGCACGATCTCTCCAGAAAGCTCGCGCGAACTCCACAGGCTCGGCACCAAAGGTGGCATCGAGGCGCTGGATGTCGCCATCTCGGGCAGCACTCCTGCCGCCGAAAAAGGCGACCTGACGCTTCTGGTAGGCGGCAACCGAGAACTGTTCCGCGCTGCTGAGCCAATATTCCAGGCGGTCGCAAAACAATACTTTCTTCTGGGCGGTTCTGGCTCTGGAACAGCAATGAAGTTGGTGGTCAACACGCTGCTGGGTGTTGGCATGCAGGCGATCGCTGAGGCTGTGGTCCTTGGGGAGAAAGCTGGTCTCGATCGCGAGCGGTTGCTCGACGTCTTATCGAAGACAGCTGTGATCGCTCCAGCACATGCGGGGAAGCTGGTGGGCGCAGCGATCCACGATTACAGTCCGCAGTTTCCCTTGCGCCTGATGAACAAAGATTTTCAGCTGATTCTGGAGGCGGCGGCAGAAGAACGTATCTCCATGCCTGCGACAGAAGCGGCATTTTACGTGAATTCAGATGAGCTGGCACGCAATGATAGTGATGAAGAGGACTTCTCGGCCGTCCTGCGGCGCATGGAAGAAGTTGCAGGTATCTCGGCTGTTCCTTCGACTCCGGCGACGAGTTGATCTGGAGGTCGGGTGACTGGAGCCGGACTTGCTACCGAAGTTGTGTGGAGGAAACCACTGTGGTCAACGTTGCGATTGACGGCGCCGTTCAAGAAGCCCAACCCGACGAACTTCTCATCGATCTGATCAACCGTACTGGCGTGTCAGTCCCCCACGTCTGCTACCACCCTCAACTCGGCCCTGTTCAGACGTGTGACACGTGCATGGTTGAGGTGAACGGCCGCCTGGTCCGGGCCTGCGCCACCGCAGTCGCCGATGGAATGAAGATCTCCACAAAATCGGCAAAGGCGGCGGCCGCCCAGGTGGAAGCATTTGATCGCATTCTGAGCAACCATCTGCTCTACTGCACAGTCTGCGATAACAACAACGGAAACTGTACTGTCCACAACACCACAAAATTACTCGCGATCGAGCACCAGCGAATTCCTTTTCGACCGAAGCCCTACGAAGTCGACAACACGAATCCGTTCTACCGCTACGATCCCGATCAATGCATTCTCTGTGGCCGCTGCGTAGAAGCTTGCCAGAACGTCGAGGTCAACGAAACCCTTTCCATCAACTGGGAAGATCCGAACCCCCGTGTGCTCTGGGATGGCGGCTCAACCATTGGAGAGTCGAGTTGCGTTTCGTGCGGCCACTGCGTCACCGTGTGTCCCTGCAACGCCCTCATGGAAAAAACCATGCTGGGCCATGCCGGCTTTTTAACCTCGCTGAAGAAATCTGCTCTAAGCGGCATGATCGATGTAGTTAAGGGCGTGGAGCCGGAAACCGGGTACGGCGCCATTCTGCAAGTCTCCGAGGCGGAATCGGCGATGCGGTCGCACCGAGTGCGCAAGACGAAAACCGTTTGCACCTACTGTGGCGTGGGGTGCAGCTTCGACGTATGGACGAAAGATCGCCACATTCTCAAGGTCGCGCCCGAGCACGGCCCCGCAAATGGAATCTCCACGTGCGTAAAGGGAAAGTTTGGCTGGGGTCACATCAATAGCGAAGATCGCCTCACCACTCCGCTCATTCGCGAAGGAGACAAATTTCGCGCCGCCAGCTGGGACGAGGCTCTCGACCTGGTCGCCCGAAGATTGTCAGATCTCAAGACGGCAAGCGGCCCAGATTCAATCGCGTTCATCTCTTCCTCCAAGTGCACGAATGAAGAGAGCTACCTCATGCAGAAGCTGGCACGAGCTGTGATTGGCACAAACAACGTCGACAATTGCTCACGCTACTGCCAGTCGCCCGCGACTCAGGGGCTGTTCCGCACCGTGGGTTATGGCGGCGACTCAGGCTCGATCTCTGATATCGAAAACGCCGATCTTGTCCTCATCATTGGCAGCAACACCGCTGAAAGTCATCCGGTCATCGCTACTCGTGTCAAGAGTTCCCACAAACTGAATGGGCAAAAACTCATCGTCTCCGACTTGCGGGAGAACGAGATGGCCAGGCGAGCCGACGTCTTCTTGCACCCTAATCCTGGTACCGATCTGGTCTGGCTCAGCGCCGTCAGCCGCTTCCTGTTAGACAACGGTCTCGCCAACTCCACGTTTCTAGATCAGTGGGTAAATGGCCTAGAGAAGTACCGAGCTAGTCTCGAGCCATTCACCATGGAATACGCTTCCCGGATCTCGGGACTGCCTCAGGAGACCTTGCGAACTGTCGCGCACATGATCGCCGAAGCCAAGCGTGTCTGCATTCTATGGGCGATGGGGGTTACCCAGCATAGCCAGGGTTCCGACACTTCCACGGCAATTTCGAACCTTCTGCTCATCACCGGAAACTATATGCGACCCGGAACTGGCGCGTATCCTTTGCGCGGGCACAACAATGTACAGGGAGCGAGCGACCACGGTTCGATGCCGAACAGCGTTCCCGGATACCAGTCGGTCAATGATCCAGAAGTTCGGGCGCGCTTTGAAAAAGCCTGGAGCGTACCGCTGCCTTCCACCAAGGGCCTCGATAACCACCAAATGGTGGAGGCCATCCACGCCGGCAAGCTCAAAGCCATGTACGTGATCGGCGAGGAGATGAGCATTGTCGATTCAAACGCCAACTATGTCGACGCTGCGTTCGAGAAGCTTGATCTCTTCGTAGTGCAGGATATTTTCTTCAGCGATACGTGTCGATATGCTGACGTGGTGCTGCCGGGGACCCCAAGCCTCGAAAAAGAAGGGACCTTTACAAGCACCGAGCGCCGCATCCAGCGACTCTATCAGGTTTTCGAACCCCTCAAGGGTTGCCGCCCGGATTGGATGATCATTCGAGACATTGCCAATCATCTCGGCGCCAAGTGGAGCTATCAACACCCATCCGAAGTGATGGATGAAATCGCATCGGTGACGCCACTGTTTGCCGGGGTGAATTACGAAAGACTGGAGGGATACAAGTCGCTGCAGTGGCCTGTCGCCGCAAACGGCACCGATGAGCCTCTGCACTATACCAAGCGCTTCGCGTTCCCCGATGGAAAAGCCCGGCTGTTTCCGCTCGCCTGGGTTGGCGTCACGGATGCACCGAATGCCGAGTTTGACTTCCATCTGAACAATGGCCGGATCCTCGAGCACTTTCACGAAGGAAATCTTACGTACCGAACGGAGGGCATTCGCGAGAAGGTTCCAGACGTTTTTGTCGAAGTTTCCCCTGAACTTGCGGAAGAACGCGGCATTCAAAGCGGGACATGGGTGCAACTGGTCTCGCGTTACGGCCAGGTGCGAGTGCGCGCGCTTGTAACCGACCGTGTGCGAGGTCGGGAACTGTACATGCCGATGAACTCGACAGAGAGTCCTGTGAACCGGCTGACCAGCAGCCATGCCGACGCTGTGACCAATACCCCCGCTTACAAAGAGGCAAGTGTCCGGATGAAAGTGTTGCCTGAAGTCGGCGAAAGCCCATTGCCCCGCGTCAACTCTCGCTTCGGTCATCCCACGCCGCAGAACGGAGTGGAAGTGGAACGCAAGTGGAAGCGAGCGGACTACACCCCGCCGGGAAATGGTCTAGTGCAATTGCAGACGAAGAAATGACGGGAGGAGAACCAAATGGCTCAACCGATTCCTCTAGAAATTCCGCCGCGCAACCCGCGTGCAGAGTTGCAGTCTCGATTGCAGCAGGCTCCGGAAGAACATGCCGAAGCAGTGTTGGCCGCGTACGAAGTACTTCAGGAGTTACACAATCGCGGCGTGCTGGAGATTATGCGTGGCGCATTAGCCGCAAGCGACGAAATTCTGGAGACGGTTGTGGACAATGCCAGAACGCCCGAAGCCATTCGGGCCATCCGGAATCTCCTCTTCTGGCGCCAAATTCTTGGCAGCATCGAGCCGGAATGGTTTAAGGGTCTCTTCCAAGCAATTCCCGAAGGGATAGCCCAGGCAACAGCGGAGCGAGAACAGCCGGTTAGCTTCTTCGGTCTGCTTCGGCGGCTCAGCAGCAAAGATAGCTTCCGCGGTCTGGCCGCAGCCATTGACTTTTTGCAAGCCTTTGGACGTCACCTCCACTCATTAGAGAGTTCGAACTCGCAACCTTGAGAAGATCTGAGCCGGTCATTTATGCGCCTTGTAGACAAATTTGGCCGCGCGATTACCGACCTTCGGATTTCGATCACGGACCGCTGCAACTACAAGTGTGTGTACTGCCGCACCGGAAACGAGGGTGCGATTTACGGTGACCTGCCCTTTCCCGTGTACTTGCGCATAGTTCGGCTCTTCGCCAGCGCGGGAATCAAGAAAGTCAGGATTACGGGTGGGGAGCCGCTGTTGCGCAAGGGTGTCATCGACTTCGTACGGGAGTTGTCGCAGCTCCGCAATGTGGATGAACAAGCTTTAGATATTGCCGTCACCACAAATGGACATCTTCTCGCAGAAATGGCAAGGCCACTCAAAGATGCTGGCCTGCGAAGGGTCACGGTCAGCATGGATGCAGTGGATCCGGATGGCTTCGCCCGGATAACACGTGTTCCAACGGGCTTCGCTCACGTACTGGCTGGCGTCCGAGCCGCGAGGGGCGTGGGCCTCGATCCCGTAAAGATCAACTGCGTATTAATGCGCGGATTTAATGACGATCAGATCGTGCCTTTCGGCAAGTTCGCGCGTCAAGAAGGCGTTGTGGTGCGCTTCATCGAGTTCATGCCGCTCGAAGAGGGGCGCGTCTGGTCTCCCGAAGTAGTGGTTACAATGAGCGAGATTTTGCGCCGTATGGCGGAGTATCTCCACCTTGTCGAGGTACCCCACGAACGCAGTGAAACTGCGCGGCGATATGTGTTCGAAGATGGTATCGGTGAGATCGGAATCATCGCGCCAGTCTCTCAGCCATTCTGTGGTCACTGCAGCCGCATCCGGATCACCTCCGATGGCAAGATCCGTACTTGCCTTTTTTCGGTCTGGGACCACGATCTGCACGAGCTGATTCGTCGCGGCGCCTCGGACGACGATCTGATGAAGTTTATCCGTAGTGCGGTCGGCCGCAAGGAAGAGCGGCATCACATTGGGGAGGCCGGCTTCGTACCGCCATCCAGGACGATGGTGCACATTGGTGGTTAGACGCGAAGAAGGCTGAGGTTTTCGGAGCGGATACTCAAAACGGACACTATTGCACAACCACAGGATTGGTAAGGACGACTTCAAGAGAAGGACTTCGGATTGGGGTGATCGTGGGGGTGCAGACTGGAATTCTAGCGTCGCTGTCTTCGCGATCGCTATTGCGAGGGGATGTGGCGGCCGACGGCTTTCAATGGTTGCCCGCGGCGCTGGTCTTCGGATCGATTGGTGCGGTTGCTTATGCCGACTTCATGGTCACCTCTCTCTCGTTGGGATATCTCTATTTCTTGTCCCTCGGGATAAGCGCCATGTTCTTGCGCAGCCAGATCAGTTATGGACTGGTTGTGGTTTGCGTCTTTCTGCACGACCTTTTCGGACCTCCTTATCCAAGCGCCGAGGCTCGGATTACACACAATCTCACCGCTCTTGCGGGGTTCACCTTCGTCGTCTACGTCATCCAGAGATACGTGAAACAGAAAGAACAGCTTGATAAGACGGTACGCCAGCAGCGCGATCAGCTCCTGCAGGACGTTGAACTGGCCGCGCGGGTTCAGAGGATGTTTCTGCCTATCCGTCGCCCATCCATCGCTGGACTGGAGATCGCAGGTATGATGCAGCCTGTAAGAGGTGTGGGCGGCGATTACTACGACTACATACCCATCGATGACCACACGATCCAGATAGTGATTGCTGATGTCGCCGGAAAGGGAGTTCCTGCTGCCCTTCTGATGTCCGCGACGGCGGCAGCAGTGCAACTGGAAGCGAGTGAGAAACGAGATATGCTGGAGGTCGTGGATCGCTTGAACAACGGGATCCATTCCGTATCTGAAGGCAATCGCTATGTGACACTGCTCCTCGCGGACATTGATGCACGCAGCCACTCCCTTCGCTACGTCAACTGTGGCCACAATCCCGCTCTCCTGTTCCAAGCAAAGACTCATGATGTAGTTCCCATGAACTCGTCCTGCTTCCCGGTCGGAATGTTCGACAGCGTGGGCTGCGAAATCAACCGAGCCGACCTCGCTGCCGGCGATATTCTGGTTCTCTATACCGACGGCATCACCGAGGCAGAAAATCCACAGGGAGAAGAATTCGGGATGGAACGTCTGTCAGCCCTGATTCAAAGTAGTTCTATGCTTTCAGCGGACGAGCTGATGAACAATATCCTTGAGACTGCGACCAATTTCTGTCGGGAAGTTGGCTTCAACGACGACGTCACTATTCTTGTAGTGAAATGTAACTTTGATGGGATGTGAAACATTACAAACGCTGGCCCCTACCTTATCGGCCTGATCGCGTCCCCTGTCCCCTGCTCTTGTCACTGTTCTCGCAGTGTCGGCATCCTACCTCCCTGTCGAAATGCGGACACGTCCTCGCAGGGAGGGTCGGTATTGCGCCGGCAACCTCCTGCTTCCTCTTGCTGATCTCAGCTGACGCAATTTGGCAGGCTAAATGCTTGTTCTCCAGTATGGAGAAGTCAATCATGGAGAAAACTAACGATCAGACGCTGCTCAGCGCCCAGCCACGGTTTCACCAAAACGCTCCAGAAATTCAGGCATACGGCACGGTCAATCACCTGCTTCCGCTCGAGCTCGAAGAACCCGTGCGACTGGAAATGACCGAATGCCTCAATCAGTTGCTTGCCGATACGATTACGCTTCGTGACCTGTATAAGAAGTCTCACTGGCACGTAGCTGGTCCAACCTTTTACCAGCTCCATCTTTTGTTCGATAAGCACTTTGAACAGCAGGCGGAATTGGTGGATGCCATCGCAGAGCGAATTCAATTGCTCGGCGGAATCAGCCTGGCCATGGCACCGGATGTGGCAGAAACCACCCGCATTACGCGACCCCCTCGCGGCCGCGAAGAAGTACCCGTGCAATTGTCTCGATTGCTCGACGCACAGCAAATCATTATTCGTGACTGTCGCACCTTCGCATCTCGCGCGTCGCGATTGGGCGATGACGGAACCAACGACCTAATCGTTAGCCAGGTCTTGCGAGGCAATGAACTGCAGACTTGGTTTCTTAGCGAGCACCTGGTCAATATCCCACTCGTGGAAGCAGAGGGCAACGGTTACAAATCGCTCAAGCCGGCTTGAGCGGTGGCAGATTCTCGTTTCTCTGCTATTAGGCGGAAGCCATAGCAGAATCTCACCTGGTCGCTCGAAACCGCGCAAGGAGAAACGTCATGAAGAACCCAATTACGTATCTGATGAGCGTGTTGCTCGTAGTTCTGCCCATTCTCTCCTCTTCAGCTTCCGCAGCTGACCCGGAAAAAGACGAAGATCGCTTGAGGAACAGCGGCACCGTGTTGAAAGAGATTCTCGATGTTCCCGACGACATCCCCCAGGACTTGCTCGACAAGGCCGATTGTGTGGTTGTCTTTCCGTCCGTTTTGAAGGCCGCCTTCATTGTTGGCGGCAGCTATGGGCGAGGGGCGATGTCCTGTCGCAGAGGTCAAGATTTCAGGGGATCGTGGGGCGCACCTACCATGATGGCTCTCGAGGGCGGCAGCTTTGGCTTCCAAATAGGTGGCGAGGCAACAGACTTTGTTCTGCTGGTAATGAACGAGCGGGGTGCGAGCGGAATTCTCAGCAGCAAAGTGAAGCTTGGAGCAGACGCGTCGGTTGCCGCGGGCCCTGTCGGCCGCACTGCCTCGGCAGAAACAGACGCCACGCTGCGTGCGGACATCTTGAGCTATTCCCGCGCCCGCGGCGCGTTTGTAGGAGTCGCACTCGAGGGATCAACCATTCGACCTGATAATGGCGCCAATAAGCAGATTTACGGACAGGAAGTTCCAGCAAGGCAGATCGTGCTGTCTGGGCATGTCGCCGCCCCTCTATCAGCTCAGAGATTGATTTCGACACTGGATTCCAGGACTCCCAGACGTAAGTCCTAATCCGGTGAAGACCAAGTTGGCAGGGTCACGAGGCAGTTATGTGGACGCGGTCATGTGCAGGGTGTGAGGCATTGATGAAGAAACTCAGATTGTGAGATCCGGTCCGCTGTCACTCAAGCGAATTTAGGGGGACCAATTGCGATCACGTGGCTCAACCAACTGGCGCGTCGTGGGTTCGCAGATTTTCGTTTGTGTCTGCTGCTCAGCGGCAGCTTTTGCAGACCTCGCCCCGCCCTTGAGCCCGACAAATATCTTCGCTCCCGCCTCGACCCCAGCCAAATCGATCTTCGGACTGTCTCTGTTTGTACTCGTGGTCACGGGAGCCATTTTTCTAGTCGTCTTCACCTTGCTGCTTTACTCCGTCGTGAAGTTCAGGAAGAGAAAGAATGACGATGGACTCGAGCCTCCCCAGGTGTACGGCAGCAATCAGGTTGAGCTCGCTTGGACCGTCATCCCAGTCCTCATTGTTGTGGCACTTTTCATGGCAACGGCGCGAGTGATTGCCAGCGTGCAAAAGACCGCGCGACTCGACAACGCGATCGAGGTTATCGCCATTGGCCATCAGTTCTGGTGGGAATACCGCTATCCAGCACTCGGGGTCGTGACCGCGAATGAACTGCATGTCCCGATAAGCGATGAGAATCAACCGACGCCGACTTTCATCGAGCTACTCTCGGCGGATACGGACCACAGCTTCTGGATCCCGCGCCTGGCGGGAAAGACCGACTTGATTCCCAACCATCCGAACAGTATGTGGATTGATCCCCATGAGGCGGGTGTTTATCTGGGACAGTGCGCGCAGTATTGCGGGACACAGCACGCCAAGATGCTGCTGCGCGTTTACGTTCAGCCACGTGCTGACTTCGATCGCTGGATTCAGGAGCAACGTCAACCGGCAATCGTAGGTAGTGCCGTTTCCCACGGGCAACGAGTATTCGAAACGACGGCCTGTATCAACTGTCACACCGTGGCGGGAACCGTAGCCAATGGCCGCTTCGGCCCAGACCTCACGCATCTGATGAGTCGAGACACGATTGCAGCTGGTGCTGCGAAGAACACCCCGGAAAACCTCCGGCAATGGATTTTGAATCCTGACGCCATCAAGCCTGGCTCCCTGATGCCAGCAATGCAGTTGAGCGATGAGGAACTGGATGTGCTTACCGCTTACTTGGAGACGCTTCGTTAATGCCATGAGGAGAACTTCCAATGTCGACTGAGTCCATCGCATGGCCGAGTGCAACGGCGGAGTCTCGTTCATTCGTCGATCACCTCCACGATTGGGTAGCCACGGTGGATCACAAGCGATTGGGCATCTTGTATATCGCCTGCGCGTTAGTGTTTCTCGTGATCGGCGGGATCGAAGCGACCGTTATTCGCATCCAGCTTATACGTCCGCATAACGACTTTGTTTCGCCCCAGGTCTTCAACCGGATGTTCACAATGCATGGAACCACCATGATTTTCTTCGTGGTCATGCCCATCCAGTTCGGCTTCGCCAACTACTTGATCCCGCTCATGATTGGTGCGCGGGACATGGCTTTTCCACGTCTGAATGCTTTCAGTTTCTGGATGACTGCTTTTGGCGGCCTGCTTCTCTATTTCAGTTTGGTTGGAGCTAATGGGCTTTATGGAGCGGGAAACGCTCCCGACGTAGGGTGGTTTGCCTATGCTCCGCTGACTTCGCAGACATTCTCGCTGGGGCACAGCACCGATTTCTGGACTTTGTCACTGCTGGTCTCCGGTTTTGGCAGCATCGGCACGGCGATCAACATCGTGGCTACCGTTCTGTGCATGCGCTGCCCAGGCATGACGTTGGCCAAAATGCCGCTGTTCGCCTGGCTCAACCTCGTGATGGCCGGCTTGGTGATACTTGCCGTCAGTCCGCTGACGGCGGCACAGATCATGCTACTGGTCGACCGCTACCTTGGTGGACACTTCTTCGACACGCAGGCAGGAGGGTCAGCGGTGATCTGGATGCATTTCTTCTGGATCTTCGGACATCCCGAAGTCTACGTCCTTGTCCTTCCCGCCTTCGCCTTCGCCTCAGAAATCATTCCGGTGTTCTCACGCAAGCCGATCTTCGGTTACCCGGTCATGGTCGGGGCCACCGTCGCGATCGGGTTCATCAGCATGAGCGTATGGGCCCACCACATGTTCACGGTCGGTATGGGCTCGGCCGCTAATACCTTTTTCGTGCTCTCGACCATGGCCATCGCCGTTCCGACCGGCATCAAGATCTTCAACTGGCTGGCAACCATGTGGGGAGGAAAGATTGAGTTCAAGACCCCCATGCTGTTTTGCATTGCCTTTCTCTTCCAATTCCTGGTTGCAGGCCTCACCGGAGTCATGTTGGGTTGCGCGCCCTTTAATTGGCAGCTGGGAAATTCCTATTTCGTTGTCGCGCATTTTCATTACGTGATTGTGGGCGGCATTCTATTCACGCTCTTCGGAGCCTTTTACTACTGGTTCCCGAAGATGTCGGGGAAGATGTACAGCGAGACGCTCGGCAAACTGCATTTCTGGCTTTTCTTAATTGGCTTCCATCTCACCTTCGACTTCATGCATATCCCAGGACTGCTGGGCATGCCGCGAAGGATCTACACATACGAACCGGGGCGTGGTTGGGACATATGGAACCTCATTGTCACCATCGGGGTTTTCTTCCAGGCTGCGGGGATCCTGGTCTTCCTGGGAAACTTGCTCTGGTCCTACTACTGTGGCAAAGCCGCTGGAAACGATCCCTGGGATGCGTGGACTCTCGAATGGGCCACTAGTTCGCCGGCGCCTGCATACAACTTCCCCGTGATTCCAACGGTCAAGAGCCGCCGGCCGCTTTGGGACCTTAAGCATCCGGACGATCCGGACTGGAAGTACGAGTAAAGGAACAAGCGTGATGAGTACGACATTGAGCACGACAACAATGAACCTACCAGCGCGAGAACTCGAGTGGGAGCTTCCCACGCGTGGACGCGTAGGAATGTGCGCTGTGATCGCGGCAGAGGCCGCGATCTTCACCATCTTTGTCGTGGCCTACCTTTTTTATGTCGGCAAGAGCCTCTCCGGACCCATGCCGAGAGACGTCCTCTCGCCACCCTTCTTTTACACCGTTTGCTTACTTTCCAGCAGTTTGACGATTCACTTCGCAGGCAAAACTCTTCGCGGCGGTAACGTGCGACGTTTTGGTGCGTGGTGGCTTCTGACGATTGCACTCGGCGCACTCTTCCTCTACGGAACAGCAACAGAATGGCACCGTCTGATTTACGAGGACGGCCTGACGATCAATACCAACTTGTTCGGAACCACCTACTACTCACTGGTCGGTCTGCACGGTTTTCATGTGGTCGTGGGCCTCGTGTGCTTGTCCGCCGTGATGGCATTCACACTCTTCGGAGCGGTGAAGCGAGAGCACGCCGAGCGTCTCGACGTGCTGTCTCTCTACTGGCACTTCGTGGACGCAGTTTGGATTGTGGTCTTCACCGTCGTTTATGTAATTGGGCGCTGAATGGAAAACAAGATGACCATCGACGTGCTTGCGCGACCTGACAGGCTAACAGGCCCGATCAAAATGCCGGCACCAACAGCCTGGCCGATCGTTCTGGCCTTCGGCCTGACTTTGCTCTTTGCGGGTTTGGTCACTAGTTCATCCGTGAGTCTTCTCGGCGCGATCTTGGCCGTGAGTGGGTGCGTCGGGTGGTTCTGCGATGTTCTACCCCATGAGAAGCAAGAATCAGTAGCCGCTACCGAAACAATTATGCCCGTCAGCACCGGTCGTCCACGAGTAGCGGCGGTCGAGTGGATGACCCAAGAATTGCATCGCGCACGGTTGCCGCTGGAGATCTACCCAATCTCAGCCGGTGTAAAGGGTGGCTTGGCTGGAAGTGTTGCCATGGCTTTTCTGGGGGTATCGTACGGGATTATCAGCCGGCGCGGCATGTGGTATGCCATCAATGTTCTGGCTGCCGGATTTTTTCCTGGCAGGCACCCTGCGGAGCAAATCGGGGCCTTTCACTGGGACTTCCTGCTCATCGCGAGTGTCGTCCACTTGCTCATTTCCTTACTCGTCGGACTTCTCTACGGTGCGATGCTGCCCATGTTTCCCCGCCGCCCGATTCTCCTGGGCGGCTTGATTGCCCCCGTGTTGTGGTCGGGCCTGGTCCATACGCTTGTTGAGTTTATTGATCCACTGCTTAACCACCGAATTGACTGGGTCTGGTTTGTCCTTTCCCAAGTCGGCTTTGGCATTGTGGCGGGCGCCGTAGTGTCCCGACAGGAACGTGTACAAACCTGGCAGCACCTTCCCTTTGCTCTCCGCGCTGGATTCGAGGTACCGGGAGCTACCGACAAGAAGAATGGAGGCGAATCCCGGTGATGAACTGCCAGGCGATCGGCTCCGCGCTCGCGATTCTTACCATTGCTGTATGTGTTGCGTGCAGCAACTCACCTGGCCGTCCTGCACCGGGCTCAGCCTTTGTTTCGCCCGATCAGATCGCGGACTTCAGTCTCCTTTACAGCCAGAACTGTGCGGGATGCCATGGCGCCGACGGCAAAGGCGGAGCAGCCATCGCCCTGGCCAATCCAGTTTTTCTCGCTGTTGCCGACGACACGGTGATTCGCCGCACCGCGGCAAGCGGAGTTCCCGGCACTCCGATGCCCGCCTTTGCGCAGGGTGCGGGTGGAATGCTCACTGACAAGCAGATCGATGCCCTTGTGCGAGGAATCCGATCCTGGGCGAAGCCCGATGCTCTCGGCGATCAGACTCCGCCGTCTTATACGGCGCAGGCTCCTGGCAATCCGCAACGTGGCGCCGATGCATATCGCACGTACTGCTCCTCCTGTCATGGAGTCGGCGGCCGTGGAGGGAGTAAAGCCAGCTCGATCATAGATGGTTCGTACCTTGCTCTGACAAGTGATCAACAACTTCGAACGATCGTGATTGCAGGCCGGCCTGAATTGGGTGCACCGGACTGGCGCGGTGACGTCGAGGGCCGACCCATGTCGGCCCAAGACATTTCCGATGTCGTCGCATGGCTTTCTAGCCAACGGCCACAGCTCCCGGGCCAGCCGTACCCGATTTCTTCCATGGACCGGGCAAAGGGAGGACCTCGATGAGTACAGAAAACGGAATCTCTAGACGAGCGGCGCTCGTGAAGCTCGGCTTGTTTCTTAACGGTATCGTCGGCGCTTTGTTGGCGGTGCCGATCGTAGGTTACCTGCTTTCGCCTGTGACTCGCGAAAAGAAGTTCGGATATGAATCCTGGCTCTCTCTCGGCGGCCTGGAACAGTTCCCTTCTGGCCAGACTCGTCTCGCCACCTATCGAAATCCAGTCGTCAATTCGTGGGACGGCCAAACCGACGACATCGCTTGCTGGGTCAGGAACGTTGACGATCAGACGTTCCAAATCTTTGCCATAAACTGTGCGCACCTGGGATGCCCGGTTCGCTGGTTCCCTCAGTCGAACCTCTTCATGTGCCCTTGCCATGGCGGCGCTTACTACCAGGATGGTTCGCGTGCCTCTGGACCTCCCGAGCGTGGATTATTCCAGTACCACTACAAGATCGAGGGTGGAAAACTTCTCATTAAGGCTGGCGAAATGCCGACTCCTGGTCAGCCCTTGGCAAATAAGGCGGGAGGGATGACTACATGCGTCTGATCCAGAAACTCGGTGACTGGTTCGATCTGCGGCTGCAGCTGGGCGTGCCGATTCGCGAGACAGCCGAGCACCCGGTTCCGCGTGAGACTGCAAGTTGGTTCTATGTTTTCGGCAGCGCCGCGCTCACGTGCTTCATGCTCCAGATTGTTACCGGGATACTGCTTGCGCTGATCTACGTCCCTTCCGCGGGAGAGGCCTGGAACAGCCTCCAGACCCTCAATCATGGCGTTTCTCTGGGTTGGTTCATACGAGCCCTGCACGGCTGGGGCTCGAATTTCATGGTCGCGATTGTCCTGATCCATATGGTGCAAGTTTTCCTTTTCGGAGCATACAAATTTCCAAGAGAACTCACCTGGATCGTTGGCGTTCTCCTTTTACTCGTGACCCTGGGTATGGCTTTTACCGGCCAGGTCCTGAGATTCGACCAGGACGCGTATTGGGGACTAGGCATCGGAGCATCGATCGCAAGCCGCGTTCCGGTGATCGGGCCGTGGGCTGTGAACCTGATGCTCGGCGGCCCGATCATTGCTGGCGCGACGCTTTCACGATTCTTCGCGCTGCACGTTTTTGTTGTCCCAGGACTACTGATTGCTTTCGTCAGTGTGCACCTGCTCATGGTGCTGAAATTAGGAATCAACGAATGGCCCATGCCGGGACGCATCGTCCGGCGCGCCACTTATATGAAGGAATATCACGAACTGACGCATAAGCAGGGTGTGCCGTTCGTGCCTGAGGCAGTGTGGAAGGACATACTGTTCTCCGCTTTCATTCTTTTTTCGATCGCTGCCTGCGCCGTCTATTTTGGCCCTTTCGGCCCGGGCGGCCAGCCGGATCCGACAATTATTCAGACCGCTCCGCGTCCCGATTTCTTCTTCCTGTGGCTCTATGCACTGCTCTCGTTCTTACCCCCGTCAGCTGAGACACCCATACTGCTGATCGGTCCTGCCATCGGAATCATCGTCTTGCTGGCGCTTCCATTGGTGGCCGGCGAAGGTGAAAAGAGCTGGAGGCGTAGGCCCATTGCCGTCCTCACGATTCTGCTGATCGCAGTGGCCCTCGGCACTCTGACTCACTTAGGCGAGCACACGCCTTGGAGCCCCGTGATGGATGCTTGGAGCAGCCAGCCGATTCCGTCAAAATATCTGCAGGGTCGGACCGCCTTGGAGCGCCGAGGCGCGCTCGTTTTTCAGGCCAAGCAGTGTCATAACTGTCATTCTCTGGATGACAAAGGGGGGCAGCGTGGGCCGGCGCTCGACGGTGTTGCTCTGCGCCTCACCGAAGACCAACTTATTCGCCAGGTGATCCAGGGTGGAGGGAATATGCCAGCTTATGGAAAAAACCTGAGTCCGGCGGAGACAACTGCGCTGGTGGCATTCCTTAAGACCTTGCACCCGGCAGGTCAAGCGCCAGCACGAGATGCTTCTCAACCGGTGGTGCTCGGCGCAAGCGAGGTCCCACCACGCCCGTAGGCCTACCCATGTACGAAGCCCAGGTACACCCGCAAACGTGGTGCCTCGCGCTCGCTCCCACTTTTGCTCTGGTCATCTCTGCATTGGTCTATTTACACCGCTGGTTTCGTCTTCGAAGAGCTCTCCCTAACCTCATCCCCACTTGGCGGCTTGCCGCATTTATTGCTGGACTTTTTTCAGTGTGGATTGCCGCCGCGTCTCCCCTCGCCGCACTTGATCATCAGTCGCTCACGATTCACATGGTGAAGCATCTTTTGTCGATGACGGTTGCGGCTCCTCTCGTATTAGCAGGGGCACCCGTGATGCTGCTAGTGCGTGGGCTTCCCAGTCACCTTACTAAAAGCGACCTGCTCCTCGGCAGTCGGACAGCGCGGTGGCTTAGACGCTCTCTTACGAACCCAATGCTGTGCTGGCTGGCGGGCACGGCTGCGGTAATCGGATGGCATCTTCCCACAGCATTTCAGCTGGCAATGCGGTCACATTGGGCGCATGGCGCCGAGGACGCGACTTTCCTATTGGCTGGCCTTTTGTTCTGGTGGCCCGTCGTGCAGCCCGTGCCGAATGTGGCCCGGTCGCGATGGTCCATGTCCTTGTACCTCTTTCTCGCCACGCTACCTTGTGACATTCTTTCGGCATTCCTTGTGTTTTGTAACCGTCTGGTCTACCCCTGCTACGTGTCCTCAACTCAGTTGTTCAGTCTGTCCCCTCTTCAGGACCAGGAGTCTGCGGGTGCCCTGATGTGGGGTTGGGTCACGCTTGCGTATCTGATTCCCGCCGTCGTGATCACAATAAAGATACTTTCGCCCGCGAATGTGCAATCCCCCAAACCAGGACAAGGCGCGTGGCTCACACTCGGACGGTCGATGAAGGGTGCAGAGGTGGAGGTGCTCTAGACGTGGCGACCGAACCTATCCTTCTTATTAGCACTCCGCCCGCGGTCGCGCTGGACCACCAGGAGCTTCGCGCCGTTAGCAGGCATGCCGCAGTGGCCGAGTATTGGGCGCTCACCAAGCCGGAAGTCAACTTCCTGATCGCCATTGCGACCCTCACGGGATTCTATCTCGGTTGTCCAAGTCAGTTTGATCACTTTCCGTGGCTGCCGCTCGTTCCCACTCTTGTGGGGACGCTGTTGGTTGCTAGCGGCACCGGTGCGCTGAATCAATATATCGAACGGCGTTTCGATGCCCAGATGCGCCGGACTGCCCGGCGACCGCTCGCGGCGGGCAGGCTGAGCCCGTCGGCAGTTCGATGGTTTGGGATTACGCTGTCTTCGGCGGGGAGCGTTTATCTTGCGATAGCCGTCAATCTACTTGCGAGTCTTCTCGCGATTGTTACGCTGCTGTCTTACTTGTTTCTCTACACGCCGCTCAAACGGAAAACACCTCTGTGCACACTGGTCGGGGCCTTTCCGGGTGCGATGCCGCCTCTGATCGGCTGGGCAGCGGCCTCGGGTGGGTTGAGTTTGGAGGCATGGATGCTCTACGCCATGCTCTTCCTGTGGCAGTTCCCGCATTTCATGGCAATCGCGTGGATGTATCGCGAAGACTACGATCGCGCGGGTTACTTCGTGCTGCCCCAGGGACAGGCGAGAGATCGTTTTGTGGTTCTGCAAACCATACTGCCCCTCCTGGCCTTGCTTCCCGTTAGTGTGCTGCCCACCACGGTAGGCCCACCAGGAATTCTCTGCTCCGTGGGAGCTTTGCTCCTCAGTTTGGGGTTTTTCTACTGCGGGGCACAATTCGTGCTTCGTAGATCCAGCGCGGCTGCGCGTCGACTCCTTCTTGCATCGATCATCTACCTTCCATCATCATTTGTACTGATGATCCTCCATAGGGGTTAGCGACTTCGACAAATCGAAAACTCAAAGTAAACCCTGGTAGCTCAGATGAAGGTTGGTCAGCTCAACAAGTTGATTGTCGCCAGACAGAATCCATCGTCTAGTGCCAGAACTGACTTTATGCATTTTCCAAGGCTGCGTTTTTTGCCCCCCGTTTCCAGCAATATCCAACAGTAATTTTTTCGGGTTGCGTACGGCTACGGCTTATCTTCGGCAGGGATAGGCACCTTCTCCTCGATCTTCAGGACTTTCGTCGGTGCATGTTTCCGGAAAAGACGCTTCATATCGGGTGTAAATTCGCGTAGAAGATCCCCAATCGCGTCCGAGCTCAGGGCACCACCAAAACGATTCATGGTATCCCCGAAAGTCCGGTCATGTCTTGGGTAGTAAGCATTTTGTAGCGCGCTGGTGAACAAAGCCCCCAGGAACTCGGACGTGTTGAATGTGTTATCGCCATTGTCGTTCTTGGTGACCACCACTCTGGTTGTGGAATACCACACCCGGGCAATGAGCGCTCGCTTGCGCGAAGGAAAGTAGCGGGGATCCTGATGCAGGATCGTTGACAGAGCAAAAGTCTGGATGAATCTCCGCGATTCTGTATTCGCCAGAGTCGCACCCAATCGCTTTGCCCAACCTTGGGTACCTCCGCCATAGTGGGGCCACTGGCCCGTGGCCTGGGCCCAAGTCGCCTGAAAACCTGCTGATGCGAAGGTGTAGGGCGAATACGTTCGCTTGATAAACAGGTTGAACTTGCAACGTGCGGACAATGGGGTGTAGCCCAAGGATCCGATCGTCGTCGTAGCTTCTGCGGCGTTCGCCGGAGATTGGGGAAATGTGTCTGGCACTCGTAAGCGGCGGGGACTGGTCGCCACCTGCTCCAACGGTCCCTGCTGGATCGATGTTGACTGGTTGTCACTGGACCCATCCTGGGCCGTAGTCGAAGAAAGTAGCATCGTTTCTTGTCGGGCAGATGGCGGCTGCGCGTGGCCGAGGCCGTGCGTCATCGCAATCGAAATCGTTACCAGCAAAAGACGAGTGATCGACGCTATTCTTTCATCCACTGAACTCGGTCGGCAGGCGTGTCAAGCCATTTAAGAATGTAACTCTGGGACCAACCGTCGAGACATTGGAAATGTAACCGAAGACCCGCCGTCGTCGCGGCTGTGGGAAAGTGCGAATCGCGCGTTTTTTGCGCGAT